>JGI12635J15846_10006463_pt1 | contig 10045 bp, 10 predicted proteins | sample BlaSpr_A8_OM2_M2_FD_15846 | JGI IMG/M metagenome (IMG submission 15846)
CGAATCTCCACGACGCTTTGCCGGTTGAGTCAGACTCTCCAATCGGAATAAACCATTTGCAGGGCAATTCTAGGTAATGATACCCGTGAGAGCTTTACGCTATATGTTGCGGCTGAGTGTGCGGTCCGCGGCGGCCGCGGCTCTGATCGGGTCGCTATTCGTTGCCGTGCAGACGAAAATGCTGGGGGCAGGGAAGTACCACGCAGCAAAACGGGACTCGGAAATCATCTTGAAACTCCGAACCAACGAGACACCAACGAACCAAGGTTTGCGCAAGCACCGTGTGAAAATCAGTGAGCGCTGATGATGGTTATTCCCATCGGTACAAACGAAGCTGGAACGGCAAACAAAGCCGGATCTTGAAGACTTAGACGAACGCTTCCGCTGCGCTTCGATCACTGTGCCGTAAATGTGCCGCGGCGTTCCCAAAGCCGCGAGTTTTTCGAGGTTTTTGAGGCACCTCGGGACCTTCCGTGCGAGCGTTGGCTTGGGGTAAACTATTGATTCATTTAGGGGAGCAGAACTTTCTCGACCGTCCTGAAACCTGCCTTACACGCAGGAGGTCGCAGGTTCGAGTCCTGCACTCCCCACCATATTTTTCAACCAGTTATCGAGTTTAGTGTTTAGTTGCTGTGCCGTAGAATGTGGCATTCAATCCCTGTTCCGGATGCTTGGGGACAATTGATTCACGTCGTGCTGCAGCCATGATCGCCTCAAGTCCACTCCACCTCAGCCTAAGTCGATCCATTCTTGATTTTTTGGCGGAGTGCTAATTTGCGCTCCGCCTCTTTTATTGAATTGAAACCTCCCGTTCTGTTCGGGGCAGGACTCTCACACCCGCACCGCAGTTTTGGTCGTGTTCGAAGAAAGCTCCGGGCCGGCGCTCACCGTCCGGTCGTCTGCTCAGCCCATTGCGGATACCGAGCCCCTTCGACCTTGATATTTGAGGAGGCACTTTCGATGTCACGGAGGTCTTCAGGTGTAAGGTCGACGTTCGCCGCTCCGAGGTTTTCTTCAAGGCGATGCAGCTTGGTTGTGCCTGGAATCGGAACGATCCACGGCTTCTTGGCAAGCAGCCAAGCAAGCGCGAGCTGAGCAGGTGTCACCTTCCTCTTTTCCGCGAATTTGCTGAGCAGATCAACCAACGCCTGGTTAGTTTTACGGTTCTCCGGGTTAAAGCGTGGGATGGTGTTGCGGAAATCCGTGTTATCGAACTTCGTATCTTCGTTGATCTTGCCTGTCAGAAAACCCTTACCAAGCGGAGCAAATGGAACGAATCCGATCCCGAGTTCTTCAAGCGTCGGCAACACCACTTCTTCCGGCTGCCTCCACCAGAGCGAGTACTCGCTCTGAAGTGCGGCGACCGGCTGAACCGCGTGTGCGCGACGGATCGTCTGCGCTCCTGCTTCAGAAAGGCCGAAGTGCTTAACCTTACCTTGCTGGATGAGCTGCTTCACCGCTCCCGCCACTTCTTCGATCGGCACGTTTAGATCGACACGATGTTGGTAGAACAGATCGATCGCATCCACCTTGAGCCGCTTGAGCGACGCCTCCGCGACCTCCCTGATGTGCTCAGGGCGACTATTGAAGCTGCTCCACTTGCCTCCATCGGCAGGATTCGGCTCTAAGCCGAACTTCGTTGCGATCGCCACCTTGCCGCGGAAGGGAGCGAGCGCTTCGCCAACTAGTTCTTCATTCGTGAATGGACCGTACACTTCTGCGGTATCGAAGAATGTGACGCCGCGTTCGACTGCCGCTCGAATCAGCGAGATCCCGTCCTTCTTGTCCATCGCGGGACCTAAGTTAAAGCTCATTCCCATGCAGCCGAGTCCGATCGCCGATACTTCAAGGTTGCCGTTTCCAAGTTTGCGTTTCTGCATTGTTTCTCCTTTGGGGTGTGTCTCTCATCTCAAGGCTAAGGTCAAGCGTTGTGGAACCGGTATCCTGATCCTTCCGATTCATTGCCTATTCCTGTCGCTCCCTACGATTTCGTGCAGATCTATTCCCGATTCAGCGCTATTCTTGATCCACAAAGGAGCACTTCGTGATACATGCGGGAAATCAGAAGATTACAAACAAAGAGCAGCCTCCACGCGTCGCTGAGTTGAGGCAAGAACTCCGTCGCAAGATTGCCGCCAACACTCTGAAGGCAGGAGCCCATGCAACCGCGATACTAAGCCTCACCCTGTACCACCGAACTGCACCGAGTGCTTGCTATCCCGCAATGTTTGAGCCCAGCCTGACCGTTTTCGTTCAAGGGCGAAAGCGCATAACCCTTGCCGGAATGACGTACCTGTGCGACGAATCGACATTCGTCCTGAGCTCCGTCGACGTGCCGGTGGTCAGCCAAATCGTCGCAGCAAGCGAGGACGTTCCCTTGCTGTCGTTGCATCTCAAACTCGATATGGCAGTAGTGCGGGAAATTCTCAGCCAGGAAGAGTTCCATGCACCTGATGGTTCATCCCCAGCTCGTGGCATCACGATTGGGAAAACGACCGTCGATCTGCTGAAGGCCTTTTGTCGGCTTTTGGACCTTCTTGACGCTCCAGAGGACATACCGTTCCTTAGCGACCTGATCCAGCGTGAGATCGTGTATCGCTTACTTCGAGGACCTCACGGAGAGCGGCTGCGCGCGATCGCGACGCTGGGCGATCAGAGTCACAGAACAGCGAAAGCCATCGCTTGGCTCAGGGCCAATTACACGAAACCTTTGCGCGTAGAGGAACTCGCGGAAGTTGCACGCATGGGAATGTCAACTCTGCATCATCATTTTCGCTCATTGACGGCGATGAGCCCGCTTCAATACCAGAAACAGCTTCGATTGGTTGCCGCGCGAGAACGAATGCTCGTTGAAGGGATCGATGCCGCGAGCGCGGCGTTCGAAGTCGGCTATGAGAGTGCGAGTCAGTTCAACCGCGAGTACAAGCGCTTCTTCGGTCAACCGCCGATGCGGGACATCAAAGTGCGTCGGCTCGCGGGCTCTGCAATGGTCAGCGACTAACAACCGTGCAGATGATTCTGTCCGGATGGTCGGCTAACCGGAGAGCGCCGAGATAAACCGGCATGTTGTAGGGGATGAAAGAGCCCTACAGGAAAGGAAAGCAGCGAATCGATCCTGGCCTTCAGTCTTGCAGGCGGCATCGCGAGGTGTCGCTTGAAGCGTAGACAAAGGTATCGGTGGGCCGGGCGAAGGCGCGGAGAAAAGGCTACTAGCGTTCACTTCCTTGCTGGTCTCAGTTCAGATGATGCAGCTTAGAAGCCAGAAACTCGAGGAATTCGCGACTGCACGAGGTTGGCGATAACGTCCTTTATCATTCATGATCCGGATGGGCCTGAGTACCGCCTTGTGAATGCCTGAACCTGAAATCCGGCACACAGCTGGCACACAGCCATTAATAAGGATGAGGGTTCAAGCGGGCGTTCCGTGCTAGTACGGCTGATGGGCCGTCAGTCGTGCGAAACAGCGATATCCGCTTGGTAGTCCAAAGTCAAATCCGCCTTCGCCAGGCATTCGGTTTGTGGACGCTGCCCATTCGCCTCACGAAACTTCGAACAGTCGGACTGCCGGGTTCGGTGTGAATTCGGTATCAGGCGCTCTGGTTCTTCTTCGTCAAGACTCTCAAGCGTCAACAGTTGACCTCTTGCCCTATCCTCGGGACCGGCGTCGGCTGCCAACGGTGCTTCGCTCGCGCTGCGCTCCGGCAAGGGCGGCCCGCACGGCGCGAAGCCTAAAATCATGGAAGCTCGTGTGGCGAAATCACGGACCGGCGCGGGAGAATTGTGAAGATCACCGCGCCTAGTCAATGAAAATTGTTAAGCTAGAATAACCTTTCTAGCTCGGTCTGCTTACGACAATAAGGGTCATTCTTCATGAACTTCCCCAGGCGCTCCGGCCTTTTGCTTCATCCGACCTCATTGCCCGGTCGTGCTGGCGTTGGCGATCTCGGGGTAGAGGGGTATCGGTTCGTGGACTTTCTGGAGCGTTCAGGATGCAAATTATGGCAAGTGCTGCCCTTGAATCCAACGGGCTATGGCGACTCCCCTTTTCAGTGTTTTTCCGCAGTTGCGGGTAATCCCTTGTTGATCAGCCTCGAAAAGCTGGTCGAGCGGGGTTTCCTTTCCCATCGCGATCTCGATCCGCTGCCCGCCTTTCCGAGCAACGCGGTTGACTACGAGGCCGTCTACCGTCAAACGATTCCTCTACTAGCCAAGGCTGCCCAAAATTTCTTCAGGATGCCGGACGCCCCCGAGCGCAAGGAATTCGAATTATTTTGCCAATCGAATGCAGAATGGCTGGACGACTTTTCTTTGTTCATGACCTGTAAGAACGCGCATGGTGGCCTCCCTTGGACTCAGTGGGCAGACGATGCTGCTGTTCGAGAACCTCACGCATTACAGCATTGGAGAGTTCGATTCGCCGCACAAATCAATGAGGTCAAGTACTTCCAATTCGAATTTTTTCGGCAGTGGGATGCGTTGCGTCTGTATGCACACGATCACGGCATTCACATCATCGGAGACATTCCTGTTTACGTGGCGCACGACAGCGCAGATGTGTGGGCACACCGGGAATTTTTTTCTCTTACGGAGGAGGGCAACCCAATCAATGTGTCTGGAGTACCTCCCGACTACTTCAGCGCAACCGGTCAGTTATGGGGCAATCCGATTTACCGTTGGGACGTTCTCAGGAGCACAGGTTACAAGTGGTGGATCGAGCGCTTCCGTGCTGCCTTCCGGCTGTACGACATCCTCCGGATCGATCATTTCCGGGGGTTTGAGGCGTATTGGGAAGTACCTGCCGCAGAGTCCACTGCAACGAATGGACGTTGGATCAAGGGACCGGGGGCAGAGCTTTTCTCTGCCTTAAAGAAACAGTTGGGTGAGTTGCCCATCATCGCTGAAAATTTGGGAGTTATCACAGCCGAAGTGGAACAAATTCGCCATCACTTCGAATTCCCGGGAATGGCCATTCTCCAATTTGCTTTTGGGAACGACCCGCAGGGTCCAAGCTTCCGTCCTCACAATTATGTTCGGAATTTGGTGGCTTATACAGGAACACACGACAACGACACGGTCGTAGGGTGGTGGAACAGCAAAGGCGGAACGGACAGCATCCGCACCCCCGAGGATGTCGTGAAAGAGCATGCTTTCGCCAGAACATACTTGGGTGGTGAGGATGAGCCGATCAACTGGAGGATGATCCGTGCTGTGCTCGCGTCGGTAGTTGATACGGCGATCATACCTTTGCAGGACGTCCTCGGCTTGGGCAGCGAAGCTCGCATGAACTTGCCGGGCACTTCACGAGGCAACTGGCGCTGGCGCTTCCTACCAGACACGTTGAACTCTGACTTGGCCGCGCGTTTACTGCGGTTGAATCGAGTTTATGACCGCTGACGCCGGTTATCGACGTCATGCGGGCGCTTGGTGCGGGGAGGACGAGCTTGACATTGAAACGCGAGGGAAGTTGGTACAAAGAAGCAATTATCTACCAAGTTCACGTGCGCACTTTCTTTGACGGCAATGGTGACGGAATTGGTGACTTTCAGGGTCTAGCCCAGAAACTGGACTATGTGCAGGAGCTTGGAAGCACCGCGATCTGGCTGATGCCGTTTTTCCCTTCTCCCTTGCGGGACGACGGTTATGACATTTCCGATTACGAGTCGGTTCATCTCAACTACGGAACGCTGGATGATTTCAAGACTTTTCTTGCCAACGCTCACGACCGTGGCATCCGCGTAATTATAGAAATGGTACTAAACCACACGTCCGATCAACATCCCTGGTTTGTGGAATCGCGGAGTTCTCAGCAGAATCCGAAGCGCGACTGGTATGTGTGGAGCGACACCGACACGAAATATCGCGGCGCGCGAATCATTTTCATGGATACCGAGATGTCGAACTGGAGCTGGGATCCTATTTCCAGGTCCTACTATTGGCATCGCTTTTTTAGTCACCAGCCGGATCTGAACTATGACAATCCCGCGGTGCGCGAAGAGATGTGGAATGTCATGAAGTTCTGGCTGGAGCTTGGAATTGATGGTTTCCGCCTGGATGCGGTTCCTTACTTGATCGAACGGGAGGGGACGTCTTGCGAGAATCTGCCAGAAACCCACGAAGTGCTTCGTGAACTGCGCAAGAAAGTTGATGCCGAATTCCCGGGCACCATGCTGCTGGCAGAGGCCAACCAATGGCCGGCGGATCTCCGGCCATACTTTGGCAATGGGGACGAATTCCACATGGCCTTTCACTTTCCGCTGATGCCACGCATGTTCATGGGGCTACGACTCGAAGACCGCAAGCCGATCACAGAGATTCTCCAGCAGACGCCGGAGATTCCGCCTTCGTGTCAGTGGTGCCTGTTTTTGCGCAACCATGACGAATTGACACTGGAAATGGTTACCGACGTGGAACGCGATTACATGTATGACATCTATGCCCGTGATAAGACGATGCGACTGAATCTAGGCATTCGACGGCGGCTGGCGCCCCTTCTCGACAACGATCGCCGGCGAATCGAATTAATGAATGGCATGCTGATGTCCCTGCCGGGAACACCTATCATTTATTACGGCGATGAAATCGGCATGGGCGATAACATTTACCTGGGAGATCGAAATGGGGTGCGAACTCCAATGCAATGGAACGGCGGGTGGAACGGCGGCTTTTCGACGGCAGATCCGGAGAGTCTTTACTCGCCGTCGATTCTTAATCCGGTTTACGGTTATCCTGCTGTGAATGTGTTATCTCAAAAACGCACCCCACATTCCTTGCTCTCGTGGATGAAGCACATTATAGAAATCCGCCGCTCCACGCCAGTGTTCGGCGCAGGGTCGATTGAGTTTTTGCATCCGGCGAATCATCGGGTGCTCGCCTACATTCGGCAACTTGGCAAGGAAACGATTCTGGTTGTAAACAACCTTTCTAATGCTGCCCAGGCGGTCGAACTCAATCTGAGCCGCTTCAAGGGAAACATTCTTGTAGAAATGTTTGGTAAGAATATCTTTCCACGCATTGGTGATCTGCCTTACCTTTTAACCATGGGCCCATACCAGTTTTACTGGTTCAGGCTACGGCGGATCTGATCCGAAGAATTGGCGTTCATCTCGACAAACACTGACTTGCAGTTCAAGTTTTGCTTGGAGGCTGAATTGGCGGAAGAGGCGCTTTTGACAGATGAGTTTCTTCGCCAACTCATGAATGTAGGCGAAGTGGATATCCTGATTGGCCTGCCGACGCATAATAATTCCAAGACCATCGCCCCGGTCATCCGCGCCATTCAGGCGGGCATTCTCAAATGTTTTCCGCGCGAACGAGCCGTCATCATCAATGCGGATGGGGGATCGCAAGACGGCACACCAGAAATCGTAACTGGTGCTTCTATAGACGACGTGTGGAGCGCGTCCAAAGTGTACGCGCTGCGGACTTTGCATTCCATCAGCACGCGCTACGCGCGCACCCCAGAGCCCGGGACTGCGCTGCGGACAATTCTGGCAGCCGCCGACCTGCTACGAGCCAAGGCGTGCGTTCTGATTTCACCGGAGGCGACGACGATACAGCCGGAGTGGGTTCAGCGTCTTCTCCGCCCTGTTTACAACGACGGCTTCGATCTGGTTGCCCCCCTTTACTGCCGCGAGAAATTTGAAGGCCTACTCATGCGGAATCTCCTATATCCCATGACGCGCGCAATCTACGGATATAGGATTCATGAGCCATACGCTTCGGAGTTCGCTGTGTCCAGTCGGCTTGCAACAGATTTTCTGAACCAGGAACTTTGGAACGATGAGTGGGGCAGAATTGGCGCTGAAATTTTTCTCACCACTACCGCCATNACCGGACAATATCGCGTGTGTCAGGTTTTTCTTGGTCCAAAGGCCCCAGCNACACACCGGAGTGCTAGCGACATCGTTGCCGCTATGCGGCGGACGGTAGGCGCTCTGTTTTTTACGCTGGATCAGAATTTCTNCGATTGGAACACCATTACGGGATCTCAACCGGTATCAACCTCAGGCGATCCATGCAACGTTAAATCGGAGATGGTCCGTGTGAACCGCAAACATCTGCGTGATATGTTTGCCGCTGGGGTCGCGCAACTTGAGCCGGTTTTCCGCTCAATCCTTCTGCCTTCGACACTCTCGGAATTGCAAAGAATAGCGAGATTTGAAGTGCGCGAGTTTAAATATTCAGCAGACTTGTGGGCCAGGACTACATTCGAATTTGCCGCGGCTTATCACAAGTCTGTCATCAATCGCGACCACATCATCCAGGCACTGGTTCCTCTCTATCGCGGACGGAGTTTAGCCTTTCTGCTTGAAAATGGAGATGGCTCCAACGACGACATTGAAAACAATGTGGAATCCGTATGCTGCGAGTTTGAACGACTGAAGCCGTACCTGCTTGAAATCTGGGCTAACGGAAAGTGAGGCATCCATGCGCGAAATCATTGAGTCCGAATTGATCCAGGCCTGGCAGGAACTGGTCCGAGGATTTGCGCACTACTTGCCGCGGCTGATCGTGATGTTAATCGTCGCCTTCATCGGATGGCTGATTGCGTATTTATTGAAGATGCTGATGCGCAGCATCCTTCGCGTTACCAAATTTTCCAGGCTCTCCGAAAGCGCAGGTGCCACCCAGTTGCTGAATCAAGCGGCTCTGCCATCCTCCTCTGAACTGGTGAGCAGGTTTGTGTTTTGGGTAGCTTGGATCGGTTTCATTCTGCTGGGAGTGAGCGTCCTCGGAATTGTAGCTTTGCAGGAATACATCGCGCGATTCTTTCTCTTCCTGCCGCGCTTGTTTGTTGCAGCCCTGATTCTCTTCTTTGGAGCCCTGGCAGCTGGATTCTTGTCCCGTGCAGCGCTGCTGGCCGCGGTCAATGCCAATCTTCGCTCGTCTCGACTCTTGAGTATTTCGATTCGAATTATCGTCAGCATCTTCGCCCTATCGATGGCGTTCGAAGTATTGGGTATTGCCGAGCAGACCATGCTGATTTTTTTCGGGACTCTCTTTGGGGCGATTATGCTCGGTTTAGCCATCGCGTTCGGCATCGGGGGAAAAGATCTCGCAAGAGAATATCTGGAGAAGAGGTTCGCTACGGCGAAGAAGGATGAGAAGGAAGATGAGTTGTCCCCCCTTTAGACGATATGCCCCGTTCGTTCAACGAACCTGAGGGAACATTGCTTCACTAGAACATCTTCAACTGATTCAAGAGAATTCTGTCACGATGATCTGGATGGCGTGCCGTGATGATTTCCTCAGCCAGCACGCTCCAGTGTGTAAACGAAAACTCGGCTTCGCTGTCGTAATACAAATAATAGGAGGCTTGGCATTCTCCGCAACTCAGTTCGCATCGGCCGTCATGCATTAAGTTTCCTTTGGACGGAGTCGCACCGACTTTGACAGCTTCTGCGTGCATACACGCCGATTATGCCACCTGGCCATGAAGCTTGGTCTTGGAAAAGGCACGCGCAAATAAATCACTGGTTCATCGCAGCCAGCACACTGCGAATCAATGGCACATTGACTTTTCACTTGTTTTGGTGATCGCTGGCTGATCGGCCATCAGTCCACTACCCACTGTGCCGCATTCCCAAGTCCGTTCAGTTCTCGCACTTCCGGCACACACTCTAAGACTTTCAGGAGTCACCACGCCTTTCGGATCGCCGCGAGTCCTTGGAGATAATCCTCATCCTCGATCCTGCTCTGCACCCCGAACTCGGACAGGAGCGTCATCATCTGTCCGACAGGGATTCCCGCAAGCTCGGCAGCTCTACCGAGCGAAGCCTCGCCTTTCTTATATCGTTCCATCGCGAATAAGACTCTGCCCCGACTGACCATGTCCCGCACGGTCTTGGAAAGATCACTCCTTTGTTCTTTTGTGAGCTGGTTCAAGAATTCAAAATTCTCACGATCCATTCGGATGCTCATCGTCTTCGTCATGTCGCTGTCTCCAGTTGACGCCTTGCGTCTTCAAGAATTGATTTCTTGTAACGCCCATGCTTTGCCAGCCCCTCAATCTTCGCGAGAGCTTCGCTCGTTGCGAGCAATCGCT
>JGI12635J15846_10006476_pt1 | contig 10032 bp, 8 predicted proteins | sample BlaSpr_A8_OM2_M2_FD_15846 | JGI IMG/M metagenome (IMG submission 15846)
ACTGGTCGCATCGGCAACTTCACCTATACCATCGGCAGTTTCAAAACCTCCATCAACTATCTCGTCCGCCTGCACTTCTGCGAGACTTACTGGACTTCCCCCGGTTCGCGTGTATTCAACGTCAGCATCAACGGCTCTCAGGTGCTGACCAACTTCGACATCTTCGCCGCCGCCGGCGGGCAGAACGTCGCCAACATTCAGCAATTCACCGAACCCGTAAATTCCAACGGGCAACTCGTCATCCAGTTCACCACCCTCGTGAACAATTCGCTGATCAATGGAATTGAAGTCATCCCGGGCGCCCCCAAGCCGGATTTTTCCTTCTCCACCGCTCCACCGCTCGAAACCGTTGGAGTCGGTTCGAACGCATCCTATACAGTAAACCTTAGCGCTCTGAACGGTTTCACCGGAAGCGTCGCATGGACCGCCAACGGCTTGCCATTGGGTGCGACCGCCACTTTCGCTCCCACTTCAACGACCGCCCCCGGTAACTCCGTACTCACAATCACAACCAGTGCTGCGACTCCCAAGGGCTCTTTCCCAGTCACCATCACCGGAGTAAGTGGCGCGCTGACTCACTCCGCTATCGCAACAATTACCGTCGCTCCCAACGCCGCAGTCGCGCAGCTAATTAACCAGATGACCCTGAGCGACGACGTCATCGAGTTACACGGCATTCAGGACAACACCGATTTTCGCGTCGTGCCCGGCATTTCCACTCTCGGCATCCCGCTACTGAACGTCACCAATGGGCCCGCCGGAGCTACCAAAGGTGGCCCCGGTCACGAGGGCCCCGCCACCGCTATGCCCGCCCCCATCGCTCTCGCCGCCACCTGGGACGTTAATCTCGCCAATCAATACGGAAGCGTCGTGGGTGCAGAATCCAAAGCCTGGGCCAACGGTCTCCTGGAAGGACTCGACATCAACATTGCGCGAACGCCCCAGAATGGCCGCACTTTCGAAGCCTACGGAGAAGACCCGTACCTGGTTGCTCGAATGGCGGTCGCTAATCTAACAGGCACGCAGTCGCAGGGAATCATCACCGAATCCAAACATTTCGCCGCCAATAATCAAGAGACCAACCGCATGACCGTCAACGAAATTATTGATGAGCGCACTTTGCGGGAAATCTATCTCCCGGCTTTCGAGGCCACCGTGAAAGCGGGCGTTGGCGCGGTCATGTGCGCGTACAACCAGGTCAACGGCGCGTATATGTGTGAAAACGACCGTTTGCTCAATCGCATTCTCAAGCAAGAATGGGGCTTCACGGGATTCGTCACTTCGGATTTCGGCGCCACTCACTCAACCGTCGCGTCCGCGAATGCCGGCCTCGATTTGGAGATGCCGACCGGGATTTTTTTCGATACTTTACTGGAATCCGCCGTTACCGCCGGCCAAGTACCCCAAACCGTCATTAACGATAAATTGATTCGCCGCTTTTCCACCATGATGAATTTGGGTGTTTTCAACAATCCCCCGGTTATCACCACCATCCCCAGCCAGCAGGATGGCCTGATCTCGCGTCAGATTGCCGAAGCAGGAATGGTGCTGCTGCAAAATAAACCGGGAGTCCGCCCTCTCAGTACCAGTAAAATCCTGCCTATCAACGTCACCACCCTGCACCACATTGCCGTGATTGGCCCTTATGCAGGCGCGGCCATGACCGGCGGCGCCGGAAGCTCGCTCGTAACGCCCATTTATACCGTGGCACCGGTAGCCGGCATCCAAAACCGCGTCGGTCCAACCGTAACTGTCTCTTACAACGACGGCAGTACCATCTCCTCAGCTGTATCCATCGCGCAAACCGCCGACGTCGCTATTGTGATGGTCGGCGATCACGAGACCGAAGGCATGGATAACTCCATTTCGCTGAGCGGCACGCAGGACTCATTAGTGGAATCGATCGTAGCCGCCAATCCCAACACCATCGTGGTGATGAAGAGTGGAACCGCAATTCTCATGCCGTGGGCAAACAGTGTGCCTGCAATTCTGCAGGCCTGGTATCCCGGCGAAGAAGATGGCAACGCCGTCGCCGCCGTGCTCTTTGGAGACGTCAATCCATCCGGGAAACTCCCGCTCACCTTCCCGTTGCAGCTATCCGATCTGCCTGCCAATACACCCGCGCAATATCCAGGAGTCGTGGTGAATGGCGTGCCCACCGCAACCTATTCCGAAGGCATCTTCGTAGGCTACCGCCATTACGATCAAGCCAACATCACGCCCCTGTTTCCTTTCGGTTTCGGCCTCTCCTACACCAACTTCTCTTTCCAGAATTTGGCAGTCACTCCTGCCACCTTCACCTTCACCAATAACCCAAGTCAGACCGTGAAAGTCAGTCTCAGTGTCACCAACACCGGCCTGGTGAGTGGCGCGGAAGTCGTGCAACTCTACCTCGGCATACCTTCAACCGCAGTGCCCGAGCCTCCCAAATCCCTACAAGGCTTCCAAAAAATCACGCTGCAACCCGGCCAAACCCTCCCAGTTCAGCTAACCCTGAACCAACGCTCCTTTTCCTACTGGGACATACTCAGCGAGAGCTGGAAGGTCGTCCCAGGCACCTACCAAATCATGGTCGGCGACTCCTCGCGCAACATCTTGCTGCAATCCCAAATCACCATCAATTGATAGCGGGTCCTGGCGGGTGGCCTAGATATTGGTCATTGAAATGAATTTGGGTGCCCCACGTGGGGGTTTTGCACGCGGGGTCTTTGACTTCGATTTTTGCCGGGAATCTAAACCGCGTCAATCTTCAACCTGGCTTCCCTTTTTCGTAGAACCAGAAACTGACAGGTGGCACACCTTTAAGCCCCGAGAGGGGGTGCCGCACCCTTTGTGATTTTCAAATGGTGCGTTCTTCGCTCTTGAATCTGCCGGTGTCACGCCTCGATGCCACGGTTAATACATCTTCGAAGGTCCTGCCCGTTAGTACAGTTCCCTCGCCTGTCCTTTTTATTATTAGTAATTACTATATCTAAAAAGTAAAATAAGCCATGATCGCCGCAGCAAACCATCGAAGCTCATTCCTCTACTTCGCTCCTGCGAAGTAGCCGGTCTGCGCAGTCGAGGAATCTCTCCTCGATTTATGCGTCCTAGAAGCGCCGCGCTGCCACGCAGTTCGATGAATCGAATCCTCCAACCTCGACTCTGCAACCCCAATATTTCCAGCATCTTGCGCACTCTTTGCCACTTCTTGCAAACCCGACCCTTTGTTTTCAACAGCTTCCGCACTCTTTCACCAAAAACACCCGGGGTAGGGTACCCCCGCCTCCACGTAAGGACAGAAAATGAAGCCCGGATCCGCTAAACCAGTTCGCCACCATCGTTGCCTGTACCTCTCTGCCACCGATCGAAAGTGCCGCAACTGGGTTCTTGATCCTCGAGCCATGTTCTGTCCTCGCCATATGCAAGCGCAGCCTTCCAACCCGCCCGCACCACTTCCCAAGAAACCCACTCCCACCCGGAAAACCCTGCCTGCCCAGCAGACCGCGCCTAGACAGAAGCCTGCTCTTACAGAAAATTNATTGCCCACACAGAGGCGAGCGCTTACAAATAAAATTGTCCCGCAGCCTTCCACACAGCCAACACCCCAACGTGCCACTGACCCCGCACCATCCGCCAACGCCGCACCCACCGGCGATTACCTCGACTGCGGCCCAGGCCGCCCCCTACCCGCCATCCGCGCCGAATTCGCCGCCCAAGTCCTCAAAGCTGTAGGCGTCACTTCGCGAACCCCAACCGCAATGCCACCAATCCCACCCAAATCGAATCCGGCCGATATCAACCCGAATGCCATCAGCCCGACTGCGGTCGACCCTGCGCACATCAACGCCACTGGCGTCAACCAAAGTCACACACAAGTCAAATCACCAATAATCCCCCAGCTGCGAAAACAACAACCGAACGCACCATCCAAACGACAAACGAGCCGGTAAACCAGCCCACAGAAAAGAAAAGATACCAAGTCCGGGTCCACACAATATGCACGTAACCGGATCCGAACCGCAGTGGGGCTGGACCACCGACCCGTAAAAAGTCATAACCCCAACCCAAAGACCATCTGCCACGCGCTAGGTGCCTCGTGCTGCGGCCTTCGTGTTATCTTCAGTATTCCGCATGCCACAAACACTTGAAACGCTGTTGGGCGCATGAGTAAGCATCCGTCACGTGAAATCGCGTTGGGCGCGCTGCGCTTGGGCGCAGGGAATCCTCTCTTTTTGATTGCCGGCCCATGCGTGATTGAAAGCGAGGCGCACGCTTGCGGCATGGCTGAGAAGATCGCGCGCATCGCCGCCGATTGCGCTGTACCTTACATTTTCAAGGCCTCCTATGACAAAGCCAATCGATCGTCGCTGAAATCTTTTCGCGGCCCGGGACTCGCGGAAGGCTTGCGCATTCTGAAGAAAATAAAAAAGGATTTTGCCGTCCCAGTGCTAACCGATATTCATGAAAGTACCCAGGCTGTGCCGGTCGCGGAAGTCTGCGACATACTTCAGATTCCCGCATTCTTGTCGCGCCAAACCGATTTGCTCGTGGCCGCCGCAAAAACTGGGCGAATCATCAACGTGAAGAAAGCACAGTTTTTTTCGCCCTGGGATATGAACAATGTAGTGGAGAAAATTGTTAGCGCAGGAAATGAACAAATTATTTTGACCGAACGCGGCGCATCATTTGGCTACAACAATTTAGTCGTGGATATGCGCGCCTTCCCCGTCATGCAAAAACTTGGCTACCCCGTGGTGTATGACGTGACGCATTCGGTGCAGTTGCCCGGCGGCCAAGGCCACGCCAGCGGCGGGCAGCCAGAGTTCATCGAGACGCTCGCCCGCGCAGGCGTAGCCGCAGGCGTGGACGGAATTTTTCTGGAGACGCACGACAATCCAAGCGCCGCGCTTTCCGATGGCCCGAACGCGCTACCGCTTTCGCAGCTGCCTTCGTTACTCAAGAGATTGAAGCAAGTTGCGGAATTAGTGCGCAGCTGGGGAGCGCGATGAGTCTCGATTGCGCGCGCCGTGTACTGAAGATCGAAGCGCAGGCAATTCAGGATGTGCTCGCGCGCCTTGATGTCAGCTTTGAGCGCGCGGTCGACGTGTTGTTTGCGTGCAAGGGCCGCGTGGTAGTCAGCGGTATGGGCAAGTCGGGTTTGATCGGACGAAAAATTTCCGCCACGTTCTCAAGCACCGGCACGCCATCGTTTTTTTTGCATCCCGCAGAAGCGCTTCACGGAGATTTGGGCATGCTGGCACGCGGCGACGTGCTGCTGGCGGTTTCCTATGGCGGAGAGACAGAAGAAATTGTGCGGCTGTTGGAAGCATTAAAGCGCCTGCAAATATCGCTGGTCACGTTGACGGGAAAAACGAACTCGACACTGGCGGAAGCCAGCGACGTGGTGCTCGACGTCAGCGTAAAAGAAGAAGCGTGCTCTCTCAATTTGGCGCCGACGGCAAGCACAACCGTGGCCATGGCCGTAGGCGATGCGCTGGCGGTTGCGCTTTTGGAGCGGCGCGGATTTCAGCCTGATGATTTTGCGGCGCTGCATCCGGCGGGCCGATTAGGATCGAAGTTGTTGCGCGTGGAACACTTGATGCACGCGGGCGATGCGTTGCCGCGCGTGTCTCCTGAGACGATGATGCCCGATGTGTTTCATGAGATGAGCAAGAAGGGCTTAGGCATGACCACTGTGACGGAGCCGGACGGAAGGTTAGCGGGAATTTTAACGGATGGGGATTTGCGGCGATTAATGGAGAAGCATCGCGGGGCTACGCTGGAAATGCGCGCGGGAGACTGCATGACCCGTGGAGCGCAAACAATTGGCCCGCATGTATTAGCGAGCGAAGCGCTCAATTTGATGGAGAAAAGGAAAATTACTTCGATTGTGGTGGTAGATGAGGTGAAGGCGGTTCTTGGCGTTGTGCATTTGCATGATTTGTGGACTTTGGAATTGATGTAGACGGGTGGCGCGCGAGGGCCGGACAAACACTCGGCGGAGGAATTTTAATTGGCTAAAGCGGCGAAGAAAATTGCAGCGCGGACACCGTCAGAAGTTGCTAAGCGTGCGAAGCAGATCACGGTGTTTCTGATGGACGTGGACGGGACCATCACCAATGGCGGCGTGACGCTGCTTTCGCTGCCGGATGGCTCGGCGCAAGAAATCAAAACGTTTGACGCGCATGATGGACAGGGGCTAAGTCTGGCGCATACAGCAGGAATTCGCACCGGCGTAATTACCGGGCGAGGAAGCGCAGCATTGCAGCGCCGCGCGAAAGAGCTGAAAATCGAATTTGTCTATGAACACCAGCCCCAGAAGATTGCAGCCTATGAAGAAATTCTGAAGAAAACAGGCGCGTCTGAATCGATGGTGGCTTACCTCGGTGACGATTTGCCCGATATCACGATCATGCGCCGCGTTGGCCTGGCGGTAGCGGTTGGCGACGCTGCTCCAGAAGTAAAACGCGTGGCGCATCATGTCACGCACGCCATCGGCGGCAAAGGCGCCGCCCGCGAAGTAGTGGAGCTAATTTTGAAAAGCAAAGGGATCTGGGAAGAAATGATAGACAAAGCCCGCGCGTGATCCGGGTGAGGATTATTTTTGTTCCAGTTAATGAGAATAGGGCGATCGTAACGAAAGAGGGATTTTATGTTGCATGCATGGCATGACGTTTCACCCGGTGACGATCTCCCCCGGGATTTTCAGGCGGTAATCGAAATCCCGTTGGGCTCAAACGTGAAGTATGAGCTCGATAAAACCAGCGGCATGCTGCGCGTGGATCGCATCATCCATTCGGCAGTATATTATCCCGCCAACTACGGTTTCATTCCGCAAACTTACGCGGAAGACGACGATCCGCTAGATGTGCTGGTGCTTTGCCAGGAAGCGGTACAACCGCTGGCGTTAATTCAGGCGCGCGCTATTGGATTGATGACCATGGTGGATTCTGGCGCTAGCGATGACAAAGTGATCGCGGTAGCCACTGGCGACCCGGAGTTCAACAGTTACGTGGAAGCGCGGGACTTGCCTCCACACCGCTTGTTGGTGCTGAAAAGATTTTTTTCGGACTACAAACAACTGGAAGGCAAGACCGTGCAGGTCGAGGATATTCGTCCGGCGTATGCAGCGATAACCGTGATTGAAAAAGCGCTCGCGCGATACAAAAAGGTCCGCGAGAAATTGCTCGATGACGATGGGCGTGGGCCCATTAAATTTCCTGTGCCGAAATTCAGCGACAAGTGAAGCGGGAGGAAGAAACTTGTTGAAGTGGGTTGGCGCTGTTGTTGTGCTACTGATTCTGGTGGCGGTAATTGGGCTCTCGGTGATGGCTGGCGGCATCCGAGGGGCCTACGGAATGGTGCGCTACGCGCTTCCGCATATGCATCGAGGCACGCTCCGCGTGGGCGACGACGCTCCTGACGCTTCCCTGCTGGCGCTGGACGGCAGCAGCCGGTTTCATATTCGCGAGCGCACCGGCGCGCGGCCGTTAGTCATTGTGTTCGGGAGCTACACCTGACCGCCTTTCCGGCGCCAGGTTGGCGACGTCGTGCAGATTTACAAAGACTATAAAGATCATGCGGACTTTCTCACTGTGTATGTGCGCGAGGCGCACCCCACAGACGAATGGCAGATGAAATCGAACGTGAAGGAAGATGTTTGTTACGCGCAGCCGAAGACGCTGGAGCAGCGGGTAGCGATTGCCAATGACTTTGTGAAGCGCTTTAATTACCCCACTCAATTTGGCATCGACGATATGGGTAATGGCGCGAATGATGCGTATGCGGCTTGGCCGGAGCGCATTTACATTATTGAACAGGGACGGATCGCGTATCGCGGAGGCATGGGGCCGTTTAATTATCATCCGGAAGAGGCACGGTCCTGGCTGGCAGCTCGGTATGGTGAAGTGAAGCGCGAAGCATCTACAGCTGTTCCCGACAAGAAAAATAACTGAGTGAGCTTCGATCGATTTCGCCTTGGCGTTTTTAATATTTTTCATATGACACGACACAGCAATCCTCGCGCTCAAAAAGCGAAAATCGGGGACGCTAATTCTGCGACTCCTAAAAATACTGCTACGGATTCCAGCGTGCCGGCTCGCCCACAGCGCAACGTTGGATTGGCACGGGCGATTTCGAAGATGGGCTATTGTTCCCGGAGCCGCGCGGCGGAAGCCATTCGCGCAGGGCGCGTGCGCATTAACGGAGCGGTAAAAAAGAATGTGGAAGCGCCGGTACATTTGGGCAAAGATCGGGTGGAGATTGATGGTCATGAGGTTACAAAAACGGAGAACATTTATTTGATGTTGAACAAGCCGCGCGGCGTGGTGACCACCGCCAGTGATGAGCGAGGGCGCGAAACGATTTATTCTTTTCTGGAAAAGTACAACGATGGCTTTTTGAATTGGGTGGCCCCGGTGGGGCGACTCGACAAGGCTAGTGAAGGGCTTTTGTTGATTACCAATGATTCGGAGTGGGCAGCAAAGATTACGGCGCCGGAGACGCATATCGATAAGATTTATCATGTCCAAATTGCGGAGCAAGCAACGCCAGCCATGATTGAGAAGTTGCAACAGGGATTTACGGTGAAGGATGGAGAGTTTTTGCGAGTGAAAAGCGCCAGCGTAATACGGTCAGGCGAGCGCAATTGCTGGGTGGAAATTGTTTTGGATGAAGGACGCAATAGGCATATCCGGCGGATGTTTGAGACAATGGGTGTAGAAGTGTTGAGATTGATTCGGGTAGCGATCGGGGCGCTGAAGTTAGGGGATCTTCCGAAGGGCGAGGTTCGCGCCTTAAGCGAACAGGAAAAAGCTATTGTTGTTTAGGAAGGCCAGCGCAGATTAAAAAACGCCGCGTTGGCTGCCGAATGCATCACAATAAACACAGCTTGTACGCCGCGCGTCCAGCCCGGTGGCAAAATCGAAAGACTAAAACACACTGAGATTCGGGCGTGGAGTAAGGTTGAGGTATCGCCCATTTATTATATTGCGGGAGCTTAAGGTTAATGAAGATTGGAAAGACGATGCGGCATGGCATAGAGAATCGAGGCAGTTGGCGGGCTTTGAGCGGCGTATTGATGATGGCACTCGCTGCTGCGGCGGCGGGCACGACGTTTTTCTTCCCACGTAGCGTGCGTGCGGACGGAGCGGCGGCGGCGTTTGATTTGTCTGGCCCGCGAGTAGAGATGAAAGTGATGCGCGCGGGCAAGACGCTGCCGATTGCGAATGTGCCGAATTTGCAGGCTGGAGACCGGTTGTGGGTTCATCCGGATTTTCCCGATTCGCAATCCGTGCATTTTTTGGTGGTCATCGCTTTTTTGCGTGGGGCTACTAACCCGCCGCCGGAGAATTGGTTTACTAAAGCCGAGGCGTGGAACAAGCAGGTTCGCGAAGAGGGCTTTTTTGTGACTGTGCCGCAGGGGGCACAGCAGGCTTTACTGTTTTTGGCTCCGGAGACGGGTGGAGATTACAGCTCGCTGCGGGCCGCGGTGCGTGGGAAGCCGGGCGTTTTTGTGCGCGCGTCGCAGGATCTAAATCAGGCGAGTCTGGATCGGTCGCGGCTGGACCAGTACATGGAACAGGTGCGCGAAAGCGAGGGAATGAATGCGAAACAATTGCATGATCGTTCGGTGCTGCTGGCTCGCACGCTGAATATAAAATTGGAAATGCAGTGCTTCGATAAGCCGATTGAACAGCAACCATCGTGCCTGATGCAGAACAGCGATCAGAAAGTTTTGGATGACGGACATAGCCAATCGATGGTGGCCGCGCTGACTTCCGGGCCGTCCACGGATTTAATTGGAGCGGTGAGCACGACATCTTTGGCTGGGGGCGGATCCTATAGTCCGTACGTCGGGGCGATTGTGGACCTGGCGAAGATTATGGAGAGTTTTCGCACTCCCGATTACCAATATATTCCGTCACTGGCGCTGCCGAAGCAGGAGCAATTAAATTTGCGGCTCAATAATCCGCCGTCATTTCGCAAACCGAAATCGGTGCTGGTGGTGGGATTGCCTGCGGTAGAGGCGGTGCAATTGCCGCCGCTGCG
>JGI12635J15846_10006477_pt1 | contig 10031 bp, 5 predicted proteins | sample BlaSpr_A8_OM2_M2_FD_15846 | JGI IMG/M metagenome (IMG submission 15846)
GAAAGTCGCTTGTCGGAATCCTAGCGGCGCTCCTTGCCGTCGCTGCGCTGGGTCGGGCTGAAGGCCAGGCGCGAAAATTCGAGATGGGAGACGTCCAGAAAATCGTCGAGGTTTCCAGCCCGGCGATTTCGCCGGACGGAAAGTCCATCGCCATTATCGTGACCCGTGTGAATTGGGACGAGGACCGTCACGACAGCCAGCTCGTCCTCGTTGATATCGCCACCGGCGGCCAACGACAGCTCACCAACGTCCGCAAAGGATTGAGCTCGCCGCGGTGGTCGGCCACCGGCGAACGGCTGGCATTCCTTGCGGAAACCGGCGAAGAAAAGAAAGCTGCCGAGCAAATCTTTGTGCTGCCCATGGACGGAGGCGAGCCGCAACAGGTCACCAGCGCGCCTCTGGGAGTCGAGCAGTTTGCCTGGCGTCCGGACGGCGCCGGCATAGCTTTCGTCTCGCCCGACGAACCACCCAACCAAGCCGACATCGAAAAGCACCACGACCTCTTCGAAGTTGGCGACAACTCATTTCTCGCTACCGCCGCTCCCACTCCTTCGCACATCTGGCTGGTCTCTGCCTCAGGCGGCGCAGCCAAGCGCCTAACCTCCGGCGCGTGGAGCCTGTCAAAAACCGCGCAGGCTTCTTCGCCGTCCTCCCCGCTTTCCTGGTCGCCGGACGGTAAGCAGATCTGCTTCACTCGCCAGGCCGACCCGCATTACGGCGACTCCGATCAAACGGTGATAGAGATTTTGGACGTCGACAGCGGCAAAATCCGCCAACTGACGAAGCGCATTCTATTCGAAGGCTTTGGCTTCTTCTCGCCCGACGGCTCAAAGATCGCCTACTGGTTTCCGCGCGACGGTGACTTTAACAATGAGAATGAGATTTTCGTCGCCTCTGCAACGGGCGGCGAAGGGAAGGATGTCACGCACGCTCTTGACCGAAATGTGCTGCGCGCCATATGGATGCCCGATGGCAAATCGCTTCTTGTCAGCGGCCACGACGGCACGCGAACCGCCATCTGGATTCAGCCCCTAGACGGTGCCGCGAAAAAACTCGACCTGGGCGACGCCAATCCTTCCTGGTGGTATTGGGTGGACGCCGACGCCGGCAAGGACTCTTCGATCGCTTTCGCCGGAGGCACGCCGACCCAACCCACTGAGCTCTATTACCTCGCCTCGGCGGACGCAAAAGCGAAACGTCTCACGGACTTCAATCATGAGATTGCGACGCTTGACCTCGGCCGCACCGGCACCTTCGAATGGAAAGGGCCGGACGGCTTCGCCGAAGATGGCACCCTGGTTTACCCTCCCAACTTTTCCCGCGACAAGAAATATCCTCTCTTTGTATATCTTCACGGCGGCCCACAGACGGCGGCCACTACTGACAATCCCGACTTTGCTTTCACCCAACTGGTTGTGTCACACGGCTACGTATTCTTTCAGCCGAACTATCGAGGCAGCGACAACCAGGGCAATAAGTATCAACGCGCCATCGTGAACGACGCTGCCGATGGTTGCGGTCGCGACATCATGGCCGGAATTGCCGCGCTCGAGAAGCAGGGCTTCATCGACGACTCTCGCGTCGCAGTTGGCGGGTGGTCCTATGGCGGATTCATGACGTCCTGGCTGATCGGCCACTACCACACCTGGAAGGCAGCCGTTTCCGGCGCTGCGGGGAACAGCAGGATCGACAGGTATAGTCTCTCGGAGGATGGCGTTCTGATGCGTTACAGGTGGGGCGGCTCGCCCTGGAAAAAGGAGTACGCGAAAGCCTACGCAGAACAATCGCCCATCACCTATGCCAGCGACATCACCACGCCTACGTTAATCCTGCACGACACCGGCGACCCGAACGTATCGATCACCGACGCTTACCTTCTCTACCACGCGCTGAAGGACAACGGTGTCACAGTGAAATTCATCGCAATTCCCGTGGCGCAGCACTTTCCCTACGACTCTCCCGTGCGGGAATCCGACATATACCACTACTGGATCGATTGGCTCGATCAAGTATNTGAANTAATCGCGCCGCCTCATTGCGCGAGATTATGAGGTGGTTTCGGGTTGGAATTCTTAGCTGAGCGGAGGCGGAGCGAATGGCCACGGATTCAAAAACGAAAAGTTCGGCGCGATTTCTGCGACGTACATTTCTCGGAACCCTGGCGGCGCTTCTTGCCCTCGCTGTGCCCGCTCAGACAAAGGCTCAGGCGCGAAAAATAGAACTGGGCGACGCACAGAAAATCGTCGGCATCACCGACCCGGAGATTTCGCCGGATGGGAAGTCCATCGTCATCGTTGTGTCACACGTGAATTGGGACCAGGACCGTAACGACAGCCAGCTCGTGCTCGTGGAAATTGCCACTGGTGCGCAGAGGTTGCTCACCAACGTCCGCAAAGGATTTGGCTCGCCGCAGTGGTCGCCCTCGGGCGATCGGCTCGCGTTCCTTGCGGAAACTGGACAAGAAAAGACGGCCGTCCCGCAAATCTTCGTGCTGCCCATGAACGGCGGCGAGCCGCAGCAGATGACCACTGCACCGCTGGGCGTCGAGCGGTTCGCCTGGTGCCCGGCCGGCACTTACTTCGCCTTCGTCTCGCCGGACGTGCCGGCCAACAAGGCGGATATCGAAAAGCACCACGACCTCTTTGAAGTGGGCGACAACGATTTCCTCGCGACCTCCGCTCTCACTCCTTCGCACATCTGGCTCGTCTCTGCCGCGGGTGGGACGGCGAAGCGCCTCACTTCCGGCACCTGGAGCCTGTCGAAAACCGCGGAGTATTTTCCGCCCTCCTCGCTGCTTTCCTGGTCGCCCGACGGTAAGCAAATCTGCTTCACACGACAAGCCGACCCGCACTTCGGCGATTTCGATCAATCCATCGTCGAGATCCTGGACATTGACAGCGGACAAATCCGTCAACTGACGAAGCGTACTTCCTTTGAAAACTACGGCCTCTTCTCACCTGACGGCTCAAAGATTGCTTACTGGTATTCGCGCGACGGGGATCCAAACAATGAGAATGAAATCTTTGTGGCCTCCTCCGCCGGCGGCGAAGGAACTGATCTCACACGCGCGCTCGATCGCAGCGTCCAGCGCGCCATCTGGATGCCCGACGGCAAATCGCTCTTCCTTTGCGCCCGCGACGGCGCGCAGACTGCCATTTGGATCCAGCCGCTCGACGGCTCTGCGAAAAAGATCGATCTCGGCGACGTCAGTCCCTCCTTCTCAGTTTGGGTGGACGCGGCGGTAGGCAGAGATGGCTCCATCGCTTTCGCGGCCAACACGCCAACTCAGCCAACCGAGCTCTACTATCTTGCGTCCCCGGATGCAAAGCTGAAACGGCTCACCGATTTCAATCATGAGATCGCGGCTCTTGATCTCGGCCGTACCGACACTCTCGTTTGGAAAGGGCCGGACGGTTTCGCCGAAGATGGCATCGTTGTTTACCCTCCGGGGTTCTCGCGCGAGAAGAAATACCCGCTCGTTCTTGACATCCACGGTGGCCCGCAATGGGGTTCCACGATCGACTTCGATTTTTTCTCGCAGCTCTTGGCCTCGCACGGTTACGTAGTCTTCGAGCCGAACTACCGCGGCAGCGATAACCTCGGCAACAAGTACGAGCGCGCAATCGTCAGCGATGCCGGAGATGGTCCCGGCCGCGATGTGATGGCCGGAATTGCCGAACTCGAAAAGCAGGGGTTCGTCGACGAATCTCGCATCGGGGTTTCCGGATGGTCCTATGGCGGCTATATGACGTCCTGGCTCATTAGCCACTACCATATTTGGAAGGCGGCCGTTTCCGGCGCCGCCGCGAACAGCAGGGCTGACACGTACAATCTCGCGGATTATAACGTCACAGAGCGTTTCGCACGCGGCGGCTCCCCATGGAAGAAGGAGTACGCGAAAGCATACGAGGAACAATCGCCCATCACCTATGCTGGTGCCATCACCACACCCACGTTGATCCTTCACGACACGGGCGACGAGCGCGTGCCCATCACCAATTCCTACGCGCTGTACCACGCGCTCAAGGACAATGGCGTCACCGTGAAATTTATCGCCATTCCCGTGACTGGACACTTTCCCGATAGCTCTCCCGTGCGGGAATCCGACATATACCACTACTGGATCGATTGGCTCGATCAATATATGAAGTGATCTCAAAACGGTGTCTTGGTCGGATCGTCGGCAATCCAGAAGTTACCCCGAAACGGCATTGTGGGAAACCAATGACTAATTCTGGCGCAACTCGTACGCGGCTCGCAGACGCCTCAGCCGGGCCCCTGGCCGTGTAGTTGGTTTGGGAATGAAGAGAAGCTCGAAGTATGAATGTGTAGGTTGGCTAAGGAGCGCTGCGCACAACGCAGGTGCCCTTCTCCAATTCACAGGTGCCCGTTAAGTGCCCAGAATATCCCGTATGAGAGGTTTTTGCGGCCGAGAAGAAGAGGCTAAGTCGTTTGAATCCGGCAGAGCCAGTTGGCGTTTGGCGCGTTATGAGCCCGACGAGCTACCAGGCTGCTCCACCCCGCGTAAGCATGATAGCGGATGCGCGCAACGCCGTCAAACGCTACTGCCCGCAGCGAAAAGTAAAGCTCGATTGATCACAGTAGAAAGATCACGACGGAAACCAAACCGCGCGACCTACCAGGAACTATACGGCGTGCTTTCGAACGGCGACAACTTATCGGAAGAGGAATTCACGTCACTAATGCCGTAGCAGCTTTGTTCAGGGCTCAACGCGACGTCATCGGATTTCGTTACCCAGTCGGTTTCGTTTGTGACCGGATCTTTGGGCACCGACCGCAAATAATTGTTGCTCACCAGATCGTCCAGCGAAGAAGGCCCGCATTCTTTGTCGCGGGTATAGTCCTGGATGGCCTGCCTCATCACCTTCAAATCGGATTTCAACGTCGCCTCTTTCGCCCTCACTACCATCTGCTCGAACTTCGCCGTCGCGATGGTCATCAGAATCACGATGATTGCCATCACCACCATCAGTTCGAGCAACGTAAAACCGCGTTGTGCCATGCCAAGCGGAGCGACGTCACGCCGCGCCACACCGAAGGCGCGTCGCCCAAGGATCGTCGTCGTATCGAATCCGTCGCGCATCATTTCCTCAGCCGCCCCGCTAAACCATGCTACCAATCCGAATATTTCGATCCGTCCATCGCAGTTCCAGAGCTTTTCGAATACACGTCGAACACATCCTGCCCGCCCCACGAGGTCGTATCGGTATCGTCCTGCACCGATCGTAACCCCCAATCCTTGCTCTTGGTGAGCGGATCGGTAGGAATCTCGCGCAAGAACCGGATCCGTTTGTCGGTCGCTGTCCCGGTCAGCGGAGTCGGTTTGACCAGCGCGTCCAAGCTCTCCGGATATCCTTCCGTTCCGGCCTTCACCTGAATCTGCCCTTTGTCCGACGCGTCCTTATACCGGTCAATCGCTTCGCGCATTTGCCGCAAGTCCCAGCGCAGTTGTTCTTCCTTCTTCCACTTGATCGTATTGCGCGCTATCGGAATGGACGCCGTCGCCAAAATCAGCAGGATCGCGCAGGCCACCACCAATTCCAACAGCGACATTCCTGCCTCAGACTCAACGGCGGAAGCAGAGCGTCGTCTGCCCAGCATAGCAAGAGACATCGCAGGGATTTTTCGGCGCGAAACCAGAAGGGAATTCGACTTGAAACGATTCCAGTTCATCGCGCCTCACTGCACCTGGATCGTGGCTTCTCCGGAAACCATCGGAATCGTCTGCTGCTGCGAATCATGAGCGTTCACCTGAAGAATCTGCAGCCGCGCGGTCCCGTGGCCCACGGCGCGCACCACGAACCCGAAAACAGTCCCGGTTCCATTCACTCCGGGGGTGTTGGGCTGCCGCGTCGCGGAAACGATCACCTGCCCCTGCTGCGCATCAATTCGCTGCACCACGGCTACCTGCTGCGATCCGCCGGACAGGAATCCACCGTCGCGCACTTCCTCCACGCGCACCACCGCCGGATCGAAATGAATCATGAGCGGAATCGAATACAAATCGTGCACGTTCGAAACCGCCAGGCCCAGCGTCGTTGTGTCGCCCGCCTTCAACACCACCGTGGCCGGCTCAAAATGCAGCTGCGCCGCCGCGGACCCGCCCTGCGCCGGAGCAGCCTGCGCCATCGCGGTCGGCGTCACACCCGCAGGCGGCGGTGCAATGGGGCCAGAATTCTGCCGCACAGCTGGAGCCTCCGGCGCCGCTACGGGTGTCGCGGCCGTCGGCCCCTCATCGCCTCGATAAACGCGCACGTTCGAATCGGTACCCGCCGCCATCGATTGCAGATTTGCAGCCGTCAGCGAAGGCAAGCGCAGAATATGCGGCGTCATCACGATCAGCGTTTCATCCTCTTCCACTTCGTGGCTATTGTCCGAAAACAGATACCCCATCAGCGGCACTTCACCAAGCCCGGGAATGCCATTTATGTTTTTTGTGTCCGTGCGCTCGATTAACCCAGCCAAAATGTTTTGCTCGCCTTCCTTTAACCGCACGTCAATTTCCGTTTTCTTCTGCCCGATCACCGGCTGGTTGATTCCGCCAATGTTACTGGTTCCCGTGATTTGCGACACATCCACAGTTCCTTTCAAACTGATGTCGCCGTCGGGATGCACGCGCGGTGTAATTTCGATGTTGACGCCCACGTCGATGTACTGGAATTGCGTGTTTACCAGGGGATTGACCACTCCGGAGCTTCCCGTGACACCCACGCCCACTCCAGCCTGAAAGCTGCCGGTCGCCACCGGCACCTTCGACCCAATCTTCAGCGTGGCCTTTTGCCCGTCTGTTACGCGCAATTCCGGATCCTGCAGAATTTTCGTGCGGTCGTCAGTCAGGATGGCGTTTGCCGTGGCCCCCGGCAAAGTCAGCGCGAAATCCGAAGTGCCCAGGTTCTTCAACTGGCTCAGCAAAACCTGCGGCACGGTCGAAGCTGTCGTCGTAGTGGTGGTGGAACTAGAGGTCGAAGTGGTAGGTGAAATCGAAGATCGCGGCGTGAAAGCCAGTGAAACCGTTTGCCCCGGTAAAATCCCCAGGTCTCGCAAGCGGTCCATGCTCGCGGTCATTACCTGTACGTGAATCAATACTTCCGGCTTGGCCTTATCAATATCCCGGATAATTTTCGCCGCCAGCAACAATTTGTCAGGCGTATCGCGGATCACAATCGCATTCTGCGCGTTCACCTGCTGCAGCCGGTGCAGATCCAACAACACCCGCAGCCCGTTCACCACTTCGGTCAGATCCTGGGGTGTCAGAGTGTTCGAAAGATAAAAAGTCTGTACAACCTCATCGTCCAAATCCTTCCGCTTCTGCGGCTGGTCCTGCGCCACAAAGATGATGTTGGACGTAACCGGCTTCCAGAAAGCCTTACTCTCCAGCGACACTGCATCCAGCGCCTGCTCCAGCGTCACGCTCGGGAAATCCACGGTAATCCGTCGCGAAGTGAAGTCCGGATCAAAAATCACGCTTAGCCCTGCGAGCTTCGCGATCGTCTCGTAAACGACCCGTGCGTCATTGGTCATTTTCAGCCCGTTGATCGGGTCGCGCGATAGCGGCTTCAATTCCGGCGGCTGCGCCAATATCTGCTCGTCCGGCTGCGTCGCCGGATTCAGCGTCTTGGGCCCGTTCTGCCCGTTCATCAGATCCATCGTACGCTTCACCTGCTGTTCGGCCGCGGTGTTCGAAGGATCAATCAGCTGCGCCTTCTGGAATTCGCCCAGCGCCAGCTGCAGGTCGCCGTTCTTCAGCGCCTTGTTCCCTTGCTGCACGTGGAATTGCCCGGCATCGTAACGAGCCTGCGCTGCGCGCAGCTTGTATTCGGCGTTTGTCGGGTCGGAGCGGGCGGCGCGCTCGTAGTGCACCAGCGCGGTGTCATAATCCTGGAGGGCGTTGGCTTTGCGCGCCTCCTCATAGTCTTGATTTCCCTTAGGGCAACCGCCCAGCAACAAGGCAGTGGCAACCAAGAGCAAAAGGTATCCGGAACGGCGCAAAAGCACTCCTCCGACGGGTAGGCTGTTACCTNAAGAGTCTAGCACCCGTCCTGGCACGCAGCAAGGAATCCCAAAGTCGTGTTAGACGTATGAATAATAGAAGCGCCTCAGTAGGTTTGCATGAAAATNTCGTGAATTCGGGCGCTGGTGCCCGGAAAGCCGTCATCATCTGTCACTTGCGGCGGCTCGGCCCCGGCGGCTATGATAGTTCTGCCGTGAAATCCAAGCCTGATAAATCTCAACACGAAGGCGTTAAGATTGTTGCGCAGAATCGCCAGGCCTCCTACAACTACCATCTTTTGGACAGTCTCGAGGCTGGCATGGTCCTGGTTGGCACCGAAGTAAAAACCCTGCGCGAAGGGAAGGGTACGCTGCGCGAAGCCTACGCCGAAATTCGCCTAGGCGAGGCTTGGCTGGTAAACTGCCACATTCCCGAGTATCTCGCCGGAGGTTACCGCAACCACGACCCGCTTCGAAAACGAAAGCTGTTGCTGAACCGCCGTGAGATTGACCGCTTGCTGGTGCAAACCCAGCAGAAGGGCATGACCATCGTCCCCACCAAAATCTATTTCCGGGACGGCATCGCCAAATGCGAGCTAGCCGTGGCGCAGGGCAAGAAATTCCACGACCGCCGCGAATCCGAAAAACAAAAAGAAGCAAAACGTGAAGCCAGCGAAGCGATGTATCGCTCTCGCCGGCGCTAAAAGTGAAAGGGAGACATGCAGATTCAACTGGAGAACCAGCCGTACGCGTCGATCCAAGCCGACGCTATCGTCACCTACCTCTTCGACAAAGAGAACAAAATTGATGGAATACTAAGCGACATCGACCATGCCATGGACGGTCGCCTCGCCGGCCTGGTGGCAACCGGTGAACTCACCGGCAAAGCCCTCGAGCTGGTCCTTGTACATTTTCCCGAAGGTCTGGACGCCAAGCGGCTGTTGTTGGTCGGTGCAGGGAAGCCTGAAAAATTCGCGCAGTCCGACTTGCGCAAAATCGCCGGCACCGCGCTCCGTTATCTGAAATCGCGCGGCGTGAAGAAATTTGTTTTCCTCGCGCGCGAAGGCGAACGCGGTCCAGCGGCCGCACAAGCCGTCACCGAAGGCCTGGGTGTCGCCGATTTCGAATCCAATAAATATCAAACGGACAAGAAGACCAATCGCGAGATCCAGTCCGTGCTGCTGGCCGGTTTCGATGCCACCCAAAACGGTAATCTGCCCGCCGCCGTCGAAAACGGTCGCGTAATCGCCGAATCGCAAAATTTCGCCCGCGACCTAATCAACGAGCCTTCCAACCGCCTCACTCCCCGCATGTTGGCAACACGCGCCGAAGCCATGGCCAAGGAAGTCGGTCTCGGCGTCGAAATTCTCGACGAGCGCAAAATTTCCGAACTGAAAATGGGCGCGCTCATCGGCGTCGCGCAAGGCAGCGTCGAGCCGCCGCGCGTGATCGTAATCCGTTACACCCCGGAAAATGCCAAGCCCGATGCTCCCGTTCTCGGCCTGGTCGGCAAAGCCGTCACCTTCGATACAGGCGGCATTTCCATCAAGCCCGCCGACAACATGGAAAAAATGAAGTACGACATGGGCGGCGGCGCGACGATGCTCGGCGCCATGCGCGCTATCGCCTATCTGAAGCCCAAGGTCCCGGTAATCGCCGTAATTCCTGCCACAGAGAACATGCCCGGAGGACGCGCGCAAAAACCGGGCGACGTGCAGGTCGCCATGTCCGGCAAAACGATCGAAGTAATTAACACAGACGCGGAAGGCCGCATGGTCCTCGCCGATGGCGTATTCTACGCGCGCAAACTCGGCTGCACACACCTGATCGACGCAGCCACGCTCACCGGCGCCATCCAGGTCGCACTCGCAAACGTCCATGTCGGCGCCTTTGGCACGCCGCGCGAATACCTCGATCGATTCCTGGAAAGCGCCAAAGCCGTCGGCGAAAAAATGTGGCCCATGCCCATGGACGACGAATACGAGGAAATGATCAAAAGCAATATCGCCGACATCCGCAAC
>JGI12635J15846_10006478_pt1 | contig 10030 bp, 6 predicted proteins | sample BlaSpr_A8_OM2_M2_FD_15846 | JGI IMG/M metagenome (IMG submission 15846)
TGGCCTTGGCGGGAGGCGAGACGGCGTCGGCTCTGCTGTTCGGCCTCAAGCCGTGGGATGCGGCGACCTTCGCCATGGCCCTTTCGGGGTTGACGCTCGTGTCAGGCGCTGCGAGTTTGTTGCCGGCGCTGCGAGCAGCCCGCGTGGATCCGATGGTCGCACTACGTGACGAGTGAGAGTCAAGACGCGCAGGCACGAAATGGCGCAGCGCCGAAGATTTCGTCGTCACATTTGAAATTGCCGCAGCTAAAAGTGCGGACGCGTGACCCTACTTTGCCGCTTGCTTCTTGTGCAGATCGGTACAGACCGACATGGCAGTGTTCGGATCGACCGCGCTGTCGCCCTCCTCGACGTGCTGAATGATTCCAGCTTTGTCGATGACGATGTTCGCGCGTTGCGCCCACTGGTAGGTTTCATTCTGGACGTCGTAGCCCTTCAGGATGCCGTATTCCTTCAGCATCTTCTTGTTCATATCGCTGAGCAACGGGAACTTGACATCGATCTGCTTTGCGAAAGCGGCGTTCGCTGCGGGACTATCCATGCTTACGCCGAAAATTTCCGTGTCGGAGGGGTCGATCTTTCCCGCGTTTATTCCAGACTGGACCGCCTGGAGTTGCTTGGTTCAACCACCGGTAAACGCAAGGACATAGATGGCCAGGAAGACGTTTTTCTTCCCTTTGTAGTCGCTGAGCCTGACGGTTTTCCATTGATCGCTGAGCAGGGTGAAATCCGGAGCCGGGTCACCAACCTTCAGCGAGACCTTGGCTACTTCGGGTTTAGGGGTCTGCGCCGGAACCGAAGACAACGCCAGCGTCATGGCCCAGATTACACAGACGGCGAGCACCCGCTTCATCGTTTTTCTCCTTGGAGCATCACTCCTCCTGCTTCTCGATACAAAAAGTTGCGTCCTCGAAAGCGATGATATGCCCTGCGAACGCCAGCAACATGGAAAAGATTTGTCATGTTTCTGTCAATCTGTTGCAAGCAGCAACATGGGCCACCCGGGAAAGCTGCTCGCCCTGGTCTGATGACCGGACCACGGTCGGATCATCCCGGCAAGGCGCGTAGCACGGGCGCAGGTTGGTTCCTGCCGCCGAAGAATCGATCGAGGGTCACCGTTCTAATGCATTGAAGAATTATGGAAGCGGGACGCCCAACCGAAACAGGCATTGCCAATTCTAGATTTGTCTCCGCTACCGGGGCGCGGGTTGTGCGTAATAGCCCCGGCGGGTGCGGGCGGTTAGGCCCGGCTTCGCCACCTTGACCTCCAGTTGGTGGTATTCGTTCGGCTTGTCGGCTTCGGGCGCATCGAACGACAACTCGTAATAGGCTTGCGTATCGGCGAGGGATTGTCGCAGCAGCGCCGCGACGTCGTTGTTGAAGTCGAGAGCGAGGCCGCCGCTCTGTGTGGCAATGACCTGGAGCGCCAGGTTCCCCGGCACGACCTGGCTGGGTTCCTTCACACCTTTGACGAATTCCTCGTAGTAGTTGGCGCGAAGTTCGCTTTCCGTCGCGCCTAGAGGATCGACGCTGTACAGGGTGATGCGCGCCTGCAGTAACTGCGTCGAGAAAGCGACGATATTGGCAAACAGCTCTTGCTGCTCCTTCGAATCGAGCAATTCGACAGCCCCGGGACCCGACAGTAGCGGCCAACCAGGAGAGACCCAAAGGATTATCTTGCGCCCCGGGCGCTGGGCCTCGCGCGAGGCAAGTTCACGCAGGGCTTGCATCGAAAGGTTGAAGCGATCCGCGTCAGCGTACTGTGAGGTTCGCCGGATGGTCCGGAGACCGACGGTGTATTTATCCAGAGCGGCGCTGAGTGCGTTGCCGTCGGTCGTCAAGCTCTCTTGAATCTGGGTGCCTTGATCGGTAAACAGGGCAAGTGCTGTGGGCTGTGGGAGATGCCCCCCGTCGGTACGCAGGAATTTCTCGATCTCTTGACGCACGTAGGCGACTTTCTCATAGTCGACGTTCACCGCATCCACAACCACGAGCACCTCCACGCGACCCGCGGTACCGCCAAGCGCCCGAAAGGAGGTGATGGTCTGTGGCAGTTTGTTATCGATTAGAGTAAAGTCCTGCTGCTCAAGACCGCTGACCGGCGGCCCGGATTTCCGGGTGACCACGACATCCAGATACGTCGGGCTGCCGCCGGGTTTCGACCGCGGACTCTGTTGCGGGTTCGAAAGCGCCGCTGTGGAAAGTAAAGCGAGGAGGAAAACAAGGCCACTACGCTTGGCAATGTGCATGGGGTCCTCAATCCAAGCTAAGGTCGGGGTTCCGGCCGGGGCGCTCGCGGATTTCGACGCCCTTAGGAATAGATGCCAATCAAGCTCAACAAGTACAACGGAGAATCCACGGGAATCTTCGAATTCTGCGGCGCCCGGAGTTACCGGAGATAGCCCCAATTGTGGAGCTTGTCGGAATCTTCCGCCCAGCGGTCCCCGATGTCGGTGCGGTAGTACATGTTGGGGATCAGGATGTTTTTGATCCGGGTATAGACCTGGGCTTGGGCTTGCTTCATGGTTTGCCCAGTGCCGACCACGGTAAGAACGACGCCCGAGGTACCGGCGATCAGCCATTGGCCGTTAACTTGTTTCACGTCTTCGATGTGGACCTGATCGGGAGTGCCGCGCTTGAACACGATGGCGTTGTCCTTGGAGAAAGACTCGAACGTGGGCTCGTCGTCGAAAGGAAACGGCGGAACGACGATGCGGACGCCGATTTGAAACCCGCTGCGGGTACGCCATTTTGGGTCGCAGCCATTCGCCAGCTCCCAGAAAAAATCGCTGATCGGAGTAAGCATTCCCTCTTGCTGAATGAAGATCGTGGGATACCCGAAACGCGACGTGAATTCGAGCGGGTAGATGCCGTTGTTGTTCACGATGCAATTGAGGTCGATGTAGCCGACGTATCCCTCTAACGCGAGTTTCGTTTCCATCTTCATCAGCGTCCGGAAGAAGATGGCGTTGGGTTCGCTCCAAAACATGGCCGTACCCATTTCGCCGGTGGGAGGCCCCACCTCGCCGGGGAAAAGTTTCTTGTGCTCAAAGTTGATGTTGATCGGCGTAATGAACCGCTTGCCGTTGAAGAAAGCGCCGACGGCGACTTCCACGCCGTTGATACGGCGCTGCAACTGGAAAACCTTGATCTCGTCGCTGAAGGCCTTTTTGTAGGCTTCGAGCATGCGAATAACGTCTTCGCCGTCTTCTTCCTCCCCGACGAACAGGCGGCGCTTGACGTTTTGCGCTTCCCCGCTGGGTTTGATCACATAGCGATCAGGGTTCTTTTTAACGAACTCAATGGCGGGATCGAAAGACTCGAAGTCCTCGTAGGGAATAATGTTGACGCCGGCTTTCTTCAGCTCTTCCTGGCCGAAGGAGCGGTCGTCTTCGAGCCGATCGGTATATTCCGAACCGCCGATGACCGGCTTACCGGCTGCCCGCAGGGCTTGGGCCCGGCCTCCCTGACCAAGCGTGTCATCGAAAACAACGATGTCCGCCCACTGGGCGTCTTTCTGCCAATCTAAAGACTTGGGAACCAGGCCGTCGGCGATGTCGCGCTCTTTTTCGGCATCGATGTAATAGCGGACGTCGTGGCCTTCCTTAAGAATCTGCCACGCGATATCCCCAATCAGACCGGAAAGTGAGACAAAAAGGAATTTGCGCTTTTCCATTTTCGATGACGACGCTCGCCCACGCCGAGTGCCAAGCTAGTTTAGCGGCAACCGCGACGCGTATTGTAACAGTTTGTTTAAATTTGCTCGGGAGGCCACAGAGGGCAAGGCAACCCCTGGAGCCGGGAACGGGCATCTCACTCTGCGGCGGAGGCTTAACGCTGCCCTATCGGGCAAATTTTGGGGCTAGCCTGTACTTTCGTTCAGGGTATACTGTGTTCGCTCCGAGCCTAGTCCAGTAGAGTGGCCAGCCCAAAGCGGCAGTACTGCGGGCCGATATTGACCGGGAGAGGTGAACGTTTGCTCCAAGCTTTTGTAGGGAAAACTGCGAGGCGGTTAAGCATTCTTGTTTTGGCAGGCGGAATAGTGGCGCTGACGGTCGGCACCAGCAGCGCTCAAATCCTCCATAAAAAGAAGAAAGTCGATAAGTCCACCAGCGCCGACAACACGGCCGAACCTGACAAGGTTCTGTACGACCGGGCTATCGAGGACATCAAGCACGGGCGCCAGGAAGTCGGGCGCTTGAGCCTCCAGACGCTGATCAACACCTATCCGGACAGCGAGTATCTCGCTAAAGCGAAGCTGGCGATTGCGGATTCCTACTATAGAGAGGGCGGTTCGGCGAGCCTGGCGCAGGCGATCCAGGCGTACAAGGACTTTGGTATTTTCTTCCCCTTCCTTCCGGAAGCGTCCTACGCGCAACTCCAGGTAGCGAACACACACTACAAGGAAATGGCCAAGCCGGATCGCGATCGCAGCGAAGCCAAGGCCGCCGAGGAAGAATTTCAGACTTTCCTGGAGAAATATCCCAAGGATCCGCTGGCGCCCCAGGCCGAGCAGCGCTTGCGCAACGTGCAGGAGATCATTGCCGAAGGCGACTACCGCATCGGTTACTACTACTACGTGAAGGGCGACAAGCGCGCGGCGGCCGCCCGGTTGATCGCCATTACCAAGCGCTACCCCTTGTACAGCAAATCGGACCATGCGCTGTGGATGCTCGGCGATATTTTCGAGCGCAGCGAGCACAAAGAGATTGCCTCTCTGTACTATGCGCAGATCGTCCGCAATTATCCGCTTTCGCCTTTGGTCGGCGACGCGAAAACCAAGCTCAAGGCCTTCAAGGTACCCGTGCCTCAGCCGGACCCCAAGGCCCAAGCGTGGATGGCGGCGGAACAAAACACGCCGCGGCAGCATGACAGCCTCATCAAACGGCCTTTAGCCCTGGTTCGCTCGGGTCCTCACGCGGAATTAATCGCGGCGGCGAAGACCGGCGCGCCGAATCTGCAGCCGGAATCGGATAATACCTCGGCTACCGATGTTCTGACCCCGGGAAACCGCTCACAGTTGGGCGGTTCCGGACCGGCGGCCGGTAACGCAGCGGTGGTTGAGATCGTAACACCAGGAAGCGGAGCCTCAACCGGCGGCGAGAGCGCACCGGGCGGTAACACTGGCGGTACGGAAGCAACGCCGCCAGCGGATGCCACACCGCCACCGACGGCAGCGCCAGCCGATAGCAGCAGCCCACCCAGTGCAGGTACCGCTGGCGACTCTAAGGCTGCGGCGACACCCGCGGCTCCGCCAGCAGCAGCAGACCCCGCGACGAATCCAGTGACGACCACGACCACCACCGCGACGCCCGATGCCAAACCTGCGGCCGATGGTTCCGCGGCAGCGCCTGCAGCGGACGGCAAAACCGCCGACGGCTCCCAGCAAAGTGCAACGGATTCGAACACCAGCGACCAAAAGGAATCCACCAGTAAGAAGAAAAAGGGGCTCCGCAAGCTGGTTCCCTGGTAGAGGTGGGGGATTCGAGACAAGACCGAAGGAGCGTGGCGTTCGCCACGCTCTTTTTGTTTGGGCAACAATGCCATTCGTCCCAACGCCTGTACGCTTCCCCTGGTGCGCCGATCGAAAGTCCCGTGTTCACTTCCGACACATAGGTTCCCGGTTGGCGTTGACGCCCCTCAGACGGGGTGCTCCAATATTCTTGAGTCATCCCTAAGTGCGATGTAGGCTATCGCTGCGTCGGGAGGCGACCGGCCGTTCGATTTATTGCGGCCGTGCGATGGTAGCAGGCGAGATACGGGAATACTCCCGGAGGACGTTCGGTGGCCAAGATCCTGGTTGCGGACGACAATAGCAATATCCAGAAGATGGTGGGTCTTGCGCTGAAGGACCACGGCATTGAGGTTGTAGCTGTGGGCAATGGCGAAGCGGCGGTGCGAAAAATTTCCGACATTCGCCCGGATCTCGTGCTTGCCGACGTATTTATGCCGGTCCGCAACGGCTACGAAGTCTGCCAGTATGTAAAGCAAGATGCCTCGCTGGCGCACATTCCCGTCATCCTGCTCGTGGGAGCCTTCGATCCTCTGGATGAACAGGAAGCGCAACGCGTAGGCGCTGACGGCGTCTTGAAAAAGCCTTTCGTCCCCCCGGACCCTCTAATTTCGATGGTGAAGTCCGCGCTGGTACGGGCGGGTGTGGCTCATGCGGGCTTCGCGCCTGCAAAGCCTGTCGTGGAAGCTCCGGTCGAAGCGCCGCCGCCTCCGGTCCCGAATTTTGCTCCGAAACCAACAGCCAATTTCCCTGGGTTTGAAACCGAGTCGTTCGCGGAAGAAGTTCCCGCGCGCCCTGCAACATTGAAGATTGAATCCGGGCAGCAACCCGTAGCGTTCGGCAGTTTGCTGGAGACACCCGGGACCGACACCGAAGAAGAACCCAACGAAGTTACCGCGGTGCCGGCATTGGAGCGCGATTGGCGCACCGAGGAAGTCGACGAAGAAGCGGAAGAAGAGGACGCCGAAGGTAAGCCATCGTGGCGGCGCGATGCAGGAAGCGAAGACTCCGAACCGGAAGTTGCTGCCGATGGCGGATGGCGCGACGCTGGATCCGAACAAAACAGGGGACACGGCAAGAAGAATTCGGTTTGGACGCCTACACGTGAAAAGACAGATTTAGGCGAAGCGCCGGAGGTTCAGGCCAACGTCCACAACGCGATGTCCGATTTCAGGAATATCCCCGCAGCTCCGTTTGCGGGAGAGGCCTGGGCGGCTGCAATCGAGGCCGGCGCGCAGAACAAAACGGCGGTCGCGGAGGAAGAACACCCGGCCCCTCATGCGGCGGACCTGGAAGCGCTCGTGGGTCACGCCGAGCCGGCACCGCACGAACAGAGTTTCGTTTCCGAGCACGCGAGCATTCCGACACCCAGCGCGCACGAACAGACCTTTATCTCCGAGCACGCCGCTGAACCTGAACCTGCGCCCCAAGCGACGACCGAGCCGGCGCCGGTGCCGGTCGAAGAACAAGCCACTTTCGTCTCCGCTGCTATCGCGGAACCCGAAAAGCCAAGCGCGGCGCCTTCGTGGTTCTCAACGCCTCCCAGTCCCTGGGACGCCGAAGCGCAAAAGGCCAGCAAGCTCGCATCCACCTGGGATACGCCGATTGTGCCCGCAAGCTTCGAGACACCCGCGCAAGAGCTTGCCCCGGAGCCTGTAGATGCGCCGAATTCGTTTGCGACCGCAGCCGCTCCCGACGAAATCGAGGTGGTTTCCGCAGGCAGCGGTTCTGCGTTGCCCGAAGCGGTTCAGACCGCCCGCGAAGAAGTCTCGCGCGGCGCGACCGAACTCGATATGGATGCCATCGTGGCCCGGGTGCTGGCCCGCATGAGCCAGGACCGGCTACAAGAAGTAGCGCGGGACATGCTGAAGCCGGTCATCGAAGCAATCGTCCGCGAAGAACTGAACAAGAAGCTGTAATTCCCTTTCGAATCTAGAGGTTCCGCCTGGAGCTTTACGCTCCGTTTTCGTTCAATTGACCGTGCCGGCTTTCCCCTCGTATAGTCAAAGATTGGTCTGCCAATTCCGTGCGACGCTTGCACGTGCGGCAGCGCAAGAATTTTCCAGGAGTATCTGGCCGGATGGCTCGCGAAATCGCTAAAGCGTATGAACCGCAGCAAATCGAACCCCGTTGGGCGGAGTTCTGGGTGAAAGAACAGCTGTTTCGCGCCGACGCGAGCGCGCCCGGCCCGGTGTTCTCCATCGTGATTCCGCCCCCCAACGTGACCGGCTCTCTGCATATCGGGCACATGCTGGATCACACCGAGATCGACATCCTGACGCGCTGGCACCGCATGCGCGGCTACAACACCTTGTATCTGCCGGGCACGGACCACGCCGGGATTTCTACCCAGCGCGTAGTGGTGCGCCAGCTTGCGGAACAAGGCATCCAATACCGCGATCTCGGCCGCGAAGAGTTCGTACGCCGCGTTTGGAAATGGAAGGAACAAAGCGGCGGCACCATTCAGCGCCAGATGCGCGACATCGGCGAAAGCTGCGACTGGTCCCGCGAGAAATTCACTTTGTCGCCGGAATTGTCACGCGTGGTCCGCGAAGTCTTCGTGCGTTTGTACGACGAAGGGTTGATCTACCGCGACAAACGCATGACCAACTGGTGCCCCGTCTGCCTGACCGTGCTGAGCGACCTGGAAGTGGTCCACGAAGAACGCGCCGGGCACCTCTGGCACATCCGCTACCCGGTCGCCGGGCGCAAAGAATACTTGATCGTGGCTACCACGCGCCCGGAAACCATGCTCGGCGACACCGCCATCGCGGTGCATCCCGAGGATGAACGCTACAAGAAATTGGTCGGGACAAGCGCCATCGTGCCGCTTGTGAATCGCGAAATTCCCATCATCGCCGACGAAATGGTGGACCGCGAGTTCGGCACCGGCGCCGTAAAAATCACCCCCGCGCACGATCCGAACGACTTCGAGGTCGGACGCCGGCACCATCTCGCCGAAATCGATGTGATGACCGACGACGGCCACATGAGTGCTGCCGCCGGCTCTTACGCCGGAATGGAACGCTTTGCGGCGCGGAAAAAAGTCGTCGAAGATTTGAAGGCGCTCGACTTGCTCGAGAAGGTTAGCGACCACACCCACGCGATCGGAATCTGCGAACGCAGCCGCACCGTTGTGGAACCGCGCGCTTCGACCCAATGGTTCTGCAAGATGAAGCCGTTGGCGGAGCCTGCCATCGCCGCCGTGGAGCGCGGCGACATCCAGATCGTCCCCGACAACCGTCGCGAGGAATATTTCAACTGGATGCGCAACATCCGCGATTGGACGCTGTCGCGCCAATTGTGGTGGGGTCACCGCATTCCGGCGTGGTACTGCCAGGAACACAATCATCTGACGGTTGCAACCGAAGCCCCTGCGAAGTGCTCCGCTTGTGGCTCCGAGCATCTGACGCAAGACCCCGACGTCTTGGACACCTGGTTCAGCTCCGGACTATGGCCGTTTTCCACGCTCGGCTGGCCCGAAAAAACCCCCGACTTCCAGAAATATTATCCGACCACTCTGCTGATCACCGGCTACGACATCCTGTTTTTCTGGGTCGCGCGCATGATCATGCTGGGAATTCATTTCACCGGCGAAGTTCCCTTCCGTGCCGTGTACCTGCACTCGCTGGTCCGCACCGCCGGCGGCGAGAAAATGTCCAAGTCCAAAGGCACAGGACTCGATCCCGTCAAACTGAATCAACAATATGGAACCGACGCGATGCGCTTCTGCCTCGCATCCATGGCCGCGCCCGGCACCGACATCATCCTGTCCGACGATCGCCTCGCGAGCGCTCGCAATTTCGCCAACAAGATATGGAATGCCTCGCGGTTCCTGTTCATGAATCTCGACAAGTTCGAGCAAGCCGCTGGCGCGACTTTCGAGGAACTGGCGGCGCCGGAGGTTCGCGAGAACGCGCCTTACGACTTCAAAGGCAGTATTCCGCTCGTCGATGAATGGATCTTCGAGAAGCTGGCAGCGGCACGCAACACCGTGAACGCCGCCCTGGCCGTTTATCGCTTCCACGAAGCCGCCCAGGTGATCTACCAATTTTTCTGGGGCGATTTCTGCGACTGGTACATCGAGTGGATCAAGCCCGACCTGCTGAACGCGGACCGCGAGCGAGCGTGCGTCGCCTGGAGAAACCTGTTCGCCGCGTTTGACGGCGCGCTGCGCCTCCTGCATCCCTTCATGCCCTTCATCACCGAGGAACTGTGGCACCAATTGCCCCAGCGTCCCGAAGACAAATCGATCGCCCTCGAGCCTTTCGCCGCCAAGTACAAAGAATCGGGCGACCAGTCCCGCGTAAACGAGTTTGGCTTGCTCCAAGAGGTCATCGCGGAGCTCCGAAACATTCGCGCCGAAATGAAGCTCGACCCGAAAAAGAAAATTTCGGCCGAGTTTTACAGCTCTTACGAATACATCCGATCGACGATCGCCCGGAACCTCGACGGCGTCGAGCGACTCGCCAGCTTGTCGGAGCTGAACGTCTCCTCGAATCGTCTCGCGGCAGCCGG
>JGI12635J15846_10006483_pt1 | contig 10025 bp, 8 predicted proteins | sample BlaSpr_A8_OM2_M2_FD_15846 | JGI IMG/M metagenome (IMG submission 15846)
GGGCGACGCTGCAAGCTCCCCCGACCGGCGATCCGTCAAAGATCAACCTGCCGAACGCCGCGGCCATCGCGAACGGAGCGCAGCTCTTCTCGTTTGCGGACTACAACCGAAAAAACAAATTGCCTTACACTCTCAACCAGACTCTCGACATTCAGTGGCAGCCGCGAAGAGATTTAGCCATCACCATCGGTTACGTGGGCAACCTCGGACGCCACGAGGTGATTCCCGTGCCCTTCAACCAAGCGGGGATCGCCACACCCAGCCATCCCATCCACGGCCAGAACTACACCTACGGCTACAACGTGCTCGCGCCTCCNGGCTGCAATCCCACTCTGAACCCGAGTGCTTGCGCATACACACCCACTTGCAATGCGAGCGGCACCACGTCTGGTTGCGGATTCCTGGGCCTTCCGGATGGAACCACCATGATGGCAAACTACGAAGGCGGTAACATTGACCTGCGCGTTCCCTACATCGGCTATTCATCCGAATCCGAATCTTACACGGCCGCAGGCATCTCCGCCTATAACGCGCTACAGACTCACGTGGAAAAACGTATTAGTCACGGCTTGCAGGTGGGCTTCTCGTATACCTATTCCCACTCCACCGATGAACAAAGTGCCATGGGGCTCTTCTACAACGGGAACAACGCCACAAACCTTCGCAGTGGATACGGACTGTCTGACTTTGATCGCAAGCACGTGCTCAATTTCACGTACCTATACCAATTGCCGAAATTTTATGAGTTAACATCGCTGCGGGGAAGACTGGCGGATGGCTGGGCAATCGCAGGTTTGGCCATCATCCAGAGCGGCCAGCCCTATAGTATTGTTGACTACTCCGGCGCGGTCGGCAGCCTCTACTATGGCACTTCTGACGGCATCACCAATCCAATCGTCCCCTTGACCTCCAACTGCTCGCCCTCAAAGGCGGTAACCGGAGCAAGCGGCACGGTACCTGGGGTGCCGGCGCTCGATCCGAACTGCTTTACGTTGCCGCTGCTCAATCCGGGCGATCTAGGAGGCGCAATTCCTGCAGGCGACACCTACGAAACTACTTTCACAAGCGGTCAGCGTAACATCTTTCGCCAGCCTTGGCAGCGCCGGACCGACGTATCGCTCATCAAGGCGACGCAGTTAACCGAGCGAGTTTCGATGAAGTTCACGTTCGATGTCTTCAATGTAACGAACACCGCCAGCTTTGACATTCCGATCGACAACGTATCACAAAACCTGGCTTTTAACGATTTTCCGGTCTATGGCTCTAGTCTCTATTCCTCTCCCACGCTAAGCGGCTTGGGGATCGTGAACAAGACCATCGGAAGCCCGCGACAGATTCAAATGTCGCTCCGCCTCAGCTTCTAACGCGCGCTGGGGCTCAGCGCGCCGAGACACGGAAGAAACACAAGCGTTGCTCAAATTTTCAGATCGCCACAACGATCGCGCTCATTGCCGATGCCAGTAAACGTCCCAACCCAGGTAGCGGTTTGCGGCTTCATGAACGGCTGACGCGACCGATGAGAAGTTTGCGGCCACGTGATGTTCAAACCCGCGTTCACAGATATAGCGGAGAAGTTTCTGCAAGTGAGGAATATGCACGACGCCGGCGCCGCCGAAGGTCTCGAGCGAGTCGTCGGTAAAGGCTCCTTCGCCGACGTAGCCGCGGATCTTTCCTTCGCGATCGTCCGTTGAGACGCGGGCAAAGCTCATCGCACCGGCCTTGACTCTTCCCACGCACGTGCCAAACGTGTTTTCCTTCCCTACTGTCCCCGCTATGATTTCCTGAAAGTCCATGCGTACATCCTGGAAGAAATGCTTGGGAAGATTGCTGCAGTGAAAGCAGACAGCCTTATCAGGATCATCCGCGTAGTTGTTATTCCAGTCGAGAAGTGCGCTGGGAGTTTCAGAAGCTAGCTGAAGCGCATGCATGCCCACTACGCCTGCTATATCAACTTCGCAGGCGCTGGACATGCCATCGTTGCTCATCATGCTCATCACCGTACAGGGCACCACTCCAAAATATTCTTCCAGAGACGTCCAACACTGAATGGCGCTGATGGCCACTTCGGCGTCCTGCATCCAGCCATCGATCACGGCGCCCAGCTTGGCCATCTTGAGAAGTGCACCGTCCGGAATGTTCTGCACGGAAACGTATCGCCGAATGGATTGCAGCTTTTTCTGTGCGACGGCATCGTCATCTTTCATGCGCGCGATTCGCCCCAGAATCTCTGAAAGGTCGATGGTCTCGACGGAGATCCCGTTGGCCTCGAGGATCTTTTCACTATAGCGCACGGTATTGAAAGCCGCTGGCCGCGCGCCGATCGCACCGACGCGCAACCGTCGCAGTCCCTTCACAACGCGGCAGACGCTGAGAAACCATACCAGATCGCAGCGGAAGGCGTCCGACTGCGGCAGCTCGGTGTGGAGTGTCGTCAAGGAGTACGGGATGCCGTACTGGGAAAGATTGTTGCAGGCGGACATCTTGCCGCAAAAGCTGTCGCGGCGGTCCCGGATGGACATGCGACCGGGTGTGTCGGGCGTGGCTTGTACCAGGACAGGAACCGAGAGTGCGGCCATACGGAGCGTATCAGCGATGGCTCGCTCATCTCCAAAGTTGGGCAAGCTGACGACAATTCCGTCGATTGCTTGCCGGTGCTGCCTGAACAAGTCAGCGCACCGACGTGCTTCCTGACGCGTCTCTACGGCGCCAAACTTTGATTCCGCTTCCGTGAGGGCAACCACCTTCACTCCAGCGGACTCGAGCGCCAGACGCATTTCATGATGGCCAGACCGCGCCAGGTGATCCGGGAAGAATCCGCGATTCCCCACGATCATCCCGAGTATCATTTGGCGTTTCACTGCTTCGCTCATAATCCTTCCTTCCGAGAGAAGATCCGGGAGTATGAATGCCGGCGAACATAAGCATAAACAATATCCGCCAAGTCCCGGAACGAAAATCCGCGCCGCAATCAGCGGCTGCGTGCCGGCTCAAAGAATAGTCGTCGCCGGGCTTGCCACGCTCGTCTCCGAAAAGGTGTCCCCCGGCGCAACCACCACAATAATGAGGAGGCGATGAAAGGTAACCAGAGGGGAAATAGAATCGATCGTGGAATTGTATCGGCTTTATTAGTGATGGTTAAGATTAGTAGCTAGATTCTAGATTGTTATCTTGCTGATTTGTCTTGGCTCTGGGTACCGGCTGTACCCCGATTTTAGGTGGTCTTCGGGGCTTATTGGAATCATTTTGTACCCAAGTTATCTCCGCCAAGTACTCTCGCCATCGAGAGGGGGCGTGTCTACGTATATCTTGTGCAGTCCACTCGAGCACTTTGTTTGTAAGAGCCAGATCCAATCTCTCGGGGTCAAACGGCCCTTTACCTGGCTTGCTCAACCATTGTTTCATTTCCAGGTGTTGTTCGTGATCCGGATTGTTTAGCGCATCCAGCAAATCCGCGTATCCCGAAGGGCCCCCGCAATCCTCGGGTGGACACGCTCGAGCGCCTTCCATACAAACGGGGATCCAACTTCCCTTCTCCCATGTGGGACGCTATGAGTGGGGCAATTCAGTTCCGAATGTTTTCCTCGACTTCCACCTTTCGAGATTCGGTTTGGGACAGGTGGACTTAACGGAAGTCCCCGGCTTCAACGGCTCCACGGCACACATCGAGAGCAAAACGGGGTTCACAGACAATGGCTCCGCCAAATCTCAGCGTGTTTTCGTCGCCGACATTTTCATCGAGCCAAGTTTGACCAGCGGGAGAAACAGGGCAAATCAGGAAGAGGGAGCCGTGGTTTTCAAAAATCAATTCCATTGGTGAATTACCCGAAGCTACAAATGAATCGAGATGTGAAGACATCGGGCCTCCAGTTGGAGAAAGATGCCCTCGACAGTATTGGGGAAGGACTGAGGTGAGTTTTGCCCCCTATAGACCGTATCCCTTCTTCCGAAGGTTAGCACCGCGGCCTTTTCGGCTCGGTCGCTGGACGGCCAAGATCGCCGTCACTCTCGATACTTTTGGGAATGTATCTAAGTTGGTGGAATCCGTCCAAAGAAATTGTTGTACCGTGGACTGGCGCGACGGCTAGTACTCTTTGGCGGCACCGGGAGGAAGCTGAAGTGCGTCCACAGGTCCTGCTACTGGCTTTTGAATCACTTTAGGAACCCAGTACCTGTTAGTTCGCTATGATCCTCACTCGACTGCTGAATATCTGATAGTCCGTAAACTGGCCGCGGCACCAAAAGATGTGCTTCTTGTAGCGAATCTCTGTAAAAATGGTCAGAGGAACGAGCCGAGGAAGCTCATTCGATCGCTTGAGCCAACCGTAGGTAAGGACAACCTGACAGTCCTCCCATCCTCGATAGGCCTTCAATTTGTCAGAGAGCTCTAAGTGCTGCGACATTCGGATTATGTTCGCATCCTCGTCCGTCCAAACTTCCCCGTAACATGCGACGGCGACAGTCTTGCTAATTGTGAAGAAGCCAAAATCTTCGACGGGTGCAAAGGGACACAGGTTATCCTCGACGCTGGCGTAATACTGAAAGACCTTCATCCGCTGCTCGTTCACGACTACGTCGGCAGCTTGATGAACTTTTAATCGGAATTCAGCTCCAACCATCTTCGGCAGCGTCGACCATTCGGCAGCCGGAAGCACCCAGCCATTCTGACGAGGGTGAGGAACCTCCTCTAACTCCTTCTCGCCATCGGGATATCTGCGGAATCGTTGAACGCCGTCGATAACCCGGACTTCATACTCTGCCTGAGCAGCGGGCTCCTTGTCTCCCGAGCCCCAGGCAAAACCCTGCACAGCGATAAAGTTGCGCATACTATCTGCCAGAAGTTGAGCTTTTTTTCGTAGTGCGCTGACTTCATACGGTTCAACGGGGCGGTGCTGTAGCCCATCAGCAAGGCGTGGTACGAATTTTGGATTGTAGTCAGGGGGTGGTTCGAATTTTGGATAGAGGTCCGCCGAGACTGGTGACACTTCCCTGGTGGTGGGGAATATTCTCTTTGCCAGGAAGGGCTGCACTTTGCTCACGAAGTCAACCAGGGTTTGAACCGGCACAGCCAGCGCCGTCGCTTCATTGGTCTCGCTCAGAATACCTATGACCTTTTCGGTTTTCCTATCAACGACGATGCCGCCGCTTGCCCCCTTTACGCGAATTGGTTGATCGGCGGACAACTGATAGTCAAAGGCGAGTAAGCCTGATGTCGTCGGGGCTTTGAATGTGGCGGGAAATCGGGTTAGTTTGCGAATAGGATTGATAATTCCTTTGGGGTAACCGTAGATGTCTACTTCCTGGCCAGCTTGCAGCTCATCGAGACTGAAAGTAAGACCATGATGATGAGGCAGCGAGCGCCGTAACTCAAAGATGGCAAGGTCCCGTTTCTTGACATATGGAAGCACGCCGACGTTCGGGAGGTAGTTCGCGGTAGCGCCTTCATCGTGCGGACCTGTGGCAAGATATCGTTGGATAATCTTTTCTCGTTTGATCTTTGTAGCCCGCGTGGTCATAGCTACGTGATAATTGGTTGCGATGAAACGGCACGCGGCGTCCAGGCAAAAGCCCGTACCGAAGCTAGCATCAATGTCGAGCTTGGGGCCAAGCTTCCCCGAGATACCAAGCTTTACCGAGGGAGTAATCTTCACCGAGGTAATCGGAACGACGATCTCGCTAAAATCCTGAGTGTGTTCCATCTTGGAAGATGGCGGGATTGTCGAGGGACTCGGAAAGACTTCCTGGGCCGGTGCCGAGGGGGAAAGACACGAACATACAACCAAGATCGGAATAACTTTGCGCAAAATCATCAGGCATCACGAGGACTCTGAACGGGTCGGTTCTAATGCTGTGCATTCTCTTCTCCACTGTGTGAACACTTAGCACAAAGGATTTAGCGAGGTTTGAAACGGTGGCCCAACCAGGAGGAAACAGATAAGGAACCCATTGCGGGAAAGTGGTGCCGTTACGAACTCGTGGGCGGCACATGACCAGTCCGAAGTTTTAGTGCAGTTTTAGAGGTGGGGCACTTCAGTTCCTTAGACCAATCTAATCCCAGTATTCGGGTTCGTCTCTAGCCGCAAATGAAACAGACGTAGCAAATACCAAAATGTTGCTCGTCACTCTGAGCAATCCATCGTCGGAATTCAACGCTTGTATAGGTATCAATCGAACGACAACCGAAAATCTATTATCGGTCCAAAAAGCCCCGGTCAACATTCCATCGTAGTCCTTCTTCGTAGTCAGAGGCTGGCTATATGCATGTCCGATCAGTAACACGAGAGATTCGATGCTTTCGGTGAAAAGCGTGTAAGTTATTGCTACCAGTCGCTTTCGATGGAAAATGGCATATGCACCAAAAGGATACCGGTGATCAGATTCACTCAGAAGTTTATAGCCTCCAAACGTTACACCAGCATCGAGACTACAATGTATCCACACGAACCATGTTCCCTTGGGATCTTCTTCAGTCCACTCTCCATACGCTCGATGGCAATACGCTTTCCGGTGAACTGATCTAAATTCCCTGAGAGACTCGCCGAGATGATCGACCTTCAGCCCGTCAGGGACTGTCTTGGGAACCCGGCTACAAAAAGCGTTCGCCGGTAGCAGCAACATTGCGCCAATCCATAAGAGGCTCTGACGTGCCGCGATGTGGGTTTTCCAATGAAACAAATAGTTCCTCACAGTTACATCGCCGTCACGGTTAGAGCAAGCGTCCTGCCAGGCTCGAATGTTGGCAGCACTCAAACGTCGAAGGAGAAGGATCGGTCCTACGGTGAGGAGAAATGGTGCCCTCGAACTCGCTTCCTGGCTACACTCGGTCATTTTTCACGGTCCACCTTTTTTAGGTAGCAGTAGAGCGTCATACGCCCTATTCCGAGGACCTGCGCCGTCGCATCACAATTTCCTCCGCAACGATTGAGCATCCACCGGATGTACCTGTCGCACCCTTCATCCAGAGTGAGAACGTTGACGGAAGTCCAATCCGCATTAGGCGGCATCCAGAGAGGATGATCTTGGCTCCGCCGAGTCGGGCGGTGTCCGGTGTTCGAGGCTGTGCCGGATTTGGCAGTCACATTTGAGTTCGGAGGGAGATGCGCTGGCAAAGCAGTTGTCGTGTTCATTCTGATCCTCCTTCGGAGCCCGTCATCGTGGTCTACTCCAGCTTAGGAACGCCGCCCGGGCGCAATTCCACCACCAATCGAATGCACGCATGGCACGCATGGCAAATCCTTTGAATTCCTTAATGTATAGGTTTGTGTTCCCACAACGCAGGTCGGCGCATTCCCAAACTAGCCTTTTTTGCTCTTGAGTTCGCTCCAAAACCGGATTGCAAGTATCGGAGCTAGTCAGTTTCAGGCAGTCCCCATTTCACTGTTCCAAAAGCTGACGTACACGACCTCTAGCCCCGGTTCTCCCTTCAGGGACGTAGAATCCTTGGAGATGAACTCACTACCTAATTTGGACAGCCTCAATTCCAACTCCGTCCCGCCTTCCCACCAATCAACAAAGGTCAGTCTAGTGGCGTCTTCCGGGGACTTTCAGCTTCCGAGAGGCTGGTCCTGTTGGCGTTGGCATGAAAGGGTGATTCAGTTGTGACGCCTGCAAGCCTCAAGGTGATCGCTACGAGAAAATGTAACAACGTTCGCGCAGTTTTTTGAGGTATGGTTATTTTCTTCTCCTATGCCATTAGCTTCTCTCCAGTTTGGAAATGCGTTTGGGGAGGACCTCCTTGCCGAACAGAGAAGTTCTCGTACTCTGCCTCTCCTAGAATCAAGCTGCTCCAACAAACGACGAAGAGATTCCAAATCGAATTCATACCACTCGGGCGGGATAGTCTTGGCAATGTCCAACAGCACCTGCACTCCGATTTCGGATTCAAGTTTGGTCAACCATGGCTCGAAGGATTCGATTCCTCGCACTTGTTCGTAGACTGCTGGCCTAAAGTAGAGACTCCGTCGCGGCGCGTCGGGGAAATTCCATTCGCCGGCGTTGAAACAGAAGCCTTGGTCAATCATTATGGCGCTATGGAAAAGGTTTTTTCCCTTTCGAAAAAACACCGCCTGGCGACCATCTGTGTTGCAGGTCCACTTGTCAAACACCAGCATGCCGCAAAAGTCCGGGATGTTCTCAAGATCGGAGAAGAGACTAGCCGACAGCAGGTCAGTCGTTTGGCCTTGTCGAGGGTCTACAGGGAGGCGAGACCCAAAACATAGGCCACCCTTGCACGGAGTACTGCCACGGGGCAACTCAAAGACCATCCCCTCGGAGTAGCGGATCAATTCCTCCGGGACAACCACGACGTGATTGATTGCAATCGGAAGTCCGAGCCTGCCAGCCAGTCGCGTACCCAGGAATTCGTTGACGAGCGTTCTCGTGCCTTGGGGATTGCCCTGCAATTTGACTACGTAGTAATTGCCATCCGAGCAGCGCATCAAATGCGGCTGCGATCCACCACGCATCCGGCAAATGTGTTCGACGGCTCTTAGCGGCGGTGGAGGTGCCTGTGCCGTGAGCTGTGAGCCATGCGCTGACTGACGTATAAAGAGATTCGTGGGCATAGTCTTCCAAGAACACGGGAGGCTGGGACCTCCTCTGAAACCAGTTCGCAAGGCTCCGAACAGCGTTTCAGCCGTGAACATGAAGTTACGCGTACTGTTACAAAGTGGTACAACGATTACTAGTCTGTTGTTTCTCTAGGGGATAATACTGTAGGGAAACTACTCCAGTACGCTATGCCTCAACCAGCCCGCGGCGAACCGCGTAGAGTACGAGATTACTAAGTGAGTGGACTTGAAGTTTGAGCATAATTCTAGCTCTGTAGGCTTCTACGGTCTTTACACTGATCTTAAGAGCCTTCGAAATCTCCTTGTTGCTGTTTCCTTTGGCCAAAAGCTGGACCATTTCAATCTCTCTCGGCGATAACGGCTTTGCAGTGCTGCTTCCGGTCGGAGATAAACCACGATTGTGTCTGTAGGGCTCATCCGGGATGCTTGAGGGGGCGTTAGCCAGGCGGACCCGTTGCTGTGTGACCCCGTCAACCAGGTTGGGCATTTGGGTGGGTAATTGGAACTTATGGAAATTCTTGAGCGTCTCCTGCACGGAGTTCTCCACCATTTCAATTGACCCTCTCCACAGTTCGAAGCTCTCCTTTTCTAGCCCATAGGGCATTCCAAGGAAGGGAAACTGCCCCCTCGTGTGAGGCGCATTGCCCATAAGCGTGCGAATGCAGTTCTCAAGTCTTCTCAGCCCCGTAATTTCAACTACCATTACTCCAACCTGCCTCACCCTGCCGGCAGAATCGCGGACTGGAAAATAGTTCTCGATCCAATACCCTTCTGCGTCTCTCGTGGGCAGTTCACCTCCAATCTCGGCATTCAATATGCTCTGACCAGTAACCAGCACGGAATTCATCATAAGTTCAACAGTTGAGGCGAGGCTTCCGATGACCTCACGCACTGTTTTTCCAATGTGAACTTCCGCTGGAATTCCGTTCATTGCCGCCAGGACATGGTTGACACTAACGTACCGCAATTGGTCATCGCAAATGGCGATTCCAATCGCTGCAGACTCAGATGCGCCCGCAACAGAGGAATTCAGATTCCCAGCATCGCTGGAATTAAAACTCTGTTTATCCAAACCACGGGCGTCGTCAGTCAAGCTGGTCTCCGTTCGAACATGGCCAGGGACCTAGCCCGTCAGAACCACATAGTCATAAACAAAGGTGAGAATCCAACTAGAGAATTCGCATCGACCTTTCGAGTCATCTGGCGCTCCGTTACAGCCTGATGGCAGCGACAAAGCCGATTACATGTGCAGTTGAAACCTGCACAGTTTCTCCGGGAAGAAAGCATGGAGGACATCATGCCCCGCTCCCCTTGTATAGCACCAACTTTTATCTGAATCACAACTGTATGTCAATACAATTAATAAGTAATCTAAATAGAGAACTGATACATTATGTTCTTGACATGTCTACATCGCGTATGCACAAACTGCGTTATTGAAGGGCGTTCCTTTCTATC
>JGI12635J15846_10006485_pt1 | contig 10024 bp, 7 predicted proteins | sample BlaSpr_A8_OM2_M2_FD_15846 | JGI IMG/M metagenome (IMG submission 15846)
GCAAACCCGTTCACGCTGAACTCACGTTGCGTGGCACGACGCTGATGCTGGGGCCGGAGAGCGAGCAAATGGGGAGACGCAGCGCCAAGAGCGTCGGCGCCTCTCCCGCTACCCTCTACATTTATGTGGAGAACGTGGATAAGATCGTCGAAAAAGCGGCTAAGCTTGGCGCAACACCGCAAGGCCCGGTGATGGACATGTTCTGGGGCGATCGCTGCGGCACGGTTGTTGATCCAGATGGCTACGCGTGGATGGTCGGTACGCACAAGGCGGAACCGACAGCCAAAGAGATGAAAAAAGGAATGGAGGAGATGATGAAGCACCAGCCAACTGGAGCCGCCGCGGCTGACTGAGAACCCTTCATTCGAACAGCACTGGTTGTGCTGTGGTCCCTTCCAGTTCGCGAAAGTTGCTCAGCCCGACGCCCACCAGTCGATAGCGTTGTTGCGGGCCAAGGTCCACACGCTGCCGCAGCTTGAGGGCGATATCGGTCAATTCTTCGCAGGATGATGGAGGGGAATCCGGCGTATGGCTGCGGGTCAGAATCTTGAACTCACTGGTCTTCAGTTTGAGGACCACGGTGCGTGCTATCCGTGATTCTTTGCGCGAGGCGGACCAAAGTTTTTCTGCCAGCCTTCGGATCATGGGTTCGGTTTCCGCCAATGGCACGTCGCGCTCAAACGTATCCTCGACGGAGATCGATTGTGTGGGCCGGTCGGGGACGACTTCACTCTCGTCGACGCCGCGGGCAAGTTCGTGCAGACGAACTCCGTAGCGGCCGAAATTCTGTTGGAGCCCAGGCAAATCAAGGTTTCGCAGATCTGCCACAGTCTTGACCCCAAGTTGTGCCAGCTTCTCTTCGGTGACTTTCCCAACTCCTGGCAGACGCCCAATTGGCAGGGGCAGCAGAAATGCATTTACTTCTTCTGGTTGGATCACGAACAGTCCGTCGGGCTTCCGCCAGTCAGAGGCGAGTTTTGCTAAGAACTTGTTGGGCGCTACGCCGGCAGAGGCTGTGAGCTGCACTTCCTCACGGATCTGGGCTCGGATCGTGCGAGCCACAAGCGTAGCCGTGGGCAATCCGGTTTTGTTTTCGGTTACATCCAGATAGGCTTCGTCAAGCGACAGCGGTTCGATCAAGTCTGTGTGTATTTTGAAGATCTCTCGCACGCTCTTCGACACGGCCCGATACCGCGTGAAATCAGGGGCGATGAAGATCGCATCCGGGCACAGCCGCTCTGCCCGAATTGCCGGCATGGCCGACCGCACCCCGAAAGCTCTCGCCTCGTACGAAGCTGCGCACACCACCGAGCGATTGCCCTTCCACGCGACGATCACCGGTTTTCCGCGCAGTTCAGGATCGTCGCGTTGCTCGACGGAAGCGTAAAAGGCATCCATGTCGACGTGGATAATTTTGCGCATTCTGAGGTTGCAACAATGCTATTTCCAGGTCCAGTGTAGCCCGGCAGTTGAGCACCGATGCCGTTGTTTACTGGGTAGGCGTGGTTCTGAGGTTTGCGTTATTGATCGCAGTGGGATAATCCTTGTGAAAGCCGATATGGATCCTGTACACGTGCGGTTCGTCCAGCTTTTGATCGCCGAGATTCTTGGAGTGATCCTCTGCCTAGGGGGCCTGGTTTTGCTCTTTCTGGGCGCCGCCGGGAAAATTGGCTTCCTCATGCAAGGGCCTGGCGTGAAGGCAAAACTCACCAACGCCTCGCCTGGCCTGGTGGTTGCGATTATCGGTGTGGTGTTGATCAGCTTCTCCCTTAAAGGCACGATCCGCCGAGAGGAAGTGGGTACCATCATCGACGCTGACGCTATTCTGAAAGGATTTTCCCAGAACGCGGCTGCACTGCAAAAGCAATCGACTGCTCTGTCCTATTCCGCAGCTAAAGACGCCATCCTCGGCCCCGATCCAATCCGAAAGATTGTTTCGTCGACAAACCAACTGCAGCACGCAGAAACTCTGAAGGAAATCTCCCAAAAGGCATATGGTCACGATGAGTATTGGCCATTAGTGGCCCTGATAAACATGGACCGAGGCTATTTCGATTTTGGGAAGGCGACCGCTGAGACATCAATACCTGCGGGCCAGTATGTTGAGATCTGGCAGATCTCGCGGTTCTACGGTCAAACAAGCAAGACAATTCTCGCTCTCTCCGGGCCTGCGATTGAGGCAGCTAATGAGGAACTCCTACATCTTGCGATGCAGCGGGCGAAGCTCGATGTTCCTGCCCTTCAAGACCGATATCGCGCACAAGAACTGACATTGGTATACGGGCAGGCGGATACCAGCGACCTTAGATCCGTCCGTGAACTTGCGATCAAATACTACGGAGATGCAAAGTTTTGGCCTATTCTGGTTTGGACCAACTCCGACATCCTGAAAGGGGCGACCGGAGACACGAGCATTCCTGTGAACGAGCAGCTTTCTGTCCTGCATTTTATCCAATGAACTTGGCTGACAAAGCGAGAAGGCTTTATCACTCTCGGCTTATTGGGCACGAGTTCCCGGCCACAACAGAAAGCGATTTGAGTATGGGGCAGTATTCATTGCGACGAAGCCTCATGGTGTTGCTCCTCTTAGGAATAGTCAATTCTGTTGGGCCGGAATCGTCCCGCGGACGATCTAGCTAAGAGAAACGTAGCGAGGTAAGGTGGTGACTGGGTCGCACTGGAGGCCAGCGGAGAATCAGGGGCGACTGGCGTAGAGAAGTATGGCAAGAGGTTTCATGGCTGATTTGCGCTCGTTGTAATGCCGGAGCAATGACCCTAGAATTCTCTCTGTGGCGATTGCGAGCACTCGCTACACGATTGATCGCACGTTGTATCTCCAATGGCGTCCACTCCCAACTCTAGGATTCTCGGAGACCGATATGCCCTTCTTCCCAATCCCAGGGATGGAGGCATGGCCCACATCTTTAAGGCTAGCGATCTGCAAAAAGACGGCCGTATTGTCGCCGTCAAGATGTTTCGGCCCGAAGTTCTTGCGGACCCCTTGGCTCTTGAAGCCTTCCGCCGTGAAACTGAAGCCATTCGAAGCTGCGTACATCCGAATATTATCGAACTGTTCGATGTTGGAATTGACAAGGAAACAGGCCGTCATTTCCTGGTTCTGGAGTGGATGGCAGAAAGCCTTGAAGAGTTCTTGGCTCGCGAGGTCTACCGTGACTGGGACGAGTTTTTTGGAAAGCTCGGTCGGGCAGTTTTGGAGGCGCTGGCGCTCGCGCACAATCGGCAAATCATTCACCGCGACCTGAAGCCTTCCAATGTTCTCTTTACAGATTCTGCAGTTCCTAAGCTTGCGGACTTCAGCATTGCTAAGCTAAAGCGATGGCGGGACGAGGGCTTGACTCTCAGGAACTTCGCGTCACGTCCATACGCGCCGCCCGATCATGATTCAGAGTCAAGTTACAGTCGCGACCTTTTCAGTTTTGCTGTGCTTGCGGTTCGCTGCCTCTCCAGTGCACCTCTGAAGGAATACGACGATGTTTCACGAGCGCTAGAGACCGCCCCTATTCCAAAGAACGTTAAGGACCTATTGAACACCTGTCTTGGCGAACCGGATGAAAGGCCTGTGGTCGCCGGCTTGCTCCTGAGTTCACTAGATGCAATCCAGCGCGAGAGAGGAAGGCGCGACAGACTTCGCGTCCCAGTTTACCTTGTGCTGAGCGGGAGAGCCCGGGAACGTGTTACCACTGAATTGGGACTTGATGCACGCAGCAAAGCAGATGACGCGGTGGTTTTGGATCTACAGGAAATGCCCGCATTGTCACGCGCCAGTGACAAGAACATGGAACTATATGGCGGCCGATGCATGTACAGAGTTTCGCTGCCTCGTTCTGCCCGTGACTATCTGCTAGTTGAAGATGCTCGTAAGGTTTCAACTGATTTTCTGGAAAAGCGTCGTCAAAGAGCGCTGCCGTTGCACTGCGAATTCAAGCAAGGTAAGCCTGTCCGATCGCAAGAGGCGGCAACGAGTCTAGAGACGCTTATCGATAGTCTTGAGCAGCACGAGGCGGAACAGCGCCAGTTTGAAACAACCGCGCGAGAGAATCAACTGTTTGATGGTTGGATCACTACATTGCGCGCCAAGGCTGACCTGGAAAAAGAAAAGCAGCCGGCTCTACGCTTCACATCCGCAAAGATTGATGATGGACGCGCCGTATTCACCGTAGTCGAAATCCCTCGCGACGAGGTGCTTGGCCAGCCACGGGAGGTTCGGAGCGGACATAAACTTCATGCCATTGGAGAAATCGAGTCCATAAATGGAAATGAAGTTACATTCTCCATCAGGACCTCATATTCATCGACCATCCCCAAGATTGGCGAGTTGGCTGTCGATATGACTCTCGCCCGCATTGCCCTCGATCGTCAATGGACAGCTCTGGACTCGATCAGATATCAACGATGCGTTCGGCCGAATCTTCGAGACTTGTTGGTCTTCCCCGCAGAAACAAGGGCCCCTGTGCAGTTAGGGCGAAAGTTGACGTTCTTTCAAGACAATCTCGCCAGAGACAAGCAAGTTGCGATCGAATCCGCACTGGGAGCGCCGGATTTTCTCCTCGTCGAGGGTCCGCCCGGCACTGGCAAGACAACCTTCATCACTGAACTCATTCTGCAGTTGCTGGCTGAAAGTCCACGCAGCCGCATTCTTTTGACGTCTCAAACTCATGTGGCGTTAGACCACGTATTGGGAGCACTTCAGAAAATTGGAACAGACATCGACGCTATCCGCATAGGCCGTCTAAGGGACCCACGCATCTCGGCAATTGGGGGAGAGCTGCTGTTTGAGAAAAGACTTGAACAGTGGCGCGAGCAGGCTCTTGCGTCTGGACAGAAATTCCTTCAGCGCCTGGCAGACGGCGTTGGAGTCCCAATGGCGCACGTCGAGGAGGTCATGACCGTACGTCGGTTCATCTCGGCGCGCTCTCGGGCTCAAGAACTAGAGAATCGCCTTAAGAAGCTTGAGGATAGTCTCGGCTCGATTGCTGAGATTAGTCCGATCAACGCAGAGGAGCGACGCGCGATTTCGGATAACGCTCGCCTTTTGAGAGATCAGATTGATCATGAAGAGGGAGAACACGAAGCAGCAAGGAGGAGCGTGTCTGAACTCACGCAGCTGATTTCCTCGCGCCAGAGTATTGGGAAGGACCCTGGTGCGATGTCCGACGCGGAGCTCGAAAAAGCCGTAGCGGCCCTGGTTCCGGAAAAAACGGAGTTTCAAGTTCTTCTTCGGATGGCGCGGCTTCATGCGGACTGGCAGGCTCAGTGTGGTCGTACACCGGACTTCCAAGCAGCGGTATTATCCTCGGTCCAATTGGTGGCAGGCACTTGCGTTGGTATAGACAGTTCACGAGGAACACGAGAGGTTGACTTTGATGTTTGCATCGTAGATGAAGCTTCAAAAGCTGCCCCGACCGAACTACTCGTTCCACTGGCAAAGGCAAAGCGATGGATTCTGGTTGGAGATGACCGCCAATTGCCACCTTTTGTGGATCGAGCGCTAACGCGACCGGAAGTGCTGACAAAGTATGACCTAACAAAGGAGCAGCTAAATGAAACGCTCTTCAGCCGCATGAAGGCAAGTCTGCCCGACCAATGCCATGTCGAACTACGGACTCAGCATCGAATGGTACCCGCAATTGGGAATTTGATCAGCAATTGCTTTTATGACGGACATCTGTCGAGTGAGGAACGTGTGTGGGACTCGACGTTATCCGGCATTCTTCACAAGCCGGTGGTCTGGTTAACCACAGCTCGAAAGGCGAATCGCGCGGAGTTAGCTGCGGCAGCATCGAGTTGGTTGAACCGACTCGAAGTTCGCATTGTTTCTGAGTTGTTGGAAAAACTGGAAGCATCCGCTGCCGTCGCCAATCGAGACTACAGTGTCGGGGTCCTGGCACCCTACGGCGCGCAGAAGCAAGCATTGGAGCGAGCCCTGGCGACGCGCATGGATTCGGCAGGGAGGCTGCGAATTGAGTGCAATACGGTCGATGCCTTTCAAGGACGGGAAGTTGACATAGCTGTGTTTTCGGTCACACGTTCCAACACAAAGCGGAGGCTCGGGTTCTTGGACGAGTTTCGTCGGTTGAATGTTGCCCTTTCTCGTGCTCGAGAATACCTCGTGATTGTGGGGGACCATCAGTTTTGCCTAACCGCCGCCGATCCTAATCCATTGCGACCAGTACTCGCCCACATCCGTGCAAATCCGAAAGAGTGCGTAATGTCGGAGTTGTGAACAGATGACCCCGGAACAATTGATCCGGCAGTTGCCTATTCGGCCAGGATATCGTGTGGCTGACTATGTTCACGTCGGAATGCCCGTCTACCGCATCACAGCTCGCCTGTTCACGCAGGTACAGAAGAAGGTTGCGACCATCGACGAATTCCTGCTGCGGCTGATCCGCATTGGCGTGCAACGCACTCCGGAGATTTCAGAGTTCTTGGGTCTGGATCAATCTTTTATCGACGATGCACTTTCGCAGCTCCTGGTCGACGATCTGCTAACTCTCCATAGCGGCACAGATCGACATCAAAGGTTATCTCTTACCGAGAAGGGCATACGCGCACTCGACGCTGCCGAAACTCTGATACCAGAAGAGAGGACGTATGTGATCGATTATGACGCACTGCTCAGGAGAATTGTTCTTCTCCGGAAGGAGCAGCTGTTGTCTGGGTTTCAGATCCGGAAAATGGGTTGCAAGCAAATCCGTCCGTTGCTCAAGCGACCTTTGGACGCCAGCGACCTAAGTATCCCGGATTTGCAGAAAGCGATTCGGGCGATTCTGTCGCAGCGAGATGCGCAACGCTTTGTTCTGGCAGTGAATGAGCTGTATCGCAAGCGCTTACATTTCCTGCCGGCAATTGCGGTCGTTTACCGCTCACTCGACGGGGTGGAGATCCAAGTCGCGTTTATTGTGGACGGCCAACCTTCTCCAGAGCATGACGAAGCGTTTGCGAGATTGGATGGGGTTCACCTGTTAGGAATAGATAACGATTTGGCAAGAAACGCCGGCGACTCCGTCATTGTTGGTGAAGTGCTGAAGGAAGCGGCGAACCTCCCTAAGGAGCCGAATTTTGCTCGTTCCCAAAAGGCGGAAGGCTCGGCATCTCTGGCCGAATCGCAAGACCCCGATCCATATCATCACCTTTCTAACGAACAAAACAACGACCTTAAGCAGAGTGGAATTGCTTTACTTTCGGTGCATGACCATCGAGCGCTGCTCGATTATGCTTTGCGTTTTGGCAAGCATCGTTTAGCAATTGTGTGCCCTTTCCTTCATGAGAGCGTCGTAACAGAAGTCTTTGAGCGTCAACTTGAAGCATTGCTCCGAAAGGGCGTGCGCGTAAATATTGGATATGGAATGCCGGAACATGAGAACCGCGCCCCTTCGAAAGCGCATGTAAACGTTATTCAAAAGCTCGAAAATATCGCGAGACGATTCCGGCAGCTGCGAGTCGCGAAGGTGGACAGTCATGCGAAGCTTCTCTTGGTAGACACAACTTTCTTTGTCATTGGCAGTTTCAATTGGCTCTCGTTCCACGGGGATCCCGATCGACCTTTTCGCGACGAACAGAGCGTTCTTGTTTCGATCCCGAACATGATCGAACGTAAGTTCCAGGAGTTGAGTGATTCTTTTTCGATGTGAGGACCGTCTACATACTTTGATGGCATCGGTCATATGTCGACTATCCCTTCTCGTTGTCAGCTGGTGGTCCCGAACTGAAAATCCACTTCGAGTAATCGCGACCGGCGCGTCCGCCGCACGGGAAAGCTCTTGCCCTGACGGTGACGGTCCTGGCCTCCTCCTCTAGGGCTTGGCGCCAAACCGAAATCAGAATCTCCTCTAAGGTCGCGGCCATCGTTTCTCATCGGCGGAATTCGCAAACACGCCGTCAATCCTTCTCATAATTTGCTCGGCCCATTGCACGGCGGAGCCAACCAACGACTCCGTGCGTGGACTTGGCCGGCTATCGTGCAGATCTTCCGTCGTTTTTAGATGACGCGCGACGAGGATACCGGCGATGATTCCCAACACACGTTTTCTGCCCTCTTCCATTCAGTTCACTCTCCGGGGAGTTCCGCGGCCAAGACATCCAACAGCGGCCCGCTGCTTTTTCGTTCCAGGCGAACCATTCGATGCTCGAATCGTGCGCTGATCTCGCGATACGCACCTGGGGTGATTGCGCCAGTGTGATTTGCCCGGCGGAGTTCATCGAGTGCCTGGCGAACAACTTCCCGAGCCTGATGTGGGTTGCGGGCCTGGTGTTCGTGATAAATCGCCAGCTGCTCGTAAGCCTCATAGCCTTGACGCGAATTTCCTGACGCGTTTCTCCAAAGCTCGCAGGCCACCGCGAAATCCCCATCACGTTTCGCGAGCCGGGCGAGCGAGCGCCGCGCGGCGCGGTCAGTCTCGATGGGCAGCACGGACGCAATCGATCTTTCGTAGAGCTTCCGTGCACGAATGGCATCTCCCCTCTTTTCGCAGATTCGGGACACCCCAAACAGTTCAAGGCCATCCTGTCCCTGAGTTTCAGCGTCGCTCAGTAGCGAAAGAATCCGGCTGGAGAGCCCGGCGAGGCCACGGAGGTCCATCTGGTTATGATGGAAAACCGGAATAAGCCGCTCAGGCGGGGCGCCGCGGATGAAATCCAGATAGATTCGCGGGATCAGATCCGACATCAGATCTGCACCTCGATCCCATCCCAGCACGTGCCGTTCAAGTTGTGATAATCGCACCGACCCAAGGCGCAGCCGCCATAGATTTCGCGCGGGATGAAGAAAATCGAGATGTGCCTGTGGCGTGGGGGGAGGAATCTTCCGGCTCATACGATAGCGGGTTTCGAGCAACGGCCAGTCGAACGACTTGCCATTGAATGTCACCAGCACTCGGCGCTCGGCGAGCCGCTCGGCCAGCGCGGACAGCAACGAGCACTCCTCGCTGAAGTCACGCATGAACAATTGTTCGACTTCGAGTCCGCCACCCTCCCACCACGCGAGGCCGACGAGAAATGCGTAGGTGCCGCTCCCGCCCGCCAGTCCCGTGGTTTCCGTGTCAAGAAATATCCATTGCTCGGGATCCGCAACATCCTTCGGTACGTCGGGCATGAGCAGCTGTAAGGCCCGCAAATCCGGTGCAAATTGCGCGGGTTCGCCGAACCAGCAATGCAAGGAGAGATGGTCGCCGTATTGATTTGTCTTGGCCGAGGCACCGAGAATCTGCGCGAGCCTGTCTGGTTGATCTGGGAGTGCGAGCGCTACCTGCGATGGTTCGGCGTGAATGTGAGGAATTGCTGGCTGCCATTGGAGTCCCGATGGAGTGGGAAGAGACGGAGGGCGAAGCGCCTTCAGCCCTCGAAATCGGTCCTGTATCACTTGGCTCACCTTTGCCTCGAATCCATGTCCTCGAATCCCTTGCGCGAGTTCATGCGCACAATCGCCCAAGGATCGCAAGCGCCACGTTCTTTGTTCTTTCGCTCCGGTCAGCGGCCGGCCCGACACACGAAGGGCATCCGTTATCGCACGAGCAGGCGCTGATGAGTTCGCGCGTGCGTTCCAGCAGCACGTTCGAAATCCGATAGAGTGGCTCGCTGAATCCAATCCCGCCTGGGTACGCGTCGTAGAGATAAAGGTTGGGTTCGAAGAACTCTGTTATGTCCAAGGTGCGTGGTGCCGCAAAATCCTCCCAGTTGATCTCGGAAGCTGCGCTGGGTGGCCGTTCCCCCACGGCGGTGCCAAGATCTCGGCGGTCGCACATTAGCAGGAGCGTCGCTATGGATCCCAGGGCATAAAGCAATCCAAAGATGCCGTTTTGTCGCTCGGAAAGCGTGAAGGGCAATTCCGCCAGCAGACTGTGCCCGAGCGTCAGCCAGAATGCCGTCGTGTGCATCTCGTTCTCAGGCAATTCGAGCTTTCCCGAGCCGACGTTCTCGTTGGTGAAGAACTTGATCTTCTTGAAGCCCACAACCTGCGAGCGCACCAGCACGTCGCCGTGGGCCCGCGCTGCAGGACCAGGAA
>JGI12635J15846_10006490_pt1 | contig 10021 bp, 5 predicted proteins | sample BlaSpr_A8_OM2_M2_FD_15846 | JGI IMG/M metagenome (IMG submission 15846)
AGTAAACGCTTGTTCGGCGCAGACGAATGTGACCGGGACAGCCAACTACTGCCCCAACAATCCCAACCCCATCTCTCCATCAAATCCTTGCACGGACCCGAATGGGGTTCAGTTCAGTGTTTCCATCCCCGTGGTTTCGCCGCCGGGCGGGCAATGTTTAGCCCTTAGCGTCACAGCTACGGAAGTCAAGGGTGACGGGCTTTGCCCGGCAGGAGGAACCGGCCAGAGCGGCGACTTCGATTGCCGCTTGGTGAATTTCTACAATTACGGGACCGATCCGGCGACTGGGAGCACCGTCACGCCGCTCTGTTACCCCTATTCAAACGGGAATTGCACGTTCTACTCTCTTGCCCTCACCGGCGGTGGAGTGCCCGACCCGAGCTTCTACAGCGGTGGGGTTTACTGGCAGGTTGCATTTAACAGCCTCTTCGCGCCGCCGCAGGGTTCGTATTGGGCGGGCAGCACGCCGAGCCTGCTCGACGACCCGGGTGAGGATGAAATTTCTCCGTTGCCTTGGGGCACCAATTGCAGCACGCTTATGCAGACAGACAATCCAACCATGTACCCGGGGCCGTATTACTGCCAGTTCGATAATGACATTACGACGTTCTACCAACCCGGCGGGACGAGCTTTGACCCTGTCGGCGGAAAGACCGCACAACTCAATGATGTCGTGGTAACGTTCTTGCCCACCACCGTCCCCAATGGAGGAACGCCTCCCGCGACAGTTGCTCCAGCCGCCGTTGTCGTTAGTTGTGTCGGCACTCCGGCTGGATGTACGACCGGCAGCGGTACCGTCACGTTTACTGAAGGTACGGGTGGAACCGCTGCGGCCACGTCGATTGGCCCAGGTACTCCTCCGACGCCACCTTACCCGACGCCAATCGTAACGGCCGTCACCACCACGGCACCCATAATCGCTGCTGGAAGCGGAAGCTTGGTCACGCTCACCACGGCCGGCAGTTTCGGTTCTCAGGCCGTTGCGGGCAATACGGTCATGGTGACCGATTGCACTCCGGCCTCCTACAACGGAAGCTTTGCCATAGTTGGCGGCGCAATAACCCTGCTGAGCTACTCCGACACGACGCCCGTGGGTAATGCAACCGGTTGCCAGGCGCTGGTGCTGCCCAATGGACTGACTTTCAATGCGTCCACAGGCCTTCTTGCTGGAACGTCCGCAGACGGAACGGCCGGCAATTACCCCATCACCTTTACTTCTACCAATTCTGCTGGCTTTGCCACGCTAAGCGACACTCTGACGGTCAACCCTGCCGGGACACTGACCGTCACGGCCAGCAATGGCACGATGACCTACGGCGGGGCGGTGCCGTCCATCACGCCCAGCTACAGCGGGTTTGTGAATGGGGACACGAGTCCGACCACCGCGCCAACCTGCTCAACCACAGCGACCAGCTCAAGCCCGGCGGGCAATTACCCTAGCACGTGCTTGGGAGCTGCCGATGCGAATTACAGCTCGATCAGTTATGTGTCCGGCACAGTTACGGTAGGCCCGGCACCGCTGACCGTCACTGCCAGCAACGGCGCGATGACCTACGGAGAGACGGTACCGACTATCATGCCCAGCTACAGCGGGATTGAGAATGGCCACTATCCGTCGACCCCGCCGACGTGCTCGACCACAGCGACCAGCACGAGCGCGCCGGGCACCTACCCCAGCACTTGCTTGGGAGCGTCGGATGCCGATTACACGATCGGCTACCTGGCCGGCTCGGTGACCGTGAGCAAAGCACCGGTGGTCGTTACTGCCAGCAGTCGCACGATGACCTATGGCGCGGCTGTGCCACCGATCACGCCCAGCTACGCCTACCCCGCAGGGACCGTGAGTAGCCACGCCCCCGCGACGGCGCCGAGTTGCTCGACCACGGCGACCAGCACGAGCCTGCCGGGCACCACCTACCCCAGCACTTGCGTGAACGCAGCGGATCCGGACTACACGTTCACTTATGTGAGCGGCACGGTGACAGTGGTCGGGTTAGACATTTCGCCATTGACGGTGAACTTTGGCACGCTGTATCTGGATCAGATCGGCCTTCAGGGGATCACTCTGAAAAACACCACAACTGCGCCAATACAGATTACGAGCATTACGCTCGGGGGAGGTTCCGCCAACGGTGATTATGGTGACATCAGCTTGTGTCCGCCATACATTTTGCTGCCGCCGACGCCGGCGAAGCCGGCCACATTGCCTGCCGGGAAGAGCTGTCTGATTGGCGTGGGAATCCTGGCTACCGCCAAGGTCTTCAGTCCAACGGCCTCGACAACATACCTCACCATCACTGACACCACGGCAACCCAAACGGTGCTGCTGACGGCGCTGGTGATCAATCCGCAGGCGGCCTTTAGCTCAACCTACCTAAGCTCAGGCAAGTTCACTTTTCCCATCACAACCGTGGGTAAGAGCAACCTGCAGTCGATCACGGTGACGAACACGGGAAACACTCCGCTGACTTTCGGCGGGACTCCAGCAGCGGTCAGCAGCAGTAGCGGCGACTTCACGCTGACCGGCACGACTTGCACGAACGCCACCCTTAATGTCGGGGGCAGCTGCGCGATCGGTGTCACGTTCACTCCAAAGGCGACCGGGACCTTTACCGGCACTTTGAAAGTTACGGACAACGCGGCGAACAGTTCGCAAACCATCACGCTGTCGGGCACTACTTAGTACTGATAGGGACTGAGGCGTAGACCGACGGCGCCGAGTTCTCCACACTGCAGCCGCGGGCTCCTGTTGACGTGCAGTCAGCAGGAGCTTGTGGCGAGGCGGCTGGGCGGCTAGAAAGAATGCTTGCGTGAGAGCTAGCTGGCGGGATGAGCGTAAATAGGACTGAGATCGCTTCGCTTCACAATGCTGTCCGTCTTGGCTTCGTTCTTAACCTCATCCAGAATTTTGCGGGCTTGCTGATAGTGTTCCGGCGCCTCACCCGCGTTGCCTGAAAGTTCCAGATCACGCGCCAGCAGGTAATGGCTTTGGGCAAGCAAAGCCTTGAGGCCGAGCTTCTCGCTTTTGTCGAGGGCGCTCTCCAATTCTTTTCTGGCGGGCTCGTAGCTCTTCAGGTTCATGAGAGCTTCTGCGTGGTAAATCGTGCATTCCACCGAGACGTACTTCAATCCCTGGCTGTCCGCGTCTTCTGAGAGTTTGCTGAGCGAGTTCGCGGCCGGTTGAAAGCGGCCCTGCCTGACCAGGACTTTTGCAACATTGAACTTCGCGACCTGAATCAAATCCGAATCCTTGGCGAGCGATGCAGTCTTCAGCGCCTCGTCGTAAAGGGCCGCGGCGGCTTTGTAGTCCACACGATAGAAGGCGTTGTCCCCCTGGTAGCCCTGAATTTCGGCGGTGGTGGTCTGATTCTTCAGCTCGTGGGCCACATTCATGGCTTCTTCGAGAGTCTTCTGCGCGTCATCGTTGCGACCGACCTGGGCCAGGGCGTTGCCGTAGTAGCCCAGAATCTCTGCCAGCCAGTAGCCTCGCTCCTGCAGTTCCCGGAATGTTTTGAGCGCATCTTCCTCCGCGCTCAGAGCGGCGCCGTAACGACCCTGATAACTGAACAACGTGCCCATGCTGGAGGATTCGAGGGCCGCGCCCCGCTTATCCCCCGTACTGCGCCGCAAATCCAGAGCGCGCAAATATTGCCCCAATGCCTGGTCGTACTCGCCCATTTTGCTCGAAGTGTCACCCAGATTGTGAACCGCGTCAGCGATAGCACTCGGGACCTTGAGTTTTTCGCGAAGTTGCAGCGCTTGCTCGAAATAGGTACGGGCGTTCTGGTAGTCGGCCTTGAAAAAGTACACATTGCCGATGTTGTTCAAAACCAATCCCTGGTTCGTCTGGTTCCCGACGTCGACTTCGGCTTGGAGCGACTGTTTGAATAACTTGAGCCCGTCATCGTACTGGCCATGATCGACATAAAACTGCCCAAGGTCGTTTAGGACGTCTCCAGTTCCCATTTTGTCGCCCAGCCCCTGCCACACCGCGAGCGCCTCTTTATAGTCCTTGAGTGCCTGGTCCGACTTGCCCAGGACGTCCTCAGAGGATGCAATTGCGTCCAGGCTCATGGCGATGCCCTTCTTCAGTCCCAGCCTGCGCTTGATTTCGAGCGACTCCCGGAGATTGCGCAGAGCGTCTTCGTGCTTGTTTAGCTGGGCATAGGCTACGCCCATCGCCTGAAGAATCTGGGCTCGTTCTTCGTCGTTACCGAATTCGACCGCCAGGGGTTCGGCGCGCGTCAAGTATTCCAGGCCTTTCTGTGGGTTCCCGCTCCCAACTTCGACTCGTCCAATCGCCAGTAGAGCGTCTATGCGCTTCGGATCGAGCGTCAGCACTTTCGTATATTCCTCTCGGGCCTTGTCGTACGCACTCGATTTCTCATAGAGGCCCGCCAGTTCGAAGAGCACGTCAGCATTGTCGGGCGCGGCTTTCGCGAGATTGTCATAGGCCTCGATGGCTTTGGGATAATCCCGCTGGATCTGGTCGTGGGTGGCTTGAATCCGATACTTTTCCGGAGCAGGGAGCTGGTCGCTCAACTCGACTGCCCTTCGGGAGGCGCGCTGCGCGTCGTCGTCCTGGCCGAGGCTGGCGTAGGTTTTCGCCAGTTCCGAGTAAGCCAGTGCGAATTGGGGATCTTCTTTCGTTGCGGCGTCGAATCGCTTGGCTGCATCAAGGAAATTTCCCAGCCGCGCCAACTGCAGCCCGTCATCGTAATCATGCATGGCCGGAAGAGAGTTGGTCGAGGGTTTGAAAGACTGTCCCTGCAGCTCTTTGATGGTGCTGGTGGAGAGGGCCAGGTTCGAACGGATGTCGCCCGCCAGGAGGTCGATCGCCTTCAGAATGTTCTTTTCCGGCGCGGACTCGGCCAGAGTGGTGGTATGGCCGTGTTTCATGTCCTGAATCGTCGCATCGATGCGAATTTGATCGCCAAATCGCGTGTACCGTCCCCAAACGATGTTGTCGGCGTTGCTGAATTCCGCGAGCCGCTGCACCGTGGCGGAATCGAGTGACGCATCGGGCGAGATCCGCAAATCACGCAGGACTTGGCTCACGCGTTCCGGAGAGACAATGCGAAGGTGCGACGACTGTCCGACATCTGTACTCAGCGTTTCCGCCACGCTTGATCCGAGCCAGCCCAGACTCTCGTCAGCGGATGCGTTGCGGAAAGGCAGAATGGCCAGCGAAACCGCCGGCCCGGCTGCCGCATTCTTAGCCGGCGCAAACAACTCCCCGCGCAGCAGGAAGCCGGTAATCGCCAGCACCAGGACGGCCCCTGTGCCGCCGATCCAGTGCCAGGGGATGGTTTGACCCCAGGGCTTTTCGCTGGTGGGGAAGCGCAACGTTGCCGCCGCGCGCTTGCCCTGCCAGGCTTCCAGATCCAGCAAGAACTCAGAGGCTGTCTGGTAGCGCAAAGCGGGATCGCGCTCCAGGCACTTGCTGACGATGTTGCTGAGGGCGCGTGGAATCGTCCCGTCGTGATCGGAGACCGGAATGGCCTGCTCTTGGTTGCGCTTGATCAGGCTGGCCACAGCACTCTCAGCCTTGAAGGGCATTTTGCCGGTCAGCAGTTCGTAAAGGATCAATCCCATGCTGTACAGGTCGGAGCGTTGATCCAGATCCTTGCCCAGGGCCTGCTCCGGCGACATGTATTCCATGGTCCCGACCAGGGCTCCGGTCTGGGTCATGCCGTCGCCTTCCACCATGCGCGCCAGGCCGAAGTCCATCACCAGGATCCGGCCGGTTTGGTCGCGCATGATGTTTTGCGGTTTCAGGTCGCGATGGATAATTCCCAGGGTATGCGCGGCTTCCAGAGCGTGGCAGACCTGTTGCATCAACTCGACGGCTTCTTCCGGAGGAAACTTCTTCTTTTCCTGGATCAGCGAGCGCAGATCCAGGCCCTCAACGAACTCCATGGTGATGAACTTCACACCATCGGCATCGCCCAGATCGTAGATACGGATTACATTCCTGTGGGTGACCTCGCGCGAGAGCAGAAGCTCCTGCTTGAATCGCGCCAGGATCGAGGGATTGGCCGCCAGTTCCGGCCGGATCAGCTTCAGAGCCACAAAACGGTCGAGTTCCCGGTCCCGGGCTTTGTAGACGGCGCCCATTCCGCCTTCACCGAGCATCTGCAGGATCTCGTAGCGGCCGCCGAGAACGTCGCCGGTTTGCAGCATGGGAGCAGCGACCTGTGGCCTGACGTTTCTGGGGCCGGAACTCGGGATAGGCGAACCTCGAACGGATCCGACATCCACCCGAGTAGCGTCGACATCCACAAGAGTGGCATCGGATTCGACGAACGTGGCATCGGCATCGGAAGACGCCTGGGAAGAGTCGACCAAAGTAGCGTCGGGATCTATCGGAGAGTGCGAACCAGAACTATCGCCCTTGGCGGGGACACTTACACCGGGCTGATTTGTGGAGTTCGGCCGATCCTGAGGATCAGACGGCAGATTCCGGTTCTGCATGAGTTGCCCGCCCTGAGGCCAGAATCAGGAGCCCCAATACTCCCGCCAAGAAACAAGAGTATATACCGCCGGCCGCCCCGGCGTCCCTAAAAACGCGGGGTTTAGGGCATAATTTTGTTTGCGTTCATGGTGCCGGGATGGGCTGATTTTACTGGGGTCTTGGTGGAGCTAGTCGGGATCGAACCGACGGCCTCGTCGTTGCGAACGACGCGCTCTCCCAGCTGAGCTATAGCCCCACATACTGGATGGACTGTTGGTTTACGCACTCATTTTAGCAGCGTTCTCACATCTCCACCAAGACCCGTACCAATTCCCTTCCCGTCGTGATCCGTAACAGTTACCAGGGTTGGGGCAAGCTGAATAAACAATCTTGACGAACTCCCCCATCGGGCGTCTAAGCTATCAGGAACAGGTGGGCAGGCTGGGAGTCTTGCTCGAAGATGTTTGCGCAACTGAATTCCGCGGGATCAAAAGGTCAAAGCAGAGTCCTGGCAGGCTCGCTCGCTCTGCACGCCCTTCTGTTAGCCTGGCTGCTGCATGCCTCAGAGCCGCAATTATTGACTGCGTCTTCTGTCGCAGTCGGACGCAATGGCAAAGTGGTTACGGAACTTTATTTCCCTACCCAATCCCCCGACGACAGCAGCACCAGTTCTCCGGACCGCGCGACCGAGAAGTATCAGCACCAGCGGCTGGGCCACCAGAAGCTGGCGTGGAAACCGACTTCCGCGCAACCCAAGCTTCCCATGCCGACCGTCCCACTCACTCCATCCGAGGCTGAAGACAATTCAAAGACAGCCACACTTTCAAAGCTTGGTCATGGAGCGCTTGCCGGACTTCCCTACGGAAGTGTTCCCGGTGGCCCAGTCTACGGTGACGAGATTCGTCCGGCATTGCCCGTCACGACTTCCGACCCCGTAGTCTACCCCTGGCAGCGGCCGACCTCGGAGGGCAAAGAGATCATCGAAATCACGATCGATGAAAGAGGGGAGATCGTCCGCAAAACCGTGCTGCAGAGCCTTGGCCCGGACATCGACGAAAAGTGCTTGGCGGCACTGGAGAACTGGCACTTTCAGCCGGCCACGCACAACGGAGTCCCCATTCCTTCGAAGCAGGACGCCATCTTCCCCTTTAAGGCACGCGGTTAGTTTGAACTCCAGATCGCCATCGCCCATCCCACAGCCGCTATAATCAATCTGTGCCTGCCAAGACAATTCAACAAGTCGCATCCGCGGATTTTCCCACGCGCTGGGGCAAGTTCCGCATCTACGGCTTTCGCGGAGAAACCGGCGTAGACGGAAACCCCAAGGTTGAAGAAGCGGTCGCCCTCGTGATGGGCGACATTCATTCCACTCCTCCACTGGTCCGCATTCACTCGCAATGCCTTACGGGCGACGTTTTTCACTCGTTGCGCTGCGACTGCCGCCAGCAGCTCGAGATGGCGCTGTCGATGATTCGCGACGAGGGAGCAGGCATTCTGATCTATGAACAGCAGGAGGGCCGCGGCATCGGCCTCATGGCCAAACTGCAGGCGTATGAGTTGCAGGATTCCGGTCTGGACACGGTCGAGGCCAACGAGCGCCTCGGCTTCAAGGCCGACCAGCGAGACTTTGCCCTGCCCGGCCAAATTCTAAAGGCGCTCGGCGTGGACAAAGTGCGTTTGCTCTCGAATAATCCGGAAAAGGTCGAGGCTCTCGAACGAGCCGGTGTCGAAGTGTTTGAGCGCGTACCCTGTGAAGTCGAACCCAGCGCGTACGCCGAAGAGTACCTGAAAACCAAGAAAGAAAAGCTCGGCCACTTATTCACCTCGTAGCTTTGTCATCCCCGTTTCGGGTTTCTCGCCGGCCCGAGCTTCAGCATCTTCCCCAAAACGGCGCGATTCTTCGCCGGTAAGTAGCGCAGCGCAGCATGCGCCAGAGCGACGTAGATTTCCCGAACTTCCGGCACTTCAAGTAATACTTGAAGGTGCTTCCCAACTGTTGCCGCGTCTCCGCGAGCGATGGGACCGCTGAACGAGCCCGGCGCCCCCAGCCTTGCATAGTTAGCCAAGGTTTGCCGGAGTATCGGCAGCATCCTCTCTCTGGCCGCTTTTCGATGGACCCCGGCGGCGAGCGCCACGCGCTCGCTAGCCGCCAACAAGGCGGTCAACAGCGGCGAAGCAAACATCCCCCAAGTGTGATAAGCCTCTTTCCGCTCTTTAGGGATAATAAAAGCCCGCCCGTGCAACCGCAGAACGATGGCCCGAGCCGCCCCCACCGCCTTCGGATTTCCCTCGATCGCAAATGGCACGCCCGCAAGCGAGGGTCGCGAACCGCGCACAAACGTCATCAGAGGATGAACTGAAGCGAGCGCCGCTCCGCGCATCCGCAGCGCAGCAAGCTCGTCGCTGGTCAGGGCGCCGCTGGAATGCAACGCCACTTTACCCCTCCAGTCCGCCGTATCAGCCAGGGAGTCTGCCGCTGCGGCAATCGCGCCATCGGGGACGCAAAACCAAACAACCTCAGCTCGAATCCGCACGCGAGAGGCGGCTACAGCCGACGCCCCAACTTCCCGTGCGAGCCGCCGCGCCCGCCGCAAAGATGCTGCCGACCTCCGCGAAACGATTTGGTCGATCTTATACCCGGCGCGACGCAACGCTGTGGCCAGCGCACCCGCCAAATTCCCCGCTCCGACAACTGTAATAAGCGGCTTGGCCGACTGCTTCGCAGACATGCCCGGAGGATAGCAGAATGCCGAAAGCCGAATCCCGTTTGCTTTATATTGTTGTCATGCCAAAGCGTCCACGCTCGAAGTCAAGAACCGCTAAGTCCAGCAAGGTTACACCCGGTAAGGCAAGACTCATTTCTTCCCGCACGGTGTATCGTGGCCCAATCTTTTGGGTAACCACGGACGACGTCCAAGAACCAGGAGGCGTCCGCGCTCATCGCGACGTCATTCATCACACCGGCTCGGTAGTAATTCTGGCGGTCGACGAATCGCAATCCACGCCGCGCGTCTTGCTGGAGCGCCAATACCGACACGCCGCCAACGGCTTTCTGTGGGAGCTGCCCGCTGGCCGCATCGATCCCGGCGAAAAAGCATTGCATGCGGCGAAGCGTGAGCTCCTGGAAGAGACTGGATACGCTGCTACGAATTGGCGACGTATTCTGAACTTCTACGCCAGCCCCGGATTCGTCGCCGAAACCATGTCGGTGTATCTGGCCACCGGCCTTAAAGCCGGCCCAGCTCATCCCGAAGCCGACGAAGTAATCCACAAGCACCTCGTCCCGCGTCCGATCGCGCTCCGCATGGTACTGAAAGGCACAATCCGTGACGCCAAAACCATCGCGTCAGTGCTCTGGCTGGAGCATAAGGTTCGGGAAAAGTAAGATGCTCGTGTGGGAACGGGCGCCCCGCCCGTTCAGGCGAGCGCAGCGAGACGTCGGCAGCTCCTCTACTCCCGGCGACCCTCGTTTCATCTTGACACCTCAAACCCAATCGCTCCAAAATGCATCCTAAGCGGGCACGTCTGGGGCCCCCCTCGAAGGACGTGCGGAAAGCGGGGGTACGT
>JGI12635J15846_10006492_pt1 | contig 10020 bp, 9 predicted proteins | sample BlaSpr_A8_OM2_M2_FD_15846 | JGI IMG/M metagenome (IMG submission 15846)
CCGGTCGACATCGCCGCGTTTAACAAGGCCGTCTACAGTGCTCTGAAGCCCGGTGGCTTTTACGTAATTCTCGATCATTCCGCCGCTCTGGGTGCTCCCGCAAATGTAACCGAGACTTTGCATCGCATCGAGGCCTCGACCGTGCGCCGAGAGGTCGAAGCCGCGGGGTTCAAGTTCGACTCCGAGAGTTCGATTCTCNCCAANCCGGCGGACCCCCGCACGGCCAAAGTGTTCGACCAGACGATTCGCGGACACACCGACCAGTTCATCCTGAAGTTCCGCAAACCTGGAGCGAAGAACCCGTGAGCGAGAGCTGCGGAAGAAGGAGGGCAGGGCGATGCAACGAGCGGGCAGTCTCGGCTTTCCTCACCACCGTGCACAGCCACAACTCGCTCATCACAATTAACGCATCCAACGCCTTCTCTGGCGTGAACATCAGAACGGAGACCGGGCCACGCTGTTGGAGCTTTTCGATGCAACGCGCGGCTTCCTGGCGAAACCCTTTTGGGAGACGGGACATGCGACCGGCACCGGATTGCGGCGACCACCCGTGTCCGGGGGTATAAACGCGGTATCTCCGGCCCCCCGCCCGACCCCAGAAAGGTGACCCAGCTCACACTAGGCACATGCCGTTCTGCGTGACCGCACGCGCGTGCGTTTCCGGGTGCTCATAAGCTCCGGGTCAATGCAAGTCGTTAAGCCACTTGGCGTTGATGGCATCGAGAACGCGCGATCGTCGCCAAGCGCTCGTGACCTCGCGCAGGTGCTCGAACANAGCGGCGAGGCAGTTATCGTCAAAGACCTGAACGCGGTGGTCACGTATTGGAACCAGGAAGCGGCTTCCCTGTATGGATTTTCCGCAGAGGAAGCCATCGGTCAGTCATTACGGAAGCTCCACGCAGCCGAGCTCCCACAGGCCGAGTACCAGCGCCTGCTCAAGCGCGTTCGCGCGGGACGTCCGACCTCGACGACCACTGAGCGGCGCAAGAAGAGTGGTGAAACCATCCGCGTCGCCCTCAAAACGACGCCGTTGCTGGACGACCACGGTGCGTTGGTCGGGGAGATCACGATCGCACGCGACGTCACGGAGGTGGAGCGCGTTGCCAGATCACTACACAGAGCCAACCGTGCTCTGCGGGTCCTCAGCACCGTCAACCAAGCGCTGATCCACGGCGACAGTGAACCCGCGTTGCTGAACCTCGTCTGCAGCGCACTCGTAGATCAGGGAGGCTATCGAATGGCCTGGGTCGGTTTTGCCGAGCACGATCAAAACAAATCGGTTCGTCCTGTAGCGCAGTACGGAGTTACTGCCGGCTACCTCGACTACATGGAGATTTCCTGGGCGGATACCGAGCGTGGACGCGGACCTACCGGAACCTCCGCGCGAACCGGCACGGTACAGGTTTCCCGGGACATCGCTTCGGACCCTCGGGTGCTTGCCTGGCGCGCCGAGGCGCTCAGGCGTGGCTACGCGTCTTCGATTGCGCTGCCCCTTGTCGCAGGCCCTGACACCTTTGGCGTCTTGACTATCTATTCGAAAGAGACAAATGTCTTTGACGAGGAGGAGGTTGCATTGCTGCGGGAGCTTTCCGCAGATTTATCCTTTGGCATTGTTACTCATCGCTCGAATGAGGAGCGGCGGCGAGCCGAGGCTAGGGTGGAGAGGTTGGCAAATTTCGACGCGCTGACGGAGCTGCCCAATCGCATTCAACTCATCTCGCAACTCGAAGGAGCTATTGAACGGAAGGGGTCCGGGACAGAGGGCGTTGCGCTGATGATGCTCAGCGTCGATCGATTCAGCGAAATTCAAGAGGGCGTTGGCATCGCAGGAGCCGACGATCTTCTGAAGAAAGTGGCGTTGCGTCTCGGAAATGTGGCCGAAGGCAACTTCATCGCACGAATTGCGGATGATTCATTCGCAATTGTCATCCCGCAGGTAGATGCCGAGCGAGCCCACGAGCTCGCCAAGCGCATCCAACGGGCAATGACCGATCCATTCGAGCTCGCTGGAGTCCCTTTGGATGTTCGGACGACCAGTGGCATCGCCATGTATCCGGCCCATGGTGCCAGTGCGGACGCCCTGATCCGGCGCAGCGATATCGCGGTCCGACGCGCCAGAACCGCAGGCATCGAGTACGCGCTCTATAGCGGCACGGGCGAGACCGAGACCCCCCAGCGCTTGATCCTTCTTGCAGAGCTGAGAAAAGCGATCAAGGACGACGAGCTCCTGCTCTATTATCAGCCAAAGATAGATGTGCGAGCCCGTGCAGTCTCCGCTGTAGAGGCCCTGGTGCGTTGGCCGCATCCTGCGCGCGGAATGGTACCGCCAAAGGACTTCATTCCCCAAGCCGAACAAACCGGCCTGATCAAGCCCCTCACCGACTGGGTACTGGGCGCAGCCTGGAAGCAAATCAGCCATTGGCAGCGGCTGGGAATTGAAATGCCAATCGCTGTCAATGTATCGCCGAACACTCTTCGCGATCCGGAGTTCCTAAAACAGCTTGTCGCGCTAGGTACCCAAGCGGACGCGAGACTGGATCTTCTGCAACTGGAGATCACCGAATCGGCGCTTATGGAGGACCCGGAGCAGTCGCACGAGGTCCTCTCTCGAATCCGGGACCTGGGAATTCAGATTTTCCTCGATGATTTTGGAACAGGCTATTCGTCCCTGAGCTACATCGCGGCTCTCCCCATACACGCGGTCAAAATTGATAGGTCTTTCATTATCCGCATGATGCAGCATGAACGTCATCGCGCCGTCGTCATTGCCGCAATCTCTCTAGCACACTCGCTCGGCATGACAGTCACTGCCGAGGGTGTCGAAACTGCCGACCAAGCGAAAGCCGTGATCGAGTTGGGGTGCGATGAGATCCAGGGGTTTTTCTTCAGCAAACCTTTGCCGGCGCCTGAATTCATACGCTGGAAGGCCAATCTACGCTGGGGGCAGTTCGGATTGCCGTCTGGTCAGCGACAATTGGAACTCCATAGGTGACGTACCTTTCATCCGCGATCGGTCTGAAATCCGCCATCGCCGCGTCCTAGTGTTCGAGGCCCCCGTAGGCCCGCGCCCGCCAGTAGTGATTTTGAAGGTAGCTGCCGTCGACCTGACGTGCATTCGCTCACGGCCTCCAAATTCCCACCGTCTCCTCCGTGCTCGCCCGCTGTCTTCGGTTCAATAGCGCTGAATTACTTGCCCTTCGGAGCGTTTCAGATGAAACACAGGATTCTCGCGAATCATTGCCAACCTGAGCCAGACGGGAATTGAGTTCACCCGCACCGCGTTAACCAGCCGAAATCTTTTTGCCTCTCCGCCGGTCTTCAAAGGGCGGAAGAAATTCATAGGTTTCTTCTATGCGCGCCACGCTTCCCTCCGAGATCAAACCGCTGATCTGGAATTCCCGGAGACTTGGCTATCGGTGGACTCAAATGTACGTTAGTGAAGGAGATTGATTAATGAACACAGTTAAGAAATGGTCGGTGGTTGCCGTCGGCACGCTTTCGTCGGCACTCATGACTTGCGGAGTTGACGCTCAGACATCCGCATTGGTGCAAGCACGCAACGTCGTATTGGTGCACGGTGCATGGGCCGACGGCTCGAGTTGGGGAGCAGTAATCCCGCGGCTGCAGGCATCGGGCTTGCATGTGACTGCGGTGCAGAATCCGCTCACCTCGATCGAAGACTCTGTTGCCGAAACGCGCCGCATACTTGCGTTGCAGGACGGCCCCACGGTGCTCGTCGCCCATTCGTGGAGCGGCACGGTCATCAGTGAGATGGGAACTGACCCGAAGGTTTCGGCGCTGGTCTACGTTGCGGCTCGAGCGCCGGACGCGAATGAGGATTTCGTGGCCCTCTCGGGCACCTTTCCGACCATGCCGGTGAGGGCCGGCGTGCAAAACCACGACGGATTCACCACGATCTCCGAGGAGGCATTCATCAAGTATTTCGCAAACGGCGTCGAGCACAGAGAGGCGGAAGTGCTGTACGCCGTGCAGCAACCCACCGCCGCCACGCTGTTTGCCGGACGTACCTCTGTCGCGGCATGGAAGACAAAGCCTAGCTGGTATGCCGTGTCGAAGCTGGATGAGACGATATCGCCCGACCTCGAGCGTTTTTTGGCAAACCGCATGAAGGCCCATACGGTTGAGTTGGACGCAGGGCATCTCTCGCTGATCTCCCACCCGAGAGAAATCGCTGACCTGATCCTGGAGGCCGCGGGCCATGAGAAGCAGGCGCGCTGACGCCGCCAGTGGATCGGCGCAGGTGGAGGGCGAAGGAATTGCCTTCGCCCTCATCTGCTGCGGCCGACCGGGGCGGCCGTTACTTGGTCACTGAAATGTCATTCACTACTCGCTCGACGCCTGGTGTTCCCTGCACAATCTCCGCTGCGGTTCGGCTCATGAGTCCCGTACTGACCTCACCGGAGAGATAAACGACGTGCTTCAAGCTCTGTACCTGAATCAAGTTGGGCGCTCCCAAATAAGGAAGCTTCTGGAACGACGCCTTTATGGAGGTTTCGATCTGTGCATCGTCACCGCAAGCACCACAGGTTCCGGCAGTGGCAAACCCCGAGAGGCCGGCTGCAACCGTCAATCCAAAGGCTCCGATATACATCTTTCGAAACTTAGTCATGTTGAATCTCCTAGATTGCCTACCTTTATAGACCGGAGGAGAGGCGGAATTATTTCCGCGGAATCCAGTACCGCGTGTATCTGTGCGACGATTGCTAAGGCAATTCCAGCGGGTGTCTTCGCTGCGGGAAGACACGAGTTGAATTTCCGCTGTAGGTGCGCGGCGTACCGACAGTTCTGCTGCCAGCTCGTCCTCGCAATGGATCCGGGTGATTAGGTTGACGTGGGCGGTGTCGTCGCCATCGTTATTTCCGCCGCGATGCTGGGATATCGCATAGCTGCCGCGACCGCGACTGTCGAATGATTAGACGCTTGCGACTGGTGGAGCAAGCTGACCGCCGCCAAAGGAGCTATTGGCACGATCGATCTCCCCGAAGAACACCATGATATCGTTGGGGTCCGTGCCGGCACCGTCGAGCGCTTCGACCAAGGCTGCCAGCAGACGTGTCTTCCTGCCGGCGTCAGTCCCAGACGACACAAGGACTTCGATCATCAGCATCTTTTCCGTTCGGGATTTCGGTAAACCAGGATAGTTGAGATCGACTCTCAGGTCGGCCTGCTCAAGACAAAGAAAACGTTGGAACATGTCGTCGTCGGGATATCCTGCCCTGACGCTTGCTTCATGTATGGCACGAGAGATCGCATTTTTTTCGCCAGCGGCTCTGCCGGCTCTCATCGTCACGGTGAACAATGGCATGAGAGTTCTCCTAATGATGAAGGTTGGCCGAGCCGGACATTCCGGCTGACATCAAGGTCGGGACCTTCATCACTCGCCCTTACTGTCTAGATCAAAGCGTATCGCTTCGTCAAGGAAAAAATGCTCGGCCTCCTCGATTGATTTCTCAATCAGACTCTAGTCCGGGGCGACTCACTCTTCATCATCCAGAACCACGTCATGGTCGCTAAGACGCTGCGCCGAGACGCGCCACTGGAGGTGTTGCATCTTCCCGTATGGAGCTAACAGATCGGCTAATATGGCCGTTAGTCGCACTGCACCAACGGTCGCTGGACATCGTTAGTCGGACGCGACACTAGGTGCAGATCGGGCGGCGAGCATTCGGCGTGCACGATTCGCACTGGTTTGGAGGCAACTTCTACTTCGCGTAGAGTTGAACCATGGAAAGCGGGATGACGATTGCGCAACGACGCGGACCCGGCGAGGCAGCGTGACTGAGAACATGAAGCATGAGATCGCGTCGAGAACGATCTGGGTGGCCCAGGTCGACACACACCGCATGGCGACCGCGCTCGAGATTCCGTGACCAATCGTGCGCAATGGGCACGAATCGAGGCTGCACTCGATGAAATACTGGCGCTGCCCGAGGCGCAGTGGCCGGAGGCGAGCGCGCGCTTGGCGGACGGTGACACGGCGCTGCTGGCGGAAATCAAGTCGTTACTCGCTTGTTCCGGTGGCATCGATCCGGTGCTGGATCGCCCGGTTACCGATACGGATCCCGGGCTGATCGGCAAGCGGTTCGGTCCCTATGGGGTGCTGGCGCTGCTCGGGCACGGCGGGATGGGAAGCGTCTGGCTCGCCGAGCGTGTCGATGGCTTGTTCGCGCGCAAGGTGGCTTTGAAGCTGGTGCACCCGGCGTTGATCGGCCGGGTGATGACGGAGCGCTTCACCCGCGAGCGGGAGATTCTCGCAAGCTTGAATCACCCGAATATAGCGCGGCTGCTCGACGCGGGCTTTGCCGAGGACGGCCAACCCTATCTCGCGCTCGAATATGTCGCGGGCACGCCGCTCACGACCTACTGCGACGACCACCGCCTCTCGATTCGCGCGCGCCTGGAGCTGTTTCGGCAAGTCTTGGGAGCGGTGCAGTACGCGCATGCGCATCTGGTGATTCATCGCGATTTGAAGCCGGCGAACATTCTGGTGACCGCGGATGGCCAGGCTCAGTTGCTCGATTTCGGCATCGCGAAGCTGCTGACCGAAGGGGAGGCGAAGGAGACCGAGCTCACGCAGATGGGTGGTCGCGCCTTGACGCCCGACTACGCCGCCCCCGAACAGATCGCCGGCGCGCCGATCACCACGGCGGCCGATGTGTACGCGCTCGGCGTGATGCTCTATGAGCTCCTCACCGGCGAGCGGCCGTATAAGCTCAAGCGCGATTCACGCGGCGCACTCGAGGAGGCGATCCTGCGGGCGGACCCGGTGACGCCGAGCCGGGCGGCGTTGAGCGAAGCGGCCGCAACAGCGCGGACGACGACCGCGAAGAAAATGTCGAGCACCTTCAGGGGTGACCTCGACACCATCGCCGCCAAGGCGCTGAAAAAGTCCCCCGCCGAGCGCTACGCAACGGCCAACGCGTTCGGCGAGGATATTGCACGCTTTCTGCGCGGCGATGTGGTGCTCGCTCAAGCGGACACTGTTGCTTACCGCGCAATGAAGTTTGCGCGCCGCCACTGGGTCGGGATCGCTGCAAGCGGCGTTCTGATGCTGACTCTCGCCGGGGGGCTGGCTGCGACGAGCTATGAAGCAAAGGTCGCATCGGCACAGCGTGACGCAGCGCTGCAGGCTCAGTTGCGCTCGCTTACGCAAACGGCGGCCGCGCGCTTGAAGAGCGCGGATGTGCCAGGCGCCATGGGAATCATTCTCGAGGTGCTGGCGCATCACGACGCGAAGGGAGCGCTCAGCCCCGAGGCGCTCACTGTGTTCCAGGAGGCGCGTGCACAAGACGCTCTCGTTATGGTGCTCAGCGGGCACGCCGCCGAGGTGCATTCCGCCGCATTTTCGCCCGATGGACGGCGCCTGATCACGGCCTCTTACGATGGGACCGCGCGCGTCTGGGACAGGGACTCCGGTCGCCAGACGGTGTCGCTCTTGGGGCATAGCGCTCCGGTGCAGTATGCGGCGTTTTCACCCGACGGAGAACGGGTGATTACGGCGTCGTTGGATAAAACGGCGCGTGTCTGGGACGCGAGCACGGGTCGGCAGATCCTTTTGCTCCGTGGACATACCGATGATGTGCGATCTGCGGCATTTTCGCCCGACGGCCGGCGCATCGTCACGGGGGCGCTCGATGGGACGGCGCGCGTCTGGGATGCCGTAACGGGTCGCAGCCTCTTGACGCTCAGCGGCCACTCGGACCGAGTAAGCAGCGCTTTGTTTTCACCGGATGGGGGGAGGGTGGCGACGGCCTCGGTCGACAAGACCGCCCGGATATGGGACGCGACGACAGGCCGGGAGATCGCGAGATTGGTCGGTCATACCGACCGGGTACTGCATGCGGCGTTCTCGCCCGACGGCCGGCGTGTCGTCACATCATCGGTCGACAAGACGGCGCGCGTCTGGGATCTCTCGTCGGCTCGGGAGCTTATGGTGCTCAGCGGACACCAGCTGATGGTCAACAGCGCGGAATTCTCACCCGATGGGTTGCATGTCGTCACTGCGTCCGCCGACAACAGCGCGCGCATCTGGGACGTCGCGACGGGCAGGGAACTCATGGTCATGAATGGACACCGACAGGATGTGAACAGCGCCGTCTTCTCGCCCGATGGCCGGCAGGTTCTCACCGCATCGGACGATAAGACGGCGCGCATCTGGAGCGTCGCAACCGGGCCGCACGCACTGATTCTGAGCGGGCACCAAAGTGCAGTGGAAAGCGCTCAATTCTCGACCGATGGTCGCCGCGTCATAACGGCATCGGACGACAGGACCGCTCGTATCTGGGACGCCGCGACGGGGCGCGAGCTCATGGCTCTGGTGGGCCATGAGCAAGGGCTGTGGAGCGCTTCCTTCTCGAGCGATGGTGGGCGGGTAGTGACGGCATCGAGCGATAGGACGGGGCGAATCTGGGATGCAGCTAGCGGTCGGGAAATCACACGACTCATTGGGCACGAATATCCGGTCGAGAGCGCGCAGTTCTCAGCCGACGGTCAACTTGCCGTAACGGCGTCGTTCGACAAGACCGCGCGCATTTGGGATGCCGCTACGGGACGGCAGATCATCGCATTTCGCGGGCACGCGGATCGGATTAGCGGCGCTACATTTTCGCCTGATAGCCGGCGCGTGGCGACAGCATCCTTCGACAAGACGGTCCGAATTTGGGACGCCGTGTCGGGTCAACAGTTGCTCGTGATTGACGGACATACGGACCCGGTGTGCACCGCGGCCTACTCGCCCGACGGTCAGCGCCTGGTCACCGCGTCGCTCGATTTGACCGCCCGGATTTGGGATACGAGAACGGGTGGCCAGGTCATGATGTTGAGCGGCCATTCCCAATTGGTGGCCTCCGCGGCGTTTTCCCCCGACGGGCGGCGCGTGGTGACCGCCTCGCCCGACAAGACCGCCCGAATCTGGGACGCCGATACCGGGCAGCAGCTCATGGTGCTTCCGCACCCGGACGTGGTCAATGCGGCCGCCTTCTCTCCCGATGGGACTCGCGTCGTCACGGCGTCGGACGACGCATTGGTCCGTATCTGGGATGCGCGCGTTCCTTCAATTGAGTCGCAGATTGAATGGGCATCTGCGGCCATGTTAGAAGTGCTGCCCCCAGTCGAGCGATTTCGCCTTGGGCTGCCCAACTCCGCCGATGTGCGCTCATGGCCGGTCGACCGGTCGAAATGCGATGAGTCCGCCGCGGCACCCTATGACCCGGATCGGTTAGCGCACGGGGTCCTCGCCGATCATATTGTCGTCGACGTCGCGATGGCGGCCTGCGGCGACGAACTCAAGCGCCACTCAAACGACGGCCGATTGTTGTACCAGCATGCCCGCGCACAATTGACGGCGGGGCATTTTCGTGAGGCCCGGCTGGAGCTCGAGACGGCCACTCAGCTTGGCTATCGCACCGCGCGCGTTGATCTTGGAGTTCTTGTTTCGACTCCGGCCGCCCGAATGTTTGATCCGGCGCGCGCGGTCTCTTTGCTCGATCGAGCTTGGCAAGACGGTGTCATGGTCGCCGCGTTTGAGTTGGGGAGTCTTTACGAACGCGGTGTGCCCNGGCCCGACCGCGCCCGCGCGTGGCTTTGGTACCAAAGGGCTGCGGACTCGGGCGAGCCGAACGCGCTGGCGCGTTTGGCTGCAAGAGAGGACGACGCTGCCATCTCGGAAACGGATGCCGGGAAAAAACTTGCCGACGATCTGAAATCGTTCGAATACTACGCGGCGGCTTGCGAGCGCGCCCGAATCGAGGACTGGCCGGACGATGCCTGGAGGAGCTGGCGCTATCGCCGGGCCTCGCTCGCCCACCTGCTCGCGAGCAAAGGATTGATGCGCGACGTAGCGAATCTGCATGCCGACGTCCGGAAGCGTTACGCGCCGGCGCCCGCAAATTGGGCGCGCCGGATTTCGTTCTTCAGGATGGGAAATTAACCGTCAATCGACCCGCCGTTCCCAACGACAGTCCCTCCGCAGCGTACTCGACAAGCTCGTCGCAACGCGTC
>JGI12635J15846_10006493_pt1 | contig 10018 bp, 7 predicted proteins | sample BlaSpr_A8_OM2_M2_FD_15846 | JGI IMG/M metagenome (IMG submission 15846)
CTGATGTCGCGATACGCGGAAGCATCGGCGGGAGTGAGACGGCGGATGGTGAATGGCGTGGGCATGGGCGTTGGAGCGTTGAGCAGCGCGCGGTGCTGGTGCTCGGTGGCGTTAAAACGCCAGTTTCGCACGCACGGCGCGCCCGCTCCAAGCCGGACGGCCCGTACCAACTAAGCTTCCAAACCCCAGCGCCACGCCAAATACCTTTATCGGTATTCGGAATACGGCCTATCCACGGTATCGCGTTGCGCGATACCCCGCCCATGCGCAAGACTGTGTCCACAAAATCAACACGCATTCCGGAGACATTCATGCGTACACAAGTCGGCATTATCGGTGCGGGCCCTGCGGGCCTTCTGCTCTCTCATCTGCTCCATCTTCGCGGTATCGAATCGGTCGTGCTCGAGGCACGCAGCCGCGGCGAAATCGAATCCACCATCCGTGCCGGCGTTCTCGAACAAGGCACCATGGACCTGCTTAACGAAGCCGGACTCGGCGCACGGATGCAGGTCGAAGGCGCGGTGCATCACGGTTTCGAACTCGCCTTCGAAGGACAACGCCGGCGCATCGCGCTGACCGAACTCACCGGCCATTCGATCACCGTCTACGCACAGCACGAAGTCATCAAGGATCTGGTCGCCGCACGCGTAGCGGCCGACGGCGCGCTGAAATTCGGCGTCACCGACGTGTCGCTGCGCAATTTCGACGATGCCCCCGGCTCTACCCGGCCCAGCATCCGGTATAGGCACGAAGGGTTCGAGCACGAACTGGAGTGCGACTTCATCATCGGTTGCGACGGGTCGCAAGGGGTCGCACGCGGGTCGATGCCCCAGGCAGTGAGGCACGACTATCAGCGCATCTATCCGTTCGGCTGGTTCGGGATTCTGGTCGAAGCGCCGCCTTCGGCGCACGAACTCATTTACGCCCGCCACGATCGCGGCTTCGCGCTCATCAGCACGCGCTCGCGGAACGTACAGCGCATGTACTTCCAGTGCGACCCGAAGGACTCGGTCGATGCCTGGTCCGACGACCGCATCTGGTCCGAACTCCACGCACGCGTGGACACGCTCGACGGCTGGCAGATCACCGAAGGCCGGATCTTCCAGAAGAACATTGTCGGCATGCGCAGCTTCGTCTCCACGCCGATGCAAGCCGGCAAGCTGTTCCTCGCCGGCGACGCCGCGCACATTGTCCCGCCCACCGGCGCAAAGGGCATGAACCTGGCAGTATCCGACGTCCGTGTGCTGACCGCGGCCCTGCAAGCGTTCTATGAAGAAGGCGCGAGCGACAAGCTGGACCGCTACACCGAAACCGCCTTGAAGCGCGTCTGGCGCGCCGAGCATTTCTCGTGGTGGATGACCCGGATGCTGCACAAACTCGACGACACCTCGCCGTTCGAACAACGCCTGCAAGTGGCCGAGCTCGAACACGTGACCACCTCGCGCGCCGCTGCCACGGCGCTGGCCGAGAACTACGTCGGCAGCGTCGCGGTTTAAGCAGTGGTGGTGGTAGCGGTGTCCGGTGCGTTCAAAGCACCGCCACCACCCGGATATCGCCTTCGATGGACGGCACGACCTGCCCGCCCACGCGCCGGAAGGTAATGGACACGGTCTTGTCGCCCACCCGCAGATCACCGATTTCGAGCCAGTCGATACCATCCGGCAACTGCGGCCGGTCGATCCGCACTTCCTCGTGCTCGGCATCGATTGTGATCCCGAGACAGGCCTCCAGGATCATGAACGGCGATCCGGCCGCCCACGCTTGCGGCAAACACGCGACCGGATAGCCGATCGGCCGCTCGCCACGTTGCCGGGTGAAGCCGCAGAACAACTCGGGCAGGCGCATATCGAAGGTGACGGCCGCTTCGAATAGTGCCTGCAGCAAACGCACTGCACCGCCGCGATCACCATAACGCGCGAGTCCGCGAGCGCACATGGCGCTGTCGTGCGGCCACACGGAGCCGTTGTGGTACGACATCGGATTGAAGCGTGGCTGGCCTGCCGCCAACGTCCGCACGCCCCAGCCGGTGTTGAACAAGGTCGATTCGAGTTGCCGCGCGACCGCTTCGCCGCGGCTGCGCTCGACCAGATCGAAGGCCAGCAAGTGTCCCGCATTCGACGCCAACACCTTGCACAACTCGCCCTTGCCGTCGAGCGCAATGCCGTAGAACTCCGACTCGGGCATCCAGAACATCGTCTCCACGCACTCGCGGATGTTTTGCGCACGCAGCTCGAAAGCCAGCGCTTGCTCGGGTGCCTTGCGCTGTCTGGCGAAGCGGGCCATGGTGGAGAACGCGGTCGATGCGTACGCCTGAACTTCGACCAGCGAGATCGGCCCGACCGGGAAACTGCCGTCTGCGTGAAACACGGAGTCGCCGCTGTCTTTCCAGCCCTGGTTGGCCAGTCCCGCTTCGGTTGCGCGCTGATAGCTCAGCAAGCCGAATTCGTTCTTGTCGCAATGACGCGCGATCCATTGGCCGGCCAGTTGCAGCGCGGGCCACAATTCGTCGATAAGCGCGGAGTCGCCCGTACGCTGCGCGTACGCGCCGGCCAGCGCGACAAACAGCGGCGTGCTGTCGACGCCGCCGTAATACATCGCGAACGGCACTTCGCCCGTAGCGGCCATTTCGCTATTGCGCGTCTCGTGCATGATCTTGCCGACTTCCGCGTCGCGAAACGCCGAGTCCTCGCGAGCCTGATGCGCCGCGAGAAAACGCAGCACGCCGCGGGCAAGCGACGGATCGATCCACAACATCTGCAAGGACGTAATGATGGCGTCCCGGCCAAAAGCCGTTGAAAACCACGGGATTCCCGCGTACGGATACGGTCCCGTTTCGAGATCCGTAGTCAACAAGCCAAGATCGGCGAGCGAACGATCGATCCATTCGCTAAACAACGGATTGCTGGACCGCACGCGCGCCACCGACCGCCGCCGCTCACGCATGCGCCGATGGGCATCGACAAGCGCTTCACGAATGGCCGGCCGGCCCGACTCCGGTGCGCATTCGGCGCCTTCCTCGGCAATCTTCTTGCTCTCCGCGCTGGCGTCGCTCAATGCGTGAGCGACCGCCGTGATCGACAAATAGATCGACATGGCGGTTTCCGACTGAATCCGAAGCACGTAATCCGCGCGATTGACCGAGAGCGAATGCGGCGCCGGCGAAAACTGGATGCGCGCGGTCCGCTCCACTTCATCGAGACCCGTATAGCGCAACACAACCTCGCCATCTTCAATACACGGCTCGCGCATCACCCCTCGTTTCGGACGGGTAGATCCACGCACTTCGAACATGTCGTGGAAGTCAGCGGCGAAGTTGATGGAAAGCGGCACAGTGGCCGGTTCCGTGCCGTAGTTGGTCAGCACGATCGCTTCGTGCAGCACGTGCCGCGACAACACCCGCCGGCGCTCGACGTGGATCACGCCTTCGGGCGTAGTCGCGCCGCCGATGGGCGGCAGCGGCCGGTTGGTCAGATGCGCGGTGAAGACAGCGTTGTCGCTGGACACGCTGCCGGACAGGAGCGATGGCGAGCGTCCGCCGAAGGTCAGGCGCAATTGCGACAACACGCGCGTGTCATTGACGAAAAGGCCATCGTCATTGCCGCGGATGTCGCCGTTTGCGTCGTTGACGACGAAAGTATTGCCCGCCTTGAGCACAAATTGACGCTCGTTCGCGTAGTTCGTATGCTCGGTTGCGATAAACGCGCCGTCCGTGACTGCGACGGGCGTCGACGGAGGAACCTCGCGAACGCCGGCCGTGCTGCGGATCGGATCGGGCATGTCGTCATGAGCGGGGCTGTGGGCAGCTTCGCGAGCGATATCACGGTTCTCTCGTTCCCTAAGCGCCTGCTTTGCTTGCTGTTGTTCCTTCGTTTCCATTACACCTTCCTGAAAGAGTTGCCTGGACACCCGGCCGATTGTACGGCCGAAGCCTGCGAATCAATTTGCACGGACCGGAAGCAAGCGCACCGCGGACCCGCTATCATCGACCGTTTTTCGACCGACGCTCATTCAACCGGTTCTCCGCGCCGCATGCCTTTTCCACACATCGACTTACTTTATTCAGCATCCGGCCTGGCCGTCGGCTTCCTCGTGGGCCTGACCGGCGTGGGCGGCGGCTCGCTGATGACGCCGTTGCTCGTGCTCCTGTTCGGCATCCACCCCGCCACCGCGGTCGGCACAGACCTGCTCTACGCGGCCGCGACCAAGGCGACCGGCACGCTGGTCCACGGCATCAAGGGTTCCGTCGACTGGCGCATTACCGGCCGGCTCGCGGCGGGGAGCATCCCGGCCGCGGCGATCACCTTGGTCCTGCTCAACCGGTACGGTTTGAACACGCCCGCCGCGGCCCGCGTGATCCAGCTCGTGCTGGGCTCCGCGCTGCTCGTCACTGCCGTCTCGCTCGTGTTCCGGCCGCAGCTCGCCCGCTTTGCGTACAAAACCGGCATGGCCCGCGAGGCAAGCGGCAAACCGGGCGCGGCGAGCCGCGAGACCCGCACGGTGGCCTGGACGGTGCTCACCGGTGCAATCCTGGGCGTCCTGGTGTCCATCACCTCGGTCGGCGCGGGCGCCATTGGCGTGACCGTGCTGTTGCTGCTCTACCCGCGTTTGCCGACCGCCCGGATAGTCGGCTCCGATATTGCGCACGCCGTTCCGCTTACGCTGATTGCAGGGACCGGCCATTGGCTGCTCGGTTCCGTCAATTGGGACCTGCTGGCGTCCCTGCTCGTGGGTTCGCTGCCGGGTATCGTGCTGGGCAGCCTGCTGTCCACCCGGGCGCCGGAAGTCCTGCTGCGCAACGTGCTGGCCGCAACGCTCGTGATTGTCGGCGTGAAACTGGTGCTCAGCTGATTCTCGGGCAGTTCGAACGATAGTAGTCGCCCAGCGTGACGCTTTCCAGTAGACCAAAAGGCATAGGACGTCTGGGCAGACGCGTTTTCGGGCGCATAGGCCGTTCGGTCAGCTATCCAGGACCACGCGTTTTCGCGCAAGATTCAGGTGAACGAAAGTTGATGAAGCAACGCATAGACGCACTTGCCCCGATACGGGGCGGATAGCGTCTCGCGCTTTGATTCACAATAATTGATCCGCTTAACTAGCTGAAGCAGTTAGCCGTAAGATTGAGCCGCATTAATTAGCCACATCAATCAGCCACATTAGTTAGCTACATCAATCAGCCGCAAGACATCCAGGAGCCGCGTATGAGCCACACCGACGATCCCCGCGACGAAGACGAACTGCCCGCCTCCGACCTGCCCCACGACCCCGTGCGCCGTCGCCTGCTCGCGGCTGGCGTTGGTCTGGCTGGCTTGACTGGATTGTCGCTGAGCGGCTGTAATCTCTTCAATTCGCGTCCCACCACGCCCAAGACCACCGCTGACATCGCGCTCGACCGGACGCTGCAGGCCAAGGTGCGGCATATCGTTGTGATCTACGCGGAAAATCGCAGCTTCAGCAACCTGTGGGCCAATTATCCCGGCGTGCAATATCCGCTCGAGGCAGTGCCCGCGTCGCGCTATGTACAACTGGATCGCGACGGCCGCACGCCCATGCCTGTCCTGCCGAAAATCTGGGGCGGCCTCGTGCCGCAGGCGCAGGAAGTGGACGGCAAGCGCTACATGATCTCGGAGAAACAGATCGACAGAGTGCCGAACGGACCGTTCCACCTCGTCGACGCGGAGGGACAGCCGTTGCCAAACGGCGTCATCACGCGTGACCTCGTGCACCGTTTCTATCAGAACCAGATGCAGATCAACGCGGGACGCAACAACCAGTTCGCCGCATGGGGCGATTCCGGCGGCCTGGTCATGGGGCATTACCGCAATTCGGCTGAATCGCTGAAGCTCTGGAACATCGCGCGGCAAAACGTGCTGTGCGACAACTTCTTCATGGCTGCGTTCGGCGGTTCCTGGCTCAATCACATCTTCTTGATTTCGGCACAGACCCCGCTTTATCCGGACGCGCACAACGGCCCCGCGAAAAAGCTCCTGTCCGTGCTGGACGGCGACGATCCGCTGGGCACGCGCCTGAAACTCGCGGCCAACTCACCGGCTTCGGCACTCGATGGACCGCCGTCCTATGTCAACGACGGCGCGCTCACAGCCGACGGCTACGCAGTCAACACGATGGCGCCGCCCTATCAGCCAAGCAACGTCCGCCCAGCGGAAGGCGGCGATCCGGCGCTGGCGGACCCGTCGAATTATCGTGTGCTGCCGCCGCAGACTTACGCAACGATCGGCGACCGGTTGTCGGATAAAGGCATGGACTGGGCATGGTATGGCGGCGGCTGGGACTATGCGCTCGCGCATCGCGACACCGGCATGGTTCCCGATTTCCAGTATCACCATCAACCGTTCAATTATTTCCGCAGCTTCGCGCCAGGCACGCAGGCGCGCACTCAACACTTGCGCGACGCCGGTCTCGGCGACGATCCGTCGACCAACAAGTTCATTGCGGATATCGACGCGGGGCGGCTACCGGCTGTGACGTTTTACAAGCCGCAAGGAAATCTGAACATGCATGCGGGTTACGCCGATGTCGAATCGGGCGACCGGCATCTAGCCAACGTGGTCGAGCGGATCCAGCGCGGACCGCAGTGGGAAAGCACGGTCGTGATCATCACGCACGACGAAAACGGCGGCTGGTGGGATCACGTGCCGCCGCCCAAGGGAGATCGATGGGGACCGGGATCGCGGGTTCCGGCACTGGTGATCGCGCCCTTTGCGAAGAAGGGGATCGTCGACCATACGGTCTACGACACGGCCTCGATCCTGCGATTCATTACGCGCGTCCACGACCTGGTGCCGCTCGATGGCGTTATCGCGAGGGACCGGGCATTCGCGGCAAACGGCGAAGCACCGCTAGGGGATTTGACGGCAGCACTCGATCTGGCCTGAACCACGAGCCACGAGTTGCGAGGCCCGCTAAGGCGTTAAGAAGCGCGAGAACCGTCCATCCTGCCTGTGCGGGCATCGGCGGCATCGGAAGCTTCCTGTCTCCATTCGCGCCGCGAGCGCAGCATCTTGCGCACCGCGAGCCGCGCCATCTTCAGATAGCCGAATGGCCGCGGGTCGGCCAGCATGCTCAGCGCCCGCGCGTAGTCGAGTGTCAGGCCCGGCGTCCAGGCCATCGTGGCGGCGCGTTTGCGGATCTGCGCGGCGACCCACAACTCCGGCGTCACGATCAGCCGCAGGAATGCCCGCCAGCCGGCATCGTGACCGTGAAAGGTGCCTACCGTCCCTTCCAGCGCCGCTTCCAGCGCCTTGGAGACGGTGCTCGAACAATTCCGGTAGGTCAGGTTGTAGGTCTGATCCTGCCGATATTTCTCCCAGAACGCCTTCAGCCGTTCCGGCCGGTAATTGCGAATGCGCACGCGGGTCGTGGACTCGCACCAGGCCTTCGATTCCGTCGCGTAGTCAGGCTGGAACGTGCCCGGCACGTTGTTCTCGCGGGTCGCGCGCAGGATGCGTCCGAACTCGTCCGGCGAGCGGTCGATTTCCACGCCCGGATACAGGCTGATGTAGATGCCCTCGGGCGACTCCAGCGCCGCGTGGCCCGTCGAGATGACGCCGTTTGCATCGACGGCGGCTATGTAGCGGTCCACGATCAAACGCCGATGCGCCTGCGCCCGCGCGGACCCGACCGGTGTCCACACGTGCACGGTGAGCGCTTTTTCATCGGCGGCGGGTGGACCGTCCCATTCGAAAGGCCCGTCGGCCTCGGTCGCAGCCGCACCGGCGACAGCCTGTGCGGCCGCGGTTTTTTCGGCATGGGCGGGATCGGCGATCACGTCATCGGAAAGCGCCAGGGTCTTTTCGTTTTCCGGCGGCAGGCTTTCCATGCGACGCACGCGAAATGCGATCCAAAGCATGTTCCAGCCGCCGAACGCGAGTCCGAGCCCAACCGCGTAGGGTGCCGTGCCGACGTAATGCGTGGGATACGGTTCGAAGAAAAAGATCGCAAGCAGGATTTCAACGATAGCCAGCGCCAGCACGATCCTCCATCGGCTGTAGCGTACGACGACAGCCGACACGGTCTGCAGCAAGCCATCGGCGAGAAAAAGCGTACCGAAGATCATCGAAAGCACGAAGTTGCCGTGATGATTGCCCGCCATGATCAGCAGCGCAGCGAGCGTGAACGCGCCGCCTTTCACATAACGCAGCGTGCGCTGGCCGCCCACGCCAATACCCGCTATGGCAAGGGTCGCGAGACCCTCGGCGAGCAGCAGCCAGGCGAAGACGTGGATGGGAAAATAGAGAACGCCGTCGAGGGCATCGATGAAAACCAATATTCCGCTCGTCAACCAGATGCCGCCCACCACGGCCAGCGTGCGCCAACGGCGGCGCAGGTAGTCCACACCTAGCAGAAGCATCACGAGATGGATCATCAGGTCACCTGCGAGGACACGCGACCCCGCCATGATAGAAGCGATGCCGCGTTACGCCAACGGCCTCGGGCTCCTGACACGCGGGCAAACGCTCAACCCTCTTCCACCCAGGCCCGCGCCGCTATTTCCAGCAAATAACCATAGTGCAGCGCGCCGACGGGAACGACCGCCCGCGCCGGTTTCCAGTCGCCGAAATGACGCGCGTAGATCTCGTTGAAAGCCTTCCAGTGATCCACGCCGACCAGATAAACCGTCACTTCGATGACATCCTTCAACACCGCGCCAGCCGCAGCCAGCACGGTGCTCACATTGTCCAGCGCTTGCCGAGCCTGTTCTTCGAACGGCAAGTCGCCGGTGTGCGTGCCATCGGGACGCATCGGCAACTGGCCCGAGACACAGACGAGATTACCCGTGCGGGTTGCGTGGCTGTAGTGGCCAGCGGGAACGGGAAGACCGGGCGCGTTGATGAGCTGAATGAGCATGGTGACCTTCACGAATTAAAAAAGGGGGAGCCGGCAGGATACGTCGGGCGGCTCAAAGCACCAACCGTCCGGCAAGGAAATCGAGAAAGGCTTTCGCCCGTCCGGCCATTGATGCGCTCTGGTAGAACACCGCGCTGATCGGTTGCCGGACGTCGAGCAAAACGCCGTCCATCACGGTTTGCAGGCGTCCGCTCGCCACGTCGGCGTGGGTCAGGTATGCGGCCAGGCACACGATCCCGCCGTCTGCCAGCGCGAGTTGCCGCATGGTCTCGCCGCTCGATGCCGCGATTTCCGGCACGATCCGAAAGCGCGCGCCAGCGTCACGGTGGTCGCTGTCGTCATCGATTAAGGGCCAGTCGTTCAGGCTCTCCGGCGCCGTAAAACCGATCAGCCGATGTCGCCGCAATTCAGCCACCGTACGCGGTTCTCCACGCTCCGCCAGATATGCTGGACTCGCCAGAATGCGCAGCCGGCTGCTGCCTAGCGAGCGCGCGTGCAACGTGGAATCCTGCAGCGCGCCAATCCGGATCGCGATATCCACACGCTGCTCCATCAAGTCGACGATCCGCTCGTTACTGCTCAATTCCAGCATGATTTCCGGATACGCCGCCGCGAACGCCTGCACGTGCGGCACGATGCAATGAAGCACGAACGGCGACGCGGCATCCACTCGCAGCCGCCCCGCCGGACGCTCGCGTTGCCTGGCGATCGACTCCTCAGCGTCTTCCATCGCGGCGAGGATGGCGCGGGCGCGCACCAGGAAGAGTTCACCTTCGTCGGTGAGTTGCAGGCGACGCGTGGTCCGCCGCACCAGCGTGGCATCAAGCTTGTGTTCTAGCCGCGTCAACGCCCGGCTCACGCCGGAAACGGTTTGCTGCAATACCTCGGCGGCCGCCGTGATCGAACCGCTGTCAATCACCGTCACAAACGCCAGCAGTTCTTCAGTGGTTGTCTTCATCTGCCGATTGTTGATTTCGAATCAAGATTGATTTGAGACTAACACCGTTTTTGCGAAAGTCGAAGACGCGGATACTGCGTGCATCGACTCATCCACACATGGGACCGGAGTAAGCGCATAGGACCGGAGTAAGCGCTAACTCCGGTCGACACAGGAGAACGGACATGAAGATTTTTGTGACTGGCGCAGGCGGTT
>JGI12635J15846_10006494_pt1 | contig 10016 bp, 5 predicted proteins | sample BlaSpr_A8_OM2_M2_FD_15846 | JGI IMG/M metagenome (IMG submission 15846)
CCATGAAAAGAATCAATCAGCAATAGCTTGCGATGATGATGGTTCTGTGCGAAATGATGCATCGCCCGTAAAGCAGATGCGGTGATGGCGGGGAGTGCCATTTCCGCGCTTAATACGGCGAGCGTGTTCTTGAATTTCCTTAACCCTTTATTGACAGGCACGCTTCGATAATCTCACTGCTGCATTCCGCAGAACTGTACGGTATTGAACTCCCTGCCGACTAAATGAGATGACGCGGGCCCCAGGGTGACTGGCTAAACCTGCCGCTATTCGTCACGCAAATCGGATAAGGTAGACGCATTTAATATACGATGCGCTCGGAACGCGGGCGGGCTAAACGAACGAAAGGCGAACGCGCAGTAAGGTTTCGTGTACCATTTTGAAACACATTATGTCCATTGACTTCCTGTATAGCAGATGTGATTGTGGCGGCAACGTGAGGTGTTCCCCCCCCCATGATGTATCTCTTTTTGAAGGAAGTTCCTGTGCCCGATGCTCCATATCAGCTACTGTTCGTAACGATGACTGAATCCGGTGGCGGCTGGGTTACTTTGTATGTCGGAGACAAAGGCCACACCGTTATTCTGGAACATAATGAATTTCCGAGTTTAGAAGCGGCCATTGCGCGAGGCCAAGAGATACAAGACGAACTACAAAGGAATGGGTGGCGACCCCATCACCCAGCCGTCGCGGGACTGAATCGGTCGTCTTACGAGGCCGCTCTCGCAGAACTTCAACGTTGAAGCCGAGTATTTGAACGGCGGATTGCATGCCGCGATTATATTCGATAGATTCTTTCCGCACATGGCCAAGGATGATTTCGCCGAAATACAACGCAAGCTTGAGGCGATTACCTCAGAACTAAAGACCGCGAACGATCCCGACCGCAGAAGAACGCTCCTCCGGGAAATGAGTCGATTGGTCGCAGAAGCCGAGCGGATCAGTAGCCAGCCTCCAAAATTGAGAAATATCCCGCGATCCGATTAACCGGACGCTCGACTATTACCAGCGTGGTGCACAGAGATTAGTCTTAGACTCACGAAAACCGCGAAAATCAGATCAGCAATGTCAACTACTTACGATTCCCCATGGAATGACCCTTTTGACGCGGAACGGTTCTAAAGGATTTAGCGAATCGCCGATCTGATCGCCGAAAGCGGCGGCCTCTCCCGTCTGCTCATCATTCGATTGCTCATTCCGCCGCCCATGTACGCGATTTTCACCCAGCAATCAGCCCATCCGCTAGTTACTCTTCATATACAAGAAGGCCTCATAAATCAGATGTGTGCCCTTAGAGACAGATACGTGGGTGGTTTAGTGAAACAGTTGTCTCATACGTGCCAACAACTTGACGGAAGGAAACGAGCTTAAAAGGAAATGGGGAGTGAAATGTTCAAACCTGTAGAAATTGCGGTGGGCGGCAATGGGAATCGCGCTGTAGGGATTGAGAGTGTGGCAGACATTCTCACACGCGAGTTGGAGCATGTGATTCGGGATTGGCTCGTGCGAGTGGAACAAGAGCCGGACCTAACCTGTATAAAACTGAACTTTGAAGAGCGCACTGGTCATCTACCGCATCTGCTGCATGATGTGATCGCGCGGTTGCGCTTGAAGGTAGGAACAAAAGCCCCGATTTCAAAATGGGCGGCGGAACATGGCGATTTGCGGAGAAAACAAGGGTATACAGCAGCGATGACGGTGGAAGAGTCGCGACTATTGCAGGTGACAATTTTTTCCACACTCCACAAAAATGTGAAGAATCTAGAATTCGGCGCGCTGCTTCCCGATGTGGTGACCATCGCGGACGAAGTGGATGCGCAATTGAAGGAGCAAATTCTACGCTTTATGGCAGCGGACGAGGCACTGAAGAAACAGAACTAGTACGTCGATAGCGCGTTGCGCTGCTGGCTGCCTCAGTTCTGGGCGGACGGTTTGCTCGCATCGCGATGGGTAGTCCTCTAAGGGCAAAAATCATGTTATTGGAAAATGAAGTTGCCAACATGACGCTCGATTTGATCGGCGAGGCGGTGCTGCGCACTGACGCGCACAGCCATATCACGTATCTAAATCGGATGGCGGAAGACATGACCGGGTGGCGTCGTGACGAGGCACGGGGACATCCAGTGGCGGAAGTACTTCGAATCATCGAGAGTGTCAGCGCAACAGCTTTTGTCACCGTCGCGGGAATGGTGGCGCAAAAAGAAAAAACCACCGCGGAAATGGCTAACTGTCGAGACTGTCGTCTGCTGCGACGGGACGGATTCGAATTTGGAGTGGATATTAAAGTGGCTCCCATCTATGACCACGATGGGAGCGTCGCCGGATCGGTGGTGACGTTCCACGACGTGAGCGCGGCCCGGGCCAAGACGCTGGAGATGTCACACTCCGCCCAACACGATGTCCTGACCGACTTACCAAACCGCGCACTGTTCAACGATCGGCTGATGCAAGCGATTGTATTGGCGAAGCGGCAAGACAATCAACTAGCGGTGATGTTTGTCGATATCGATCACTTTAAAAAGATCAACGACTCGCTGGGGCACGACGTGGGCGACAAACTGTTGCAGTCGGTGGCCAAACGATTGGTTGCGAGCGTCAGGCGGTCGGACACGATCAGCAGGATGGGCGGCGACGAATTTGTGGTACTGCTTTCCCAAGTCGAGCATGCAGAAGATGCGGCGTTCAGCGCGAGAAAAATTCTGAGAGCGTTATCAGTGCCGTATCTCATTAATAACAAAAGTTTGGATATCAATGTCAGCATTGGGGTGAGTACGTACCCGGGTGACGGGCAAGATGCGGAAGGCTTGATCAGCACAGCCGACAACGCCATGTATGAAGCGAAGCAGCACGGACGGAATAACTTTCAGTTTTTCCGTCACGAGATGCACGCGCAACTTGCAGAACGACAATCACTGGAAGCGGACTTGCGCTACGCGCTGGGGCGGAACGAGTTTGTGCTGCACTATCAGCCCAGACTTGATCTCCAGACAGGCATGATCACTGGCGTGGAAGCGTTGCTAAGGTGGCTACACCCGGAGCGGGGAATGGTATTTCCGGCGCAGTTCGTGCCCATCGCAGAAGAATACGGTCTGATTGAGCACATCGGGCATTGGGTGCGGCTGGAAGCATGCACACAGATACGAGCGTGGGAGAAAGCGGGGCTCGGAGTTGTGCCGCTATCGGTGAATGTATCGGCATCGGAATTCGCCGCCAAGGATTTTCTGTCCGGCGTTCGGACGGTACTGATTGCAACGGGGGTGGAACCTGAGAACCTAGTATTGGAACTGACGGAGAGCGTGCTCATGCAAGACGCGGAGGCGGCTGTGGTGACGCTGGCTAAGCTGAAGGCCATGGGCGTGAAGCTTGCTATCGACGACTTTGGCACCGGGTATTCGAGCTTTACCTATCTGCGCCGTTTTCCATCGGATGCGCTCAAGCTGCATCAATCTTTCGTGCAGGAGATTACGGCGAACCCGGAAGACGCAACCATCGTAAGCGCCATGATCAATATCGGCAAAAGTCTACAGCAGCGGGTAATCGCAGAGGGCGTGGAAACTCGGCAGCAATTAGAATTCCTCAAGCGTCATGGATGCGACGAGGGCCAAGGGTATTATTTCAGCCGGGCCGTTGCGCCAGATCAGGCGGGCAAGTTGCTTGAGGCCGGAATACGGGAACAAGTTGTAAATTAGCGATTGAAAGTTATAGGAACGCCTTGTTACCTCACAAGCAAATCCACGGTGCGACCATGTTCTCAAACCTATCCTCATCCGCATCCAAGGGATAGGAATTCGGATTTGACCGTGATGTGAGGCCAGCGCGGGAGCCTCACGCTGTTCAACTAAACTTATTTCTTTTTCTGCTGTGCAGCCCTTCTTTTTCTCCAACTCGCTTTCATCGCTGCACTCCTGCGGAGTCGATCTTCCTCGGACATTGAGCCTTTAACTTTCGCTCGTGGGGCATTGCCACCACCAAGTAGTCTGAGAGCAGCGTCCACCGCATTCACTTTTCCCATCAGTGCAACTCGTTCCTTCCGCAGCAAACCCACAATATCCATGTAACCTCCTGAAAGCATAAAAATAGCACAACTATGAATAGCCCTTCGCCATAAAGGTGAAACGCGAAAAATCACTTGTCCCGCAGCGTTAATTTAGAACTTGGCGACAATCTGTTTGTCTTCGTTGACTTGCCTCCGAATTCCAACCTAAGATCAGCGCGAAATGTCGGACTCCGCTTCACTAATCGGACAAAACACCTCGCACTACCGTATCGTCGAAAAACTCGGCGGTGGGGGAATGGGTGTCGTCTATAAAGCGGAGGACACGCGGCTTCGTCGTTTTGTTGCGCTAAAGTTCTTGCCAGACGAGGTTGCGCGAGACCCTCAGGCCCTAGCTCGCTTTCAGCGTGAGGCAGAGGCTGCCTCTGCCTTGAACCATCCGAACATCTGCACCATCCACGAGATTGATGAGCAGAACGGACAGGCTTTCATCGTCATGGAATTTCTAGACGGGCAGACCCTGAAACATTGCATCGAAGGTAAGGCTCTTCCTCTCGAAAAGATGCTCGAATTAGGGACTGAGATTGCGGACGCACTTGATGCGGCTCACGGTGAACACATCATTCATCGCGACATCAAGCCCGCGAACGTCTTCGTCACGAAGCGCGGACACGCCAAGATTCTGGATTTCGGTCTTGCCAAGCTCGCTCCCGTTGCCGAAGGTGTCGGCGTATCCGCGATGCCAACAGCCGCCACGGAAGAACTGGTCACATCTCCCGGCACGACGATGGGCACGATGGCTTATATGTCGCCGGAACAAGCACGTGGTGAGGAGTTGGATGCACGCACGGACTTGTTCTCGTTTGGTGCAGTGCTCTACGAGATGGCGGCGGGGCGCATGGCATTCCCCGGCAATACAGCAGCAATCGTACACGAGGCGATTCTGAATCGAGCGCCTGTTCCTGTGACACGGTTGAACCCCGAACTCCCGCTGAAGCTAGAAGAAGTCATCGGCAAGGCGCTGGAAAAAGACCGCAAGCTGCGCTACCAGCACGCCGCTGATATTCGCACGGATTTGCAGCGGCTTAAGCGTGATTCAGATTCAGGCCGTGGCACCGCGACAGCACAGGTTGAGTCGAAGCCCGCCGCGAAATCCATTCGATGGGGAACGGTCTCTGGCGCAGCACTTGTGGTTGTCGCACTGGCCATTGGCGGTTGGTTGTTTTTCTCCCGAAAGGCACACGCGCTGACGGACAAAGACACCATCGTTCTCGCTGACTTCACGAATACCACGGGCGACGCCGTCTTCGATGGCACGCTTCGGCAGGGGCTTTCTGTACAATTGGAACAATCACCCTTCCTGAGCATTATCTCTGACCAGCAAATCCAGCAGACGCTTCGTCTTATGGGTAAGCCAGCCGATGCGAAACTCACGCCGGAGATTGCACGGGAACTCTGTCAGCGGACGGCAAGCGCCGCCGTCCTCGACGGTTCGATAGCGCAGATTGGCACGCAGTACAGTCTGATTCTGAAGGCCGTGAACTGTTCGAATGGAAAATCTCTCGCAAGCACGAAAGCACGCGCGAATGACAAGAACCACGTCTTAGATGCCTTGGAGGAGGCGGCCTCGGAAATCCGCAATAAGCTCGGCGAATCGATTGGCTCGGTTCAGAAGTTCGATGCGCCTCTTAAGCAGGCGACTACACCCTCGCTGGAAGCCCTGCAATCCTACAGCTTGGGATGCAAGGTGATGAGCGAAGGTAATTTCGCATCTGCCGCGACCTTGTTCCAGCGAGCCATTGGCCTCGACCCAAAATTTGCTATGGCTTATCTACGCTTAGGGGTTAATTATTCGAACCTCGATGAACACGGTTTAGCCGAGGACAACATACGCAAAGCATACGCGCTGCGCGAGCGCGTGAGCGAACGTGAAAAGATAGCCATCGACGCAGCCTACGATTACTTTGTATTGGGCGACCTCGAAAAAGCGCGTGAAGCGTACGGGCTTTTTGCGGAGACCTATCCGCGAGAGTCCTCACCGCATCAGGCGTTAGCTAACATCTACAGTCAACTTGGGCAACATGAGAACGGGCTTGCCGAATCTCGCAAGCTCTCGCTCAACGAGCCGGAACCGTGGTGGGCTTACGATTACCTCGTCAATTCCTATATTTTTCTGAACCAATTTGAGGAAGCTCGCACCTCTATCGAGGAGGCGAAGGCTAAGCACGTCCATTCTAATTACTTGATACCTAGAATTTACGTAGTTGCCTTTTGCCAGAATGATACGGCGGGGATGGAGCAGCAGGTGCGGATGGCAGCGGGCAAGTCGGGAGCGGAAGAGTGGTTGCTCGACCTAGAGGCGGGTACTACTGCATATGCGGGGCGGTTGGGGAAAGCCCGCGAGTTTTCCCGTCGGGCAGTTGCCTCAGCCGAATTGGCGAAAGAGAAAAATTTGGCAGGAAACATCGAAACCAATGCTGCCCTGAGAGAAGCTCTGTTTGGAAATGAGGTTGAGGCGCGGCAGTGGGTCGCGTCCGCGCTCCGTCTTTCGACGGGACGGGATGTGCAGTATTGGGCGGCGCTGGCGCTGGCTCTGGCAGGGGATGTAGTTCGGGCACAGGCACTGGCAGATGACTTGGGCAAGCGGTTTCCGGAGGATACTATCGCCCAGGTTAACTTCCTGCCGACGCTGCACGCGCAGATTGCGCTTAGCCGAAACGATATATCGAAAGCCATCGAGGCCCTTCAAACAGCAGTGCCCTATGAACTGGGTGCATCGGGAGTACTGTACCCCGTTTTTGTACGCGGAGAAGCCTATCTGGCCGCACATCAGGGCAAGGAAGCCGCCGCCGAGTTCCAGAAAATTCTCGACCATCGTGGCATCGTCGTGAATGACCCTATCGGCGCAGTGGCGCATCTTCAAATCGGCAGAGCCTATGCCATGCAAGGTGACACCGCCAAAGCCAAGAAGCTCTATCAGGATTTTCTCACGCTCTGGAAGGATGCCGACCCTGACATCCCTGTCCTGATTGCTGCGAAAGCGGAGTACGCGAAGCTTCACTAGGTACAAGGCCATATCAGGCAGCAAATACTCAAGTGATCTTTGGCTCTGCCCAAACTACAGTGCACCGATGATGGTCATCGAAAGACTCACTGCTGCCGAGATTCAACTTCGTTCTGCTCCCGACCTGATCACTGTTGCCGCCGCATGAACGACTCTATACCACACGAAACTTTTGCGTGCGTCAGCTCGCTCAGTCTTTCTCTGCCTTGCCGCTTTTGCAAACCAGTCCTTCACTCTCTCAACTTTTTTCCTCACGAGAGCCTTGGGGGGTTTGCCACCTTTACATCTTCCGGTGTCGTCTGCCGTGCTCCACCGCACAGCCTCGGCGCATCTCGACACCGCACCTTCCCACAATTGAATTTGCTTAGGGTCCGCGAGGGCCTAAGCGATCCGGGGAACAGTTGAAGTGTCGAGAGAAATCTTCGACGGAGCGGATGGGAAGCGCGAATAGGCAAAATGCGGACACGAGCACGGTGGGATTGCGGGCTTTCGATACAGCGACTTGAACGAAGCCGCCCGCGCGGCAGACGCTTCGCGTGAAGTGAAGGACCGGAGGGACACATGTCAGGGATTTCAACTATTCAGCCACTTGAACGCGGTCTGCTTCCGGAGGGGCCGATCTCGGTCGGTCGTGTAAGTGCCTGATTTCGTCAAGAAACCTGATCTGCAAGATTGCAGCGTTGGTTTACAGATCATTCCGTTGCTTTAGCGGAAGCCAGTGAACAAGACCACGTCGCTGTCATTGAGGCGCGCACGGGTAATGGCGATTTTCTTGCTGTCCTTGGACCAGGCGTAGGCGTAAACCGTCGCAGGCTCTGAATAGAAATGGGTCAGCTGAATTGGGACGCCGCCGTTAAGTGGTTGCATATAAAGGTTACTAGCGCTGCCCGAGAAATGAAGATAGGTAAGGGCACGACCATCCGGGGTCCAGCCGATCGAATCGGCGTCAGAAAGAGTATCGATTTCCTTGTTAGGCGGCCCGCCCTCCAGTGGCAGAACGATTAGCTTCCGCCTAGCCGCCGTCCCCTGGCCGTCGGTTCTGGCGGCAGCGACCAAATGACCATTGGGGGAAATTGCCGGCCTGGACCATGATCTTCCTCCTCGGGCCAATTCGGATGGCGACCCTCCATCAATAGAAGTCTTGAAGATGCCTTGAAGGCTACCGTCTGCGCTGTTCCCTGCATATAAAACCCACTTGCCATCGGGTGTACAGGAAGCGACGTTATCAGAAACAGTCTTTCCAAAGGTCAGCTGTTTAGATTCGCCGGTGGCCGAATCGATGCGAAACAAATTGGTCTCGCCCTCTTTCGAGACCTTGGTATAGATTACAACGTCACCCAACCCGCAGGCGGTTGGTGCCCACACAAACTCTTTTTCCGGCAGGATGGACACACGGCCACTTCCGTCAGCCGCAGTGGCATAAATATGGCCTGTGAGGTCTGCCTGCAAGAGCCTGCCTGAAGATGTCCAAGACAGGTCGAAACCAGTGGCCTGTTCGTTCGAAATAGGAGTCAGATTCCAATTTATCTTTTCGTTCAGGATAGAAGGTGAGTCACCCACATAGACAGTTGCTGAAGGGTGTTCTTGGATAGTCGAGAGGGACCTGCCATCCGCGCTGACGCTTATTGCCACATAAATATTCAGGTCGTTGCTGATCTTAAGGGGCTCACCTTCGGGGTAGGGCTGAAACCAGATCTGCGCGAGCCAACTCGATCTTTCGGACCCGATCAGGAAAAGGCCTGAGGCATCCGGGAGCCATGCAACCCTTGTAACGGCTAGTGGAAGGCGAAACTTTTTTATCAGCGTGCCGCCGGAATTCAGAACGAGAACGGAGGTGGAGAACGTGGCGGGTTCTGCATCGCGGCTCGTCAAGCTGATCAAATCATCCTTTGCGGACCAAGAAGGCCCGCCAATAAGATCACTTGTAGGACTGCTGGGACGCTGGAAAATGAGGTGCTCTTGGCTGCCGTCCGCGTTCGCAACCAAGAGCTGGTGTTCGCCTTTGTCCTGAATGAAACGCACATACGCTATGCGCTTACCGTCTGGTGAGAAGGCGAGGGAGAATGGTGCACCCTGTACGTCTGACACAACCAACCGCGACACCCCGCCAAGAGAAGGGACAGCATAAATGTTTGTTGCGTTGATGTTGGAAGGGTCTGTGTGCAGATAGTAGAGATAGTTTCCATCAGGTGAAAATGTCGCCCACTGGAAAAAGCCGGATTGCAGGGCGACGACGGTGACTTCACTACCTGTGGCGATTTGTTTTACGCGGAGACTGCGCCCTTCTTCGCGCTTGACATAGGCGACGAGACTGCCATCCGATGATGTTGCCACGAAAGAGACGGCACGCCCGTGATCGGTTATCTGCCGGATTGTAATGTGGCGCATGTCGATCCTCGAGTTGTTGCGATTGAGGAGCTTGTAAACGATGAAGGAGCAAGCAACAAAGAGGAACAAAAACGCCAACATCGCCAAGAACAGAGCGCTCCTGCGACGGTGGGCTTCGGCGATAGGGACAGAACTGGAGGAGGGAGGCGACGAAGGGACGGCTGTCGTTGGTTGAGAAGGAGCGGAAGGCTCCACTTCTCTCTGTACTTTGCCCGATGAGGTGTCACGTCGGAGGCGTTTAAGATCGGCGCGAAGTTCAGCAGCGGATTGGCAGCGGACTTCACGGTCTTTTTCGAGACACTTGTAGATGATCTCTTCGAGCTTGAGCGGAATTTCGGGGTTGATACGGGCCGGAGGGATCGGAGGGCGTTCGAGAATGGAATTGAAGATGACGCCTGAAGTGTCGCCGCGAAAGGGAAGCGTGCCCGTGACCATTTCATAGAGCACGACACCGAAGGAGAAGAGGTCGGTGGTAGCGTCCAATTCCTTGCCGCGAACCTGCTCGGGGGACATGTAGGCAACGGTGCCAAGGGTTGTACCAGGGCTGGTGAGGTGCTGGTCGTCGATAGA
>JGI12635J15846_10006497_pt1 | contig 10015 bp, 7 predicted proteins | sample BlaSpr_A8_OM2_M2_FD_15846 | JGI IMG/M metagenome (IMG submission 15846)
CCCCATCAGTTCTTCACGCACCGGCGGGATAAGCAAAATGCCGGTGAAAACAATCAGCAAGATCATTACGACAAGAGCAACGCGAGTCGGCCACGGCGTCGTCTTCTCGTTCCACGTCGGCGTCGACGCGTTTTGCACCATCTTCTTCAATTCGCGCGGACTCAGGTTACGCGTCAGCGTTGGGTGCTCTGTTGCTGGAGGCGATGACGTGACCTTCGCGCGCGCTTCTTCGAGGTCGGCGAGCAGTTCCATCGCATTCGCCTGGCGATGCTCCGGCTTCTTCGACAGCGTGCGGTAGATCAGGGGCTGCACCGCGTCGGGCACCGCGTCGAGCGCGGATGGCGGTTGATTCAAAATCGCGAAGGTCATTGCCGCGGTGTTCGGCCGAACGAACGGATGGCTGCCCGTGATCATCTGGACGAGCACGACGCCCAGAGCCCACACGTCCGAGCGCTGATCCACTGGCTCGCCCAAAATCTGTTCCGGAGCCATGTAGGGTAGCGTGCCCGTCAGCGAAATAGACTGCGTGGCGCTCGCCGAAGCCACCACCCGCGCCAGGCCGAAATCGACGATCTTGGCTACGTTGTCCGGCGTGATGATCACGTTCGACGGCTTGATGTCGCGATGAACGATGTTGCGCGAATGAGCTGCGCCGAGCCCGCGCGCGATTTGAATCCCCAGGTCGAGCGCCTCGCGGATCGGCACGACGCCGCGATCCAGCTTCTCGGCGAGCGTCATCCCTTCGTAATAGCCCATCACGATGAAGAACTGGCGGTCCTCGGACTCTTCCAACCCGTGAATCACGCCGATATTCGGATGGTCCAACGTCGAAGCTGCACGTGCTTCGCGCACCAGGCGCTCGCGATCGGCGCCGGTCACCACCATGTCTTGTGGAAGGAATTTGAGCGCGACGGTTCGCTCGAGTGTCAGGTCGGTTGCTTTATAGACGACACCCATGCCGCCCGCACCCAGTTTTTGGGTGATCCGGTAGTGCGAGATGGTTTGCCCGAGCATGGTGGTACCAGTCTGCAGCGAGTGGACGTTGCGGAAATTCTAGGGTGACGCCACAGGCAAGTCAACGAATCGATTAGCCCCTCAGCGGAATAAAACGAGGCGAAGTACTATCGCGGTAAAACTAAAGAGCTATTACTCAGGAATACTTATCGCGGCCAATGCAACCACAATAAAAAATCCCGCGGAGAGCTCTCGTTCTCCGCGCGACTCAGAAGCGAACACCTGGTTGTGTTTGGAAATTAGAATCGAAACACAGGTCCAAAGGCGATTCGCAAGTTGTTGTGCGACCCGTTATTGAAATAAATCTCGTCGCCGACGTCGAGTCGCAATCCAATTGGCCCGAGATGCGCCTGCAATCCGCCGCCGGGATATAAGACCGGGCTGACATTGCTGGCTCGGAGGTTGCTTACGCTGCTGATGAACGTTCCCACCGTCGCTGGTGCGCCATCAATTCGGAAATTCATGAAGCCGCCCTTCACGAACACGAACGGCTGGATCGCATGGTGGCCAATGTTCACGCGCGGTCCAAACTCGCCGTGAAGCGTTCGAAGATTGGTCCGCGAAAACGCAACCGAACCCGTGCTCGGATCAGCGAATCCTTCCGTGAACGTCTGGACGAAGTCGTAGCTCATTTCGCCTTCGAGCTTGATTTCTTTATAGAGTTGGAAGCTTCCCCGCGCGCCGACTCCGGCAAAATTGTTGCCCGTCTGATCAAGCCGCAAATAATCCGCGAAGACGCCGACCTGCACGTGCTCATCATCCTGGGCTTGGGCCAACGGCACGACACACCCCGCCAACAAAAGTAAAAATGCCAAACGCTTCATGGTCCCATTCTCCTTACTGATGGTCTGACTAACGGCCTTATGAACTAATTTATGGAGAGTTCGCCGCGGTTCCCGAGTCCGACGGGGAGTCTTCCAAATACTCCCAGTTCGATGCCGAGTTTTTTGGGGTCGTTGCCGCGCCGCGATTCGCGCCTTCGAAATGCCAATATTTACGAATCGATCTACATGGATTTAATCTGCGTCTATACTGTCTTTCCTGTAGCCACCTTCTTTCATTTCCTTTGTATCTGCTTCATATCGCTTCGCTTGTTCGCGCTTTAACAAAAGGCTGTTAGATAATGTCGTGCAGTTCGCCTGGCGTCCCAGCCATGGGAACGACTGTCCGGCACTTCCCAATTTTTTGGAGGAACTACGCGTTGGCAACGTCGAGAGTGCGGCAAAGCGACAAGGAAAAGCCTCGTCAACTTGAAAAGGCACTAACAGGGATCGCGGGCTTCGATCAGGTCACCAACGGTGGTCTGCCCAAAGGCCGCCCCACGATCGTTTGCGGCGGCCCGGGTTGCGGCAAAACGATGTTCGCGATGGAGTTCCTCGTCCGCGGCGCCACCGAATTCAACGAGCCCGGCGTCCTCATGACCTTCGAGGAAACCGGCGAGGAGATGACGAAAAACGTCGCGTCCCTCGGTTTCGATCTCAAAGCCCTCGCCGCCCGCAAAAAGATCATGCTGGATTACGTCAAGATCGAGCCTGCCGAGATTGAGGAAACCGGCACCTACGATCTCGAAGGTCTCTTCGTTCGCCTGCAATATGCCGTGGATAAAATCGGCGCCAAACGCATCGTTCTCGACACGCTCGAAGCTGTCTTCTCTGGTTTTGCCAATGCGGGCATCTTGCGCGCCGAGATTCGCCGCCTCTTCCGCTGGCTCAAGGACCGGGGCCTTACCACGGTGGTCACCGCCGAACGCGGTGATGGCTCGCTCACCCGTTACGGCCTCGAAGAATACGTTTCTGACTGCGTAATCTTTCTCGACCACCGCGTCACCGACCAGGTCTCCACCCGCCGCCTCCGCGTCGTCAAATACCGCGGCACGTCGCATGGCGCGGACGAATATCCATTTCTGATCGACGACCAGGGATTTTCGGTGTTACCCAGCAGTTCGATGCGGCTGAATCACACGGTTTCGAACGAGCGCATTTCCAGCGGCGTCCCCGACCTCGACGCCATGCTCGAAGGCAAAGGTTTCTACAAAGGAACTTCGGTATTAGTCAGCGGTACCGCAGGCTCCGGTAAATCGAGCCTCGGCGCGAGTCTCGCCAACCGATCATGCAGCGACGGGCGCAAGGTGCTTTATGTCGCATTTGAAGAGTCGTTTTCTCAAGCGGCCCGTAATATGCGATCGATTGGCATCAACCTAGAGAAACACCGGAAGAAAGGGCTGCTCAGATTCGAGGCGTGGCGCCCGACGCAAAGCGGCCTGGAAATGCATCTTTTGCGTATTCACAAGCTCATCGAGGAGTTCAACCCCGAGGTCGTCATCATTGACCCGGTTTCGAACCTCATGATGGGAAACCCTCATGAAGTGAACTCGATGCTGATGCGCTTGATGGATTTCCTGAAGATGAGACAGATCACGGCCATGTTTACCTCGCTCACCGAGGGTTCACGGAAAGAGTTCGAGCAAACCGAGGTCGGCATCTCTTCTCTCATCGACACTTGGATTCTCGTTCGTGATATCGAACTCAACGGAGAACGCAATCGCTGCATCTACGTTCTCAAATCGCGCGGTATGGCTCACTCCAACCAGGTGCGGGAATTCGTGATGTCCAGTAAGGGCATCCACCTGCTTCCCGTCTACATCGGTGTCGGCACTGTGCTCACCGGCTCAGCTCGTCTCAACCAGGAAGCTCGCGAGAAAGCCGAGGGTCTCATTCGGCAGCAAACGGCTGAAGAAAAAATCCGCGTGCGCGAGCGCCGCCGCAAAGCTGTCGAGGCTCAAATCGCGTCATTACATCTCGAACTCTCCGACGAAGAAACCGAATCGAGCCTTCTTGCCGCCGAGCAGTTGAATAAGGCGGAACGCTTGGCGCAGGATAGATTCGAGATGTCGGCACTTCGAGGGGGAAAATCCAACTCTGCCGGTCGGGCAAAGAAGGTTGGATAAATCATGAAACCAAAAGCTGCTGCGAAACCAAAATCAAAGAAAGTTGCGAGCAAGAAATCCGATGCCAAGAACGGTTACGCCGGGTTGGTCGAACTCCGGTTGTATGTTGCCGGGCAGACTCCCAAATCGCTTGCCGCTCTCGCAAACTTGAAAAAAATCTGCGATGCCCATCTGACAGGTCGCTACAAGGTTCATGTCATCGACCTCGTCAAGACCCCACAACTCGCGCAGGGCGACCAGATCCTCGCGATTCCGACTCTGGTCCGCAAATTACCGGTTCCCATTCGTAAGATCATCGGTGACCTGTCTGATCTGGAAAGAGTTTTGGTAGGACTGAACCTTCGGGAGACTGGAATCGTAAATTGAAACGACAAAGTAGTTCGGCTTCTCAAAAGCGCGGCGCGAAGCGCAAGAAATCGCGTATCAACGAGAAGCCGAACTACGTCCTCCGGCTTTATGTCACCGGCCAGACTCCTCGCTCGATCAAGTCCGTCGAGAATCTTCAGCACCTGTGCGAAAAGTACTTGCCGGGACGTTTTTCGCTCGAAGTCATCGACATCTACCAGCAGCCCGCTCTCGCCGCTGAAGGGCAGATCATCGCCGCTCCGACATTGATCAAGGCGATGCCTTTGCCGCTCCGGCGTCTCGTCGGTGACTTTTCGGACGCGAACCGTGTCGTGCTGGGTCTTGATCTTAAAACGGCCTAGGAGCCTGTATGAAGAGCAAACGGACCAAACCTGCGAAACGCACGAAGGCCCGATCGTCGCGCGCCGCCGCGCGCGTTTCGACGAAATCCCGAGCCGTCGACAACCTGCAAGAGCGTGTCAACGAACTTGAGGAAACGCTGCGTGCCATCCGTTCCGGCGAAGTCGATGCTGTCGTGGTCAGCGCCCCCGCTGGCGACCAGGTTTTCACTCTTCAAGGCGCCGAGCATCCTTACCGTCTCCTCGTCGAAACTATCGACGAAGGCGCCGCCACGCTTTCCAACGACGGCACCATTCTTTACTCCAATCGCAGCTTTGCCAATATTTTTGATGCGCAACTCGAGCGCTTCATTGGCACTCCCATAGAAAATTTCGTCTCGGGTGAATACGTTGAAGCTTTACGCGCTCTGATCCGCAATGCTGCCGACGGCGTCGCGCGCGGCGAGATTCGCCTGGTCGATCGCGGCGGTCGCGCACGGACTGTCCGCCTGACTCTCACACGCAGTTCGCAATTCGGCATGGAAGCTCTCTGTGCCGTCGCCACGGAATTGACCGAACTTGTCGAAACCAACGAGGCCTTGCGCGTCACGGAATCTTCGCTGCGTCAGTTGTCTGGCCGCCTCCTCCAGCTTCAAGACGAAGAGCGCCGCCGCATCGCGCGCGATCTCCATGACACCACCGGGCAGAAAATCGCCGCGCTCTCGATGTCGCTCGACCGCGTCGCGCGTCTCCTCGACTCCAAAAAGCCCGAGCGTCAGGAAGCCCTCGACGAAGGTCGCGACATCGTTCGCACGATCGGCGAGGAAATTCGCACGCTTTCTTATTTGCTCCATCCTCCGTTGCTTGATGAATCCGGCCTTGGCTCCGCCGTGCGCTGGTACGCCGAAGGCTTTCAGAAGCGCAGTGGCATCCGGCTGAACGTGAATATTTCTCCCGATCTCGGACGTCTCTCCACTGACGTTGAGATGGCGCTCTTCCGCGTCGTTCAGGAAAGCCTTACCAACGTTCACCGTTATTCCGGTAGTCCCGACGCCGAGATCAATGTTGTCAACACGCCCGATGCCGTGAAGCTCGAAATCATCGATCATGGGAAGGGTATTGCAGTGGGTTCCGCTCGCGTGAAGGCCGAAGGCATCGCCACGCTCGGCGTTGGCATTCCGGGTATGCGCGAGCGCATTCGCCAATTCGGCGGGCAATTGGAAGTGGATTTCGGGCGCGATGGCACCCGCGTTAGCGCCAGTGTTCCGCTGAAAAAGGCGAAAGTTGTTCCAGCGATCGAAGAGTCAGAAGTCGTTGTCGCCTCGACAAACGGAAATTCCAGCGGCGATGCCGTATCCAGCTCCGACACGCGCCGCCGCATCCTCATCGCCGATGATCACGAAGTCATGCGCCGCGGCGTGCGCGGCCTGCTTGAAAGTCACGATGAGTGGGCGGTCTGCGGTGAAGCGTTCGAGGGCAGGGAAGTCGTCACCAAATCGCGTGAATTGCGCCCCGACCTCATCATCATGGACATCAATATGCCCGGCTTGACCGGCATCGATGCCGCGCAGCAAATCCGGAGGGAAAATCCGTCCGCGAAGATTCTGTTCTTCTCGGTACACGAATCCGCGCAGACCGTGCGCGAAGTCGTCAACGCCGGCGCCCAGGGCTACGTCGCAAAATCCCGCGCTGGCCATGATCTCGTCGACGCCGTGAGAAACGTCCTCGACGGCGGCACCTTCTTCCCCAGCTTCGCCCGCTCCGCGTAAGCACGACTAGCGCCGTTCTGCAGCAGCCTGACGCGCGTTGCCGTTGCGCGCGCCGGCGTTTACAATCTGATTCAACACGGCTTCGATCCGGCCCAGCGCCTTTGCTACATTTGCTGGCGTCTTCAAACGATAACGGGCCTTGGTAGGTCGGGGCTTGCCGACATGCACCGACGCCCCTCGGCCCACCGCCGCAAATCCCGATTCATCCGAGTAGTCATCGCCAAAATAAAACGGCAAGGACTTTTTATCCGTGTGATCCCGCAAAAATTCTTTTACCGCGAGCCCCTTGCCCGGAATCGACCGCGGCAAAATCTCCACATCGCGAATATTCCCAACTGCGTGCAGCTTTCTCTGAAACGGTTGCAACACGGCACGAAGCTTTTCACGCAGCTCTTGATGCCGAGCCGTCGGCACATGCAACAGATGCACCGACAAGCTGCTGTTCTTGTCTTCGATCCACAGATTCGGATATTTCTTCAGCAGCGGCTCAAGTGTCTCGCGCACTTCGCGCAGCGCCTTCTGCGCATCGCGAGGTAACGCGCAGTGGTCGTCGCGCTCCCATCCGTACAAACCGAAGTAGTAAATGTCCGGCACGCCGATATGTTCAAGCAATTCCGCCCGCCGCCGCCCGCTCACCACAACAAGCGTCGCCAGCGGATGTCTCGCCAATCGCCGCAAAGCTTCCTGCGCTTCGGGCTTCAGATGTACCAGCTCCGGCCGCGGCGCGATATCGACCAGCGTCCCGTCGAAATCCAGAAATATCGTCACGCGCCCGCGCTTGCAAATCTGTGCAGCGATGCTGTCCCAGCTCCTCAATAAATCTNGGATGACCCTTGAGTTTTTCGATTTTCGAACAGAGTGAGAGGTACGACGAGCGTGGCGAGCCGGCGTCATGGAACTTCAACGCGCTCCACCGGAGTNTCGATCCGAATCTCCGTCAGATCGGAAAGCAAATTCGCGGCCCAGCGATAAATATTGTATTCGCGAACGTTCGTCCGCATATGCTGCATGCGCGTCGTCTGCTCTTCGCTCGGCATTTCGAGCGCGCGATGAATTGCGCCGGCCACTTGTTGCACGTCGTAAGGATTCACCAGCAAAGCATCGCTCAGCTCCATCGCCGCGCCCGCAAACGTACTGAGAATCAACACCCCGCGGTCGTCATCGCGCGACGCCACAAATTCCTTCGCCACCAGGTTCATCCCATCGTGTAGCGCCGTCACCATGCAAACCGACGCCGCCTTATAAAACCGTGCAATCTCCTGATGCGAATGGTGCTTCTTCAGCAGTACGATTGGCATCCATCGCCCGGCTTGGAATCGCGCATTGATCCGCGCCGCTTCCTGATCCACTTCCTCCAGCAATTTCTGATACCGGTCGATCGCCGTGCGGCTCGGCGCGCCGATCTGAATGAAGCTGAATCGCCGCTGATACGAGGGATTCATCTCCAAAAATTTCTCGATCGCGCGGAACCTCTCCAGAATTCCCTTGGTGTAATCCACGCGATCCACGCCGACACCCAACACGCTCGCGTGAAGATTCAGATCGTTGCAGATCTGCGACACCAATTCGCCGGTTCCCTTCGTCTCTTCGGCGTGCCCGTTCTCCGGCATCGACACACTGATCGGATATGGCCGCACGCGCGTCAAATGCCCCTTCCGGTTCACCTCAAAGCGGTCCCATGCCGTCAGTGCTTCCACCGAGCGATCTACCGACGACAAAAAGTTGTTACAGTGCGACTGAATGTGAAACCCGATCAAGTCCGCGCCCAGCAATCCATCAATCAGGTCGCGCCCCCACGGGCAAATTCCAAAAACTTCCGGATTCGGCCACGGGATATGCCAGAAAATTGCCACGCGCGCATCCGGCCGCGCTTCCTTCACCATGCGCGGCAGCAGCGCGAAGTGATAGTCCTGCGCCAAAACAATCGGCGACTCCACGCCTTCCATCTCTTCCAGCACCGCGTCAGCGAATCGCCGATTCACTTCCTGATACGACATCCAGTCTTCTGGGCGGAAAATCGGCCGCGTATGCGCGATGTGGCACAGCGGCCACATCCCTTCATTCGAAAATCCCTCGTAGTAGCCCTTCTCTTCTTCCTTACTCAGCCAAACGCGCCGCAGCGTATATGCCGGATGGTCAGGTGGAACACGCAACCGGTCGCGCGCATCGACCGTATCGCGGTCCGCATTTCCAGAACCGTCCGCCACCCAGGTTCCATTCGAAGCCAATAGCACCGGTTCCAGCGCCGTCACCAAACCGCTCGCGGGGACAATCACCTGAATCGATCCGTCGTTCTTGCGCTCGTGCATGTACGGTTCGCGGTTCGACACGACAAACAACGGCTTGTTCTGTAGCTTGCTCGCCAGGCTCACGCGTAGCCGCTCCGCTGTCCACAGCGAAACGTTCGATTCGCGCAGCCGTGCCTCTTCTTCCGCCGTCGCGCGCGCTGCGTTCAAATCTCGAGCCAAGTGCGTCACTTCGCGATGGATCTGATCGAAAAGCTCGCCCTGCGGCAGCGCCGGTGGCGGATTCAATTGACCGCTTTGTCCCGTCCGCAACCCGCGGAGCCACGTTGCGGTGCGTGTCAGGGGGCCAGTCAAAGTCCAGCGCACCAGGATCAGCGCCAGTCCCGAAATGAACAGCGTCTGAACCAGCGCGGTCAGCAGGGAGCTGCGCAGTGTGTTCGATACTTGGGTGTCGATGTAGCCAGCGTCATGGGCGAGCACCAGCGTGCCCACGCCTTGGCCGTTGCGGCGAAGCGGCATGGCATACAGCTGCATCGGCTGATCGCCGATCGGCAGGAACTCTCCAAGGCCCGCGTCGCGCAATGCCGCGCGCGTCGCTGTTGCCGGTCGCGACTGGAAGGACGTCGGCAGGCCGGGCGTCAGCGCCAGCACGGCGCCGTTCGCGTTGTAAACCGCAATGCCTTTCAAATGTTCGCGTTGGCCGAAGCGATCCACGATGCGCTGCAAACTCTTGTCCGGCAGTGGACGATCAAAAAGTGGCTCGACGTTCTCTTGCAGGCTCTCCGCCAAAATCTCGGCGCGCCGCGACAAATCGTTGCGCAGCATCCGCTTCTCGGTTCGCACCTGATACACCGCGAACAGCAGCGACACCACCACGACGCTGATGATCAACGGCAGCACAATTTTTAAAGTCGTGCGCATTCAGGCCTTACCCTTGGGGACAGTTCCAGCCAAAAACACTTCCACGTGGGACGAAAACTTAACACTCCTAGGTTCCATTCGCTACGTATTTGAATTTCGATTGGCCGCCGCCGAAAAGCGTTGGCTTCGCGAACGCAAAAGAGCTAGCGTCGCCATGCTCGTGACCCGCGTAATTCCGTCACGTGTGGCCCGGTTCGAAAGTGTGCTCAGGGGTTGGGTGGCTGGACGACCCGATCGACCGGGAACTGCGAAATTCACAGGGAGCTATTGATGGCGCGGCTACGAAAAGTAGACGCCCTCGGGCTCGCATCCTATTGTATCGCATGAACGAGAATTAGATGGTGCGGCATGCGGAAAGTCGCGAGCCTCGCCCCGAAATCTCCGCGCAACTCTCTTCTGATCAATGGGATATGACAGCGACTAACCGTGTCCCTA
>JGI12635J15846_10006498_pt1 | contig 10015 bp, 5 predicted proteins | sample BlaSpr_A8_OM2_M2_FD_15846 | JGI IMG/M metagenome (IMG submission 15846)
CCACTACCGACAAGTCGGGCCGCTTTCTGCTGAAGGACTTGCAGGCGGGCTACGTCGTGCTGTTGATCGATGGGACCAGCGCCAACAACCATGGGCGGACCTACGGCATCTTCCAGACCGGCGTCAACCTCGCGCCGCTGCGCACGACTGTTTTATCATTCACCATCTGGATGCCGCTGCTCGACACCTTGCACGCGGTAACGATTCCATCGCCCACTACCAGCGCAATGGTGATAACCAACCCGTTGATACCTGGGCTCGAACTGCACATCCCGGCCGGCACCACCATCACCGACATCAACGGCAAGGTCGTCCACACCGTCAGTATCACGCCGGTGCCGCTCGACCGCCCGCCCTTCCCGCTGCCCGCGGGTGTCCAGGTGCCGATCTACTTCACAATACAGCCGGGCGGCGCTCAGCTCTGGAGCAGTCAAGGGTGGGCGTTGGCGCAGCTGTATTATCCCAACCCCGGCCACTTCGGAGCGGGCACGCAATTTGATTTCTGGAACTACGACGCGAGCCAGTTGGGCTGGTATGTCTACGGCAAGGGCAGCGTCAACCAGGCGGGTAGCGAAGTCGTTCCCGACCCAGGCGTGGGAATCTGGAGCTTCAGCGGCGCGATGGTCGGCAGCCCCGGCGAGCCACCCACCACGGGCGATTGCCAATCCAACGGAGGAAGCGATCCGATTGATTGCTCGACGGGGATATTCCGCCATAGCGAGACCGACTTGCGCCTGGCCGACATCATTCCAATCGATTTCACGCGGACTTATCTGAGCCAGGATCCTATATCGCGCCCGTTCGGCAACGGCTTTACCGATAACTACGAGATTTATATCACCAACAACGGCGCGCCCAACTATACCAAGCTCGATGTCGTCCTCTCCGACGGCGAGAAGGTCCGCTACCTGAACAACGGCAACCAGAGCGACTGGACCCAGGCCAACTATGTCCCGACTCTGACCTCCGACCCGTACTTCTACGGTTCGACCATCACCTGGAACGCTTCGACCAACAACGGCTGGCTGCTGACGCTCAAGAACGGAACCACCTATAGCTTTCCGCAGAACGGCGGCTCTCCGGCAGCTTCGGCGCTAATCGGCATTACCGACCGCTACGGCAACGCGCTGACCATCAACCGGGACTCCAGCGGTAACATTACGGAGATAACCTCACCCAACGGGCGCTGGATCCAGTTCACAATTGACTCAAATAACCGTATTACCCAGGCTACCGACAACCTGGGCCGCACCGTTACCTACAGCTACGATACCTGCGGCTCCGGATACTTGTGCAGCGTCATAGACGCCAACGGCGGCACGACCAGCTATTCCTACTATACTTCCGGCAATCCCCCGCCTTCCGGGTATGGAGGGACGGGCAACATGTCGAGTATCGTCGATCCGCGCGGGAATACCGAGATGACGGTACTTTACGACACCAATGGACGGGGCGCGACGCAGACCCTGGCGGACGGCAGCACCTTCCAGTTCTCCTATACGCTTGACGGCAACGTCGTGCAGGCCTCGATCACTGACCCCAACGGTAACCTCGAGCAAAAAAGCTTCGACACTAATGGCTTCGTCACATCTGACTCCTATGCGGTAGGTCAGTCGTACGAGGAGACCACCACTTACACCCGCGACCCCCACACCGAGCTGATCCAGACGATGACCGACGCTCTCGATCGAGAGACCAGTTACACCTACGACTCATCGGGCAACTTGCTGAGCGTGACGCGTCTGGCGAACTCAGATCCAGTCACAACGAGCTACACGTACACTCCGGCTTTCAGCGAGCTGGCTTCGATCACCGATCCGCTGAGCCACGTCTGGACCCTCAACTACGACAGCCTGGGCAATCTGACCAGTATCGTCGATCCGCTTACCCATCAGCTCACTATCGGCCACAATTCTGCTGGTCAATTGACTTCGATCGCGGACGCTCTGAACGACACGACGCAGTTTGCGTACGGGTATTACGGAGACCTGAGCCAGGTAACTGATCCCCTAGGCAACTCCATCAAGTTGTCAACTGACAACGCGGGCCGGTTGGTCTTGCTCTCCGACGCGCTAGGCAACACGACCGGTTTGACGTACGACAACCTCGACCGCATCACGCAGATTCTGAACGCAATCAACGGCACAACGTCTTTCAGCTACGACGCCAACGGCAACCTTTTGAGCGTCACGGATGCCAACGGTAACCAGACTTCTTATCTCTACGATTCACGCAATCGGGTGACCAGCCGGACCGACGGACTCAGGGTGACGGAGAGTTACGGTTGGGACGGCAACAGCAATCTGACCAGTCATACCGACCGACGAGAAAAGGTTACGGCTCTTCAGTACGACGCCCTCAATCGAGTAACGTTTGCCGGGTTCGGTCAGAGTGGCAGCCAGTACGAGAGCACAATCTCCTACGGCTGGGACGCTGGCAACCGCCTGACGGGGGCGACCGACTCGATCGCCGGGGCGATTTCCCGCCAGTACTCGAACGGAGCACCAGCTTATGACGGGCTCGACAATCTGCTGCAGGAAACGACGCCCCAAGGAACGGTCAGCTATACCTACGACAATGCAAGTCGGCGGCAAACGATGCAGGTTGCCGGGCAGCCGCAGGTTAGCTACACATGGGACAATGCCAACCGGCTGACTGGAATCACGCAGGGCAGCTCCGCAGTGGGCATCAATTATGACAACGCGAACCGGCGCACGTCGCTGACACTGCCCAATGGCGTGACGGTTGGATATAGCGTCGACAACGACTCCCGCATCACCGGGCTGACGTACAGTGCGGGAAGTACGCAACTGGGGAATCTGACCTATGGCTACGATGCGGACGGACGAGTGACGAGCAAGAACGGCACGCTGGCTGCGATCAGCTTGCCCAACGCAGTAAGCGGTAACACCTTCAACGCGGACAATGGAATGACAGCTTTCAACGGCATCACGCAAATCTACGATGCCAACGGGAGTTTAACCAACGACGGGACGAACACGTACACGTGGGACGCGAGGAACCATCTTACGGGCATTAGTGGTGCGGTGGCTGCCAGTTTTACGTATGACGCATTCGGTCGGCGCGCCAGCAAAACCATCGCAGGCGCCAACACGCAGTTCCTCTACGATGGGTTTGATCCTGTGCAGGAAATCCAGGCCGGTGCTCCAAGCGCCAATCTGTTGACGGGGGGTCGTTTCGATGAATACTTCACCCGCACCGACTCCAGCAACAACGTCTCGACGTTGCTGCAGGATGCGCTCGGCTCTACGATCGGTCTCGTGGGCTCGGGACAGAGCATTGCGACAAATTATACGTATCAGCCCTTTGGAGCCACCACAGCCGCCGGCACCGCCAACGGCAATTCGTACCAATTTACTGGCCGGGAAAACGACGGCACTGGCTTGTACTTCTACCGAGCGCGTTACTATCAGCCGACCTTCCAGAGATTCGTGTCTCAGGACCCATTGGGCTTTTTGGGCGGTGATCCCAATCTGTATGCATATGTCCGCGCGAATCCAGTTTCGGGGGTTGATCCTTTCGGACTGTACTGCTTATCGGATGCTGCTATAAACGGCATTGCTGGTTCTGCAGGAGGAGCGCTGGCCGGTGGGGCTGCCCTCACGGAGTTTGGCCCCGTAGGAATTGCTGTAGGTACAATTGTAGGAGGAACTGCGGGCGGGGCTTTGGGTTACTGGTCGAACAATGCGTTCGGAAATGAGGTTACGGTGGGTGCCGTCGGGGGAGCCGCCACCAGTCTGAATGCGCCCGCAAGCGGTCTGTTAGGCGGCGGTATTGGCGGTGCCGTGACTTATGGTTTGCAACAAGCTGGTGCGCCGGACTACGCGAGTGTTCCAGCAGGAGGCGCGGCTGGTGGTGCAGTGGGAGGGGCAGTTGCACCCGTGCTTGATGGCGTTGCGGGAGGCGCTGCAGCGGGTGCGATCAAGGGCGGGGAAATTGGATTAGCAAGCGGAGTCGCGGCGGTGGCTGTCGAAAAGGCGCTTAAAGCGGGCAACAACTGTCCTTCATGCGGCAATTCACAATGAAGCTTACCCCGGCTCTGCTTGCATTGCGTGCCGCGGCTTTCATTGCTGTAGCTGCCTTCGTTGCCGCAGAGGCGAGGGACTATCTCATCAGCAGATGGGACCTGTCCATCTCTCCACAACTCTATGGAGTATCGGCTCTTCTCTTCATAGGAGTCGTGGCTTCGCTTTCAACGCGGAGGTTATTCCGCGAACTGCGGGCTGGCTACGAGATCCCGGCTCCGCAAATTCCAGCTCATCAGTTGAAAGCGGGAGAGAGTCGCACCGGTCCCACAGAGACAGTACAAATGAAGCTGGTTCTGCTTGGATTGCGTGCCGCAGCTTTCATTGCTCTAGCTGGCTTCGTTGTCGCAGAGGCGAGGGACTATCTCATGAGCAGATGGGACCTCTCCATCTCTCCAGAACTCTATGGGGTACTGGCTTTTATCACTATATGGCTCGTGGTTTCGCTTTCAACGCTGAGGTTATTCCATGAGATAAGGGCTCGCGCCGAGATCCCACGACCACAGATCGGTGGCCATCAGTTGAAAGCTGCCGAGAGTCACACCAAGACAGTGCATAGGTACCCGTGGCTACTAAGATATCTAGTCGCCGCCATTGGCGTTTACTTCCTGGCTCTTCCGTATCTCCACGCCGAGCCTGGTAAATCCATCGCACTCGTGACGTATGCTTTATGCTTTGGCCTCGGCTTTCTCCAGCTTGCTGTTGCTTTTTATATGTTCACTTATTCAGTAACCCTCAAGCACGACAGGATACTTGTCAATGCGTTCGGCAGGCGGGAAATTGCGTTCTCTGATGTGACAGACACCAAAGTCGTGAGAACCGCGAATGGGCGGCAGATCGTCGTAACCCTCAAAAATGGCCGGGTATTTAGGTTTGGGGGAATGTTGACTGACTTCTCCACAATATTGGACGCATTGACTGCGCAAACACCGCACCGAACCAACTGAATCGCAGATATTGGTGACAACCCTATCAACAGCCAATATCCAACCAGGAAACTTGCCATAGTCGGCGCAGAACGTAGCTCTTAGAGGCGACCGACCTGCCCCGCCTCGGTAAGCGTTGACGCCTTCAATGCAGACAACGGAATGACAGCCTTCGGGGCACCACACTGATCTGTGATAACAGTGGGAATCTGACTTTGGATGGCACGAACGAACACCTAACACTTGGGACCCAAGGAACCATCTCGACGGCGCTGCGACACTTCTGGTGCTCAGCAGACTATCTGACTGAGCCGGGTCAAGGAGTCAGGATGTGAGAAGTCAGATCGCGCTTGGAGCGATCGCTTTGATAGTGTGCGTGCTCGCGAGCGTGGTAGCTCCCGAAGCGTACGCTGGCCCCGCCAATCGGAACGCCAAGTCGAAACTCACCCCTCCTATCAATGTCGACGGCTTCGGTGCGCCGTTGCCCGCCGTCGCAAAGAGCGTCCCCGACCTGGGTACGTTCGCCACAGGCCAGGGCAACTTCAAGCAAATCCAAACCGTGCCTCAACTGGGACCGCTCTTCAACGGCACCACCTGCACCGGATGCCATTCGCAGCCCTCGATGGGCGGCGGCAGCCTTCTGATCAACGAGGTAAGGGTGCGCGACGACCCTGCTCCCAGCCCGGTGCACGCCTTTGCCGTCGATAACATGCTCCGCAACGGTCCGCAGACGCAGGGCGGCACCCCGATCTTCGCTAACGGAATGACGGCCGAGCCGCTCGGATGCCAGATAACAGTCCCCGGATGCCAACTCTCGGAATGCCAACAGGAGGAGGCCTCGAACACCACCTTCAACACCAGTCTGCCGACTTGCGATCCGTCCAGCGCGAATTTTTCCAGCGGCGGCAATTGCGTCGTCGGACGCGCCACGCTGCCGCTGTTCGGCGATGGCCTGGTCGAGGCAGTGGATGATCAGACTTTGATCCAATTGGCCCAGAACGAGCCTCAGGCCGTTCAGGGGGTGGTCAAGATGGTCACCGAGAACTTCTTGAGCGCAGCGCACGTCGGCCGTTTCGGATGGAAGGACGACCATGCGTTTCTGCGCGGGTTTGCTGGCGACGCGTACCTGAACGAAATGGGAATCACGAACCCGGACAATCCGGTGGATATCAGCAGTTGCGCCCTCGGCGAGACTCAATTCGGCGTCGCGCTCGAGGACAGCGGCGTTGAAGATCCAACGGGACCCGATGGCCGCGCCGACATCGACCGGTTCACAGATTTCATGCGTGCCCTCGCGCCGCCACCGACGATTGCGCAAAATTCGTCCTCAATGGCAGGCAAGGCCCTATTCTCGCAGTTAGGATGCGCGGGCTGCCACACGCCATCGTTGACCACAGCTGCCAACCCCGCATCGTTCATCCCGCCATCGACGGGAGGCACGCCAATAAGTTCGACAGTAAACAAGGCGCTGACGAAGCGGACGTTCCATCCATACAGCGATTACCTGTTGCACAGTATGGGCTCGCTCGGCGACGGGATCACGTCGGGCAGCGCCGGTCCGATGATGATGCGGACGCCACCGCTATGGGGCATCCGCGCCAAATCCATCTTCCTCCACGACGGTCGCGCCAGCGATATACCGACCGCAATTTCGCTGCACGACGGCCAGGGCAAGGCAGCAGCGCAAGCCTTCCAAGGGCTATCGGGTTCTCAGCAGGACGACTTGGTGAACTTCCTCGACACCCTGTGACGCACGCTGCGTGGCGAGGACTTATCTTCTCTATATGACGCATTCGGCCGTCCCTAGAAATCGTCGGAAAATTAAACCTGTTGCAAAACAGGTCTACGAAAATCGGTGTTCATAACTACTGGAAAAGACAGTACAGAAGAGACCTTATTTTTCGGTTTTGCAACGGGTCAGAGAGATATGGACGCTAATATCCGACCTTCGCGATAGTTCTATTGACCGAGAGGTTAAGTGACCGTATGTTCCGCCAGATGCAAGATGCTTATAGGTTTGAGGATAGAAGATGTCGAAAAACGTCGCCATCATAGGCGCGGGTCCGGCGGGCTTAGCGGCGGCAAAAGCCGCAGACGAAGCCGGTCTCACACCAGTCGTATTCGAACGTGAGAGCACCATTGGCGGTGTCTGGTCTTCCACTGGCGCTGCTTGGAACGGGCTTATTACGAACGTATCGCGTTATACTTGCGCCTTCTCAGACCATCCTTGGGACGACGCAGTCGGCGATTTTCCCACTCGCAATGAGATGCTTCACTACCTTCATTCGTATGTAGACGATTTCGGCATCGATCGTCGAATCCGGTTCGACTCCGAGGTAACCGCCCTAGAGCCTTTCAATGGCCACTGGAACCTTACATGCAGAAATAAGCTAACCGGCAAAGAAGACAAGACTTGTTTTGACGCGGCGATCGTGGCTTCCGGCTTCTTCTCCCGCAAAGTTATCCCTGAGCTCGTACCGGGAGTCGAACCTTTTCGCGGTGCGATACTGCATGCGCGCGAGTATAGAGACCCAGAAGGTTTCCGCGGAAAGAGGGTACTGGTAGCCGGCGCCGCCTTCAGTGGCGTCGAGATCGCTGCCGAATTGGCAGAGGCCAGGGTCGACGTCACCGTGGCAATGCCGAAACCGATGTGGATCTTGCCGCGCTACGTATCGAACGGGTGCGGTAAGTCGGCCATTCCGCTTGACCTGGTCTTTTACACCCGATCATCTTCTTCTCCAACCACGCCAGAGCTTACGGAGCACGAGAAGCACCGCGTGGCCAACCGTTACTTTGACGCCCTCGGAGGCAATCCCGGCGGCATTGACCCCTCGCTACGGATTGATCCGGAGAGTACCCAAGTTCCATACGTCGTCATTTCGGATAGCTTCGTCCGGCTGGCACGCGCAGGAGCAATTCGGATCGTCCGCGAGCGCGTATCGTCGCTAGCAGGAAACAGGGCGACCATGTCGGGCGGACACGCGATCCCTGCGGACGCGGTAATCTGGTGCACTGGTTATACCCCGGCTCTCTCATACTTCCCCGACGAAGTACTCGGCCGTCTCAAATTCGTCGGATCGGATACCCTGCAACCGTTACTTCTGCACCAGTGCACGTTTCCCGTGGGACTTGAGAATCTCGCGTTTAGCGGGCTATATCGCGGACCCTATTTCGGTATCATGGAACTCCAGGCCCGGTGGGCTTGCGCGGTTTTCTCGGGCGATTGCCGGCCGCCGTCGCCAGCGGAGATCGAGCGCGGAATTGATGAAGAACTGCGGATTCGCAACATGGTCCCGCGACCCCAATTTCCGCACGGTGACTATGTGACATTGGCGGATTCAATTGCTCGAGAGCTGGGTGTTATGCCCGATCTCAACCCGAAGAACGACCACTATAACACGCTGTGGAACGGACCGTTGATACCCGCGCATTACCGCTTACGAGGTGCCTTCAGCAAACCTGAACTGGCCCGCGAGCAGATACAAAAGGTAATGTCGCGTATACAGAATCCATTGCGCCCGGGATGAGCATGAGCATCCTGACGCACCTAGTCGCAGATGCCATTTTTGAGGACCTCCGAGGATCCTGGAGCCTCAATCGAACCATTAAAGGTTTTGGGGCCATGCGAGGTTCGGCTCAAATCCAGCGGCTTAGCTCGCAGATCTTCGAATATAGGGAAGAAGGGACTCTGAAACTCAAGACGGGTGAGGAACTTGCCGCTTTTCGCACCATGTTTTATTGCAAAGAGAACGACGACATTGTCGTGCGGTTTCGACCGACGATTGCCGATGAGGACATCCTTCACCGCTTACACGTTGTGAAAAACAGCAATAGTTTATGGCCGTCGCACGCTCGCGATGCGCATTACTGTGGCAGGGATATCTATCGAGGCCACTACTCCTTTGAGGAGCCGGGCAGAGTTCGTATTCTTATTGCTGTAACTGGTCCAAAGAAGAACTCATTAATTGAAACTCTGCTGTTAAAGACAGGCGCGTGTGCATAGCGACGTTGGCCGCCGGAGCTGACACGAGCATTGCTTCTTCACTCGCATCTTGCAGTCACGGCGGGCCGAAAGGCTCATTTATCTGCCGCATCGGTAGTGAATTAAAGCGGAAGCCAATTGGACACCGACTAATCGTGCCTCTGGCAAGGTTACAACGGCGCCAAGCCGTCGAGCCGCGCAAGATTCATTTAAGGACCCCAACCAGCGGAGTAAGTCGCCATTACGGATTGCTCAATACGGTATGAATTTAACCACGACTGTATTAAGTTTTTTAACGGTGACATATTGCGCCCAAGGGAGGAGCAAAAGGGATGAGCATCGCAGGCGTATGGTGGAACGAGCTAAAATCGAAAATGACGATTAAAATCGACCCGGCAGACCCCCGGGCCATCAGCGGTGAATACCAAACGGCAGTGGGTGGCGCCATCAGCAGCCCCTACCCGTTGACAGGGCGCTGTGATGATGCCGGCGCGAAAAATCAGACCGTAGGCTGGGTTGTCGCTTTTGATCCGCCCGATCCGCCACTACCGGGCAAGCCGCCTCATCTTCCATCGCTGACCGCTTGGAGCGGGCAATGGCACGAAGTCACAGACAGTGCCGGCAAAGTCTTCGAATTTATAACCACAACCTGGATCTTAACCGAACAGACCGATCCAACAGACGAGTGGGACTCAACTCTGGTAAACAGTGACATTTTCTTCCGGACCATGCCTTCTGCCACCGATGTGGCGAAGGCCAAAGCCTTTGGCAAGGCTGCGCGTTTCATCAAATAGTGCCCTCGCGGGCCGTGACGCCACCGACCATCACGGCCGCGTGCTCCCCGCAGCGCTCATAGTAAGAATGGAAGCCTGACTTGTTGCGACGGGCGCCTGTGGTCGTCGCGTCATAACAAGCATGCCGCCCAGCAGTAAAGACCGTCGAGGGCAATCGTCTGCATATTTGGCGGTCCTTTAGGCGCACCGCAGAGGCCGGTCGGGGAGAGTGACTTCGCGACAAGGTCAGAAAAATGCTACCTTGCAGTGCTGATCGAAAAACGAACG
>JGI12635J15846_10006501_pt1 | contig 10013 bp, 9 predicted proteins | sample BlaSpr_A8_OM2_M2_FD_15846 | JGI IMG/M metagenome (IMG submission 15846)
CAGCGAGGCCCAGCTCGCCAGCCTCGCCGCGCGGATCCGCGCGCAGGTCTGCGGCCCCGACCCCGACGACGAAGGGAAACTGGAGGAGCGGACCCTGCGGCTGGAGACCACCCTCGACGGGGCCGGGCGGGCCGACGGGAACCTCACCCCCGGGTGCGCGGCGCTGCTGAAAGCGGTGCTGACCGCGTTCGGGACTGAGACCGGCACCGGGGATGACCGCAGCCCGCGCGAGCGTAACCACGACGCGCTGGAGGAGGCCCTCAAGCTGGTCCTGGCCGGGAAGAAAGGCAAGCCCTACAAGGCCGTGATCCACATAGCGTTCGTGCGACACGAGGTCGCACATGTTGCGAGTGAGCTCGCAGATTGGAGGGCTGATCGATGCAGGTCAGCGGCGTAGCTTCAGGCTAGTGCTCGGAGCCTGTCCCCGCCCTGGCGTGCGTGCGCGGGTCCTGCCCGCGTGGGTGCGGAGCCCAGGGAAGAAGCCTGAGCTGTTCCCGTGTCATCCGGGGGCGGCGGGCAAGGGGAAGACCGGGCGGGTGAATCGCGTGAACCCTCGCTGACGCCTCGTAATGTGTAGCTCCGGGTAGATGACGTCAGGGCCGGGGTACAGGACTATGTCGCTGTGATGCGGCAGGCGGCGGGCCGGCGGAACGAGCGGCCCGTGTGAGCACCGCTGGTCCCGGGGTACAGAGGGCACCCAATCCGGTCGTATCTGGCGTGTGCGGAACGTGGAAACCCCGTCATGGTCCGGCACCTGGTGCCGGTAGGCCGATCGCAAGAGGGGCGGAATACCAGGCGGGAAAGGATGGCCGGGAAGCGAAGGCCGGCAAGCCGAAAGGCAGCGGGAAACCAGGGCCAGCGTGCCGTCCCCCCTCCAGGGGCGGGGCCGTGGATAACCGGCCGGATACCAGCTCATGCTGGGCCCGAAAGGGAGCTGACGCGAGCCAGGTGAGCCTGTGAGGGCTTGATGCCAGTGCAGATGGACGTACCGAGGGGCAAGTTAGGCACCCATGATGGTGAACGGACCCGGAGACGACCTGGACTGGGACGCTGTTAACTGGCGTGCCCATGACAGGAACGTAGGACAGCTGCGGCAGCGGATCTTCACGGCAGTGCGGGACGGTGACTGGCCCAAGGTCAGGAACCTGCAGAAGATGATGCTGCGGTCATGGTCGAACACGCTGGTCAGCGTGCGGCAGGTGACCCAGCGCAATGCTGGCCGTGCAACGGCTGGGGTCGACGGGGTCGTCGCTCTTGACGGCCCGGCCAGGATGGCGATGGCGGTGCAGGTGCACCAGTCCGTCACGACCTGGCAGCCCAGGCCGGTGCGGCGGGTATACATCCTGAAGGCAAACGGGAAGCAGCGCCCGCTCGGGATTCCGGTAATCACTGACCGGTGCCATCAGGCACGGGTCAAGAACGCGCTGGAGCCTGAGTGGGAAGCCCGGCTCGAGCCCAGGTCTTACGGGTTCCGGCCGGGGCGCAGCTGCCAGGACGCGGGCCAGGCGCTCTACTCCACGCTGAGAGGGAAATCGAGGCGGGAGTGGATCCTGGATGCGGACCTGTCAGCGGCATTCGACAAGATCGGGCACTCTTTCCTCCTCGGTCAGCTCGGGTCGTTCCCGGCCAGGGACATGATCCGGCGCTGGCTGGAAGCGGGGGTGTTCGAGGCAGGAAAGGGGTTCGCCCCGACGGAGGAAGGCACTCCGCAGGGCGGGATCATCAGCCCCTTGCTGCTGAACATCGCGCTGCACGGCCTGGAACAGGCCGCCGGGGTCCGCTACCGGACTGGGCAGAAGCCCAGCGAGGTGCGGAAGGATTCCCCCGTCCTGGTCCGCTACGCCGATGATTTCGTGGCCTGCTGCTTCACGGAGCAGCAGGCCGGGAGCGTCCGCGGACAGCTGAAAGAATGGCTGGCCATAAGGGGCCTGTCCCTGAACGAGGACAAGACGCGTGTCGTCCGCCTCACCCAGGGATTTGACTTCCTCGGCTGGAACTTCCGCCGCTACCAGAACAGGAAGCTGCTGATCAAGCCATCCAGGGCAGCAGTCAGGAAGCACCGGCAGCGGCTCGCGGACGAGATGCGCAAGCTGCGCGGATCGAACGCGGGGGTGGTCATTGCCACGCTCAGCCCCCTCATCCGGGGCTGGACGGCCTACCACCGGTGCATGGTATCCAGCGAGATCTTCAGCTCGCTGAGTCACTACACGTGGAAGCTCACCTTCAAGTGGGCGAAATACTCGCACCCGAACAAGCCCAGGAACTGGGTCATCGCCCGGTACTTCGGCAAGTTCAGCCCTTCCAGGGACGACAAGTGGGTCTTCGGTGACAAGAACACCGGCCACTACCTCGTCAAGCACGCCTGGACGGGAATCCGCCGTCATGTCATGGTCAAGGGCACGGCATCGCCCGATGACCCCGGCCTGGCAGGCTACTGGCGCTACCGGCGGGACAAGCACGGCCCTCCGCTGGACAGCTTTACGCTGAACCTGCTCCGCAGGCAAAGCTTCCGCTGCCCGCCATGCGGGGACCGGGTGCTCGAATCCGGTCACCTGCCCGCCTCACCCGAGGCATGGCAGGACTGGTGGCTGAGCATCACCCGCAGCGAATACCAGCCGCCCGGCACCAGCGGGACCACCACGGCCCTGATGCACGCCTCGTGCCAGCGCACGGAAACGCTCCGGCGACGCCGGAAGCCAGTATTGCAGCCCGCAATGCCCTAGCGGCTTGCCTGAGCCGGGTGCCGGGACAACTGGCAAGCCCGGTTCTGAGGGGGCCGGGGTGCAGAAATGCACCCCGGCTACCTGACGAGGACCTACTCGCGATGCGGGGCGCGTCCGCGATGATGGCGGCCTACACCGGGCAAGTCGCCTACGTCATGGCCGCCCGCGCCCCCGCCCGTGCCCGCCAGGCCCGCGCCCGTGACGCCCAGGCCCGCTGGGCCGGGCACGGCGCCGCGGCTATCCTCCCCGACGCGATCATCGTCCCGGTCGTGACCACCCGCCTGGCCGCCGAGCACATGGAGACCATCATCCACATCGGCGCCGAACTCCGCCGCCTCGCCGCCGAACACGACACCGGCACCCAGGCAGCCGCAGCCGCCGGCCACGACGGCAGCCAGCAGGCAGCCGGGCAGCAGGCGCGAGCGGAACGGGACGCGCGGGAGGCGCGGATGATGGACCTGCGCCGCCAGCTCGCCGGCGAGGCCATCGCCCTGGTCACCGGACCCGACGCGGTAGCAGCCTGGCTCCGCCAGGGCCTGCTCGGCGCCCCCGGCACCGGCCCCCTCAGCCTCGCCCTCGCCGGGAAGTCCCTGCCCCTGGATGTCGGGCACTCCAAGACCATCCCGCCCCAGATCCGCCTCGCCACTACCATCCGGTCCCCGCACTGTCAGGCCCCCGGCTGCTGGCAGCCCGCCTGGGACTGCGAGACCCACCACCTCACCCACCGCGAGGAGACCAGCCGTGAGCGAGTAGATCCCTGGTGGTCCTGGCCTGTCAGTACGAGCTGGTGGCGGTTCCCGCCAGGGATGAGGAGATCACCTCGAGCACAGGTGCCCGGCAGCCATCGAGATAGAAGTGGCCGCCAGGGTAGACCCGCAGGCTGAACGCTCCGGTGGTATGCGCGGACCACGCGGCCGCGTCCTCGATGGTGCTGCGCGGGTCCCGATCGCCGGTCATCGCGGTGATGTCGCAGGACAGCGCGGGCCCGGGCTCGAACCGGTATGTCTCGCTGGCCCTGTAGTCGGCACGCATCGCCGGCAAGATCAGGTCCAGCACCTCGCTGTCCTGGAGGATCCGCGGGTCGGTGCCGCCCAGCGAGCGGAGCTCGGCGATGAGCGCGGGCTCCGGCGCCCGGTGCAGATCACGATGACGATGCCGTGGCGGAGCCGGCCGGCCGGACACGAACAGGTGCGCCGGCCCGCGGCCTTCCTCCCGGGCGATCCGGCGCGCCACCTCGAAGGCCAGGACCGCTCCCATACTGTGGCCGAAGAACGCGAACGTCCCGGGCAGCGACGAGCCAACCGCCGCATGGACCTGGTCAGCCAGGTCCGCGATGCTCGAGACGCATGGCTCCCCGGCACGGTCCTCACGGCCCGGGTACTGCACCGCCAGCACCTCGATGCCCGGTGCCAGCAACGCCGACCACGGACGGAAATAGCTCGCCGCACCGCCCGCATGCGGGAAACACAGCAAGGGCACACCACCCGGCACCCGGCGGTAGCCGCGGATCCACCTGCCCCTGCCCGACTTACCTGACAGCACCGCAACCCCCGCCCGTGGACACACATCGTCAGACCCTACCCAGGGATCCCCGCACAGGGAACTCCAGAAGTGCTCACTGCCAGTGCGTCCAGCCAGCCAGCGCCCACCCGGATCCCCCGCCCCCGGTCATCTCGCCGCAGGCCAGCAGCACGGCACTCACCGCGAACACCCGCCAAAGCCCACAGGCCATAGGACCTCCGGTAACCCCTGCCCCAGCCAACGCTGTCACCCGGAATGGCGTAGAGCCATTACCGATAAGCTCGTTCACCGTGCGATCGCCATCAAGGATCATCATTTGGTATTGAAAAGTGCAGGAATGTTTCCAGGTGCTAGCGTAGAGATCGAAAACTTGCTGCTGGCCAGCCTGCAGCGATATGGTATACCGGGCGAAATAATCGGGCTTCCATGAGGTATAGTCTTCGCCTTCGGCCTGCTCGGCCTCGGTATCCGACGAGTCCAGGTTAAAACCAATGCCGACTGTGCTATCTATCGCGCCGCCAGCACCAAAGAATAGGGTACCGGTGAGCGGCGCGCCGCAGCTCTTTATTACGTTCATGTTGATTATTCGAATAGGATAGTCTCTATCATTCTGAACCACAAGCTGAGTACTGTCGCCGCCAGTCTCGAAGGCCCCCTGTGAATAGAACCATCGGACCAGTGCCGTCTCGGAGCTTATGCTATGTGCTTGTGTGAGCGAGCTAATATACCGGCCTGGCCGGCCGGTATGACGGGCGGGTACTTGTGGTGGCTGCCGCCTTCCCGGGCAGCGCGCTGGTGAAGGGCCTGATCAAGGATCCGGGGTATGACCTGGCCGGGCGTGTCCGCACGGCCAGCGCCGATCCCGGCATGGGGTACCCCGCCCGGGTGGAGCTGGCGCGTGAGCTGCTGCCGGGCGTGCCCGCCGAGGCTGGTGAGCGGATCGCGCGGCGGACCGCCACGTTCGGGGAGGTCTTCACGGTCGCGGCCGCGGACACGGTGGCAGGACTGGAGCCCGGGACCGGGACCGGGGCCGCGGTCGCAGCGGCTGACGCGGCGATCGACGCGGTCCTGGTGCGGGCGGTGCCGTCGCGGGAGGCGGCAGTGCTGGCCTGGGCGGGCGGGGCGCTGCACGAACGGCAGGTGGATGCGTGCCTGCGGGTGCTGGGCGCTGAGCGGGTGGCGGGGATGTTCATGTGCGGCACGCCGGGCAGCTGGCCTGCCTGGCCGACCCGGCGTCCCCGCGCTGCGCCGAGCAGGCCGCCGCGTTCTCACCGCGTCAGCGCACCGGCCTGGCGGCGGCGGTCCTGGCCGCTGCCGGGGACGTCGCGAATTCCGTGGCCGGGCTGGCGGACCGGGCGTGGCCCGGCTGGCCGTGCACCGCGTCCGCGCCAGCCTGGACCCGGCGCTTCGCGACCAGCTCCCGCAGATCCAGTGCGCGCTGATCCGCGGCCTGGAGGCCCTCGGTGACCAGGATGCCGCCCGGCAGGTCACCACGCAAGCGCTGGCTGAGACACAGGAAGCCGATGCGGGGCGGCAGGACCTGCTGACGGCCCACCTGCGCCTGACCCAGACCCGCCCGCAGACGACCATGCAGATCCGCTGGCCGAGGAAGCCATCACCTTGGCCCTGACCGCGGGAGCGGTGATCGGACTGGAAGCACAGGTGTGGGCCGCAGCGGACCTGCTGAGCCGGGACGCGAACCGGGAGCAGGCCCTGGCCCTGGCCGGGCAGGTCACTGCTGAGCTGGCGACCGGCCGCGGCCTGGGTGAGGCGGGTGATCAGTGGCGGCTGCTGCTCGCCTTCGCCGCCGGGCGGGCAGGGCTCCCCTCCCTCACCCAACGGTTGTTGGCCCCCATGCTCAGCAGCGGCACCGCCGACCGGGAGAAACCCGCCCAGGCTGTCCTGCGCGCGGTGGACGGCCCGCACGCCGATACTCGGCTGCAGATCATCGTGCTCCAGGCTGAACTCGATGCCACTCCCGCCAACGAGGACGAGGACCGGCTCCGTCTCCACGCCGCCCTCGCAGGCGTCTACGATGACTTGGGAATCTACCCGCAGGCCCTCGGTCACGGACACTATGAGCTCGCTCTCCGCCAGCGCCTCCAGCACCCCGACCGCCCCGACGTCCTGACCACTCGGGGAAATCTCGCGTTCTGGACCGACAGGTGCGGGGATGCGGCCGGGGCGCTGCGGCTGCTCACCGCACTGCTGCCCGACCGGGCCCGGGTCCTGGGCCGCAGCCACCCCGACACCCTGGCCACCCGGGTCAGCATCGCGTCCTGGACCGGCAGATGCGGGGATGCGGCCGGCGCACTGCGCCTGTGCACCGCGCTCCTGCCCGACCTGAAACAGGTTCTAGGCCCCGGCCACCCCGACACCCTGGCCACCCGGGGCAACATCGCCACCTGGACCACGCAGGTCCCGCACGGGTCACACGATGAACCGGATCAGCCGCCACTAGCCGAGCTGGGCGGACTCGCCGACGATACTTTGGCGGCAGGCGACACGGCAGCTGCGGTCTTCGGCTGCGAGCAGATGGTAACCACAGCGGAGGAAGAGTTCGGGCCCGGGGACATCCGGCTGACCAGATACCTGCGCCGGGCAGCTGGCATCCTGGCGGCAGCCAGCCGGGACGCTCAGGCCATCGAAATGCTCACCAGAGCTATCACAATCAATGACCATTACGGCGCGGAAACCGCCCAAGCCGTCGATGATCTCCGTGACCTCGCCGGACTGCAGCAGCGGAACGGCCTGCACCAGGAAGCCCGGCAGAACCTGGACCGCGCCCGCGACATCGAGGCACGTCACGTCAGAGCCACGAGCTAGGGCCCGCAAGGCTAGCCGCCCGGCCAGCGTTTCCATGACGTCGGCGAGCTTTCCACATCGCCCGTCAGCGGCCTCTTACTTCCCCGGCCGGCCTGCCGGCCGTGGACGTGCCCGTTCAGCGCTGCGCGCTGCTCAGGTGCTGACGTCAGACGAGCCGCTGGATCGCGCAGGTGTGCGACCTCTTCCCGGAAGGGGTGCGGCGACGAGCCTTCGGCAAACGCCCCCGAGCGGTCAGCCAGAATTGGCTGTTCTGCGCGATCAGCCCGCAACAGACCCGTCACCACGGGACAGCGCCGAGTCGGCGATCTGGTAGCCCGCGCTCGGGAAATCGGTCGCATATTGTGACGACTGCTTTCTGCGGCCTGCGTCAGTTCGGTTGCCCGCCGTTCGGCGCTTGTGGTCGTTGCGCGATCGCGTGGCGCGCCGATGCGCACCGCTGCAAACTAGGGCTATGACCCTCCAGCTCATCAACCCTGCGGACCTGCCCCCTCAGGCCACTTATACCCAGGTCGTCGTCGCGGCCGGGACCACGACAGTGTTCATTGCCGGCCAGGAACCGGAGGATGTCCATGGCAACTCGGTGGGGCCGGGTGACCTCGCGGCGCAGGCGCGTCAGGTGTATGCGAACCTGGGCCGCGCGCTCGCCGCAGCAGGGGCGCGCCCTGATCAGGTCGCCAAGATCACCATTTACGTCGTGGACTACACATCCGAGTACCTGCCGGTCATCGAGCAAGCCAGGGTGGAGCTGTTCGGGGACCACAAGCCCGCCGACACGCTCCTCGGCGTGGCGCGGCTGGCCCGGCCTGAGTTCCTGATCGAGGTCGACGCGATCGCGGTGAGGTGAGCGCCGCGAGCCGGTGTGCCCAGCGATCATCACTGATCGTAAGCCAAGGACGTCCGAGAACCGCCGTTCGGCGCGCTTCAGCGATTGTAGAGTGCAGTCATCTATTGCACGCATAACGGGATATTCTGGAACTCGATTCCGCGATGCACGTGTCTCGCTTCGGCGACAAGGATGTACAGACCTCTGCGGAGATGCCACTGACTTGCGCCGCGCCGACCGTGGCCTTTCCAGATTTCTGGTCACGTGGGTAGCATCTCCGCTGGAATGATCAACGATGCATGCCTTCCGTGTGTCACGGAAGGCATGCTGCATTAACAAGAATGCCCCGCAGCTCGAGCAATGGATATACCTTTTCCGCATGACCGATACGAGTGGACCGTCGGCGACTGTGGAGACAATGATCTTCGACCGGCTGACGGAGGTGGATCTGCCGGGCCCGGTCGCGGACATAGTCGTCGCAGCGCTGCTCGGCGATGACGACCTCGACGCCGTCCTCGGTCCGCAGAGCTGGCAGCGGCCGGCAGCGCCCCAGGTCACGTCGGCCAGCGTCGTCCCGAGGTTTTTCCTGCGGTCGGTGACGGTCGAGGGATTCCGCGGTATCGGCACGGAGGCCACACTTCGCGTCCAGCCAGGTCCTGGGCTGACCCTGGTGGTAGGCCGTAATGGCTCGGGGAAGTCGAGTTTTGCCGAGGCCGCTGAGCTAGCGGTAACGGGAGTAAGCAGGCGCTGGTCCCGTAACACGGCCGCGAGGGCCGGCTGGCGCAACCTCCACACCAGCGGGATGTCACGGGTCGCCGTCGGTCTGGCAGCGGACGGCCAGGCCGGAACGATGACACTGGCACGAGAATGGGCGGCAGGCACTGATCTAGAAGGCGCCGTCGCCTACTTCCAGGAACCAGGTGCCCGTCGTGAACCTGGCATCCCGGGAGGCTGGGCAGAGCCGCTGCAGCTATACCGGCCGTTCCTGTCATACTCCGAGCTTGGCACGCTAGTTGATGGCAAGCCCAGCGAGATGTACGACACTCTCCAGGCCATCCTGGGCTTGGACCAGTTGATCGACGCGGAACGCCGTCTGACGGGCGCGCGCAAGCATCTCGACGACATCAGCAGCACAGCCCGGCTGGCGCTGCCGGATCTGCTCGAACGCCTGGTCGCGCACCCGGATGAGCGCGCACGACAAGCACAAGCCGCTCTCAGCGGAAAGCGGTGGGCCCTGGACGCCATCGATGCGCTAGCTGTCGGAGAGCAGCAGGCAGACAGCGGGATCCCCGGCAGCCTGCGGCAGGTCATCACGCTTGAGCTGCCGACGCCTGAGGCTGTCGACACTGCGGCTGAGCGACTGGCTGGAGCCGAGCAGAAGCTGACCAGGCACGCCGGGACTCCGGCCGGAGACGCGCAGCGTACCGCCAGCCTGCTCAACACAGCGCTAGGCCATTACGCTGACCACCCCGGCGCTCCGTGCCCCGTCTGCGCGGGGCGCCCGCTCGACGAGCCCTGGGCAGCGGCTGCCCGCCGCGAAATCAGTCGGCTAGTCGTGATCGCCCAAGAAGCCAACGCGGCCGTCGATGAGCGAGACGTGGCAGCTCAGGCGCTCCGGACAATCCTGCCATCCGAGCCGCCGGTTCTCTCCCAGGATCTCGGCCAGCAGGTCAACGCAGCCGCCTCGCGGGCAGCATGGCAGCGGTGGGCGAAGCTGATAGCCGAGGCATCCCCTAAGGATCTCGCCGCTCACGCACCTGTTGTCTTCACCGAACTTGCCTCCGCCCTTGAGGAGCTACATGACGCTGCCACACGCGAGCTGACCGTGCGCAGCGAAGCATGGCAGCCCATGGCCACCGCTCTGGCCGCCTGGACCGAGCTGGCACGAGCCAGCCAACACGCTGCCGACGACCTGGCTAAGGTTAAGCAGGCCCTCACCTGGCTCAAGGCCGATGGCAAGGATATTCGCAACGCCCGCCTCGGACCCTTCGCACAGCTATCAGCGCAGATCTGGGACACGCTTCGGCAGGAAAGCAACGTCGAGCTCGGGCCGATCCGGCTGGAAGGATCAGCTACTCGCCGCAGGCTCAGCCTCGACGCGACAGTCGACGGCGTTCCCT
>JGI12635J15846_10006502_pt1 | contig 10011 bp, 8 predicted proteins | sample BlaSpr_A8_OM2_M2_FD_15846 | JGI IMG/M metagenome (IMG submission 15846)
GGGTGATTCCGGTGTGACCTGACTAACGCGTGTGCGTTCTACCACTATCGTTGCACACGCGGCTATCGGGCGCATCGGGCGCCCGGCATTCCCTGCGCCCTCTTTGGGCGAAAGTTTCATGCACAACTCGGGCGTGTCGCGCCGCGGGATTGCGAAGCTGTGTCGATGGCGATGCTTTTTGAACGTTGAACCCCATCAGCCGTCATCACCCTGTCATCGAACTCGCCGAAGGCGAGACCTCGCGGCGGGGCATGACGGGGTAGCGCGCGCACCAGGGCATCCTTCTGCAAGGACCGTTGGCACCGCCAATTCCGTCAAAGCGAGACTCGAAAAAATAATGCAGCGTAAAATTCTCATCATGGGGCTTCCGGGCTCCGGCAAGACCACACTCGCGGCAGCCCTCGCACCGTTACTCAATGCGGTTGTCTTCAACGCCGACGCCGTGCGCGCCAATCTCTCGCGCGACCTCGGCTTCAGCCATGAAGATCGTGTCGAGCACGCCCGCCGCATGGGCTGGATGTGCGATCGGGTGGTGGAGGCCGGCGGCACCGTGATCGCCGATTTCATCTGCCCGACACCGGAGACCCGCGCCGCATTTGGCGACGCGTTTATCATTTGGGTCGACCGGATCGAAGCCGGACGATTTGAAGACACCAACCGGATGTTTGCCGCACCCGAGCGATTCGACCTGCGCGTCACCGCCGACGGGGCGCCGCAATATTGGGCGGAGCATGCGCTGACAAAGCTTCGCCCCGCCTTCGATCCGCAGCGGCCGACCGCTTTGTTCATCGGGCGTTATCAGCCGTTCCATCCCGGTCATCAGCGTTTGATCGAAGAGGGACTGCGCCGCGTGGGCCAGGTCTGCATCGCGGTGCGCGACACCCACGGCATCGATATAAAAAATCCGCTGCCGTTCTTTGCGGTGAAGCAGCGGATCGAGGCCGGGCTCTCCGCCTATGCCGGGCGCTTTGTGGTGGTGGCGCTGCCGAACATCACCAACGTGTTTTACGGGCGGGACGTCGGCTATACCGTCGAGCGGATCGTTCTCGACGAGGCCACCGAGGAAATATCGGCCACCAAGATACGCCGGCTCGCCGCGCTTCCCGGCGAGCCGTAGTGCCGGGGAGGGCACCCTCATAGGTTTCCTATGCGCTTTTGATCGTCCCGATCTAGAATTCTTGTCACGGGCTTCCCATCTTTCGCTCGGCAAACACCGCGTGATGCGTATTTCGTGAAAGGAATCGCTCATGACGCTCCAAGCAGACTTCACCAGTCAGGATTACTTTCGCAATCCTGCGGCCGCGGTCGACAAGCTCCGTACCACGGGGCCTGTTGTGGAAGTACGCTTTCCCCTCATCGGCAAGGTCTGGACCACGACGACGCAGGCGCTCGCCGATCAGGTGCTGAAGGACACCTCGACCTTCACCATGCGCAAGGACGACGGCACTGTTGCCGGACTTCGCTGGTGGATGCCGGGAATCGTGCGCACGCTTTCCAACAGCATGCTGTCGACGGACGAGCCGGATCACAAACGCCTGCGCGACATCGTCGATGAAGCTTTTCGCCGCCGCGCCGTGCTCGACATGCAGCCGCGTATCCAAGTCTTGGGTGACGAACTCGCCGACGAATTGTTTGCGGAAGGGACTCCGGCCGATCTTGTCGAGCGCTATGCGCGCAAATTGCCGCTGTCGGTTATTTGCGAACTACTTGGTCTGCCGCTGGCTGACCGGCCAAAATTCATCGCCTGGGCTTCAGGCTTCACCCGCTTCACCGGCGCGCTCGGTTTCCTCGGCGCGATCCCGAACCTCTATGCGTTGAAGCGCTATCTCGAGCGGCACCTCGAGACCGTGCGCGCGCATGGTGGGGAGGGGCTGATCGCCGAGATCGTGCGGGTCGAGAAGGAAGGCGGACACATCAGCCCCAACGAAATCGTATCCATGGTGTTCTTGTTGCTGCTGGCCGGGCACGAGACCACCACGCACCTGATCAGCGGATCGGTCTTTGAGCTTCTGAAAAACCCTGGTCTGCGCGACTGGCTGGAAGCCGATTGGGGCCGCGCCGATCTCGCGGTCGAGGAATTTTTGCGGTTCGTCTCTCCGGTGCAATTCACAAAGCCGCGCTACGTGCGCAGGGATGTCGAACTGGGCGGTGTCCGTTTGCGCAAGGGTGACAGGATCATGCCCATGCTGGCGGCCGCCAATATGGATCCGCAGGCTAATCCTCACCCCGAGCGGCTCGATCTGCAAAGAAAGCCAAACCGGCACATCGCCTTCGGCACCGGGATCCATTTCTGCCTCGGCCATCAGCTCGCGCGCATCGAAGGCAAATGTGCGCTGAAATCCTTATTTCAGCGCTGGCCCCAGTTGACGCTCGCGGTCGCCGAGTCCGACGTCAGGTTCCGCAAGCGGCCCGGCATCCGGGCGATCGATCACCTGCCGGTCGCGGAGGGGCAGGAACGTCAGCGTATGGTTGCATAAGAAGGGGAGAGTTCCGCCGAAATGGTTGCCGTGAGGCCACGATTGTTGCCTACTCGCAACACTCTATGAAGATTTAACCCTTATTTCAGCCAGGTCTTGCGCGCGCCGCTTTTTGGCCACACCCCTCCATGAAATCATTCCTTCGTAGGCTGACAGCCACGGCGCTCGCGAAGGCGAAGGAAATTTGATCTTTCACAAGATCTGTTTTTCCGGATCTAACAAGAGTTGGCTGCGGAAACAGGTTCGCGATGGACGCCAAGACCAGCATCAAGAAGAGACTGCCGAGCCGTCATGTGACGGAGGGCCCGGAACGGGCGCCGCATCGCTCGTATCTCTATGCCATGGGTCTGACCACCCAGCAGATCCACCAGCCGTTCGTCGGCGTGGCGTCGTGCTGGAATGAGGCCGCGCCCTGCAACATCGCACTGATGCGCCAGGCCCAGGCGGTCAAGAAGGGCGTTGCATCGGCCGGTGGCACGCCGCGCGAATTCTGCACCATCACCGTGACCGACGGCATCGCCATGGGCCATGACGGCATGCGCTCGTCGCTGCCGTCGCGCGAATGCATCGCTGACTCCGTCGAACTGACCATACGCGGCCATGCCTATGACGCGCTGGTTGGTCTTGCCGGCTGCGACAAGTCGCTGCCGGGGATGATGATGGCGATGGTGCGGCTCAACGTCCCCTCGATCTTCATCTATGGCGGCTCGATCTTGCCCGGCAATTTCCGCGGCCAGCAGGTCACGGTGCAGGACATGTTCGAGGCGGTCGGCAAGCATTCGGTCGGCGAGATGTCGGACGCTGACCTCGACGAAATCGAGCGGGTGGCTTGCCCCTCGGCCGGCGCGTGCGGCGCACAATTCACCGCCAACACCATGGCGACGGTTTCCGAAGCGATCGGGCTGGCGTTGCCCTATTCGGCCGGAGCGCCGGCGCCTTATGAAATCCGCGACGCCTTCTGCACGACCGCGGGCGAGAAGGTGATGGAGCTGATTTCCGCCAATATCCGTCCGCGCGACATCGTCACGCGCAAGGCGCTGGAAAACGCCGCGGCTGTCGTGGCAGCTTCCGGCGGCTCGACCAATGCTGCGCTGCACCTGCCCGCAATCGCCAATGAATGCGGGATTAAATTCAATTTGTTCGATGTCGCGGAAATCTTCAAAAAGACACCGTATGTCGCGGATTTGAAGCCCGGCGGCCGTTATGTTGCCAAAGACATGTTCGAAGCTGGCGGCATACCGCTTCTGATGAAGACGCTGCTCGACAACGGCCATTTGCACGGGGATTGCCTTACCGTCACCGGCCGCACGATCGCTGAAAACCTCAAGAGCGTGAAATGGAATCCGCACCAGGATGTGGTGCGGTCCGCCGACAAGCCGATCACCGTCACTGGCGGTGTGGTCGGCCTGAAGGGGAATCTTGCGCCCGAGGGCGCCATCGTNAAGGTCGCGGGTATGTCGAATTTGAAATTTACCGGCCCGGCCCGCTGCTTCGATTGCGAAGAGGATGCGTTCGAATCGGTCCGCAACCGGACCTACAAAGAGGGCGACGTCATCGTCATCCGCTATGAGGGGCCGCGCGGCGGTCCCGGCATGCGCGAGATGCTCTCGACCACGGCGGCACTGACCGGGCAGGGCATGGGCGGCAAGATCGCGCTGATCACCGACGGCCGGTTTTCCGGGGCAACCCGCGGCTTCTGCATCGGCCATGTCGGGCCGGAGGCAGCGGTGGGCGGGCCGATCGCGCTGTTGAAGGATGGAGACATTATCGAGATCGACGCCGTGGTCGGGACTCTTAACGTAAAGTTGACCGACGCTGAGTTGGCCGAGCGCAAGACCAAATGGAAGCCTCGCGCGACCAACCATACATCAGGTGCACTCTGGAAATATGCCCAACAGGTGGGGCCNGCGGTGGATGGCGCTGTAACCCATCCGGGCGGGTCGCACGAGAAACAGTGTTATGCGGATATCTAGGCGTGTCATTTTTGCGTTGATTTTAGCCGCGCCGGTGGCGGCCCCCGGATTCGCCTTCGACGGCGCACCGACCGCGAGCCAGGATGCCACGATTCCCGTCGTTTCGGCCCAGCCGGGCGCTGGCGCCGCCGCCGCGCTGAAGAAGGTCATCTCCCCGACGACCCCCGACACCTCGCTGACGTCGCTGCAATATGCCGCGGAAGGCGGCCATCCCGTCGCGCAATGGAAATTGGGCCGGATGTATGCCGATGGCGATGGCGTCGCCCAGGACGACCTGCGGGCGTTTGAGTATTTCAGCCGGATCGCCAACGCGCATGCGGAGGATAGCCCGTCGGCGCCGCAGGCGGCGATCGTCGCCAACGCCTTTGTCGCGCTCGGCCGGTACTACCTCAATGGCATCCCCAACTCGAAGGTCAAATCCGATCCGGAACGGGCGCGGGAGATGTTCTCCTATGCTGCGTCCTATTTCGGCAATGCGGACGCGCAATACGACCTGGCCCGGCTCTATCTGCACGGCGCCGGCACGTCGCGTGATGATTTCCGCTATGGCGCGCGCTGGCTCGGGCTTGCCGCGCAAAAGGGCCAGCACCAGGCGCAGGCCTTGCTCGGCCAGATGCTGTTCAACGGCGACCAACTGCCGCGTCAGGCCGCCCGCGGATTGATGTGGCTGACCTTGGCGCGCGACAGCGCCGCGCCGGACGAGACCTGGATCAAGGAAAGCTACAACAAGGCGATCGCAAAGGCGTCCGAGGACGACCGCGCGATGGCACTGCAGATGCTCGAGCACTGGGTGCAGGGCCGGCGGGATTGAGGCGTCACGCCGCCTCGAGGTCCAGATCCGCCCATACCGGCACATGGTCTGACGGCTTCTCCCAGGCCCGGACATAGCTGTCGATCCCGACATCGATCAGCCGATCTGAGGCCTGCGGCGACATGAGGAGATGATCGATCCGCAATCCCCAGTTCTTCTGCCAGGCGCCGGCCTGATAATCCCAGAACGTATACTGGCCGGGATCGTCGGTGACGGCACGCAACGCGTCGGTGAGGCCTAAGCCGAGCAGGGACTGGAAGCTTTCGCGGGTCGTGGTCCGAAACAAGGCGTCGCCGACCCAGGCCGCGGGGTTATGGACGTCCTCCGGCTTCGGGATGACGTTAAAGTCTCCCGCCAGCACCAGCGGCTCTTCTGCTTTAAGTCGCTCCTTCGAATACTCAAGAAGCCGCGACATCCATTTGAGTTTATAGGGATATTTTTCCGTCTCCGGCGGGTTGCCATTGGGCAGATAAAGACAGGCGACCCGAAGCACGCCGCGCTTCAGCGGGACCACGCCTTCGATGAACCGGGCGTGAGCGTCTTCGTCGTCGCCGGCGAGGCCCGATTTGGTCTCGTCGAAGGGAAGCTTGGACAACAGCGCGACGCCGTTAAAGGTCTTCTGGCCGTGGGTGACGACGTTGTAGCCGAGCGATTCGATCTCAAGCCGCGGAAACGCCTCGTCGACGCATTTTGTCTCCTGCAGGCAAACAATGTCGGGCGAGCAATCCTTCAGCCAGGCCAGCAGCGGCTCGATTCGCTGCCGGATCGAATTGACGTTCCAGGTGGCAATACGCATCAGGGATAAATTTCTCAGATCGAGAAACTGGTGCCGCAGCCGCAGGAGGCGGTGGCGTTGGGATTGACCACGCGGAACGAGGCGCCGATCAGATCGTCGACGAAGTCGACTTCGGACCCCGCCAGGAACGGCACCGAGGCCGGATCGACCAGCACCACGGCATTTTCACTCGATATCACGAGGTCGCCTTCCGCCTGCGCGCGCTCGATGTCGAATTTGTATTGAAACCCGGAGCAACCGCCGCCTTCGACGCTGATCCGCAGCATGGCGCCATCGCCCTCGGTCTTGAGGATTTGGGAGATGCGGCGGGCCGCCCTCTCGGTGATACTGACCGCGGTCGTCATGGCAAAGTCTCCAATTACAGGCGCGTCATACCCAATTCATTTGGTCTGGCGCGCCCGACATAGTTAAGTGCGCCGCAGAGCAGAATCAAATGGATAAGGACTAAATCCCCGTGTCGGTCGGAATGGCTGCTGCTCGCGCCACCTATGCCTGCGACCCCGATCGCAGCCGCGGACGGCTGTTTTCCGAGCCGCCGAGCCGGACCCGGAGCCCGTTCCGGCGCGATTGCGACCGAGTCATCCATTCCACCGCATTTCGCCGCCTAAAGCACAAGACGCAAGTTTTCGTGTTCCACGAAGGCGATCATTACCGCACCCGGCTGACCCATTCGCTCGAGGTGGCCCAGATCGCCCGCGCGCTGGCCCGGCAGCTCGGGCTCGACGAGGATCTCACGGAAACCCTGGCGCTGGCCCATGATCTCGGCCATCCGCCGTTCGGTCACGCCGGCGAGCGGGCGCTGGACGCCTGTCTGCAGGCCCATGGCGGGTTCGATCACAACGCACAGACGCTGCGCGTCGTCACCGCGCTGGAACATCGTTATCCCGATTTCGACGGGCTCAATCTGACCTGGGAAGCGCTGGAGGGTATCGTCAAGCACAACGGCCCGCTGACTGCGCGTAACGGCACCGCGGTCGGGCGTTACCGCGAGCACGGCATTCCCGTCGGGGTATCCGAATATAACGCGACCTACGACCTGGAATTATGGAGTTTTGCCTCGCTCGAGGCCCAGGTCGCAGCGATCGCTGACGATATCGCCTATGACGCCCATGACATCGACGACGGCCTGCGGGCCGGGCTGTTCACGGTCGATGATCTCAAGGTGATGCCGCTCACCTCTGAGATGATCGCCGAAATCGACAGACATTATTCCGGTCTGGATGACGTCAGGCGCGGCGCGGAACTGGTGCGCGAGCTGATTTCCTATTTAATCGCTGGGGTCTTCTCGGAATCGCGGAGGCGCCTGGAATTGGCTCGGCCGACATCGGTCGACGATGTTCGCAACCATGGCGAGGTGCTGCTCGCGTTTCCGGTCAGCGTGGCGCAGGCCGAGGCCGAGATCAAGTCATTCCTGAAACTGCATATGTACAGGCACCAGCGGGTGATGCGGGTGATGGGTGAGGCGGAAGCGATCCTGTTCGACCTGTTCGCGCGCTATCAGAAGACGCCGTCCGACCTGCCGGCCGAATGGCTGCCGCCGGCCGGCTGGAACGCCGAGAGCGAGACCGAGCGGGCCCGGCGGATCGGCAATTTTATCGCGGGGATGACCGACCGTTTTGCCATCACCGAACACCAGAGGCTTTTTGACTCGACCCCGGATTTGCGTTAGGCGGCGGCCTCAAAGCCGTGACATCGGCGCAATTTCCGGTCTTAAGCCTTAGCCCATGGTCGACAAAACCCCAGCGCCGCACCTTTTTGCCGACGTGCTCACACGCGTGCACGCGGTTTGCGGCGCGCTCGCTGCGGAGGGCGGCTGGCCCGCGGGTATCGACCTGTCCCGCGTGGTGGTCGAGCCGCCGCGCGACGCCAGCCACGGCGACATGGCGACCAACGCCGCGATGGTGCTGGCCAAGGAAGCCAAGGCAAAACCGCGCGATCTCGCCGAAGCGATGGCCATCAAATTGCGCGCCGATGATTTGATTGCGTCCGTCGATGTCGCCGGTCCCGGTTTTATCAACCTGACCTTGAAGCCAAAGGCCTGGTCGGACGCGCTGCGCACCGTGCTGAGCGAGGGCGAGAGCTACGGGCGAAGCGGGCTGGGTGCGGCCCAAAAGGTCAACGTCGAATATGTCTCCGCCAATCCGACCGGACCAATGCATGTCGGGCATTGCCGCGGCGCGGTGTTCGGCGATGCGCTGGCCGGGCTTTTGACGTTTGCGGGATACGATGTCACGCGAGAATACTACATCAATGACGCCGGCGCTCAGGTCGATGTGCTCGCGCGCTCGGCTTACTTGCGCTATCGCGAGGCGCTCGGCGAGGCCATCGGCGAAATTCCGGAAGGGCTTTACCCCGGCGACTATCTGAAGCCGGTAGGCCAAGCGCTGGCGGCAGAGTATGGCGACAAGCTGTTGACGCTATCGGAAGCGGCGTGGCTGCCGCTAGCGCGCAGCAAGGCCATCGTGATGATGATGGACGAGATCAAGGGCGATCTCGCCGCGCTCAATATCAAGCACGATGTCTTCTTTTCGGAACGGTCGCTGATCGATGGCGGAAATAACCGCGTCGCCGAAACCGTCGATTATCTTCGTTCGAAGGGCGACGTCTATGAAGGTCGCCTGCCGCCGCCGAAGGGGGCGCCGGTCGAGGATTACGAAGACCGCGAGCAGACACTGTTTCGCGCGACCGCCTATGGCGACGATGTCGATCGGCCGCTGTCGAAGTCCGATGGCTCCTATACCTATTTCGCTTCCGACATCGCCTATCACAGGAACAAGTTCGATCGTGGCTTTGCCGACATGATCGACGTCTGGGGCGCCGATCACGGCGGCTATGTCAAGCGGGTGCAGGCGGCGATCAAGGCGGTGACTTCGGGCAAGGCCGCACTCGATGTGAAGATCGTGCAGCTGGTAAAACTGCTGCGCAACGGCGAGCCGGTAAAGATGTCAAAACGCTCCGGCGATTTTGTCACCCTGCGCGAAGTCGTGGACGAGGTCGGCAAGGACGCCGTCCGCTTCATGATGCTCTACCGCAAGAACGACGCGGTGTTGGATTTCGACCTCGCCAAGGTGATCGAGCAGTCCCGCGAGAACCCGGTGTTCTATGTGCAGTACGGCCATGCCCGCGGCCACTCGGTGTTCCGTAACGCCCGCGAGGTGGTGCCGGACCTGCCGGAGGAGGCGGGCGAGCGGGCGGCCTATCTCGCTACCGCTCCGGTCGAGCGACTGACCGACCCGGCGGAGCTGGGCCTGCTGCGGCAATTAGCGCTCTATCCCCGGATGATCGAGGCGGCAGCGGTGGCCCATGAGCCGCACCGAATCGCTTTTTATCTGTATGATCTTGCCAGCGAATTTCATGCGCTCTGGACGAGGGGGCGCGATTTGCCCTATTTACGCTTCATTATCAATAATGATGCAGAACTCACAAAGGCGCGACTGGCATTGGTCCAGGGCGTCGTCTCGGTCCTGGCATCGGGTTTGGCCATTTTGGGCGTCAATGCTCCGGACGAGATGCGGTAGTTAGGGGCAAATACCGCTCGCATGGGGACCTGTGGGGGTATCTGACATTAGGCTGATTCGCNTTCGAAGATCGTAAGATCGGAAGAGTGGGTTGGCAGCTTTCCCGAAGGGGACGCATCATCACAATGGCTGATCGGTATCAGGACAAACCTTTCCCCGCGGAGGACGATTATGACCGCGGCGACGATCCACGCGCCCCGAGAAGCGACAGCGATCCGCTGGCGGAGCTTGCGCGGCTGATCGGCCAGACCGATCCTTTCGGCGCCGTGGGCCGTGCCAATCCGCCGGTCACCCCGCGCGCTGGCGCGCGCGATCCGTATCCGCCTGCGCCGGCGGAGGAGGAAGATTTCGATGATGCTCCGCCTGCCGCGGGCCCGCCGCCGTGGATGCAGCGCGCCAACCGGCAGGAAATCCCAAGGGAAATTCCAAGGGAAAT
>JGI12635J15846_10006506_pt1 | contig 10005 bp, 9 predicted proteins | sample BlaSpr_A8_OM2_M2_FD_15846 | JGI IMG/M metagenome (IMG submission 15846)
GGCGGCCGCCCGCCAGCTCGGCATCCACATCAACTCCATGTCCTACCGCGTTGAGCGAATCCAGACGCTGACAGGCCTGCAGCTCGATGAGCCAGAAACACGAGTAGCAATTTCGATCGCCCTCCGCGCCCGGGCCATGCTGGGGATGTAGTCGCGAGCTGCTGCTAAGGCACTGGACTTGCGAGAGCCGGCGGTCCCGTGATTCTTCCGGCTTCTCGCTGAAGGTTGCGCGCGACGAAAACGATCATCGCCGCCACCAGCACTGCGTCGAAACCGCTCATCGGAATCACCATCCCCGCGGCTTTTGAAGCATTCCATTCCACAATCGGCAGCACGACCACGGTGAGCGCGAGAAAGCTGCCACCGACAAAGGCGAGGCGCTTGATGTGGACAAGCAGGGCCGGCTGAGAGCTGCCGAATTCGGTCATCACAACGAAATAGGTGAGTCCAATTACCAGGCCGATGTTGACGATCGCGTATGCGCCATCCGTCCAGGGGTTCGGTCCATAGGCGGTCAAGTGGTCCGCGAACCAGACGAACTCGCTTGGATTTCTCTGCGTGAAATAGTTGGCAACGACAACCGGAACGAACAAGATGGCATTGGCGAACAGAGGCGGCCGGATCACGCCAGACATCAGCAGGGTCACGTCGACCGGCCGTGACTGGCTCGACTTCTTACGCTCAGGAGGCGGAATCCTGCGCACCGCCAACAGGACCGCCACCGAAAGCACAACCACCCCGACCGAAGAAATCGCCCACACACCAAAGGCTGGATAGATGGCTTTGAGCGGGGAAACTGAAGCAACAAGCGCGGGCAGCCGGTGCACCTCGATCGCCAGAGGGCCTAGCGCGTAGATCAGAAGGGCACCATTGCCGAAACCCAGTCCGAACTCATCGAGGACTTCGCCCAGCAGCACCAGGATCATCGTCCCGGCGGTCAGCTCGAGGACGACCCCAAGTCGGGCGTACCAATCCATCGGCTGGAGGACGGGCAGGACCGAACCGGTTTGCTCCAGGACAGTCCATCCGTACGCCTGGCCGAACGCCAGCAGGGCGGTCAGCGCCCGGGTCCAACGCCTCAACCGCAGGCGCCCGTCCGGACTGGCTGCCATCGTCCGTACCCTTTTTGAGATCGCCTGGACGAGAGTGATCGCGAGCAGCGCATTGACGTAAGGCTGGATCCCCAACGCCACGAGGCTGAAGGAGGTGACCGGTATTCCGCTGCCGATCTCTCGAATCAGTGATGACGGATCCACCTGAAGGCGGAGGAAGATCTGGCTGGGATTCACGGCCGGCAACGCAATCTGTTCGAGCCCGCGCCAAACAACGAGGCACAACGCAGTCACCAATAAGCGCTTCCAACCCGCCAACGCCCACAGGCGCATCACGTCGCGGCGCAGTCTAATTCGGAATCAAATGAAAGAGGCCCCGAGGATTTCCCCCGAGGCCTCCTTCATGGAGAGTGATCGTTTCTTTAGACGTCGCTGTAGAGCATGAACTCCCACGGGTGCGGCCGAAGCGCCACGGCGTCGACCTCTTTCTTGCGCTTGTAATCGATCCAGGTGTCGATGACGTCCTTGGTGAAGACTCCGCCTTCCAGCAGGAACGCGTGGTCCTTCTCGAGTGCGTCGAGAGACTCAGCGAGCGAGCCCGGCACCGACTTGATCTTGGCCTTCTCTTCGCCCTCGAGCTCGTAGATGTCCTTGTCGACCGGCTCCGGAGGAAGGATCTTGTGCTTGATGCCATCCAGGCCCGCCATCAAGCAGGCCGAGAACGCGAGGTATGGGTTGGCGGCCGGGTCCGGCGAGCGGAACTCGACGCGCTTCGACTTCGGATCCGTCGAGTACATCGGGATGCGCACGCACGCAGAGCGGTTCCGCTTGGAGTAAACAAGGTTGATCGGCGCCTCGTAACCGGGTACGAGGCGGCGGTACGAGTTGGTCGTGGGAGCGCAAATTGCCAGCAGAGCGGGCGCGTGCTTTAGAAGACCGCCGATGTAGTGCACTGCCATCTCGCTCAATCCCGCATAGCCTTTCGCGTCGGCGAACAGGTTCTCTCCGTCCTTCCACAGACTCTGGTGGACGTGCATGCCCGACCCGTTGTCCTGGAAGAGAGGCTTCGGCATGAACGTCGCGACGTAACCGTGCTGCGCGGCGACGTTCTTGATCACGTACTTGAAGACCATCATCTTGTCGCCCATCTTGGTGAGCGAGTCGAACCGCATGTCGATCTCTGCCTGGCCCGCGGTGCCGACCTCGTGATGCTGGACCTCGACCCTTACGCCGGCCTCGATCAGCTTGAGCATGATCTCGGAGCGCAGGTCCTGGAACTTGTCTGTCGGCGGCACGGGGAAGTACCCCTCTTTGTGCCGCGGCCTGAAGGCCAGGTTGGGCTCGGAGTTCTTCCCGGAGTTCCAGATGCCCTCTTCGGAGTCGATGTAGTAGTAGCCGCTGTGCGCGTTCTGGTCGAACCGCAGCGAGTTGAAGAGGTAGAACTCCGCCTCAGGTCCCCAATAGCTGACGTCGGCGATGCCCGACTTCTTCAAGTGCTCTTCCGCTTTCTTCGAGATGAAACGGGCGTCGCGCGAGTACGGCTGCCGGCTGATCGGGTCGACGACATCGCAGATCAGGAACAGCGTCTTGTGCGTGAGGCACGGGTCGATGGTCGCCGAGTCCGGATCGGGCATGAGGAGCATGTCGCTTTCATCGATCGCCTGGAACCCACGGATGCTCGACCCGTCGAATCCGAGGCCGTCCGTGAAGCTGTCGACCTCCAGCTCGCCCACCGGCAGGCTGAAGTGCTGCCACGTCCCGGGCAGATCGATGAAACGGACGTCGACGACCTCGACGCCCTCAGCTTTCGCGCGCTCGATCACCTCGCGCGGGCTGGTCTTGCTACCGGACTTCGTCTGTATCGCCATGAACACCCTCCATGAACCCAGTGACCTGCTTGACTTGACGGGCTCGGCTTGATCGTAGGTGCCCGCCAGGCCCTGGATCACGGTGCGGCCCGGACGAATTGGGGCGGGCTGCTTATGTGCGGGTCACACAATGGAAGGCGTCCACCGGCAGGCTGATTCGTGCGATCGACACGAGAGTGGGGCCGACCTTAGTGTGCCTGACCCTCATGAAAGAGCGGCCGGGGTAAGGGTCCCCCGGCCGCTTCCAGCTTGTCGGGAAACGTCTAGTTGGTGGCTGCTTTCTCGGCTGCGTCGACCGGGGTCAACCCGTTTGCGTTCTTCTCGATCCACGCCTTGATCGGGGCCGCACCGCCCGGATAACCGACCAGGCGGTCGACCAGCTTTCCGGCTCGGAACAGGCCGAGCGTGGGGATCCCCACCACGCCGTAGCGGATGGCGATGTCCTGGTTGACGTCCACGTCCAGCTTGCCGATCGTCACCTTGCCGGCGTACTCGCCTGCCAGCTGCTCCACCACCGGCGTCATCATCCGGCAGGGACCGCACCAGTCGGCGTAGAAATCGACGACGACAGGTTCGCTTGCATTGAGCACGTCGGCCTCGAAAGTCGGGCCGTCGAAGTGCTTCATGTTCTCCATACGTATTAGAAGGGCGCCGCTCCCACCGGTATTCCGTACCGGAGGGCCGCCATAATCGGCCTATGGCGTCAGCGCTGGCGGAGCACCCCGAGCCGGCCCTCGAGCACGCTCTCCGGCAGTTCGGCGCCCGTCTTTTCGAGGCTGCGCCGGGCCTCATCACATGGATCATGCTGCTGGCTCCGGCCTGGATTCCGATTCTGTTCAAGACCCCCGGAGCGCTGCTGGTCGCGTCCGCGGTGCTTGTGTTCGACGTGTACTGGCTCATCCGGGCAGTCACGGTGGTGACCGGTGTCTACAGCACCGTCTGGCGTATGCGCCGCGACATGGCCAAGGACTGGCTCGCGGCGTGCCGCGCCGACCAGGAGCAGGGCGCCCACGACCCGCTCCAGTACTACCACCTGTGCATCATCCCGACCTACACGGAGCCGTATCACGTGCTGGAGCGCACCGTGCAGGCGATCGTCGAGTCGAACTACCCACCGGAGCTGACCATGGTCGGCATCATCACGCGCGAGACTGACAAGCCTGGTTGGGAGAACGTGGCTCGGCTCAAGGAGAAGTTTGGCAGCAGGTTGAAAGGCTTCTACCACATCAAGGATCCGTTGGAGCCCGGGATCGTGATCGGCAAGTCCGCCGCCATGAACTGGGGCGGGCGCTGGATGGTCCGGGTGCTGACGGAGGAGGGCTACCGGCTCGACCAGATCCTGATCACGGACCTGGACTCGGACTACCGCGTCCATCCTCAGTACTTCGCCTGGATCAGCTGGCACCACGCCCGCACGCCGCTGCGCGACTACTCGATCTGGCAGCCGGTGCCGCTGTTCCACAACAACATCTGGCAGGTCCCGATGGCGGTGCGAATCATGTCGGCGAGCACGTCGCAGTGGCAGATGTTCCTTCACTCCAGGCCGCATCGCCTGGTCGCGTTCAGCAGCTATACCTGCAGCCTGGAGTTCGTGCACCGGGTTGGCTACTGGGACAAGGACGTCATTCCCGAGGACTCGCGCTTTTACTGGAAAGCGTTTTTCACGTTCGGCGAACGGTTTTCGGTGAAATCCGTTTACCTGCCGCTCTATGGCGACTCGCCGAACTCGCGCGACTATGCCTCGACGCACATGAGCCAGTACAACCAGATCAAGCGCTGGGCATGGGGCATCACCGACGTGCCGTACGTGCTGGCTCGTCTTTTCAAGCACCCCGAGATTCCACTCTGGCTGCGGATCAGGCGGTTCATGAATCTCTTCCTCAACCACCTCAACTGGATCTTCCTGCCGGTGCTGTTGATGTTCGGAGCGTCGGTCCCGATCTGGGTCAGCACAGACTTTTCGCTGACAGACCTGGGTCAGACCCTGTGGACGTACTCCGGCATCCTCCTGTCGACGACGCTCTCGACGGTGGTGTTCTTCCTGTACTTCGAGATCCTTCTGCTCCCGCCTAAGCCCGCGGACTGGCCGCTCTGGAAGAAGGCAGCGATTCACCTTCAGTACTTCGCCTATCCGGTCGTCGGCCTCGTGCTGAGTGTGCTGCCCGCGCTGGAGGCGCACACGCGATTGCTGATGGGCCGGTACCTCGAGTATCGGGTCACGGAGAAGGTATAGATGGACGAGGCCGGCGCCAGGACCATCGCGACCACCCTGGGCGCGCTGTATCGCGACCTGCACGACAAGCTGCGCGAGCAGGTCCGCGGGATGGACGCCGGGACGCTCAACTGGAAACCGCTCCCGCTGGCCAACTCGGTCGCCGTGCTGATCGTCCATACCCTCGGCTCGGAGCGCGAGATGATCCGCGCTGTGCGCTCGCTGCCGACCGAGCGCGACCGCGAGTCAGAGTTCAAGGCCGAGGCGGAGGCCGCGGACCTGCTGGCTCTGCTGGACCAGGTGGATCGCGAGCTAGACGAGCATCTCAGCGCCGTGACCGCCGCTGACCTCACAGAGCTGCGGCCGCGGGGAGACCGCCCGCCGCGGCCCGGCCTGGAGTGGCTGCTCTCGAACTACGGCCACGCGCGCGAGCACCTGGCGCAGGTCGAGCTGACCAAGCAGCTCTACGACAGCCGAACCTAGGGCGCTAGCGTGGCCTGGCGGCCGAGTTCATCTCGGCCGCGACACAGCGCCGCAGCCAACCAACCCCAGCGTCGCCTGGAGAATCCTTCAGTAAATCCAATCCCGCGGAAGATAAGCAGGCCCGTCGGCGAAGCCGACCGGCCGATGAGAAGGAACCGGCCACGGTTCCTTCTCATACTTCTTTACGACCCGCAGACCTGTCCCGTGAACCACGGCAGGCAGAAGTTCGGACCGCCCAGAGCCCACGCCTCCAGCAGCGCGATGATCGCGAGGAAGACCACGAATCCGGTGCCGGTGTAGATGTTGCGGCCGGGCACCGGCCAGCGCTTCCAACCCAGCCTCTTCGCCACGCGTGGACCGACGCCGGCGTCGATGAACGGCCACACCAGGAAATAGATGAAGGCGACCGTCGGGATGACGACCGACATCAGCAGCTCCGGCCCCAGTTTGATGAACTGGAAGAGGAAGAGGAAGTACCAGTCGGGGCGCGGGATGGTGACCGCGCGGGGGTCGGCAGAGCCCTCGAGCTGCAGGTTCTTCTGTACGAAGGCAGCCAGCAGTCCGAGGGCAAGCATCATGAAGATGATGATCACGGGGTACGGCCAGAAATGGTCCGGGAAGAAGGGGTGGGTCTCGTCGTCGGGCATGTCGTCGGCAAGGTGATGGCCGGAGGAGCCCATCAGAATGGGAAAGAGAGCGATCCCCACCAGCAGTGGATACAGGATGTGGTCCGGGCCGATCGGCAGGCGCTTCCACTCCGGCTCGAGCGTATGGCCGGCGTGCTGCACCTCGATGAGCGGTATCTCGTTGCCGGCTAGCGCGGCGCCTGGTCCCTCTTTCGGCGTTTCCTTGTCACTCATCTCACATCGGCTCCGCGATTCCGTGTGCCCGAATGAAACGGAAGTGGACGTACATCAGCAGCACGATCAATGCAGGCAGCAGGAAGACGTGGGCCGTAAAGAAAATTTGCAAGGTGGGTGGGCCGACCACCGGTCCGCCCTGGAGCACGGTCTTGATGAAGGCGCCGAGCGCCGCCGGCGGAGGAGAGCCGGCGATCTTGATCGTCACCTCAGTCGCGAAGTACGCCTTGTTGTCCCAGGGGAGAAGGTAGCCGCTCAGGGCGAAGACGAGGATGAGCAAGAGCATGATGATGCCCACCATCCAGTTGAGCTCTCGTGGCGCGCGGTACGACCCGGTCCAGTACACGCGTGCCATGTGGAGCAAAACCATGATGATCAGGATGTTGGCGCCCCAGAAATGGATGCCGCGAATCAGCCAGCCCAGGTACACGGTGTTCTGAATGAACAGCACGCTGTTGTAGGCGGCGGCCGGGTTTCCTCGAGCATCCGGGACGTAGTAGATGGCAAGCAGAATGCCGGTTAGAAGCTGCAAGACGATGATGACGAACACCATTCCGCCGAAGCAGTAGTAGAAGGCGTTGGCGAAGTTGGGGACGCGCTGGTACATGGCCTCGTCGACCGTCTTGGTGAACGGATAGCGCTCGTCGAGCCACTGCACGACCGCAAGCTGGATTTCGCGCGGGTGTGGAATGGCCAAGGATTTGTCCCTCAGAAGCCCAGGGTGAGGCCGTCGACCTCGATGGTCTTGGCATCCTGACCTTGCTTCCAGGTCAGATGTGACAGGGGATATTGGGCCGGGCCGTGGAGCACCGTGCCGTCGAGGTGGAAGCGTGATCCGTGACACGGGCAGTCGAAGCTCTTGTCTTTGGCGTTCAGCGCGACCGAGCAGCCGAGGTGCGAGCAGTTGATCGCGAGGACGTCCGTCTTGCCCTGGTTCTTGACCACGAATCCTCCGAACGCGAGGTCGCCCGGGGCGTTGTCGCCGCCGCCGTCGGCCATGATGAAGGCCGAGTTGGGGCTCGCCGGGGCGTTGAACTTCACCGCCTGGCCGTCGCTGATCTGGTCGAGGGGTGTGTCGAGCGCGATCGTCAGCGGGCCTTTCTTCTGGCCTTTCGGAGGCGCCGGCCAGAGATAGGGGAGGATCGGGACGATGCCCGCGACGGTCAGGGAGGTCAGGATGCTGGCCATCCACCAACCGATGAAAGTGCGTCGCGTAACCTTCCGTGGCGCCGCAGCGTCTGCCATCCGGCCCAAATGTTAACGGGGTCGGACGTTGTGCTGTAAGGCAGGAAGGCCCACCGCCTGGCGCACCTCCGCCATGGTCTCGCGCGCCACCCCGCGGGCGGTCTCGCTGCCTTGCTCGAGGATGCCGGCGACCCTCTCGGGGCTCAGCTCGGCGCGGATCTCTCGGAATGGCTGGAAAGCCTCGATGATCCGCTCCGCGAGCAGCTCCTTCTTCTGGCCGCAGCCGATTTTCGCCTGCCGGCAGAGGTCCCAGTAGTGCTGCCAATCGTCGAAGAAGAACTTATAGAAGGCGCAGACGTTGCAAGTCCGCGGGTGCCCGGGTTGGGTCATGTACGTGCGCTTGACGTCGGTAACCATGCTCTTCACCTGCTTGCGGATGAGCGCCGGCTCATCGGTGACGCCGACGATGTTGCCGGTGGTCTTCGACATGCGCTGCTTGCCGTCGGTGCCTTTGATTTCAGGTGTTTCGGTCAAGAGAGCCCGCGGCTCGGGAAAGACCGGTGCGTAGGTCCGATTGAACTTGCGCACCACCTCGCGGATCAGCTCGAGGTGGGGGAGCTGATCCTTTCCAACCGGCACGCCGACGCCTTTGACGAGGACGATGTCGGCACCCTGCAGGACCGGATACGAGAGCAGCCCGAGGTTCACGTTGTCGGGATGCTTCTTCGCCATATCCTTGAAGGTCGGTGTCCTGAGCAGCCAGCTCAACGGGGTCACCATCGAGAGCAAGAGCGTCAACTCGGCGACCTCAGGCACTTTCGACTGCTGGTAGAGGACGCTGCGTTTCGGATCGATGCCGACAGCAATCAGGTCGGCGGCGAGGTCGAAGATCTTGGCCTCGACCGTGTGACCGTCGGGCTCGGTGGTAAGGGCGTGGTAGTCGGCGACGAAGTAGTAGCAGTCGTAGCGGGTCTGAAGCTCGACCCAGTTTTTAGCGGCGCCCAGGTAGTTGCCCAGGTGGAAACGCCCCGTCGGGCGCATGCCGCTGAGAATCCTGATCCTCTCCTCCATCGGCCGACGAGTCTCTCATATGTAGGATTTGGACCAGTTGCCAGATCCTGACGCAGCGCCCAACGCTCCCGGCCCATCCACCGGGCTCGGTTCACGGGCGCTCCGCAATACCGTCCTGGTCCTAACCGCGAAGGTGGTGGCGCGCCTGGTCGCGCTGGTCACCGTGCTTGCGATGGTCCGCTACCTGATGCCCGCCTCTTACGGCGCGTTCGCGACCCTGGTGAACTACACCTCAATCGTCAGCGTCGTGCTGGACCTGGGCTTCAACGTCCTCTTCGTGCGCGAGGGCGCGCGGCATCCCAACGAGATCCAACGCTACCTCCGCAACGTCATGTCGCTGCGGCTCTTGATGTCTGTCGTCGCCCTTGGGCTCCTCGCGCTCGCCCTGGCTGCCAACGGGTTGGGCTCGCTGCTCCTACCCGCCTTCGCGCTGATGGTGCTGACCTCCTACGCGACCCTTTTGCGCAACGGGCTGTATGCCGTGCAGAGGCTGGGATACGAGGCTGCCGCCGTGGTGCTCGAGAGTCTCGTTCTCCTCGCGTTCGTGCTCTGGGGCATTGAGACCAAACAGGGGGTCGCCTATTTCGTTTGGGCCTACGCCGCCCAGTACGCATTCAGCTGTGCCTACTTCGTTGTCGTGCTGGCCGCCAAGCGAATCGCGGTCGTGGGTTGGAGATTCGAGCCTACCCTCCTCCGCGAGTGGTTCTGGAAGGGCCTGCCCTTTGCGCTCACCTTCGTGCTCACAATCCTCTATTTCAGGATTGACCAGCCTCTCGTCTACGCGCTCAGGCAGCACCAGGAAGCAGGTTGGTATGGAGCGGCTTACAAACCGTTCGAGGCGCTTCTGTTCATCCCGATGACATTCCTTTCCATCGTGTTCCCGGTCTTGTCCATCTATCACCGCGAACGGCCTGGCGAGCTGCTGGATGCTGTGAACCGGTTCTTCAAAGCTCTTCTTCTCATCGGCTGGCCGATGAGCGTCGGCATCTTCATGCTCGCCCACCCGCTCAACAACGCCCTTTTCGGGTCGTCATACGACCAGTCGGAGCCGGCGCTTCGCATCCTCGCGCTGTCACTTGGCTTCGCATTCGTGAACAACGCCTTCATCGGCGCCCTCAGCGCGTCTGACCACCAGGCATCGTTCACGTGGGCGGCGGGCTGGAGCCTCGTGGCCAACCTGGCACTCAACCTCGCGCTGATCCCGACCTTCGGCTACATCGGCGCAAGCTGGGCCACGGTGATGACGGAGATCGTCCTGGGCATCGTCGGCTGGA
>JGI12635J15846_10006507_pt1 | contig 10005 bp, 7 predicted proteins | sample BlaSpr_A8_OM2_M2_FD_15846 | JGI IMG/M metagenome (IMG submission 15846)
GGCATGGTGCGCTGGTAAGCGCGATCAGGAGTAGTAGTCGGCTCCGGTCCGGTAGGTCTTGAAGCTCTCGAGGTCGTGCGAGTAGAAGAGCTCGGCGTCGTGCGTCCCGGCGAGCGCCTTCAGCCGCTTCATGGAGTTCAAGCTCGCGGTCGGATCCAGATGGAAGCTCGAGATGCACATCATGTCCATGCTCTTCTTGCTGTAGCAGGCATCCGCCGTGAACAGCATCGGACGCCGGTTCTTGAGCTCGACCATCAGGCTGTAGTGGCCGGCGGTGTGGCCCGGTGTCTCGAACAGCCATAGGCCCTTCGCGATCTCTTGATCGCCCGTCAGCGTCTCGAACTTCGGCGTGTACATGTCGAGTGCCGGATCGGGCGGTAGTTTCAGACCACGCTGGCCGGCGAGGCTCGGCGCAAAGCTCAAATCCGAATAGCCCAGATGCTCGAAGGGCTGGCAGTTGCCGGAGGCCTCGAGTTCCTTCTCGTGGCACAGCGTGCACGCCGCATGGAAGTGCTTGTTGCCGCCGCAATGATCGAAATGATAGTGGGAGTTGATGACGTAGTTGATGTCGGCGGGCTTCAACCCAAGCTTCGCGAGCTGCCCCGGAATCGTCTGCGAGGGATCCTGCAGCGGCTTCTCGAAGGGCAACACCCGCATCACATGATCGAAATCATAGCCGGTATCGAAGATATACCGTCCGTCGGCATGTTCGATCAGCACGCTGTAGCAGGGAAAGCGGATCTCTCCGCCGGGGCCGCGGTTCCAGAACGCGTGGTATCCGTCGATCACCAGCGTCCCGCCGTCGAGCAGATGAACCCTCGTGTCGCTCATGAATCGGAACTCCTGCAAACTTTGGTGTCAGCGCCCCTTGCCATCATCGCCGCTTCATTTGGCCGGCGCCGTCACGGATGTCATCATAGCCCGCACCGTGGGCGCATCCCACACCGTATAGACCTTGACTTGGCCGCTGATTATCCGGGTACGCTCGGCTTCGATCGCGGACCAGACGTCGTCGGGAATGTACTTGGAATGCAGCAGGCGCACAGAGTCGTCGCTCAATTGGATGGAATACGGATGCGTGCCGAATTTGCCGGTTTTGAGATCCTCGATCATGGCCGAATAGACCGGCACCAGATTCCAGATCACCGACGAGAGAAGGTGGCCCTTGTCGAGCGAGCTCTTGTCGCCGAGCTCATCGATGAACCACACCTTGCCACCGGCGGTCGACTGCTTGGTGTCGACCGCCTGCAGCATCCCGAGGCTGGCGCGGTCGCCTTGGCCAAAAATCACATCGGCCCCCGCGCCGATCGCCGATTCGGTCACGCGGCGGCCGCCGGCGACATCTGCATAGGCTGCGGGTCCAATCACCGCGTACAGCACTCTCACGCCCGGGTCGGTCGCCCGGACGCCTTGAGCGAACGCGGCCGACTGGCTGTTCCAGGGCGGAGATTCGGCAGCCACGACGATGGCCACCACATGGGTTCGGGTGGTTTTGCCGGCCAGAACGCCGGCGAGGTAGGCCCCCTCCCGTCCGGATAAGGTGTAGTCCGCGACGGCGCCGGGCTTCGAGTCCTTGGGGCGATCGACGATGGCGACCGGCACGTGCTTCTCGGCGCCGATCTCGGGAGCCGCGGTGTTGTAACCGCTGGCATGCGCGATGATGAGACTCGCCCCATCGTCCGCGAGCTCGCGCAACTCGGCATGCACGTCGCCGTAGCCGAGTCCCGTCGCCGGCATGAATTTCAAATGGTACTTCGCGGCGACGGCCTTGGCCGCCTCGAAGGCCTGCTGATTCCAGCCGAAGTCGGTCGGCTCCTCCGGCAGCATGATGGCGAGGGCCGTCACATCGGCGGCGGAGGCCGAGGCGGTGACGGCGACGCTGAACCCTGCGCCGAGCGCCCACGCCGCCGCGACGGCCACGGCTGCGCGTGCGCGCAGCCCGATCATCCGCCCCATGTCCTTCGCTCCTAAAACTTGTAATTGGCGCCGAGGATGTACTCGCGCGGCGGGAACCACGTCTGCGTCGTCTCACCGCCGTACTGGTTGGTGAAACGATAGCTCACCTCGGCCCGGTCGGCCAGATTGGTGACGGCGAAGGTCAAATCGAGCTTCTTGTTCGGGAAGGTGTAATCGAAGAGGAGATTGAACAAGATGTAGCTCGGCGTCGTGTAGTAAAACGAGTTGCCGAATACGGTATCCGCATAATGATCCCGATAGTTGCCCTGCAGCCGCGACAGGAAGCTCGCGCCGTTGCCGAGCTGGGACACCTGCGACAACGCAAGGGAAGCCATGTAGTTGGGCAGGTTCGGGGGCTGATTGCCGTACACGTCGCGATAGCCCTTTGCCCGTAGCGCAGACAGGATCTGCAGGCCGTTCGGGAGCGCGGGGTTCGGTACGCCGAATTCCGCGTCGAGGAATGCCGTCTCGCCATACTCCGCCGCGAATTGACTGTTGGCTGCGTTGCCGGCCAGGTTGTCGATCGTGGAGACATGGGTCGCGATCTTGCCGTGTTCCGCCGTGAGGTTCCCGTTGAGACGGAAGCTGTACGGCAGCTGCGCGCTGAACTCCGCCTCGAAGCCGTAGACGTACACCTTGGGCAAGTTGTCGACGCCGCCGTCGAAATTGATCAGGTCTTCGGCGTGATACTGCATGTTCTTGTCGATGTAGTAGAAGCCGGCGAAATTCGCGACCACTGCCTTGTCCAGGAACGAGTTCTTCGAGCCGACTTCGAAGGCGGTGATGGTCTCGGGCTGATAGTTCTGGGGAACTACGGCCGGCGCGGTGCCCGGGTTGCCTCCGCCCGGCTTATAGCCGGTGGAGATGCTGCCATACAGGAACTTGTCGGGGGTGATCTGGTAATCGAGGCCGGTCTTCCAGGTCACCTTGTCGGAGTGCTGGTGCAGATGCACGATACCGCCGCCCAAGTCCGGATCGCCGAAATAATTGTCGAGCAGGGTGGTGTTGTGATCCGTCGTGTAACGGAAGCCGGCGGTGGCCCGAAGGTCGTCGTTGATGTGGTAGATGCCCTGGCCGAAGCCGGACACCGAGGTATGCCTGAACGCATTCGAGGTCTCGAAATACAGCGTGCCGGCTGCGATTTCCGGCGCCACCAGGGCTTCGTTCTCGTCATTGAGGATGTCCGGCGCACCGGGCTGCGAGGCATTGCGCAGATACTGATCGTAGCCGTCGGTGGTGCGGCTATCGAGATAAAAGACGCCCGCCACCCAGTCGAGCGGTCCGCCGGGCTTCGAGCTCAAGTCGAATTCCTGCGTCACCGCGTAGTTCTGGTGCAGCACGAACTGGTCGTTTTCGCCGCCATACAGATTGGTCGCCAGCGGAATGGTGAGGCCGCTTTCCGAATTCGAGCCGCCTTGATTCATGTACTGCACGCTCGAAAGCGACTTGAAGGTCATCGCGGAGAAATCATAGGTCGCGATGATGGTGGCGATGGTCTGATCGATGTCGTAGACACCCGGCCAGTCGCTGGTCTCCTCCCAGGGATCCGGGTTCGGATCGAGGATGTTCTTGCTCTCGGGCTCATGCTGGACGACCTTCGCATATTCGAGGCTCCCGACGACGGAGAAATTCTCGATCGGCTGGAACAAAGCCGTCATGCGCACGTGATAGTTGTGCGTGTCGTTCAGATGGTAGTCGCCGGGCACTTCGGTCGCCACCACATAGCCGTCCTGCTTGATGAAATCGCCGGCAAAACGGATCGCAAAGGTGCTCGACAGCGGCAGATTGATCGCCGTGCGCAGGTGCATCAAATCGAGGGAGCCGAACTCCACGTCGGAGTATCCCTTGACCGCGTCGAAGGTCGGCTGGACGGTAATGATGTTGAGCGTGCCGCCGACCGCGTTCTGCCCGAATACGGTGCCCTGCGGCCCGCGCAGCACCTCGATATGGTCGACGTCCAGGAAGCTCAAGCTCAGGGCCAGCGGGTTCGGGATGAATATTCCGTTCTGGTGAACGGAGACCGACGCCGGGGAACCATCGTCCTGGGGAGAGTTGAGACCGATACCGCGAATGGAGAGGTCGAAGTTGTAGCCATCGCTCTCGCCGATGACGAGGCTGGGGACCATGCCATCCAAGTCCTCGGCGCTCCTGACCTGGTTCTGCGTGAGGACATCCGCCGGCAGGGCGGTGATCGCCTCCGGCGCTCGCTGGATCCCTTGATTCTCTTTCTGTCCGACGACGATGATGCTTTCGAGTTCGTCCGACGTGTCAGCGAGGGCCGCCGCTCCCATCACGGGCGCGAGCAGAACGCCACCCATGATCCACGATACTGTCTGGTAGTTCCCGGTCCGGCGCATTGAAACATCCCCTTGTTGTGCTCATTGCAGCGATCGCAATCTAATTCTTAGTGAACCAAGTTCTCCCGTTGGTTCAATAGTGGCACTAAGCAAACGCCATGACAATAACATTCATGGTTTCGCTCTTGGGCTATTGGTTCGACGGGTGGGGCTGCGTGCCGGGCGATGGTTCGCCGTAGACGATCTGCCCGCCCACCATGGTCAAGAGGACGCGCGTTTTGCCGACGCTCTTGGGCGGCGCGCTGAAGATGTCCTGGGACAGGACGGCGAGATCCGCGAACTTTCCGACCTCGAGGGTACCGACCCGGCTCTCTGCGAACTCTGCGTACGCTGATCCCTTGGTGTAGGCATCCACCGCCTGGCGCACGGTGACACGCTGCTGCGGCGTATAGAATTTCCCGGTCGGGCGCGCGCCCGCGAGCGCGGCTCCGTCCAGCGGCAGATCGACGATGTCGGCAGTGTCGTCGGAATGCCAAATCTCGCGGGTAATCGCCGATTGCATGGCGACGAAGGGATTCGCCGGCCAGGAGCAAGGCCAGTCGCTCGAGAACCCGAGCACCACGCCTTCCTTGAGGAAGGTCTGCCACTGATCGCTCGGGGTGGGCTCTTTGGGGTCTGCGTTCGTGCCGGATTCGCCGCAACAAAAGATGGGTGAAGTGACATCGATTATCGACAGCGCAGCGTAGCGCGGGAAATCGGCGTCGCGGACCGAGGAGCTGTGCTCGATCCGCAACCGCCGGTCTCGCGGCCCATTGGCGCGCTCCGCCGCCTCGTAGGCATCGAGAACCATGTGCACGGTATCGAACCTCGTGGCATGCGTCATGAGCTGATAGCCGCGCCGATCCAGTTCCACGACCAGCGCCTTGAATTGGTCCGGCCGGTAGACCAGGGGGGCCAGGAGCCCGGTGAATCCGTCCGCAAAGAACTTGACCAGGTTCGCCGACACCCATTCATCGTGATAGTTCGTGCGCGCTTCCTCCAGATCGGCGAGAAACTGCGGCGTGAGCTTGTGCGGCGTGGAGACGGCGCCGAAAGCAGTGCGCGTGCGCACGGTGAGCGCACCCCGATCGCGGAGCGCGGCGTACAACTTGATCTCCGCCAGATCCCCGGTCGCATTGACGACGCTGGTGACCCCGAAGCTGTTCAGCTGGCGCGTCGCCACCTGGATCATCGCTTGTTGCTCTTCCGCCGACAGCGTCGCCCTGACGTATCGCTCCACCGCTTCCATGGCGGCCTCGATCAATATCCCGGTGGGATGGCCGCTGGCGTCTCGAACCACGTTTCGTTCCTCGACCGGATCCGGGAGCGGTGTGTCGGTGATTCCCACGAGCGCCAGTGCCTTGGAGTTGAGCCACATGGCATGCTCGGAGATGTTGTGAACGATGATGGGCCGGTCCTTCACAGCCTGATCCAGAAGCTCGTAGGTCGGGGAAAACGGCGGCGTAGGACTGAAGTCCACGCGCCCGAAGATCAGCTTCTCGGCCGGATGGCTGACGGCGTACTCGCGAATCCGCGCGATCAGGAGCTTCGGCTTGGACGGCGTGATGCTCGCCTCGGGCGTCGACAGATTGACGCCATGCAGCGCCACCGCCCCCAGCCACACGTGAATATGCCCGTCCACGATGCCGGGAATCACCGTGCGTCCGTGCAGGTCGATCACGCGCGTCGAGGGTCCGCGCCGTGCGGTGAGGTGTGCATCCGTTCCGACCGCATCGATGCGGGATCCGGTCACGGACAATGCTTCGGCCCACGGCGATTTTTCCGCTCCCGTGTAGATATGCCCGTGCAGAAGCAGCAGATCGCCGGTCGCAGGACCGCTGGCCGCAGGATCGCCAGGCGCAGGATCGCCGGGCGCCGCATCGCTCGCCGCCGCTCCCGCTTGCGGGCCGAATGCCACCAAGACGGCCAGAAGAATGGATTTCCAGGGTCCCGCGTTCACGTGTACCTCAACTGTAGGGTGGGAAAGGGGCGGCGCGGCGCAACGCCCGAACCAAAGGGGCAAGTGGTTCCATTTATCCTTATTCCGGCCGAGCTCGCCGGGAACCAAGCTGCGCGCATCAATCGACGGCCTGGTCGATGACGGCGAGGGCCGCCGCCATGCCGGCCGCCACGTCGAGCGGATGACCGAGTGCACGGATCGCGCCGCCGAGCGCCGTCAAGGCAACCACGGCGTACAGGGGTCTCGCGGTCGGACCCATGTGGCCGATGCGCACGAGCTTGCCAAGCGTCTCGCCGCGTCCCGAGGAGAACACCACCCCGTACCGCGCACGCGCGGCCGCCCTGAGCGCCGCGTCCTCGATGCCTGCGGGGATTCGGACGGCCGTCGTGGTGGGAGATGCAGTCCGCACGTCGGCAGGCCAGAGCCGTAGTCCCATCGCGAGGACCCCGGCGCGGCACGCCGCGGCGGTGAGCGCATGCCGGGCCCAGACACGCTCGGGCCCTTCCGCAAGGTACAGGTCCAGGGCGGCATCCAGGCCGTTGATCTCGGACACCGACGGGGTGAACGGGAACGGCCGATCGCGGCGCCAGGCATGTTCCCAATCGAGGATGCTCAGTATGGAATCGCGCGGTGCGTCCGGATTGTTGCGCATCTTCTCCCAGGCGCGGGGCGTCACGCCGACCAGGGACAGGCCGGGTGGACAGCCGAGGCATTTATTCGGCCCGGTCACGAACAAGTCGGCCTGGCAGGTATCGGGACCGACTTCCATGCCGCCGAACGAGGAGACCGCGTCGACCAGGAGATAGGCGCCGTGCGCCGCGACGATCCGCCCGATCTCGGTCAGCGGGTTGATCGTTCCGGACGGCGTGTCGTGGTGGCACACGGCGACCACGCGGATCTCCGGCCGCGCCTTCAGCACGGCGGCGACCCGCTCCGGGTCGATGACCTCGTCGTAGGGCACGCGGATCTCGATGAGCTCGCCGCAGTAGCGCTTGGCCCAAAAGCCGAACCCCGCCCCGTACACGCCCGACACCAGATTGAGCACCACATCGCCCCGGGCGATCAGGGACGCCGCCCCGGCCTCGAGCGCGACTACCGGTTCACCCTGAAGAATCACCGGCACATGCGCAGTTCTGAATGCGGTGCGCAGCTTCTCCACGGTTCGCTCGTAAAAGCCGAGAAACGCGGGGTCATAGTCATAGAGCACCGGCCTGGACAAACCGCGCAGCACCTGGGGATAGGCGTCCACGGGACCCGTCGTCAGCGTGAAAATCGGCTCTTGATCCGGCGTGATCGACATGGGCGATCTCCTGGGTGTTGTCATGCGTCAGCGCTCGCCGCGCACATAGGGCGAACCCAATGCCGGCGGCAACATACTATTCCGGGCGAAGATCACCAGTACCAGCATCACGACGGCGAAGGGCAGCATCTGCACCACGTCGGTGGGGATATCGATGCCGGCAACCTGCAGCGCCGTGGTCATGGCGAGACTCGCGCCGAACAGCGCCGCCCCGATCAATACCCAGAGCGGCCGTCCCCTGGCGAGCATCGCCAGCACGATTCCGATGACGCCGGCACCGCCGGTGATGAAGGGCACGAAAAGACCGGCGCCGACGTTCGCCATGTACGCACCGCCAAGCCCGGCGAGAAACCCCGTGCAGAGCACGGCGAATGAGCGCGTTCGGATGACGTCGACGCCGGCAGCATCGAGCGCCGCGGGTTTGTTGCCCGCTGCCTCCAGACTGAGACCGAGGTAGGTGGAGCGAAACATCCAGGTGAGCGCACCCACGAGGATCACGCTCAAGTAAACCAGCGCGTTGTGGCTGAACAAGCCCTTCCCGAGAACGGGTATCCGACTCAGCAGCGGCAACGCGAGCGCCGGGGCTGCCGGCAAGCGCGGATAGGTACGGCTGAACTGGACGAAATGCAGCAGCGAAGTCAGGCCCTCGGCCCCCACCGTGACGGCGATGCCGATGACGATCTGATTCAGTCCTTTGCGTATGCACAGAAAGAGGACGATGAGCGCCGCGGCCATCCCGCCGGCACCGCCGGCCAGGAAGCCGAGCCAGAATGATCCCGTGCGGTAGGTCGCAAGGAATCCCGTGTACGCGCCAACCAGCATCATGCCCTCGAGACCGATATTCAGAACCCCCGCCTTTTCCGAGATCTGCTCCCCAAGACCGGCGAGCAGCAATGGCAGGCCTGCCGTCACCGCACCGAACAGCAGCGAGACCAAAAAAGGCTCCGTGAACAATGCAGTCATGATTCAGGCGACCTTGAGCTTGCGGCGGGATTGATCCAGATATTCAACCAGGGCGAGGAACAGCAGCAACAGCGCCACCAGCACGAGTACATAGTGCTGGGGTACCCCCACCCTGCGCGCCGCGCTTTCGCCACCCACGATCAGTGCCGAGAAGAACAGCGTGAAGCCTATGACGGCATAGCCGTTGAAGCGCGCCAAAAACACCAGCGGGACGACCAGCAGACCGAGAGCCGGATTCCAGTCCGCCCGCACCGTGCCCCAGACGCCCAGAACCTCGACCGCGCCGCCGAGACCGATCAGGCCGGCGCTCAGCGCGAACGATGCTACCGTCAAACGTTGCACCCGAAATCCTGCGTGGACCGCCGCCGCACGGTTGGCGCCGAGAACCTGCAATTTGAGCCCGAAGGCGGTCCGAGTCATCATCAGGTGAACCAGGATGACGGCTAGGATCGCGAGCACCAGTCCGCAATGGATGGTCGTGCCAAAAAGACGCGGCAACCGGTCATCGACGGCGAGGCTGCGGGTCTGCGGCACCGTGGTGTCGGGATCGCGGAGCACGAGCTTGATCATCACATTCGCGAGGCTCGTGCCGAGGAAGCTCATCATCAGCGTGGTGATGATCTCGTTGACGCCGTAGCGCGCCTTGAGGAGCGCGGGAAGCAATGACCAGAGCGCGCCGACGAGGCTCCCCACGATCATGCAGACCACGAGGTTCGCACCGCGAGGCAGTACCGGGGCGAGTGCGGGGGCCAGCGCAGCGCTCGCCACGGCCGCGAGCAGGAACTGCCCGTCGCCGCCCAGATTCCAGATGCCCGCGCGAAAGGCGACCATCAGGCCCGCGGCAATCAAGAGGAGCGGCGCCATGCGCGTGAGGGTCTCCTGAACGCCGCCCCAGCGCAAAAGGCTCCGCTGCAAAACATAACCGTAGTAGCCGATCGGATCCTTGCCAAGGGCGAGCAGCAGGAGGCCGCCGACGATGAGCGCCAGAACCACCGGAATCAGCACGCGCAACAGCGTCGCCGCAAGTCCCTCGCGTGCCTCGCCTTCCATGGTCATGCCGCCGCGGCCCCGGCCATCAGGCGCCGGATCTTGTCTGCGGCACCGGGGTCGTTGTCGACGATGCCCGCAAGGCGTCCCTGAAACATCACGCCGATGCGGTCGCTGATCTCGAGCAGCTCGTCGAGATCGGTCGAGATCACGATCAACGCGACGCCCCGTCCGGCGGCAGCGACGATCCGGTCGAGCGCCAGTCGCTGGTTATGCAGATCGAGTCCATAGGTGGGCTTGTTGAGAATGGCGACGTTGGCCTCGGCATCGAGCTCGCGCGCGAGCAGCACCTTCTGCACGTTGCCGCCGGAGAGCTTGCCGACGGGCGTGAGCTCCGAAGGCGTGCGGATGTCGTTACGCAGGATCTGCTCGCGGGCGCTCACGTGGATCAGCTCCCAGTCGGTGATGCCGTGCCGCCAATACGGCGGGGCGCCGATCTCCTT
>JGI12635J15846_10006508_pt1 | contig 10004 bp, 8 predicted proteins | sample BlaSpr_A8_OM2_M2_FD_15846 | JGI IMG/M metagenome (IMG submission 15846)
TCACCGCCGAAATCGGCTCGATGAAAATGCGCGAGGAGATCGACGCCTTGAAGGTCATGGCGCTCGATCCCTTGGAAGTGCTGATCATCCCGCGGCTCGTGGCGCTGGTTATCGCTCTGCCGCTTCTCACCTTCTTAGCCGACGTGGCTCAAATGGCGGGAGGTCTCCTTGTCAGTTGGATCTATGCGGGCATAACGCCCGCAGTTTTCATCAATCGCCTTCAGAGCGCCATTTGGGTTCAAACGTTTCTGGTCGGCCTCATCAAGGCCCCGTTCATGGCGATTGTGATTGGCCTCATCGCTGCGACTGAGGGCATGGAGGTCCGCGGGTCGGCCGAGTCGCTGGGCCGTTGCGTGACATCATCGGTGGTCAAGTCGATCTTCATGGTCATCGTTATGGACGGCCTGTTCGCGATGTTCTTCGCTACGGTGGACTATTGACCGACGCCTCGCCCTCCCAACCGTCCGAGCGCGAAGCCGTCATTCGCGTGCGCGGCCTTAAAGTCGGCTTCGGCGATCATCTGGTTATGGACGGGCTCGATCTCGATCTCTACCGCGGCGAAGTGCTGGGTTTCGTTGGGGCCTCGGGTGCCGGCAAGTCGGTTCTGACCCGCACGATCCTTGGCCTGTTGCATAAACAGGCGGGCACGATCGAAGTGTTCGGCCTGGACATCGATAAGATGACCCCGCACGATCGTCTCGTGGTCGGCGAGCGATGGGGCGTGTTGTTCCAGGAAGGCGCCCTTTTCTCGAGTCTGACAGTCCGGCAGAACATTCAGGCGCCGATGCGCGAGCATCTCGGCTTGTCCCAGTCGACGCTCGACGGTCTCGCGCTGCAGAAGCTGGCGCTCGTTGGCTTACCTCCGGAAACCGCCGACAAATTGCCTTCAGAGCTGTCCGGCGGCATGACAAAGCGCGTTTCGTTGGCGAGGGCGCTCGCGCTCGATCCGGAGATCGTCTTCCTCGACGAGCCGACCTCAGGGCTCGATCCGATCTCGGCTGGCGATTTCGACGACCTCATAGGCACGCTGCAAAAGACCCTGGGCCTGACCGTCTTCATGGTCACGCACGATCTCGACAGCCTGTTTGCGATCTGCGATCGGGTCGCGGTGCTTGGGCATAAGAAGGTTATCGCCGCTGGCCCGATCAGTGAGCTCTTGCTTTCCGACGATCCTTGGCTCAAGTCCTATTTCCACGGTAAGAGGGGTGTGATCCGCCTCTCCGCGGGCGCAGACGGGCACGACGCGGTCGCCGCGGAGAAACCACCGCAGAATGCAAGGCGCTGAGAAGTATGGAGACACGCGCCAATTACGTCCTGATCGGCGCCTTCACCTTGGCGGCCGTCGTCGGGGTGTTTCTGTTTATAATGTGGATCGCGGGCTACGGATCTTCGGGCAGCCACCGAACCTTCCAGGTTGTCTTCAAGGGCTCGGTTGCGGGCCTTTCGAACGGCGCCAACGTCTCGTTCAACGGTATCAAGGTCGGCGAGGTCACGCATCTCACTTTCTCGCGAAGCGACCCGCACCAGGTTGTTGCCGACATTGACGTCAACTCGGAGGCGCCAATCGACAGAAACACCAGGGCCCGGCTTGAGACACAAGGCCTGACTGGAGGCGCGGTCGTCGCTCTCCTAGGCGGCGCCACCGCGGCACCGGAACTCGTTGGCCAGAATGGCAGGCCGCCTATCATCTACGCCGGACAGTCCGTGCAGCTGCAGGACATTCTGGATAACGTCGACGCCCTGTCAGTCAAAGCGACGTCGGTTTTGGATGACGCGGATAAGATCATCGCGGAGAATTCCCCGACGATCCATTCGGCGCTTGCGAACGTCGATCAGTTTTCGAAAGCCTTGGCCGACAACTCGGCCGGAGTCGACGCGGCGCTGAAGAGCGTGGGTGAACTCGGCAAGCAGATCGGGCCGCTGGCTGCGCGCCTGCAAACCCTCTCCGACGACGCCGATCGGCTGGTCCAATCGATCGATACTGACCAGGTTCGTGCGATCGTGGGGAACGTCCAGGCGATGTCGACCAAGGGCGTCTCGGTCATCGATCGCGCCGACAAGCTTCTTTCTGACAATTCCGATTCGATTCAGTCGACGCTTCACAACGCCGATGTCTTCTCTAAGGCCTTGGCCGACAACGCGCCGAATGTCGATGTGACGCTGAAAAACTTGGCCGAGATCAGCAAGACCGTTCAGCCGGTCGTGGCGCAAATCCAGAGTCTGACGGAAAGCGCCGATCGCGTGCTCAAGGCCGTCGACCCGGACCAGATTCACACTCTTCTCGGCAACGCGCAGACCTTCAGTCAGGCGCTCGCCGACAGCTCGGACAACGTCAAGGCGCTGGTGCGTGACGGGGCCGTGCTCGCCGGTCATCTCAACGATTCTGCGAATCGTTTGGACACGGCGCTCATCGATGCGGATTCGCTCCTGAAAGCGGTCGACTCCCAGAAGATCGCCGGTATCGTCGATTCGGCAAGCCAGGTTGTGGAGACTGTGCGCCAAAATCGCGGCAACATCGATTCGACGCTTAAGAACTTTTCCGAGATGTCCGCCAAGCTGAACGAGTCAGCCGACAAGGTCGACGGTGTGCTGACAAGCGCTCAGAGTTTTCTCGGCTCGCCCGGCACAAAGGGCGCGGTTGACCGTATTGGGGACGCGGCGCTTTCGGTCAAGAAACTCGCTGACGACGTCGACTCGCGAATCAAGGACATCGCGACTGGCCTCAGCCGGTTCACCAATTCGGGCCTGCGCGAATACGAGGCGCTCGCCGTCGAGGCGAGGCGGACGGTTCAAGATATTGACGGAGTTGTGCGATCACTCGGACGGAATCCAAGTCAGGTTCTCTTCGGGTCGAAACCCTCGCTGCCTGAGTATCACGGCGGGCAATGATGGGGCGAAGAGGGGGTCGATTCCGAGGTCGACTAAGACTTGCCGCTGCGAGCATGCTCGTATTCGCGCTTTCGGCGTGTGCGAGCGGACCTCCGCCGACCCTGTACGATCTCGCCGCTGCGACGCCCCCGCCCGCGCATGCCGTCCGCGCACAGTTCCGGATCGGCCAGGCGACCGCGACGGCCGATCTCGACAGCGATCACATCCTGGTCCGCGAGTCGCAGACCCTCGCTACCCTCGCTGGCGCCAGCTGGCCTGAGTCCCTGCCGGCGCTTTTCCGCGCGCGGCTAGCAGAGAGTTTTCAGAACGCCGGGCTCGCGCGCTGGATCGACGGCCCGGCGGCGAATGCGAACTACGAGGTCGATCTCGACATCCGCGCTTTCGAGCTCGACGCCCAGACGAAGGAGATTCATGTCGACATTGCCGCGTGGATCGTCTCGCTTGGCAGCGGGCGCATCATGGCGGACCAAATCTTCACCTTGCGGACGCCGGTCGAGTCAACCGACGCTGCACATGTGGCGGCCGCGATGGACCAGGCGGCTTCTACTGTCATGACTGAGATCGTCGCGTTCGTCGCCAGGAAGCTCTAGCGCCGACGGGGTCTCCGTCGCCATTTCTCATGCCCCTGCGCGGAACGGATGCGCCGTTTCTCGCGCATAGAACGCCTTGGCCCTTATCAGGTCGGCCTGGGTCAGCCCATGGCCCGCAGGCAGGTCGTCGCGTTCGACCCGCGCGCCGGCGGCGGCGAGCGCCGCCCCCAGTTTTTCGGCGCTCGACCGCGGAGCGATCGGATCGTTCAATCCGGACAGGATGAGCACCGGAACGCCGGAAAGGTCGGGGCTCGGCAAATCGGCCAGCGGAACCATGGCGCGCAACAGGATGGCGCCCGCCAATGTCTTCGGATGCAGCAAAAGAACGGCCGCGGCGATGTTCGCGCCGTTCGAGTAGCCCAGCGCCACAGGTTGATCCAGTCCATAAGCAAGGCGCGCCTCAGCGATGAAATTGGCGAGTTCGCCCGCTCGGCGCCGCACATCGTTCTCGTCGAACAGACCCTCGCGAAAGCGCCGGAAGAAGCGGGGCATATTGCCCTCGAGCACATTGCCGCGAGGGGAGAGGAGCGCCGCTCCCGGCGCGATTTCGCGGCCAAGCGGCACGAGGTCGGTCTCGTCGCCGCCCGTGCCATGGAGAAGGAGAACCGGCAGGAGGGTTGGGTCGACGCCCGGCTCGAAGCGATGAATATAGGCCAACTCGTGCGCCATCACCGACTTCCGAGGGCGGTCGGCGCTTGCAAGGTTCGTCTCATGCGCTAATCGAGCTTTGGCAACGCAGCTTCGATCGCCGCGCGGCGGCCTTCCAGGAATGGCGGGAGTTTGAGCGCTTCGCCAAGCGAATCAGGTGGTTCGTCGATGGCGAAGCCGGGCGGATCGGTGGCGATTTCGAACAGCACCCGGCCGGGCTCGCGGAAATAGACCGAGCGAAAGTAGTTGCGGTCTTTCTGCTCGGTGGTTCGCAGGCGATGATCTTCGGCCAGCTTGCGAACCATCTCCGCCTGCTCCGCGTCGTCGACCGCCCGAAAGGCGATGTGGTGAACCGAGCCCGCTCCTTGGCGCGCCGACAGGAATTCTCCCGCCGTCCTGAGATCGATGATGCCGCCGGTCTCCACACCCGGCGCCTGAAAACGCTGCGTCGCGGCCTCGCTTCCGCTGGCGGCAAAGCCGAACACGTCTGTCAGGATCGCTGCCGTCGGGCCGGCTTCAGCCAGCAGCAGGCTCACGCTGTGGAAGCCACGAATGGAATGTTCCGCGGGCACGCCGCTTGCGCCCCACCCAGGCTTGGCCTCGGCGCTCTTGTCGCCGGTCAGCGCCAACCGGGTTCCGTCTTGATCCTTGAACGCGATCGTTGTTGCGCCGAAGCGTTTGGCAGGCGGATCGTGGGCGACGCCCTTCTCGACCAGGCGCTGGGTCCAATAGCCGATCGAGCCTTCCGGGATACTGAAGACGGTCTCCTGCGTCTCCCCGACCCCGAGCCGGCCAGGCGCCGCGCCCTCCCATGCGAAGAAGGTCAGAATCGTGCCCGGATGCCCGGCCGCATCGCCGTAGTACAAGTGATAGGAGCCGGGGTCGTCGAAGTTGACGGTTTTCTTGACCAGGCGCAGGCCAAGCATGCGCTCATAGAAATCGAGGTTCCGGCGCGCCGAGCTGGCGATGCTCGTCACATGATGGATGCCGCTCGGCATGCATTCTCCTTCTTCGAGGAGGGACTCTACTCCGTCCCCTGCCGTCGGCCAACTTAGACCCGAGCGGCGTGCCTTGCGTCTAAGCCCGCAAGCGGGTCAAAGCCTCTGTTTGGGTCGCGAAGTCGACAAAGGGGCGGGCGCCCTGCAATTCGTCGCCGCTGGCGGCCGTGCGTCCGGCTCTTGTGTCGAACGCTGCCGTGCCGCCAGATCCGCCGGCCTTGGCGCGGTAGAGCGCAGCGTCGGCCAGTCGCACCAGTTCCCCCGGCTCGGTAGCGGTTGAGGGAAAGAGCGCAAAGCCACAGGCGCAGGTCAACCGAATCCCGAGCCGCGGCGTCTCGAAGGGCGTTGTGAAGATCGCCTGGATTTCCTGCCCCAGGGCGATTGCCTCGTCGCGGGTGCCGACGCCGTTGCAGAGGACGGCGAATTCGTCGCCGCCCATCCTGACGGCTGATCCGCGCCCACCCATAGCCTTAGCCAAGCGATTGGCGACTTGTCGGAGAATCTCGTCTCCGACCGGATGCCCATGAACGTCGTTGATGGGCTTGAATCCGTCCAGATCGATCAGACCCAGTGCGAAGGGCTCGCCGGTCTCCGTTGCGACGATGATCCGGTCGGCGAGCAGGCTCTGAAAGCAGCGCCGGTTGGGGAGCCCGGTCAGATCGTCGGTCAGCGCGATGGCCATCGCCGCTTCTCGCGCCTCCTCGGCAACCCGCTGCATTTCGGCGATCGCCAACCGTGACTGCACGATCTCGGCGAACATGCGGAAATGCTCCTCGAGCATGCGGATGACGAAGCCCGCGGCTATGGCGATCAGCACAGCGAGGCAGAGCGTCAATTCAGCGCCGCGCGCCAGGAATGCCACGAGAAGCGGCAATGTGGCGGCGAGGATAATGACGTTGGCTTGGCTTGCGATCCGGTTGAGACAGATCGCGCAAACGGCGGCGACGACCCAAACCCCCACGAGCGCCAGCGCGAACTCGCCCACGCCGTCGCGCCATGTCGAGATTGCGATTGTCAGCGCGAACGCAAAGGTCAGCAGGGGGCCAAGCACGGTTGCCGCACGCACTCTGCGGCGAACGAGGTCGAGCGCCTCAAGCTCGACGCCGGCTCTCGCCCTGAACCAGGAGACGAGTCGAAAGCCCGACACAGCGACGAGCGCGGCAGGCAAGACCACCCCGCTCAAAGGCGAGCCAGTCGATGCGGTCGCGCAGAAGAGCGCCAAAGCTGCAAGGATTACCACCCCATGGACATAGGGGCCGAGCCGCGCCAGCGAACGATATTGCTCGCGCAGGAGCGCATCGTCGAAGGCCGCCTCGAGCGTGTCGAATCCGGACGGAGCGCCGCCAGCGGCGACGGCGTTGAAGGGCACACGGCCTTGAGCCATACGCGTGAATCCCGACATTCATTGTCGCTCTGACCGCAACTCGGCCTAACGGCCAACTTTAGCGCCGCTTTGATCGCCCAGGGGTTAATCCGATGCCTCAACAACGACGTTCACGTAGCGGTAGTGAAGGCCGCATCAACCGCATGGATAAATTTTGATGTTTGACGATGAACGTTGAGCTCAGCGAGGCGGTTCGCCCGCGTGTTCGGCCATCCCGCGGTGGAGCGGGCCGCGCGGGAGGACGCGCTCAAGCCTTGACTGAAGCCGCTCCGGCGCAACCTAGGAGCGAGTTCGGTGAAAGAAAAAGCAAGGAAATGAAAGCAAAATTGCTTTCATTTCCTTTTAATTCCTTTTCCGAATCGGGACTTTTCAAAGGGTTACGCCGGATTCAAATAAAAAAATCTGCTCCCCTTTCCACTCGCCTCCGGGGTTGCGCGCCGACCCTCAGACGGACATCCAGTTGGCCGCCCGCTTTGCGCCTCCTGTTGTTCCTCGGCCGGGATCGCCGGATTTTCGACCGCTTCGGCCTCGCCTGGTTCGTCAGGCGGGATCGCGCCGATCTTCATCATGTGCGCGTGCGCCGCCGCCATGACCTCGTCCGGCGCCGAGTCTCCTGAACCATGCCCAACTCTCTTTCCGCGAGCGTCTGCCGCTTTAATGGGAAGCGACACAGAATAGCGCATATTCCGAAATTCGTAAATCAAATGTCGCGAAAATCTGCTTTCCGGCACGCCGATTGCCGAAGCCGGCTTTGCGGGATTGCCGGCTACCAACGACGCCGAAGACGGTGAGGCGGCCTGGAGGCAAAAGTCTGTTGGAGCGGTTTCGGACCCGTTGCGGACCCTTGTCTTTGATCCGTGGGGAACGTGCACAATGGCGGCCATTTCGCCGACGGGGTGGCGGAGGCGCATTTGACCCGAAGACATCGCAGCCCGCCAAGCAGCCAAAAAGCCGAGGACTTTCGCGCCGCAGTTTCCGGTTCAGAACCTCACGATGGTCGCCGCCCGACAGCGTGAAATTGAAACCATCTCTTGGCGAGGGCAGGCGAGAAAACCCACAGGGTCGACAAGCTATATATGAATGTACTTATCTTTCTTTGGGGTAACAAGCGGAGTGTACTTATCTTTCTTATGGATAACAAATGGAAAGACAAATTGAGTATTTGCAGAATGGAATGACGTGCAGAACTGACCCTTTTTAGTTGGTTACTCGGCCCGTTAAGATGGTAGCGATTCCTGATGTATGAGGACGAGGACGTTTGGCCCGTCAGGTGTCCACATTGCGGCTATGGGTTCACAGCAAAGATCAGACACTTAAAGTTTGATTTCATAAGCAAATGCCCAGCTTGCTCCCGGGATCTCGGACATTCGACGGAACGATTTCATGTAGCGCTCTCCGAGGCGAGAAGGGGCAAGCATAACCCGTGGTGGGAGATGCTCAGGAGCCTATCGCACCCGATAGCCTGTCCCGATCGAACCCACGCAGGTCAGACGCAAGCGCCAAAAGACCTTGATCTCGTCGAAGAGGCATTCGACCTGTTCCTGCTTATGGACGCTGAGCAGCGCGCGGGGCTGATCGCTCGCCAACACGACCGCATGGCGAAGGAGCCAGCAAACCAGCCTCGCCGCAGCTCCGACTAACGGAATCCTTTACTCGAATTCGTTCGACCCAAGCTCTCGCCGCGTTGAAGATCTCGCCGCCGCGATCGCTCTTACGCCGCGCTTCCAGGGTCGTATGCGCGACCACAAGTCTCCGGCTTCCCTGCTGGTTCAACTGGCTGACGACGGGACTCACTGAGCGTGCCGATTGCCGGATCATCATAATTGTCGGAAGAATTGAATAGCCCAAGACTATTCCGCGTGGAAAGACTATTCCGCATGGGAGATTCAAGGTGAGCGCCGACCGATGGCGTGAGGCTCAACAGGGTTCGCGCTTTGATCGCGACGTCCGTGCGATTCTTAGCCTTCAGTTTCTTCATAATATTCCGCAAGTGGGCTTTCACCGTGCTCTCGCACATGTTCAGATGGTAGGCGATTACTTTGTTCGACTTACCTTCCTGGATGGCGCGAACAACCGCCAGTTCGCGACTTGTGACCGCTTTCGCCGAAGGCGATCGCTGCGCCGTTGCGGCGTCGGACCAACCTCCGGCAAGGAAACAGTCCGTCGGCATATATGTCCCGCCCGCCAAAACAAAGCGCATCGCCTTGACTGCGATGTCAAACGCCATCGTAAAGGGAATATATCCCCTCGCGCCATGGCGGATCGCAGCTAGCGCCAGCTCTGGGTCGGACTTGTCAGCAAGAAGAATGACCGGGGTTCCGGGGAAAAGTTCCGTCAATTTCGTCAAGGTATTCATGACCGCTTCGCTGCCGGCTTCCGTCAAAGACAGGATCACAATTGCGGGTGAAGCCGGAGAGCGCTGCTGTTCCAGTTCAAATACTGTTGAATATGTGAGGATTGGCAGTGGAAGCGCCAATCGTGCGCTGCGGCGAATGCATTCCTGTAGGAATGTACGGGCTTCTATCACCGCAATGAAACCGTCGACTTCTGCGGCGGCCGCTACGAAAGCGCTGTGCGGCTCCGTTTCTTCGGCCAACCCACTTTGTTCTAATGACGACATCCCCAGTTCCTCATATGTTAACGATAATACTCATAGCGCGGTGTAAATTAAATGCAAAACTATTGCGACGTGCCACGATACTCCACATTGGATGGGAACGCGTAGACTTACGAATGGCATACCTCCTTCGGGTAACCCTATCTGCACCGCAGCGTAAGTGAGAGTTCAGCGAAACACTCACGCATGAAGGTGATCGTCCGACAATGGGTGAAACTACCTAGACGCTGGCGGGAGTTCCGCCCGAGCGCCCCGCTTGTCACCAGCGGCGGCTGTTCGAGCGCATCTTGCCATCACCTCGAGCCTCTCGACGCCGAAGACGGTGAGGCGGCTCAGAGGCGACAATCTGCGGGACAGACTCGTCTACGACTTTGCGGATATTTAGCGACGACTTGGTTGTCCCCTGCCGGACGTCAGGCGGTCATTGCCGTTCCCTGGGAAAGTATGTATCGGAATCACTTTGGGTTTTGCCAATGTCTCGCTGTGATCGCAATCTACGCCTCAAATGGGGCAGCCATCGTGAGAATGCGCGATAACGGAGCGTCCGCTCTTTCCGAGGGAGGGAGCGACTATCGTGGGGTTGATTATCAACCGCTGCTCGCCCGCGCCGTCGCGAACCTGCCGAGCACGAGTATGGTGGCCGCACGCCATGCGATCTACGAGCGCGCGCGTAAAGCCCAGCTGGCTCAACTCGAGACGGTCCGTCCGCCGCTTCCGGAAATTGATGTCGCTCATGAGAAAGAGGCGCTCGACCAGGCGATTGCGCTGATCGAAGCGAGTTTCGGCGGCGCGGATTCCGCCCCGGCGGGGCAGCCGTTCGCCGCGACGATTCCGGCGGCGCTCATCCAACAGGCCCGCACACGAGCCGCGCCAACAAA
>JGI12635J15846_10006510_pt1 | contig 10004 bp, 8 predicted proteins | sample BlaSpr_A8_OM2_M2_FD_15846 | JGI IMG/M metagenome (IMG submission 15846)
CATTTGCGCTCGTGCTATCGACATGCAGCGCCAAGAACCGGCCGTCGCGCGAGGGAATGGCCCAACCGACGATTTTCTTCTTAGGCTGCCATACGTCACGCACCTGGCCTTGCAGGTCGATATTCAACAGCGAGTTTTGCTCATCTCCCGTTGAAGGGGCCCAAAGGCTTTTGCTGTCCGCTGCCCAATCAAGAGAGGCCAATCCGGGCCAGTTCTGAATGCTTAACCATTTGTCGGGAACTCCATTGAGCGGGACGAGATGAATTCGCGGCGGCTCGTCTGTTCTCGCGTTAGCGATGGCCAGCGTGGCCCCGTCGGGAGATAGACTCCAGTTGTAGAGCTTGGGCGAAGCATTTTCGATGCGAAACACCTGCCTTCCTTTTCCCTTAAACGGATTGAAACTGAAGAAGGCAAGGGACCGATCTTCGATGACGCTATAAATACAGATCGTAGCAGGAGCCCGCGCACACTGTTGATTCGTAATCCGCTTTGCCCCCAATATCCGCTGGGGCGCACCTCCAACCAACGGCGCCCTCATCAAAGAAGTCACGGGATCGGTTTCTCCCCAATTGGGATACTCAACGTAGATGATCTGCGTACCATCCGGACTCAAGCGCGACTCGATGAGTTGACGGTTGCTGCGAATAAGCAAATCTGGAACTGGCTGATCAATGGCTTGCCCATAGATGCTGAGCGTTCCGGCTCGATCAGAAGCAAAAATTATTTCTTTATTGTCCGGGGTCCAGTCATAAGGGATGTCTTTGTGCTCCTCAAATGTGAGACGTTGGGGTTCGCTGATAACGCCTGGTCCTTTGATCTCGGCCATGTACACAGCTGGTTGTGGAATCCCCTTTAAGTAGGTAATGCGCTTGGCATCGGTTGTAATGCTGATGCTGAACACATTGCCTGTGCCGCTGGTTAACCGGACTGGCACACCCCTTCCTTTTCCCTGCTCATTGACTTCGACCGACCAAAGATTAGAGTCTGGGGGGCTAGGAGGTAGCTCAGTTACTGTGTAAATCAAATGAGCATCCGACGCCCAAGCCAGAGGTCCTTCCAGACCGGTTAGTGTCCACTTGTTGAGCTGAGCAGCCGCGCCAATGCCACCACTTTGGCCGTGAACCTGAAGAACCTCGATGGACGCATTGGATTCATTCCCACCGAAATCCAGCCTTGCGTGGGTATACGCGAGCTTGGCTCCGTCCGGCGACCAGGCTACCCCTCCGAAGAGATCGCCCTCGTCACCGAGCAATTTATGTGACTGGCTGCCGTCTGCCTGCATCAACCAGATTTGCTGATGCAGCTTCGATCCGACAAAAAGTGCGACTTCCTTGCCGTTGGGTGATACCGCCGGAGTGTTGCCGTCATCCAGAAGCTTGCGTGCGCTCCCACCCAATGTGGAAAGTTCCCAAAGGCCGGACTGCTGCCCCGGTGCCGATAGAGCAACGACAATGTGTGCGTTGTCGGGAAACCAGCTCATCGATACTGCCTTCAGAGGTTCAGGCAATGTGATGGAATGTGTTTCTCCGGTATCGATCTGGCGCAGGTAGAAGCCTCTTGCGTCCGAGAAAGCAAGGTACTTGCCGTCGCGCGAAATGGCGGCGGCCCGGACACGATCGTCTTCGGGATTAGCCGTCAACTGTGAAACGCGGATCTGGGGCGGAAGGTGGGCTCGGTCCAGTAGCATTCCGAGCTTCATGCCGAGCAGCATGAGAACAGCGGCTGCCAAAAGGGCGCCAATCCAATAGCGAGGCCGTGACGTGTAAGATCTTGTGATGGTCTCCGTCACAGGAGTAACCCCGCCGTCCTTGGTTGTAGATTTTCTTGCAATGGGAGCCAGGAATCGATAGCCTCGACGCGCCACAGTTTCTACAAAAATAGGATTCTCGGCCGAGTCCCCTAAGGCATCCCTCAGTCGGCGAATAGCAGCGTTGAGACTGTGATCAAAATCGACGAACGTATCCGCCGGCCACAGCCGCTCCCGTAAATCTTCTCGGGTAACAACATCACCCGGCTTTTCAAGAAGCTGAGCGAGTACCTGGAATGGCTGCTCTTGGAGTTTGACCCTGGACCCGTTTCGGCGTAGCTGGCCGGTTCGAAGGTCAAGTTCGAACAGTCCAAAGCAAACCGTGTCGGAGTCTTCTCCGCTTGGTGCCCCTCTGCTTGGGCTATTTGAGCTTGCCACAAGGTCGGAGTCTAGCACTCTGATCGTTCTCTTCTGCATGTCATCTCTATCGCTAATTCTTAGACGGGGTTGGGGTTAATCGGTGATCGAGATTTAACCCGCTCGTCATCGGCAGAGCCTTGAGGCACTCAACGGCTGGGCCCACCTTTCAGGCACGGAAGGTGCGAAATGGTGTTCGCAAAAAGCCAGTCTTGTACTTGTATAGGTGTTTTGTTGCTCTGGGCCAGTATCTTGTCGTGCGGCGTTTCGGTCGCTGCGGCACAGGATTGGCATGAGGTTCAGATTCTCTTTTACGACGACGCTCGCGTTCAGCGATCCGTTTTGGAAGCCGGGGAATTGGAAGCGGGCAGAATCTTCCGCTTGGCAGGGATACGGCTGGCCTGGGTCAATTGTTACTCAAAANTTTCAGACTCGGAGAGAGAGCACTGCCGACTGGTTCCAGGGATGAGTCAGTTTGTCCTGCGTGTGATTCCAAAGGGGAAAGCCTCATCGGATTTAGTTTTTGGGCAGGCGTTTCTCGGTGAAAGTGGGACGGGGAAGTATGCCGACATTTTCTTTGATCGAATCCAAGCCGCCCGCGATGAGTATGGGACGAGTGTGCCGCGACTGCTGGGTGCCGTCGCCGCACACGAATTGGGCCATCTGCTTCTCGGTTTTCAAGCTCACTCTTGGACCGGCATCATGACGCCGGTGTGGGAATCGGAATGCTTGCGCCGCTTGAGTATGGGGAACCTGTTGTTCACTCCTGACCAAGCGGCCCGAATGCAATCAAGGCTCGGCCAAAGTGACTCTCACAAGTTCGCGGCCCTTGCAAATACAGAAGTGGAATCGAGCAGATCGTTTACGAGCCGCCGGTCCGGAATCGCTTGGGTGTACCCCGCGCAGGAACTGCCTACACCAGCCCCGCCTGGAGCATGAACGTGGTGTACGCGCGCCTGAAACCCTGGGGAGTTGCCTCTACCTTCCTTCTGGGATTGTTTCTTGGATTTTTCCGGGCAATTGCGTGGACCGTTTATCAACTCTGCAAAAGGCTGAAGCCAGCCGCCGACTTGGCAGTTTGATTTGTCGATGCGGTGAACGGGGGAATCGCATGTATCTGCTTTCTCGCGGATCGGGCTTCCCTGTTTTGTTCATACACGGCATACCCACCAGCAACCATCTTTGGAATGCGGTTGTCGACAAATTGCTAGGGCGCTTCTCTTGCCTGGCCATTGATTTACCGGGACTTGGAGCCGGAAGTGGTGGCCGCGGAGCGTCTCAACTTCCTTGCCGGAGCGGCCCTAGCGTGCGCAGGTGTGACGGCTGCCTAGCCTCGTCGTGTGTCCGCATAGCTCTGGTGGGGCCCAATCTTCATGGCGATCAGGATGGGAGTGGTCATAAAAGTTGTGACCAGCGCCATGATCACCATCATGGTGAACAGCTGCGGTGACAGGATGCCGAGCTCCAGCCCAGCGTTCAGTATCACCAGTTCAATCAGCCCGCGAGTGTTCATCAGGACTCCCAGACCAAGCGAGTCCTTCCAGTTCATTCCTGTGGCCCTCGCGGTGAGGGCCGCTCCCGTGAGCTTGCCCAGGACGGCGGTTGCGACAATCGCCCCGGTGTAGCCCCACATCGATCTCCCTGTGAGCAGATCGATGTGGCTGCGCAGTCCGGTGAGCGCAAAAAACAGAGGCAGCAAAAGCGCCAGGCTGAGGGATTCGATCCGCTCCACGAGTTCGGCAATCATGCCTTCCCTTCTTGGCATGACTAAACCCGCCATAAATGCGCCAAACAGCGCGTGCACTCCCAGTCGCTCGGTTGTCCAGCTGGCGGCGAGCATGATCAGAACCATAGAAGACATGAGTTCCACGCCGGTACCGTACTTTTGATAAAGGGACTCGAAGAAAGATGCCGCGCGGCGAATTGGGCCCAGCATGGCGGCCACGAACGCCACCAGCAAGAGCAGCGTAACCGCAAGGCGGTGCCAGCTTTGGGCGGAACGCACCATCGCGGTGAGAATGGCCAACAATAACCAGGCGCTAATGTCATCTATCGCCGCGCAAGAGATCGCCATTGTTCCTAAGCCGGTTCCGAGAAGATTGCGTTCTTTAAGTATCCGGGCGAGTACCGGGAAAGCGGTCACGCTCATTGCCGTCCCCATAAAGAGACTAAAGGAGGAAAACCCCACCCGCGGGCCGGCAAATTGCGGATAGAGCGCCGTGGCCAACCCAAGGCCCAGGGCAAGCGGCAGCGCAATGCTGAAATTGCTGATCAGCACGACCGCGGCGCGTTGTTTCAGGATGCGTTTGAGATCTACCTCAAGGCCGACCACAAACATAAAGAGCAGGAGCCCGAGCTGGCTCAAAACCGTGAGCGCGGTGATAGATGCCGCGGGAAAAACGTAGGCAGAGGCGCCGGGAAAGAACCGCCCCAGAAGAGATGGTCCAAGGGCAATTCCGGCCGTCATTTCGCCAACGACACGCGGCTGGCCGATGCGCTGGAAGATCCAGCCCAGCGTGCGGGCCGCCAAGAGAATGACCCCAATCGAAAGTATTAATTGCTCAGTGTTCACCCGAGTGCCTTTTCCCAACCGCGTGTGCCCGCGCTAGCGTCGAAAGTGATCCAGGTTCGAGTGACCGCATCTGCCTTCGACTGTGATCCAGGTCACCCGACTTTGCTGGCCATGGGAAATGGAGTTGGCTCAGATTCAAATTCACCCAGGAGATTCAACCGAGTCAACCGCAGTAATTTCAGCAACAGACGTTCTTGCCAATCAGCAGGCAATTCGAAAGAACCAGTCCTTCATTCTAAAGAACCAGGAAGAGATCAAGAAGAATCAAGAGACGGGTAGTGTCATCGTGAAGAACCAGAAAAGATTCTGGCTGCCGTGCGCCACTAGAGACGGTCTGGAACATCAGTTTGGCTGACCGGCGGTGGTCATATCGATGTTGGCGGGTTTGATGTCCGCCGGTATGAAAGAACGATCGAGCAGATCCTTCATCTCTACCTTCGTCGTCAGAATTCCCGCCTTGATCCCCATGTCACGGATTCTCTCCATCTCCTGATCGGTGGGGTTCAGCATGCGATAACTCACCCGGTCGGGAGGTTCCGTAAGGACGTAACGAATCAGTTTCTCGTCCTGCCGGAAGTAGGGATAGACCACTTTGGCCGCGTCTATACGATGCGTTTCCGCCCATTCGCCGCTCTGCGCGATACCGCGAACCAAATCCGCAACCACGACAGGACGCTCTTTGATCAGCTTCTCGTGCACTACAAGCACGCAAGAGATGAAATGGGGCCAGATGTCCTTGGCGTAGTAGAGCACCCGGCCACTGCCATCGAGCTCTGCCTTTGCGGCAAAGGGCTCACCGACAAAGTAGGCATCAATGGCTTTCCCGGCGAGAGCGCCAGGCATGTCCGGCGGTGGCATCTCCACAAACTTGATTTCCTCCGGCTGCACTCCCTGTTCTTCCATCAGCCTGTGGATGACCAAGTTCTGATTGCTGTAACGACTGGGGATGGCAAAAGTTTTGCCGCGAAGATCGCGCAAGCTTCTAATGTCCGTATTCTTCCCGACCATTACCTCGGAGCCGTCGCGATGCCCCAGGTACAAGATCTTGACCGGAACACCCTCTTCCCTCAATTTCATTGCCAGCGGAGCGATCATGAAGGCAGCCTCGATGCGCCCCGCCTTGATCGACTCGGCCATGGTGGGGAAGTCCGTGAAGCGCTGGGATTCGAATCGGGTCGACTTGCTGGCTTTGGAGGCAAAATCGGTTACCGGGCACGTGAGATGACAGGTGACCGGCAAGAAACCGACCTTCAGCACCTCGCGCCGGTCCGCCCACTCGGAGGCGCTTTGCTGGACAGGCTTAGGCCGCCACGGCTTGAAGCGCAGCAGGCTGACTACCGCAACGAACACAATTACTCCCAAGAACCAGCGACCGATGGAAGAGCGAAACATATGGTGCACTCCTTCTCCGAACACACTTGCGCGAAACGCGCTCACCGCTTATACAGTGGTGTACTCTCCAGAATCCGACTCGACATCGAGTTCAGTTAAGATCTGACGAGTCGCCTCGACCACCTCGGAGTCCGTCGGATTTCGCGGGCGCGGCGTGGCCAGGCTCAACTCATGGCGAACCTGCGCCGGCCGCTCCCCCAGCACAATCACCCGGTCCGCAAGCTGGGCCGCTTCCTCAATATCATGAGTCACGAGCACGACGGTACGAGGCCGTTCCTGTAGGATGCGCGCCACTTCCTGACGCATGCGGAGCCGAGTCAAATAGTCGAGCGACGAAAAGGGTTCATCGAGCAGCAGAATGTCGGAGGAACCCGCCAATGCCCGCGCGAGTTCCACGCGTTGCCGCATGCCACCCGAGAGCTGGTGAGGATAGCTGTTCTCAAATCCTTCCAACCGGATAAGCCGTACCAGTTCGCGCACCTCCTGCAGGCGTTCCTGCTTGCTCTTCTCATGCCGCAGCCCCAACGCGATGTTTTGCGAAACAGTTTGCCAGGGGAACAGCCCGTCCTGCTGGTGCACCATCCGACTCTTTCCCTTCCGCTCGATGGAGCCGGAAGTCGGGTGGTTGAAGCCCGAGAGCAAGTTCAGCAATGTCGTTTTCCCGCAACCCGAGGGACCAACAATCGCGACGAACTCTCCGTGGAAAACCTCGATCGACAAATCGCGGAGAACTTCCACAGCGCCGAAGGAGTGCGAAATATGACGAAGCTGCAGCGGGGAAACGGTCATCCACGTTATCTTAGACTCTCTATCGTTCGTATCCCCACCTGATACTCGGGATTTTGGTGAGTTGTTCGAGGCCACGGTCAATCCCGACGCCGACCAATCCGATGACGATCATTTCGACCACGAGAATATCCGTGCGGAGACCGTTTCGCGCATCCATTACGGCAAAGCCAAGCCCGTCGCGCCCGGCGATCATTTCCGCCGCCACCACCACCAGCCAGCAGACGCCCGCTGTTACCCGAAGCGTGGTGACCACCTGCGGCATGATCGCCGGCAGCGTAACCCGCGCCAGTTTCTCTGAATCAGACATTCCGAAGTCCTTGGCGACCCGCGAATAGATCGTAGGAACGTTGGCGGCAGCGGCCATGGTCGCCAGAACCACAGGGAAAAATGCGGATAGAAAAATGAGAAAGATAGGAGAAGCGTCGCCTACGCCGAACCAGAGAATCGCAAAGGGAATCCACGCCAAAGGCGAAAGATTCCGGAAGAAGTTGACAATCGGGAGAAACGCCGTTCGCACCATCTGCTTCTGCCCCATCCAGAGGCCTGCGGGTATGCCGGCGGCCACTGCCAACCCAAATCCACAAGTGACCCGGAACAGTGAGGTGATCAGATCGGTGAATAGGCGACCGGTCCGTGCCTCTTCTCCGAACGCACGAAGAACATCGAGAGGTGCAGGAAATGCGCTAGGGTGGAAGATACCGCTGCGCCAGACGATCGTCCAGATCCCGATCAGCACCGCGACTACCGCGAGAGGAAGAGTGACCGACCGAATGGCGCCAAACTTTGTCATTTCAAGGCACACGCAAATCCGCTGATTTTCGAGCTAACCACGCCGAGAGGCAATAACAGATTGATACTAGGGCTCGAGCAAGGATGCCACCACGCAGTTCTTCCCCCCCGGACAGGATCGGGCCTCCAGAGACCATTGCTCGACGTTGAAATGCGAACTTATCTGTGACGATCAAACCCGGGCGATCCTCTATAGGGGGAGGATAGTTGCCCCATGATCAATGGTTTCCGCTGACGCTAACGATCAACCATTGTGAGAATGTGGGCATCTTAAGATCGTGGCGGAAGAGAAGGACAAGGACGATGATATCGATAGGCTGCGGCGGATGCTCGCTGGCGTTCACGAAAAGCGCAACGAGCCTTCCCGGTTGAAGAACATCATTACGCGGCTTCGCACGAGGAAGATTCGGGAGACTAAGAGGGAGACGAAACAAAAAAGGAAAACTGACGCCGCTTAGCTTTTCCTTGCTTCCGCCCTCTCAGTTGGCTCGAAAGGGTTCTTGCGAACCATCACGAACGCGAAAGGAAGCATCCCGACTGAATCGAAGCCACCCTGACGGCGCCCGGCGGCTCCTTTCAAATCAGCGTCGCAAAGAAGCTGGAAATGGCTATCATCCGGCCTCCAGCGTAGGCCTTCCTCAGCCGATTATGTTGGAAACGCTAAACGGCTATGCTGCGCGCTTCTGTTCGGCGCGATGCAGCCGGGAGCGGTGCTTTTCCCTCACCTGTTCTGTCGAAACAACTCTGCGCCCAAGGTCTGCGAGTTGCACAAGCTCATGCTGGATTGCTTGTAGCCGTTCATTCCTCTGTCCGTGAGCGACCTGAGCCTCGGTTCCACTGCGGCCGCCACGGCGAAATTGTTCATTCAACTCTTGAATGCTGGCGATCTCCACTCGTAGACGCCCAATCTTATCCCGAAGAACCCGTAGATGATCCATATTTATTAGAATAGCTTATCTGGGCAGCTTCCGGCAGAATTGCAAAAAAAGAGTTTCATCACGCTACTCCCTGCCTGCGGGGCAACCCTTCGCTAGAACCTGGCACGAGCCTGTGCGCTCGTTCGATGATCGGTACCAGCCGCTCCGGTAGTTCGCTCTTCATCACGAATTCATCCACTAACCACAGGATTCTTTCCGGCATCTCGGAATACGCTGAGAGCAGGATGATCGGCAGGTTGGGAAACCTCTGTTTGATATGGAAGGCTATGGCTTCCGCGTCCATCCCTTCCTGTTTGTACTCCAGCAGAACCGCAGCCACCGACGCTTGCTCTAGCGTCTTTATCGCATCGTGGCCGCTGGATGCGAGTTTGACGCAATAACCCTGAGATTCCAGAGTCGCTTTGCGAAGCTCCAACATTTGTAGACGGTCATCGATGCACAGCAGAGTGGGAGAGTCCATGGCCACATTCTCCTTGGGGCTTTGCCGGAAGAGTTACACGCCAGGCGGCTCACCGTCACAACACATCCGCCGCCACTTTAGGGCCTGCGAGTCACAGGCCGTGCGTCAGAGGACGACCAGGATCCAAACAAGATAGCCGACCAGAAGAATGCCTGTCTGTTCACAATTGATCACGTCCAAGAAAGAGTCCTTGTTCTCCCCATCGGGAATCGGCTGCTCGGAGTATGAAGGTGGCGCGAAAACAGCGGCAGATTCGCCGGCAGCAGGCTGAGTGATCTGCTTTGGGCCACTCTACGAAAAGCCCACTTTCCGCCAAGTGGGCCAGGATCTGATAAACACTATGCTGTTTTGCGGGAGGTTGACTTGATGACAGGGGCAGCGATGCGTTATTCCTGGTGAGGGATGCGATCACGGAACAGCCTGGACGCCACCGGCGTCGGCCTTATCGGGAGGAAACATGTCGAGCGCAGTGAGATCGACGGTAACGCTGCACGTAGTTTCAAGCCTGGATGGCTTCATCGCCAAGAAGGACAACAGTGTTTCGTGGATGGACTCTAGCGACGTCTACGAAAGGGGGGTTACTGACAACGACGGCGCTGAGGTCATCCAGTCGATAGACTGCTACGTGCTAGGTTCTCGCACCTATGAGCACGCGCTCGAACTCGGCTGGCCTTATGGCGATACTCCGACGGTCGTGATGACAAATAGAGAGCTGCCGTCCGCGAGGGAGAGCGTGGAGTTCTACTCAGGCGACCTGGAGCGATTGGTGGGTGAGATACTCGCGCCTCGATACGAAAACATATGGCTGGTTGGAGGGGCCATGTTAGGCCAGAGTTTTCTCAGGCTCGGCTTGGTGGATGAAATCAGATTGATGATAGCGCCGGTCATATTGGGTGACGG
>JGI12635J15846_10006512_pt1 | contig 10003 bp, 9 predicted proteins | sample BlaSpr_A8_OM2_M2_FD_15846 | JGI IMG/M metagenome (IMG submission 15846)
CCTAGCATCACCGAGCGGCCCCGAATCGCTCGCAACCTGAAATCGTAACCCGGGATCAAAATGTCGGCGATGCCGTCCCCATCTAGATCAACCATGTGGGAGCAGATTCTATCCTGGTATTTGCGATCTGACTTGACCAGAGTACCTCGCCAGTTCCGAGATCCAGAATCGTCTCTAAGAAAACACCGTGCATCACGAAATCGGGCTGATCTCTACTATCGCCGTTGGTTTGGTCTACGCGTTGATCGGTGGCTACATCGCTAGCCGGCTGCGCCTCCCGCCGCTGGTAGGCTATCTTCTCGCCGGGATCGCGGTCGGACCATTTACCCCAGGCTTTGTAGCGGACGCCAAGCTGGCACCGCAATTGGCCGAAATCGGGGTCATTTTGCTGATGTTCGGGGTTGGCCTGCATTTTTCCGTTGGTGATCTCCTGGCGGTCCGCCGGGTAGCGATTCCGGGCGCCTTAGTGCAGGTCGTTGCTACAGTGGCGCTGAGTTTTGGGGTGACCCGGCTGTGGGGCTGGAGCAATGGGGCTGGGGTGGTGCTCGGAATTGCCTTATCGGTAGCCAGCACCGTGGTATTGCTGCGGGGGCTAGAAACCGAAGGCCTGCTCAATTCCCGGAGCGGTCGCATCGCAGTCGGCTGGCTAGTTGTGGAGGACTTATTTACGGTAGTGGTCCTCGTATTGCTGCCTGCCTTCGCCGCTTTGCTTGCCGAACAACCGATCGGCGCGGATTCGGCCAATCACATCGAATGGGATCTGCTCCTGAACGTCGGTATGGCCTTGGCTAAGCTCGCAGCCTTTGTGTTTTTTATGCTTTTGGTTGGCTCCCGGATATTGAGGTGGTTACTCAACCGGGTTGCCGCCAGCAATTCGCGAGAGTTATTCACCTTAGCCGTGGTAGCGGCCGCCATCGGTATCGGCTTTGGCGCATCCGAAGGATTCGGGCTTTCGTTTGCCCTGGGCGCATTTTTCGCCGGGGTGGTGGTCGGCGAATGCGGGCACGGCGAACGGGCAGCTGCCGAATTGCGAGCGCTTCAAGATGTCTTCACTGCTCTCTTCTTCGTTGCCATCGGGATGCTCTTTGATCCGAGCATTCTCGTTCGGCAACCGTTCGTCGAACTAGCCGTTGTCGGAATCATCGTTTTTGGGAAATCAGCAGTCGCATTTCTGATTGTGGTTCTGCTGCGTTATCCGATCGGTACCGCACTGATCATCGCTGCTGGACTAGCTCAGATTGGGGAGTTCTCGTTCATATTGGCTGAACTCGGTATTGGGCTGCATTTGCTTCCTGCCGAAGCCCAGAGCTTGATCGTCGCGGGCGCGCTGATATCGATTGCTATCAATTCGTTTCTTTTGCGTGCCGGGCGGGCTATTGCTGCTCGCCGGCAAAACGCTGAGAGCGAGGAACACTTGTCCACCTCCAGCGCTTAATTTCATTGAAGAACCGCCCTGCCGGGGGAGGGGGTCCTTTCCGGCGCCGCCGTTCAATCTCGTTTGCGACCTTCGGAAGCTTCTATTTCACACCCAACGAGTGCTCATGTTCAATCTGCAGGAGACGATTATACTTCGCCAGACGTTCGGACTGAGTAATCGAGCCGACTTTAATGAAATCTCCGGCCCAACCTACGGCGAGGTCTGCGAGCCAATTATCTTCGGTCTCGCCGCTACGGGCGCTGATCGAGATCTGCCAGCCGGCCGATCGGGCGAGCAGATAAGCTTGTTTTGCTTCGGTCAAGGTACCGATTTGATTGACCTTGAGTAGCAAGGCATTAGCAGCACGAGTCGCGATGGCCCGCTGAATCCGCTCGGCATTAGTGCAGGTCAGATCATCGGCCAAGGTTAAACAATGATTGGCGAGTTTCCGTCTTAACGCTGGCCAATGATCCCAATCGTCCTCGGCTAGTCCATCCTCGATGCTGACCAGCGGATAAGTTTGCGCCCAGGAACTAACGGTATCGATCAGTTCTGACGGTGACAGCGTTTTATCATCGAGGTTATATTTACCGTCGGTGGTAACAAAATGGCTGGCTGCAACATCGACTGCGAGAGTAGCGTCTTCAACGGGTTCATATCCGGCAGCTTGCACCGCTTCAACCGCGGTCTCGAGCATTTCTGAGCTATCAGGAAACGGCGGAGCTAATCCGCCTTCGTCTGCTGTCAGCGCGGGGGTCGCGTATCGCTTCCTGATTATCGACGCTGCCTCTTGATAGATGTCGTACATTTGAGCCAGGCGTTCCGAGATACTCGAACCCAACAGCGGAACAACCAACACATCTTGAATCGCGACTTGGCCGAAAGCGTGTTTTCCACCACTAAACAGGTTGATCGTCAATGCCGGCAAGCGAGGCGATGCAGACGGCAACAAGGAGGCAAAATATTCAAAGAGCTCCAGGTGCTGGTGAGCAGCCGTCGCCCGAGCGAATGCTAACGAGACGGCGAGGATGGCATTGGCTCCGAGCCCGGATTTGTCTGGGGTACCATCGAGGTCCAGGAGCCGGTTATCTAGCTGTTCCTGACCATCGAAGGATTCGTTCTTCAGGGCAGCTGCGATGGGTCCCCGAATGTTGGTAACCGCCTTTTGGCAGCCCAGGCCCTGGAACCGTTTCCCGCCATCGCGCAACTCTTTTGCTTCTGCTCGTCCCGTTGATGCACCGGAAGGTACCGAAACCGTGGCGGTGGTGCCGTCGTTCAGTGCCAACGTAGCCGCTACCGTTGGACGGCCCCGGCTGTCTAAGATTTCCCAGGCATCAAGCCAGTTAATTTTGATCATGCGTCTAGTCTCCGGGCAAAGTCTTCGACCAATGCCGGCACAGTTGCCGGACGATGCGAAATGAGATGAAGCGCGGTCTCTTTCTGTTTGCTGCGTTCGTCGTCCGATAGGTATTCGAGAGGCGACCTGCCCGAGGTTCGGGCCAGGAGACAAGCGATCGTGTTGTTCACGGCCCGGCTTTCGACCCCATCAAACCAGGCGGCTGATCCGGTTTCACCCACATACGTATTCCAGTACTCGACTGCTGCTTTTAGGAATGCCAAACGATGCGCTTTGAGGTGGTGACCCTTGCTTAGCAAATGGGTGAGACTGAATCCGAGATCAAACGCTGGATCACCGATATGCACCACTTCATGATCAAGCAGGATCAAGCGACCCTGATAGACGAGAATATTTTTCGGGCTGTAGTCGCCATGCACGAGAGTAACACAATGTGCCCTGTTTTCCTCGACCACGCCGTCTAAGAACTGAGCCGCGGCAGGAACTTTCTCGGCCGTGAATTGGTAGTACGGCTCTAACCTGAGCGTTTCAAAGAACAAACGGTTTTCAAACGCCGGAAACAATTCCTGCCGCATCTCATAACTTTTCTGATGGACGCTTGCCAGCAGCTCTCCAAACTGGCGGATTAGGTCGCGATCGAGCCTGTCGCGCAGCAGTTGTTCTTTCCAGTTCTCATGGGGCTCTGGCACCGCTTCCATAGCGAGTAGGTGTTGCTCTGGGTCCTCGAACAGCAGCTTTGGGATTGTGTGTGCCGGGGTGACCAAAGGAAGATAGCGCAAGGCATTGGCTTCGACCCGGATTCGAGCCGGATCACTGAACCAATCGGTTTGAACCCGGAGCTTGGGCAGCGCCTGTTTTAGCACCCAGCGAGCGCCGTTGGCGAGCTGGAGCAAAACGGTCTTGTTTGAGACGCCTCCGCGCAGCGTACGAAAGACCGGAGTCTCCTGCTTCCCGATCCGCTCGGTCTCACGCAGGTATCTCAGCAGATCATTCGCATTTTCGATGTCGGCGACCAAGGATGTTTTCTTGGGGGATAAACCGAGGTGAATCCTAAAGGTTGGATAATTATCGCGCCAAGAGAAAATGTTTTTGCCAAACACCGAAAGAAACGAAAGGCAGACTTACCGCGGAGCGGCTGTGAGGCCCCGGCCTTGGACCTCTCAGCCTTGAGACAATACGTTCGCAAATGTCCGCAGTATCAATGCACAAGACGTCGCACCGGCATCCAGCGTACCTCGCGAACGCTCGCCCAGGCGGCTAGCCCGGCCGATTCTAGCAACTAAATCTCGAGTCGAGTCTTTTCCGCTTTCTGCTGCGCCTGCCATTTCCTGAAGCGCTTGACCGAAACTTGAACCGGTACCAGTCGCGGCCTGATATTTTTCCTGGGCGGGAACTAAGGTATCCATGATGGTCTTATCACCCGGTTTTGCGCCTCCAAGCTCTTCGACGCCTTTACGCGCGGCGGCCAGCATCGCGCCAAATACTTCGGCGTCGATAGCAGGCTTATTCTTGGCTTGAAGACTCATCTGGATAAAAAAAGTGCCGTAGATCGGGCCCATGGCGCCTCCGATCTCGGTCATCAAGGTTTTTCCGATCAAAGCTAATCCGTCAGAAACGGAAATCGTCTGTTCCGCGAGGCGCGTTTTGGCCAGAGCAAACCCCTTGCTCATGTTAATCCCGTGATCGCCGTCGCCAATCGCGCCATCGATTTCGCTGAGATAGCCACGGTTGGTCTCGATGGTCTCGACCAGCGCCAAGACCAACGGGCGGCCGGCCGTTGCCGGATAAGATTCACTAGCCATTTCTTTGCAATTGGGTCAGTCCCATACTCTCGCATTCCAGGTCTACCAAGGTCTTCAGTTCGGCATCCACCTTCATTAAAGTGATGGTGATCCCCATCATCTCCAGGGAAGTAAAATAATTCCCAACGTAAGACCGATAAACGCCAATCCCGGATTCTTTCAGCAGATCGAATACTTTGCTAAACGCAATATAAAGCTCCATCACTGGGGTAGCTCCCAAACCTGAAATCAAGACCACCACTTCGTCGCCCGATTTGAACGGGAGGTCTGCCAGGATATGATCGAGGGAAAGCTTGGCGATCTCGTCGGCAGACTTCAGATCGGTCACTTCAACGCCAGGCTCGCCGTGATGGCCGATACCGACTTCCATTTTACCCGGCTCGACCTGGAAATTCGGTTTGCCGACCGCAGGGATGGTACAGGGCGTCAGACCGACTCCGATGCTCCGGCAGTTGTCGATTGCCTTCTGAGCCGCGGCTATCACCTCATCCAAGGATCCTCCCAGAGCGGCTTTCGCTCCGCCCACTTTCCACATCAGCACCTCTCCGGCGACGCCCCGCCGTTTCTCCCGCTCAGTTTTTGGAGCGGACGGGACATCGTCGTTTGCGATCACCGTTTTGACCTGGATGCCGTCGATTTCGGCGAGCTGTTTAGCCATTTTTACGTTCAGATTATCTCCGGCATAGTTACCGTAGAGACAGGCGACGCCTTTGCCGCTGTCGGCGGCCTTGAACGCATCCAGAAATGCCTGGGCGGAAGGAGAAGTAAAAATCTCGCCGGCCGCAACCGCATCGCAAAGATTCTTGCCAATGTAACCGATGAACGCCGGCTTGTGTCCCGAACCGCCTCCGGTCACAATGCCGACCTTGTTGGCGACCGGGGCTCCAACGAATTTGAGGACGCGAGGATTGTCGGTTTTGGCCACCAGGTGCGGATAGGCCTTGGTAAAGCCCTGAAGCATGTCTTCGACGACAAGCGTCGGATCGTTGATGATGCGCTGCATAAGATAGAAACGTGGTTGCGAAGTCTGACGGGAGGAGTTAGCGGGCCTGGGATAAAGTCCAGTCGAGACCTTAAACACCGGCCCACCAAGGTTGTCAAAGTTCCAGTTTAAGCGGTGGATTTTGAGAGAGCGGAGACTGGTGGCACTAACAACTGGCGCGAGAAAGTCAGTGCTTGGGTAAAAAAATGATTCATTTGACTAGTTTTTACTAAAACGTTGTAGAGCGCACCGGTAAAATTTGCCTGAACGGCTCAAATAAAAGCTTGATCTCGCAAGTGAGCAGAAGTCCTTTGAATTTAACGACCCGATCCCAAAGATTGACTGGGTCGCCGCATCTCTGAGACGCAATGGCTTACCTTGAGATCACTCAGCTGGATAAACACTACGACCGGTTTCAGGCACTAAAGCAAATCAACCTGTCGGTTGAGAAGGAAGAGTTCATTGTTTTTGTCGGTCCGTCCGGATGCGGCAAAACGACACTTCTTCGAACGATCTCCGGTCTGGAAACTCCCACGGTCGGGAAGATTACCCTGGACGGTCGAGACATTACCTACGTTCATCCGTCGAAAAGGAACCTGGCGATGGTCTTCCAGAACTACGCGCTTTTTCCACACTTGAGCGTCTTTGAGAATATTGCGTTTGGTCTGCGCTTACATGGATTGTCCCGGCAAGAGATTGAGCAGCGAGTGCAACGTGCGGCCAAATTGCTGCATCTGGACCCGTTGTTGACTCGGAAGCCGAAACAACTCTCAGGAGGTCAACGCCAACGGGTTGCCATCGGAAGGGCCATCGTGAAGCAACCGAAGCTATTCTTGTTCGATGAACCGTTGTCGAACCTTGATGCGAAGTTGCGCGTGCGGATGCGAGTCGAGCTCCTGAACCTGCATTTCGAAACCCGGAACACCGCAGTCTACGTGACTCACGACCAGGTTGAAGCAATGACGATGGCCGATCGGATTGTGATTCTAAACGACGGTCGGGTCGAGCAAGTCGGGACGCCGGTGGAGCTGTATGAACGGCCCAATAATAAATTCGTGGCGGGTTTCATCGGGTCGCCCCAGATGAATTTCCTGGAGTTGACGGTCGAGGCACGACGTGAAAATGGTCTGGCCTGCGTAGTAGAAGGCCTGGGCAAGCTTGTACTGCCAATCCAAACCGAAGGAGCTATCGAAGGGAAAAAGCTTACTCTGGGAATACGGCCTGAACATGTCCAGTTGGCCGCAACCGAATCCAGTATTCGACTGCCTGCAGTAGTAAACATTGTGGAAAACCTCGGCAGCGAGAATCTTCTCCACGCTGAGATTGCCGAAAACCAATTGCTAGTGGCAAAGATTGCCGCTGGTGTTGCTCCCGAAAGGAATCATCGGTTAGTGCTCTTTCTGCCCGCCGAACATTTGTATCTATTCGATGAGCAGGAGAACGTAATTCCGGTTAGCCCGCTGGGCGCGCCCGGAATCCCGCGTCCGCGGGCGAAGGCGGAAACCCCTTAAACTGACTTAACCCTATTTATGCGGAGGATATTATTATGAGTGCTGTTTCTGACAAGTTGCCGAAAACCATGGCGACGATCATGTGTCACGGGCCGAAGGATTATCGCCTCGAAGAAAGGGACGTGCCCAAACCCGGGCCCGGAGAGGTACTGATTCGAGTTAAAAGCACCGGGATCTGTGCTAGCGATATCAAATGTTACACCGGGGCAGCGCTTTTTTGGGGTGATGAACATCGGAAAGGCTACTGTCAGGCGCCGGTTACGCCGGGGCATGAGTTTGTCGGTGAAGTAGTCGCTTTGGGTGAAGGGGCGGCGGAAAAGTACAAGCTAAAGATTGGTGACCGCGCCATCAGCGAACAGATTGTCCCTTGCTGGGAATGCAAATATTGCCGGATGGGCGCGTACTGGATGTGTGCCGTTCACGATATTTACGGGTTCCGTCAACGCACTTTTGGCTCGTGGGCCGAGTATATGTTGTTCCCAGCCGGTTCCTTGAACTACAAAGTGCCGGAAACGATACCGTGGCATCACGCCGTCTTCATTGAGCCCCTAGCCTGTTCCATCCACGCGGTCGAGCGCGGCGATATCAAGTATCAGGATACAGTGGTTATCGCCGGCTGCGGACCGTTAGGTCTCGGAATGGTTGCGGCGGCTAAAATGAAAGGACCTGAGCGAATCATTGCGTTAGACCTGAGCGATGAGCGCTTGGAAGTGGCTAAAGGCTGCGGAGCTGATATCGGGATCAATCCGAAAAAGGACGATGCCATCGAAAAAGTCCGCGAACTTACCGATGGATACGGATGCGATGTTTATATCGAGGCGACCGGCCACCCGAGTGCAGTCGAGCAAGGACTCCATATGATCCGCAAACTCGGCACCTTTGTGGAGTTTAGCGTGATGCGGGAAAAGGTGACCGTCGATTGGACGATCATCGGTGATACGAAAGAACTGAACGTTCATGGGTCTCATCTCGGTCCGCATTGTTATCCCGTAGCGATCCGGATGATCGAACAAGGCCTATTGCCGATGGATGAGATTGTGACACATCGCCTTGGCCTGGGCGATTACCAGAAAGGTATCGACATGGTCATTTCGGGGCTGACGTCAGTGAAAGTCACGTTGGAACCTTAGAAGCGGCTGCTCGACCCAGGGATCGGGGGTAGGATTACAACCGGTCCCTTTCTGTTCATAAGAGCACATTCGCGCTCATCCGTTAGTCACGGGCGGGACGGCAGGCTTATAATTTCTAAATTTACTGGACCTGCCACCGGACTTTTTGTTAGCTTGCCTGCCTGGTGAAATCACGAGCGATACTTGTCATCGCTTCACTTTCGCCTGCTTCTGTCTGTCGGGCGCAGGACCGTCCAATCCCGTTGGCTTCTACTGCCCTCTCATCAGACGCTACGAAGGGAAGACTCAGCTACGGCATTTATCAACGCCAAGGGAGCACGTTGGGAAGTCAGCACAAACCACCATCTGACTACGGATTTGAAGAAAGAACAAACACAAATGCCATCTCAAGACTTGCGTGAGCAACTAGAGCTCATTCGCTCTATTCAGCCGGCGGTCCATGTTCCCCAAAACTGGAACTACCAAAACACGGGCCCTATGTACAAGGCCTATATGCACCCGCCACACGACGTGGGCGGTCAGGTCGATGTCCCAATCTATTATGAAGAAAAGGAAGAGGAGGAGTGGGAACTCAACACTTACGTCACTTGCGAAGTACTCGGCTGGAGAGGTGCTTGGACCGCGGAGGAGAGAAGGCGCAGGGCGGATAACGATTTGGGTTACACGCTCTACCTTGGCATGCCGTACTACGCACGTTGGATTTGGGCGGCCGCTAAGATGCTTGTCGATAAAAAGCATATTTCACTGGCCGAACTGCAGGAAAAAATTGCCGAGGTTAAGTCTCGTTATGAAAAAAAGTAAAACTTCTCTTGAGAAGGGCACGCTATTTAAAGTGGGCGACAAAGTTTGCGTACGAGATATGCCCTACATGTTCTACACCCGTTCGCAATTGTACACACGTGGTGTGGTGGGGACGATCGCTGCTCTTACCTACGAAGACCTCATTCCTGAAGAAGAGGCCTTCAACTTCGACGGGCGCATCGAACAATACTATATAGTGCGATTTCGCCAGAAGGATCTTTGGCCGGGGTACCCCTTCGACAACGATACGTTACAGACTGAGTGCCCGCATCGATGGCTCGAACCTGCAACCAGCTGACCGGTCAGAAGCAACAAACAAAAGTATATGAGCCATACACACACTCACGGAAACAAGGGTGATAGCCATCACAAAGCGGCGCCGATGGTGGAAGAAGTAACTGACTACGAAGTCTTAGAGATTGCGGTGCGGGAGCTCGCGATCGAGCACGGGCTTTTCACGGCGGAGGATCATCGCAGGTTCACGGAGTGGGCGGAATCAATCGGACCAGCCGCGGGTTCTCGACTGGTCGCGAAAGCATGGACCGACCCGGCTTACAAGGCCCTTGCCTTAAAGGACGGCCTGAAAGCCTGCAAGGAAATTGGGGTCGATTGGGCAGAACCGACGGGAGTCGGTACTCCCAGCGACTACATGGAATTTCACGTGCTTGAAGATACGCCGACCCTGCATCATGTGATTGTATGCACCCTCTGCTCGTGCTATCCCCGCCCTTTGCTCGGAATGTCGCCTGAATGGTACCGCACAACTAATTACCGACGAAGGTTAGTCCGCTGGCCTCGTCAGGTCCTGGCAGAGTTTGGTTTGATTCTTCCGCCGGAAGTTGAAGTACGTGTCGAGGACTCGAACCAAAAGTGCCGGTTTATGGTTATGCCGGTGCGGCCTGCGGGGACAGAGAATTGGACAGAGGCGCGACTCGCAGAGATTGTCACCCGCGATTGCATGATTGGAGTGGCACTCCCGAAACCGGGACGGACAGCAGATGTT
>JGI12635J15846_10006513_pt1 | contig 10002 bp, 10 predicted proteins | sample BlaSpr_A8_OM2_M2_FD_15846 | JGI IMG/M metagenome (IMG submission 15846)
TTCGGCACGAGTCCAAGTTCACCTTCAACGAGGGGCGGGACTTCTACCGGGATGGCTCCGATGGGAGCGCCGCACCGGTCCTCCGCGCCACCGCCGTCGCGTCCGCATTGAAAGCAGCAATTAGCATTTAGCAATTAGCCAACCCGAGGTTTCGTAGTCTGGCGGGCTACGTGTTAATTGCTAAGTGCTAAATGCTGTAGTTCTAGTCCACAATAATTCCTGCGTAACCAACCACTGACTCGTAGTCGCCCGAGACATCGCCCGAAGTCGCGTACTTGACCAGCGTGGCGGAAGTCGCTCCCAGAAGCTTCGCTGCCGTGAGCATGACAACCGTCGGCCCGAAGCCGCACATGCTGATGTCTTCATTCAACACCACCTCCCAGAGTCCGCGCGCATCCATGGCCAGCACGCGTTCGATGGCTTTGTGGTCTTTGATGCGAGTGATCGTGTCGGACTCGTAGTGGTTCATGTCGCTGGAGGCGATGATTAAGACTTTCGCTTGTCGCTCCGTTTTTTGATCTTCTTCGTGATGATCGGCAATCACATCTGCCAGCGTTTCGCCCAATCCGCGGAGTACATCAAAGTCGCTGGTGCCGATGGCGATCGGGACAATCTTCAATTCCGGCCGCGACGCCTGCAGGAAAGGCAGCTGAACTTCGATGGCGTGTTCGGCGCGGTGCGCGGCGCTGTCCTCTTGCAGCGCGGGGAAGCGGCGCAGCAAGCGCGCGGCCATGTCCGCATCGGCCGCTACTTCGCCCAACGGAGTCTGCCACGTGGTATTCGCCATGATGGCAAGCGGACGTCCCTTTCCTGTGTGATTGGGGCAGAGAATCACGCAGCGCTCAGGGATTTTCAGGCGCGAATAGACGGCGCCGGCGACGCTGCCGCAGTAGATGTATCCCGCATGTGGAGCGACGCATCCGATGGCGTCGATGCGGCCGGTCTCGATCGGAGTCTTGCTTGGCGAGGTGAATTCCCGAACTTCGCGCAGCAAATCTTCGGCGCGGCCGGGATAAAACCTGCCGGCTACGGCGGGAGTTCGTACGGCGGGAGTCATCAGTAGCTCGTGTGACGCGGGCACTCTGGTCCGCAAAAAGTCGGCTCGCAAAAAATAAAGCCCAAGAACCTATGAACTGCCGTCGCTCAGCGCGCGGAACAAAGCGGCGGTTTTTTCCAGCGGCAGCGCTTCGGCCCGGATCGCAGGTTTGACTCCGCTCTTCGCCAAAGCGGCACGCAGCGCATCTTCATCGTACCGCGTCTTCAGATTATTCCAGAGAGTTTTGCGCTTCTGTCCAAAGCAAAGTTTCAGGAACGCAATGAACTCGGCCTCGGAAACGCGAAGCGACTTCAGCCGAGGCTTGATGGTAACGCGAACCACGCTCGAATGAACTTTCGGAGGCGGAGAAAACGCTGCCGGCGGAAGCGTGAAGAGTTGCTCGACCCGTCCGTAGAGCTGCGCCGTTGCCGAAAGCAAGCCATAGTCGCGGCTTCCAGGCGAAGCGGCCAGGCGATCCGCAACTTCTTTTTGCACCATCAGGACGATCGTCGAAAAGTAACGGTGATATTCGAGCAACCGCAGCAGAATATCGGAAGTGATGTAGTACGGCAGGTTGCCGATAACGCGGGCCGGTTCGGGCGTAAAGTTCAGTCCGGTGCGCAGGCTCCCAGGCTTCGCGCCGAAGACGGTGTCCAGTTCGATCTTCAGGATATCGCCTTCGATGATTTCAACATTGGGTTGCATGGAGAATTTCATGCGGAGCTGCGCCGAAAGGACGCGGTCCAATTCCACCGCGATCAGCCGCCGTGACTTTCGTGCCAGCAAGTCCGTTATGGCGCCGTGGCCGGGGCCGATCTCAAGCACCGTGGCATCAGAAACATCGCCCAGGGCGTCCACAATGCGCAGCCCCGCCGATTCGTCCGCCAGGAAATGCTGCCCTAGTTTGGGCTTGCGCGGACTTGTTGGAATGGCAGCGCCCTTCGGCACGTTTGACCCTCTTTCTTTCCGGCATTTAGACTGGCGGAGTTCTTTTGCTGTGCGTCCTGCTTATGAACGCTCGCTGGAGACAGCCGCGACTCTACGGAAACTTAATCATAACTTGAGCGAGGCATATCTAGTTCTGGCTTAGGAGGCTTCTTCGCAAATGCATATCGCTTTCGCGGCATCCGAGTGCGTTCCCTTTTCTAAAACTGGCGGACTGGCCGACGTGGTCGGCGCCCTGCCGCATGCATTGGCCGCCCTGGGACATCAGGTGAGCGTGTACGTTCCGCGCTATCGGCAAACCAAACTGGCCGATCCGCAAATGGTGGTGCGCAGCATTACCATCCCGTTCGACGACAAGTATCGTTTCTGCTCGGTAGTGACGGCGGGAAGCAGTGGCGCAGTCCGATTTTATTTCGTGGACTATCCTCCGTATTTTGATCGGGAGGCACTCTATGGAGGTCCGGCCGGCGACTATCCGGACAACGCCGAGCGCTTCGCACTGTTTTCGCGGGCGGTGCTTGAAGCCTCCAAAGTTCTGGGCGTGCCGCATGTGTTTCACTGCCACGACTGGCAATCGGCGCTGGTGCCGGTAATGCTGCGGACGCTCTACGCCGAGGATCCCGCGTTTCGTGAAGTCGCGACCGTTTTTACCATCCACAACATGGGATACCAGGGCCTGTTCCCGCCCGATACTTTGCCGCTGCTGACGCTACCGTGGGATCTGTTCACGATCTCGAAGATGGAATTTTTCGGGCAGGTGAATTTTCTGAAGGGTGCGCTTGTGCTCTCTGACTTCGTCACGACGGTCAGCAAGAAGTACAGTCAAGAGATCCAGACCACGGAATATGGATTTGGCCTGGAAGGCGTGCTGCGCAATCGCGCGGCGACCGTGACCGGCATTTTGAATGGCGTGGACTACGACGAGTGGAGCCCGCAGACCGACAAATTCATCGTCGCGAAGTATTCGCCGCAGGATCTGAGCGGCAAGCTGCAATGCAAAAAGGACTTGCTGAACGTCTTTGGAATCACGAACGCGGATGCCAATTCCAACTCCAAGTCCAACGTGCCGGTGATCGGCATCGTATCGCGATTCGCCGCCCAAAAGGGCTTCGATCTGATCGCCCAAATCATGGACCGTCTGGCGCGCGAAGAGATGATCATGGTTGTGCTCGGATCGGGCGACAAGCTGTTCGAAGAGATGTTCCAGCGGCTCAACAAACAGTTTCCGAACAAGATTGCGGTCAAGGTCGCGTACGACAATGCCATCGCACACAAGATTGAAGCGGGCGCGGATATGTTCCTGATGCCTTCGCGCTACGAGCCTTGCGGATTGAACCAGATTTACAGCCTGAAATACGGGACCGTTCCAATCGTGCGGGCGACCGGCGGTCTTGATGACACGATTGAGCCTTGGGATGCGCGCACCGGCAAGGGCACGGGCTTCAAGTTCTCCGACTACACTGGCGAGGTGCTGCTCGCGACGATCAAACAAGCGCTGCTCGCCTACCGCGATCCGTCATCGTGGCAGACGCTGATGCGAAACGGGATGAGCCGCGATTTTTCCTGGGGCGCGTCGGCGCGCGAGTATGGCAAGATCTACGAGCGTGCACGACAGGTACGGGCCAGTGCGGACGCGATCGCGGCAGCAGCGGACTTGAAAAAAGAGCCGGTGCTCGGTTAGCGATGAGCTGACCATATCGGAACAGCGTCCAGCAAAACAAAGACTTAATCAGAGTTCTTAGTGCGTTTCAATCGACACCAATTCTCCCTCGTTCTTTCCCACCGCACGGTAGTTCACCGACACGAGCCGGTTTTTCCAATCGCATGAGAACTGATCCTCCCCCATCACCAGCAAGGATTTGTAATCCGAAGCATGGAGCTTGTAAGTCGTCATACCGCTCAGGATCGTAACCGTCGCCTCGGGAGGCTTTGAGCAGTCGCTGCTTACGATTTTACCTTTCAGAAATTGCACCGGCCCGGTCGTGCCCGGTTTGACGGGTGCCGGTTTCGGCAGCGCATCTGCCTCCTCATCTTCATCTTGCGCTGAGCCCCCGGCTACAGCAGGCGTGCCCATCCCTGCCCCAGGGGTGTTCGCCGCGCCCGCCGTTGCCGCGCTTTCCCCCGCTCGCTGCGGACGCAATCCATACTTCTGCAGCGTCTCTAAGTCGTCCAATTGCTGCTTCGCCGCTGCTGCTGCCACCCGATCCGGGCCCGCCTTCAGCCGCGTAAACACTTCCCGCGCCAGATCCCACTTTTTCCCTGCAATGTAAATCTGTCCCAGGTTGAACTGATACTCTACATTTCGCGGCGCCAATGCGATCGCCTGCCGTTGCGCCTCCAGCGCCGAGTTGATTCCGCCTCCCTCCACTCGCGCCATTCCCAGCATGTTATAAGCGTCGGCTAACTCCGGATACCAATCCGCGACCGCCCGCAGATCCTGCATCATGTTCGCCAGCCCCTGCATCTCCGTCCGCGTCGCCTGCGCCTTCTGATACTTCAGCGCAGCACGGTAATACCAAATCCAGGGGTCGCGCGGATTCAGCTCCGTCGCTTTTTCCAGTTCATCGGCGGCCGCCTCGAATCGCTTCTGCCGCAAATCGTCCCGGGCTAGCGCGCGATGCGCCGCCTCATTGTCTTTTGGATCTGCCGTCAACTGCTGCAAATCGCGCAGCCCCTGATCGCGATGCTCTGGAACGCGCGCCATTACGTCGTCAATTACCGCTCTCGCTTCCTCATCCGTAACCGCGCTGACTGCCATCCCGATGTCGTCCACGTCAAACGGAACAGCGAAATGATCCGGCTGCTGAATGTTCACTGGATCCACAATCGGCTTCTTCGATTGATCGAGCGCGATGCCCAACCCGCTCAGCGATTTGAAATAGGTCTTCACCGCGTCTTCCATCTGCGCCGGCGACATATCAAACGCCTGCACCATTGCCTTCTCCACCGGCACTTTCTGATTCAGCACCAGATCGAAGTACGTCCCGGTCTCGGGCAACTTATTCTTGTTCAGCAGATAGTGGACGACGATCCACGACTGCGCGTAGTACAGAGTGTTGTGCGTCCCCTCGCGCGTTCCCGAGCCGTCATGCTTCATCGTGAACAGGTCCACCATCGACAGCCACACCGGCGAACTCACCAGCTGCGTCAGCGACTGCGGAACATTCGGGTCGCGCCGCACTTCATCGAAGATGTCCTCGTGCCATTCCGGCGCCAGCTCCGGATCGCCTCCCATCCCCACTTGCTTATCGATCTGTATCGATCCAAAGTACTCCGCTAGCCCCTCGTCAAACCATCCCTGCGCGGGAGGATAGTTGTAATTCAAAAAATAATGCGCCAGGGGATGCGCCACCGCTCGCCACGGATCGGTTTCAAAAAGATTCAGAACGATATAGACCCGATCCGGCCCCGGCACATAAAACCCGCCCGCCATGCTCTGCTTCGCCGGCGCAACTGTGCCATATTGCTTGTCACTTTTGAGCGAGATGACGGTGATGGGCACCGACATTGTCAACTTCTTTTTCAGGAGCAGTCGCCCGAAGATGGCCCGCATCTGCTCCATTCGCAAAGCAACTTCCCGCCCGCGCTTCTCGCCCGCATCCGTAATCACGGAAAAATGTGCGGTATGCACTTCGATCCACTTGGGCTCATCTTTAGCCTTAGCAAATGCAGGTTCGGCGCGGCCAGGATCGCCAGCAGCGCGGCAACTCCGGCGGCGAGTATCGCAATCTCGAAGGGCTGGCGGTGTTTCATGATGGGCCTGACAGGTTCTAGGAAATGCTAGCACGCCAGCCAATGAGCACGTCACAACCGCGACCGCCAAAAAGTGCAACACAGAAAACCGTGCAACCGAAGAACTTTTAGTGCATCCAAAATCTTTACGCCATCAATCTGGACGAGGTTCGACTTGAAAATATTCCGCCTGACTGCCGTGTGTTCTTTAACATTGTTCTTCACCCTCACTGCCGTCTGCGCCCAAACCCCGTCGACGGACACGACCCTGACCGCCAACCCGGTTTTCCAGAAAAACTGTGCCAAGTGTCACGGCAAGACCGCTGAGGGCCGCCACTTTGGCGGACCGTCGCTCATCTCCGAAAAGACCGCCGCCACCTCCGCCGATCGCCTGCGCAACATCATCACCAATGGCAAAGGCCGCATGCCCAAGAATGCCGGCAAACTAACATCGGAAGAAATTGACACCCTAGTCCATCAAATTAAGGCGCCGCAAATCAAAGCCCTGAACAAAAACTGAATAGTGAATGGAGAGACGGGCGTCCCCGCCCGTCGCCTTTCACCTTGGCCCCAACCCGGATCGCACGTTACACTCTCGTCCGTGACCTCGGCCCCTTCTTCTCGTCTCGCCTGGATCGACTGGATGCGCGGCCTAGCCTGCATACTCATGTTCCAGACGCACTGCTACGACGCCTGGCTGGGCGGTGATGCCCGCAACACTCGTTTTCTCAAATCATCGCAACTTCTCGGCACGCTGCCCGCACCACTTTTTCTTTTTCTCGCCGGAATATCCTTCGCGCTGGTCACGGACAAACTCATTCGCAAGAACCTGGGCCCCGCCGAAATCACCCGCACCATGCTTCGCCGCGGCGCCGAAATCTTTGCCTTCGGACTACTCTTCCGCCTGCAGGAATATCTCATCGCCTGGGGATGGGCGCCGTGGTCCGACTTACTTCGCGTCGACGTCCTGAATATCATCGGCCTTTCCATGATTCTGATGGCGTTACTCTGCGGCGTCACGCTAACCGTGTGCCGGAGAGCAGGTGGTTCTTATAAGAAGCCTGCGTTCGATTCGTATCAGAGTATGCTTTCAGGCACAGCGCAAGCCGTTGAAAAGGGGGCCGGCTTTAGCGGCTGCGGTCCCGCGTTAGTCGCCGCCGCTCTTGCCGCCGCGTCGGTGATCGCCTTACTAACTCCGCCCCTCTACACTACCTGGCGACCAACCTGGCTGCCTTGGCCGCTGGAGTCCTATATCGACGGATGCCACAATCTGGGCGCTCCGCAGCCGTGGCTTTTCCCCATCTTCCCTTGGAGCGCCTTCGCTTTCGCCGGCCTGGCCGCCGGCTTCATTCTTTTCGACGACCTTCTCTTCAGCAGCCGTCTCTTCAAAGATCGAGCCCGCAACCACACCACCGAAACGCTGGCGTTCTTTGCCGCCTTCGGAGCGGCCGCAATCCTCGTAGCCCGCCAACTCGACCGCTCTTCTTTCCATCTTTACTCCACTTATGATTATTGGCACACCAGCCCTAACTTCCTAATGACGCGCATAGGTCTCCTGCTAGTGATCACCTTCTTGAGTTATGCGTGGTGCCGCTGGGGCCTGGGGACTCGCGGCTTCAGCCCTCTAATTCAACTAGGCCAGACGTCCCTACTCGTCTACTGGGTCCACATAGAATTCGTCTATGGACGCTTCTCTCTACTCCCGAAACGAGCCGAATCCATCCTCTCCGCCTCGCGAGGATTGCTGGAAATCTTTTTATTCATGCTGATTCTCTCCCTCCTTCGGACAAGAATCGACTGGAAGAAGATCAACTGGAAAAGGATGACCCGGCGAGTGCAGCCCGCGTAGGCGCGGCCTCACCCTCCTCCCTGCGCCGACAACTGCACGATCGCATTCCCGGTCAGCTTCAGCCCCACTCCCCAGTTCTGACGGGCGCTGGCCCGATCGCTTCCGTAGCCGCTCACGTACAAGGTGCAGTAAAATCCTTCGCGGACGCCGCTATCCTCCGCGAAGTAACACCGCCGCACGCGCACCTCCGCCGCCGAGGGAGTATCCGGCACGCGCCGCAGCAACTCAACCAGCTTTCTGGCAAACTGTTCGTGAAGAGAGAAAGATAGACGCACATCAATCTCGGAAAACACCACGTCCACATAACTCGCGAACTTGTGCGACGCATTGTAAAAGTCTTCCTCCGCGCTGAGCTCCGTCGTCGGCCAGGCATCGCACTTCGCCGTCTCCACCATGCTCCGCGGCGAGTTCATCACCCGAAGAAATTCCCCCAGCTCGGGAAACGTTTCCGCCTCCTCGATCGACGCGATCAACTCCGGACACCGCTTCGCATCAACGTAAGCAAGCTTGCCCGCCGGATCAGTCCACGGAAAATCCAGGATCGGGTCTTCCCGCCCCAACTCGATCGAGAAGTCGGCATCCATCAGAGCCTCATTCACTAGAATCCGCGCAGGAAGTTCACGATCTGATGCTCCGCCCAATAACCGTCGTCATAACCATCGCTGCTATTCCCCACGCGGGGGGACGATCCGTCAGGCGACCCGATAAAGGCGCAGTGCCCGCCATCCTCGGTCTCAACAAAGGCGATGTTTGGGTTCGCTAAAATCTTCCGCCGCGTCTCCGGCGTGATACGTATAAACGGATCATTCGCGGCGTGCAACACCAGCGCCGGCACCGCGATGCGCTCGACCGCGTGGGCCGCCGAAGCGCGATCGTAGTAATCGTCGACGCCCGTGAAGCCGCAATAGTAAGCCGTCACCTTGTCATCAAACTCGCGCAGACTCCGGATGCCGCGCAGACGTCTCACGTCGAAGTGATCGGGAAAGTGCCGCGCCTTCTGAAGCATGCGCCGGTGAAGCGCCCACAAAAAATATTTTTCGTAAATCCGATTCGCCGGTTCGTGCAGCGTATCCGCTGACCTTGCTAGATCAATCGCCGGACAACACGCAGCGACAGCTCGAAACTGCGGCGGCGCTTGCGCTCCCCATTCTCCCGCCAGCTTCAGAACGATGTTGCCGCCCATGGAGAAGCCTACCAACGCGAGGCGTGAAACGCCGTCGCGTGCGATGACTTCCCGCGCCACCGCCGCGACATCGTTCGACAGTCCCGAGTGATAGAGCACCGGGGCGAGCGCGTCGGTGCCGCCACAGTTGCGCTGGTTGTAGCGGATCACATTCATCCCGGCAGCCAGCCCTTTCTCGGTGACGCCGAGCATGTACTGCGAGGTGCTCGACCCCTCGAGGCCGTGCACAATGATGACGGTCAGCGCGCGCGCTCGATCCGGTTGCCAGTGGCAGTGGCAAAGTACCTGGACGCCGGGCTCGACTTCCATCAACCGCTCCTCGGGAGCAGGCACATGAAAACGTCGCGCGATTAAAAAGCTCGCGAGAGTCTGCACGTGACCGCCGCGCAACCAGCGGCGTGGTGTGAAGGGACGCGTCTCCTCGTGTGTTTGCGAAGTACCCACGGTTTGAGTTTAAATTGAAGACAGCAATTCTCTTCACGGAGTTTTCTTCATGCCCATCTTCGAGTACGTCTGCAAGGAATGCGAGCACGAGTTCGAGACTCTGGTTTTCGGCAAGCAAAAAGCCGTGTGCCCGAAGTGCCAGAGCAAGAAGCTGGAGCCGCAACTCTCCGTGTTTGCTGTTTCGGCCAAGGGCGGGGCGGCGACTCCGTCGTCGTTGTCCGCGCCGGGACCGTGTGGAGCATGCGGCGACGCTCGCGGGCCGGGGGCCTGCTCGCTCAAAGACCTCGATTAAGTCCTTTGTTTCCGATCGAAAGCGTTTCGTGTGAAACATAAGTGCGTCTTCGATTCGCTGCAAGATATATCCAGAAAACAGGTATTTACTCGGTCATTTTCTCGTCAATGCAACGTAACTTCGGGAACTCGTTGGCGTGTAACTGATGTGACGTTTCGCTTTGAGGCGTTCCTGGTTATGATCCGCTTGAATCGTGGTTTGGACAGCGGAGCGGAAATGGATCGGCGAAAAGAGCGCAGACTGGACCTGGAGTTGCCGGTACGCATCTGGGGAATGGACAGGATGGCGCGGCCTTTTGCGGAGATGGTCCGGGTGCGAAACGTCAGCGACCACGGGGCAATTCTGATCGGCGTGCGCGCGAAGGTGCAGACCGGAGAAGTGCTGGATGTGCAGCATGGCGCGGCACGAGCGCAGTTTCGCATTGTGTGGATGAGTCTTTCGGGAGAAGCCGGCATACAGGCTCTGGCATTTGAGCCGCCCATTTTGGGCATCGGCCTCCCCAAAGTTTTTGAGATGGTGGG
>JGI12635J15846_10006514_pt1 | contig 10002 bp, 7 predicted proteins | sample BlaSpr_A8_OM2_M2_FD_15846 | JGI IMG/M metagenome (IMG submission 15846)
CCCAGGCGTTCTCGCGGCGAGAGGCGACGATCGCTCTGCTCGACGCGCGGGCCGGCTCCCCTCCCACGGCGGCCGAGCTCCTCCGGCGACACAGCTACACGGAAGGCGGCGAGGCGCTCAGCGCGCTCTTCCAGGAATGGGAGCGCTGGTCCGCGGAGCTGCTCGAGAGCCACGTCTCCTTTCCGGTGCTCGCCTACTACCGATCCCAGCACGACAACCAGTCGTGGGTTGCCGCTTTGACGACCATCCTCGACGTCTGCTCTCTCATCGTGGCCGGCGTCGAGGCGGCACCGGCGCGGGACGCCCGGCTCGCTTTCGCGATGGCGCGCCACGCGGTCGTGGACCTCGCGCGGGTCTTCAACCAGATTCCGCGGCCGCCGCGATCGGATCGCCTGCCGCAGAGCGAGCTCACGCGCCTGAAGCAGACCCTCGCGGCCGTGGGAATGCCGCTCAAGCAGGACGCGGGCGTCGATCAGCACCTCGAACATCTGCGGCAAATGTACGAGCCGTACGTCTACGCTCTCGCCGAGTTCCTGCTGATGCCTTTGCCCGCCTGGGTTCCGCCCGCCGGCGCGAAGGACAACTGGCAGACCACGCAGTAACCTCGTGAGAGCTCTCGCCGAACGGCTCGCTTTCTACCTCGGCTTCTTCTTCGGAGGGATCTGGTTTGCGCTCTGTTCCGCGGCCGGGATCGTGTGGCTGCTCTTTTCTCCCGGCAACCGCCAGGCGCTCTACGTCTTTGGCCTGGTCTTCTGCCGCGGGCTGTCACGGATGATGGGGTGGCGAGTCGAGGTCGAGAACCGGGAGCGGCTCGAGGCGTTCCGCCCCTGCGTCATCGTCGGCAACCACCAGAGCTTTTTGGACGTTGTGACCTTCGGCTCCGCCTTCCCGCGCCGCACCGTCTCCGCCGGCAAGAGAGAGATCGGGAAGATCCCGGTCTTCGGATGGTTCTACAAGCTCTCCGGCAACCTGATCATCGACCGCGGCGACGCCCGCCAGGCCCGGGGGTCGCTCGACGCGGCCGCGGCGGCCATGCGGGACGAGAAGATCGCCGTCTGGTTCATGCCGGAAGGCCACCGCAACACCGCCCCGGAGCTTCTCCCATTCAAGAGCGGCGCCTTCCGCCTCGCCGTCGCGGCGCAGGCCCCGATCATCCCGATCGTCTGCGAGCCTCTGACCGTCATCATCGACACGAAGCGCCACCTCGCCCGCCGCGGCCGCCTGAGAGTCAGGGTCCTCGAGCCCGTGCCGACCGAGGGCCTGACGGTGAAGGACGTGCCTCCGCTCGTCTTCTCCGTCCGCGCGAGCATGCAGGCCACGCTGGACGAGTTCCGGAAGACCCGGTGACGAAAACTCAGATGGGTATCCGAGCAGAGAAATCCTGCCACGGGACGACGGCCTGCCGGAGAAACCCCGTCTGCGAGGAGGGCCTGCCCGTCATGGGTGTTCGAGGCGCAGCTTGATGTACTCGCCCACCAGGATCGAGGCGGGGTAGAGGAACTCCTCCTCCATTTGCGCATGGAGGATCAGCTTCTGGGCCAATCGCGCGTAGCGCGCGTGATGCTCGCTCATCGCTGCATGGAGCAGCTTGCGAAGCGCGTGAACGATGTGTTTGTGCTCGTCGAGCATGCGGGGAAGTTCGGCCTTGAGCCTTTCCGTCTTCAACAGGACCTGCTCGATGTCGGAATCGAACTCGCCGCGCGCCAGAGCGGGCAGGAGCTTCAAGGGCGGGATCGCAAACTCCTCCTCGTGAAGCATGTGAGGGAAGAGCGCTTTCATGACGTCCTTCGCGGTGTCGGCGGTCTGGCCTCCGGCTTTCGTCGCGGCGTTCAGCTCTTTGTGAAGCTCCTGGTGTTCGATGCTCATGGCATCTGACTGTCCCGGCGTCTTCATCCACGTTCCTTTCGCTCCGGCTTTCGGTCACCCTTGCGCGCGTTCTGTTACCTCCAGTATCTCCCACACCTGACCTCCCGTCGTTCACCGGATCGTCTCTCACGGCCTCGGTATGGTCGAATCTGCCCTGGTTGGAGCCTCGAGATGGCTCGTTCCTGGGCTTGGCCCCGGAAGTTCAGCTTTCTCGAAATCGTTGGTCCTGGCGGCTCACGGCTCGAGGTCGGCTATATCACTGTTGATATAGATATCAACAAGGCGGCGAAATCGTCGTGGAATGCCCGGTCAGCAAAATGGCGGCGGACCCGGGCGGTCTACCGCTTCGGCACCCGGAAGCTTGCGACCGTCCACCGCGTGACGTCTTCCTCCGGCTCATCCCCGGCGGCCGGCGTCAGCGGCAACGCCAGGTTGGTCACGTACATGTGCTCGCCCACGATCACCATGCTCGCCGGAAACAGCAGGCCCCGCGGCGCGCCGTCATGCCGGATGCCCTCGAACTCGCCCGCACGCGCGACGATTCTCCCCTTGTCGTTGAGTGCGACGATCTCGTCCGCCTGATTGGCCGCGACCCACAGGCGGCCGCTGTCGTCGAAGAGCAGCCCGTCCGCTCCGTGCACGCTCTCCGAGAACACGGAGACCGCTCTCGTCGAAATGTCCATCTTGAGCACGCGGTTGTCACCCGTGTTGGCGATGAATAGCGCGGTTTCCGCCGCGTTGAGCGCCAGACCGTTCGCGCCGAACGGCGGGAAGCCCGCGGTCGCGAGCAGCGGATCGTGCGAGACCGGCGTTACCGTGCAGGGTGGTCCGCAGGTCCTGGCGTTATCGATGCGAAAGATCGCGCCCTGGAACGAGTCGGAGACGTACAGGTTGCCGAGGTGGTCGAAAACCATCCCGTTGGGCGCCGGGAATCCGCTCGACCCGAACGTAATCGTGTCCGAACTGCCGTCCGGATTGCCGACGCTGCGTGATCCGGGCGGACCGATCACCGGAATCGTGGCGACATCCTCGACGGCAGTCGAGCCGTCGAACGCCGCCGCGATGCGCTGCACCTTCGACGCCCCAAAATTCAGGATGAAGACCTTGTTGTGCACGGAATCGAAACCCAGGCCGAGGAGCGGGCCGCCGAAATCGCGCTGCGCGGCCAGATGACCGTTCCTCCCAAACCGCAGAAGCTTGTTCGAACTCGATCCGGAGTCGAACGTGCCCACGTAGATCTCGCCCGTGGCCGGATTGGCGGTGATGCCTTCGGGGTAGCGCACGCCATCCGGCAGGACGGCAAATTGCTCGACGCCCACGCGTTCCGAGGCTCGGGGGCCGTCGGCCAGACAGACAGCTGCTCCGTACGCCATGGCACCCGCGACGAGGCCGCCGACCAGTAATTTCCTCATGGGATTCCTCCATTTCGTAATCCACCAAGCGCGAATCTTCCTGCCGCCCGGCGGCGCTGTCAACTGCCACGAGAGTCATCGCTGCCGGCCCAGTGGGACCACAGTGCGCCATGGAGTCAAGTAATGCGATGGGGTCAGTCATGAGTTGTGGTATTATTTGAACCCACATAAGCATGGCTGTGGGGGTGAAATCGAACCACCAATCGCCCGAGAGGCACCAAGACTCCATGAGGCCCTACTCTCGGGATCATGCCTCGTTCGCGGCGCGAGGAGTCTCCCGAAGTAATCGAGGGAGGAGTCTCGCGCCGCGGGAGCGAGCGCGGAGCGAGGGACCAGGCGAGCGATGGAGGCCGCATCCGGCCGAGTCGCTCGCCGGTGCGCCAACAGGCGCAGGTCCCTCACGGAGCGCTCGCGACGTGTTGGCTGTGGGGGGTGGAATCGAACCACCAACCATTCAGAACGCCGAGATCCGAAAACCCGCGTCAGCACGACATTCTCTCGCTCTCACGGGCTCTCTCCGAGCACCAGTGTGCGCCACGGGGTCAGTCATGAGTTGTGGTATTATTTCCAGCAGGAGGATGGCTTTGGGGGGTGGAATCGAACCACCAACCATGCAGAGCCATGAGATCACGAAACCCGCGTCAGTACGGCATTCTCTTGCTGTCCTGGGCTCTCGGCAGTGCCCCAGTGTAGCGAAAGTGTGGCAAACAGGATGAGAGAGCTGCGAGATGATTTTTGGCCCCCGTTTGAAGTGCTGGCGAAACATTCGGTCGGGTGCTCGCAGCCGCAGATCGACTTCAGATCACTTCTTGAGCCCGGCTGGCCAGTGCGCGATCAGGTGAAGCGGAAGATGGGCTTGGTCGACCACCGGCGAGACAATCAAGAAGCGCGCGCCGTCCGGAAAAGGGTCGTAATCCGACAAGATAGAAGGAGGATCTGCCACCAGACGGGGAGCCCCGGCAGTGAAAACTCCGGGCGTTTGCACGCTTGCGGCGAAGATGTGTCCTTTCGGATCCAGAAAGAAGAGCTCCTGCCCATCCTTCCTCCATTTGGGCGACGATCCTCCCTGGGTCGAGATCTGCCACTTGCCGCCTCCCGCGGGGAAGCTCTGGACGTAGACCTCTTCACGACCGGATTCCGTGGAGGTGTACGCCGCGTGTTTCCCATCGGGCGAGAAGCAGGCATCCGTCTCGTCCGCTGCCGTTCGCAGATACGGGAATGGCTCGCCGGGCGGCGAGATCGGGAGGACCCAGACGTCATAATTGGTTCCCTGAGTCCCGCTCCAAACGCCGTAGAGGATGAAGCGCCCGTCCGGCGACCAGCTGCTCGTCGTCGCTATGCCCGACGTCTCGCTCAGCAACTTCTCAGGCCCACGCCGGACGAAGCTTTCTCGAAGAGTCCGACTTTCGAACGCGTCGCCGCGTAGGCGATGCGCGTCGCGTCGGGGGACCAGATGGGGGATTGGCTGTTCCCGGGGCCGAACGTCAGCCGGGTTCGAACGGCGCCGGTCAAATCGATCGTCCAAATGTCGGTTTGGTGCGTTCGCGGGTTCTCGATAGAGATTGCCAGTTGCTTGCCATTGGACGAAAGACTCGGAGAGGAATAGATCGATTTCTCCGGCAGCGCCGGCGATCGCTTGCCCTCGCGATCGATCCACTCGACACGACTATCGAAGAACGAAGGCTCGGCGACGAAAACGAGCTCACCGTTTTGAGACACCGAGAACATGGAGCGGATCACGGTGAAACCGCTCCCGACATTCTCCGCGACGACGGTCGCCGGTCCCGTAATCTGCGCTTTGGCAGCATCGAATGGCCGCGCGTAGAGAGTTGATTTCTGCACGAAGAGAATCTGCCCCGAGGCGTACGCCGCATTGGCGATCGCTTCGGTCCGGGACGGGTGACCGGCCTCGCTACCGGGAAGGGTGAGATCGGGGGCGAGCGCAAGGGGCCGATTCTCGTGGCCATCAAGGGACGCCACGAAAACGGCACGCTTCTCCGACACGTTCGGAGAGGCCAGATACAGAAAGTGACGTCCGTCGGGGAGAAACTGGGGCCATCGGTGTGTCGTATCGCCGCGCACGGCGTCGAGCTTCGTCAGAGGCTCTGGCGAGCCTCCCGCCGAGGAGACCCGGAAAAGCGGCCCCGCCCGCGCACCGGAAAAGATAATGACTCCCTCGCGACTCCAGGATCCGCCTCGGCCGAGGTCCAGTATGTCGCACAGGGTCACCGGAGCGCCTCCGGCAAGATCTACCCGCTTGAGCTTCCGATCGGTGAAGAACCCAATGGAGCGGCTATCCGGCGCCCAAAAAGCGTACATCGCGCCGTCGGTTCCGGCCAAAGGATGGGCATCGTCGCTTGCGAGCGAACGAACCCACAGAGGACTCGTTGTCGGCAGCGATCCGGCATCCGAACCGCTCCAGACGAGGGTCTTTCCGTCGGGGGAGAGCTCCGGCACGGCTACGATGGGAAAGGATGCCTGTTCTGGAACGGAGATCAGGGCATGAATCGGATGAAGATTCGGAGTTTCGCGCCTTTCCCGGAACAAGAGAACCGCGAACAGCGCCGCCATGAGCAATCCGGCCGCGGCCACCGCCACGGTGATGCGTTCGCGGGACTTTCGCCGGGAAACGAGGGGTACCGGGACGCCCGCCTGGGATCCTCCCTCGGCGATCCAGCGAAGCTCGCTCGCCACGTCGCGCGCGCTATGCCATCGCTCTTCCGGATCTTTCGCGAGACACGTCTTGACCACCCGGTCGAGCGCTGGAGGAGTCATCGGTTGAATCGATGAGATCGGCTCCGGATCTTTCGACATGATTGCCGTGACGAGCGACGCCTGATTCGCCCCGGTGAAGGCTTTCTTTCCCGTCGCCATCTCGTAGAGAACACAACCCAGCGCAAAGATGTCCGTGCGGGCATCGGCCTGCTTCCCTTCCAACTGCTCCGGGGCCATGTACTGGAAGGTCCCCATGACCGTTCCCTTCTCGGTCAGTGGGCGCGAGGGGAAAAGCTCGGTGGGGAGCGATGAAACATCCGACGGTGCGCGTTCGGCCACCGCCATCTTCGCGAGGCCGAAGTCGAGGAGCTTGACGCCCGATTTCGTCAACATCACGTTGTCGGGTTTGAGATCGCGATGAATTATCCCGTGGCGGTGCGCCGCGTCGAGCGCTCCCGCCATCTCGATCCCGATCGGAAGAAGCTGCGAGAGCGGAAGCGCACCTTTGTCCAGCCGATCGGCGAGCGTCTGACCTTCGAGCAGCTCCATGACGAGGTACTCGATGCCGTCTTGAGAGCCCACGTCGTGAATGGCGCAGATATGCGGATGAGAGAGCGCCGCGATCGCTCGTGCCTCGCGTTCGAGTCGAGCCTTCAAGTCAGGGCTGTCCGCGAGATGGGAAGGGAGGACCTTGACCGCCACATCTCTTCCGAGACGCGTGTCCTTCGCTTTGTAGACCTCCCCCATCCCGCCCGCGCCGAGCGGCGCGAGGATCTCGTAGGGGCCGAGGCGCGTCCCGGTGGCGAGCGTCATCTCGGGTCAACTTCGAAATCGGAAATCCGGTATCCGAACTGGAGACTCCAGCTCACCGGCCGAGCTCGCCAAACCAGTTCAGCACGACCGTCGTCGGCGTCATGGCGTCGCGGCCGAGCGGCGCCACGAAAAGAAAGCGCTGCCCGTCGGCCGCGGCGGCGTATCGGTTGCGAGAGGTGCCCGGCGGAACGCGCCCCGGAAACAGGGGCTGCGGGATGCCGGCCTGGAAGCTCTCCCCGGCCTGGACGTCGACGGCCATGAGCTGCTGATCCGGCGCGCGGTAGAAGATCTCCTTGCCGTCGGATCTCCACGAAGCATCGACACCGCCTGCCGTCGACACCTGCCATTTGCCACTCGCGTTCGGAAAGGTCTGGACATAGATCTCGGCACGTCCCGACTCGTTCGACTGATATGCGATGAAACGGCCGTCGGGAGAGAAGGTGGGCCAGAGCTCGTTAAAAGGGCCGGCGACCACTGGAATCGGCTTCGGGTCGCCGAAGGTGGGCAGCACCAGGACGTCCCAGCCCTCCTTGCCCCGCCTCGAGTATGCGATGTACTTGCCGTCGCGTGACCAGTCGGTGGCGATGAGCCTCCCTTCGTCTTTTAGGAGCAGCTTCTCCTCTCCCTGCCCGCTCGAGGGCTTCTCGTAAAGGCTGGTGATCCCGCCCCCCTTGTCCGAGGTGAAGACGATCCTGCCCCCGTCGGGCGACCACACCGCGCAGAGGTTGTCGCCGGCTCCGAAAGTGAAACGCGAGTTCACGTTGCGCGAGAGGTCCCGCACCCAGATATCCTGCTTCCCGCTGCGAGCGTCGACGGCGTTGAAGGCGAGCCGGTCGCCTTTGCGGGAAAATACAGGGTTGCCGTACTCGCCGGCCCCGCCGGCCGTCTCCAGCTCCTTCCCGCCGCGGTCGAGCCAGAGCAGCCGGTTTCCCGAGTCGCCGGTGCGATAGGCGAGGACCCCATTGCGGGAAACGGAGAAGCGCGCGAGGCCGACGGAATCGGTGCCGATCTTTTCGGCCACGGGAGCCGGCTCTCCGATCGTCTTCAGGGACTTCAGGTCGAAGCGCTGCGCCACGAGCGTCTTGTCACGAACGAAGAGGAGGTAACCCGGCGGGGCGTAGGTGATGAGCGTCTGGGCGGGCGCCACTACCTTCGATTCCTTCGAGCCGAGCGAGCCGAGGCGGTAGGTGTTGTCTTCGGGTTTCTGGCCGCTCGCCATGTAGAGGAAGTGATGGCCGTCCGGAAGGAACTCGGGCCAGGCGACCTGCGTTTCCTTGCGGGCCGGGTCCGGCTTGACCTCCACGACTGGCGTTCCCCCTGCCGCAGAGACGCGACTGATGGGATCGCCGGTAACGCCGTCGAAGAGAATCGCGCCTTCCGAGCCCCAGGAGCCGTCGGCCCCCGTCGGGGCATCGCAGACCTTCTGCGGCGGTCCCCCGGAGACTTCGACTTTCTTGAGCTTGCCTTCCGCGAAGAACGCGAGGAAGCGTGAATCCGGCGACCAGAACGGCCGCGTCGTCCCCTCCGTCCCTTCCAGAGCGCGCGCGGACAGCGAGTTCAGGGCCCGGATCCAGATGCGCGTCTTCCCGGACGCGTCCGTCGCGTTGAAGGCGATGGAGCGGCCATCCGGAGACACGCGCGGCATGTCGATCGATGTCATGTTCTCGGGGGCCGCAACATCGAAGCGGGCCATCAGGGGTGGCGTCGGCGCGCGGCGCACGTATCCAGCGACGGCGAGAGCGGCAGCGAGGAGGGCGACCGCAGCCACCGCCCACGCGAGCTTTTCCCGGTTTTTCCGCCGCGCCACGACCGGGGCGGGAAGACCCGCCTGAGATCCTCCTTCCGCAACCCACGCGAGCTGCAGCTTCACGTCATGCGCCGTCTGAAAACGGTCCTCCGGGTCCTTGGCCAGGCACGTCTTGACCACCCGGTTAAATGCCGGCGGCGCCATCGGAGCAACCTCCGAGATCGCCGGCGGGTCGTCCCGCAGAATCGACCCGATCAAAGACGCCTGGCTCTTGCCCGCGAACGCCTTCTTGCCCGTCGCCATCTCGTAGAGAAGGGCCCCGAAGGCGAAGATGTCCGAGCGCGCGTCCGCTTCCTTCCCCTCGAGCTGCTCCGGCGCCATGTACTGGAACGTCCCCAGAATGGTCCCGGCTTCTGTCAGGTTTCGGCCCGTTGCGCCGGCCATCGTCGGCAGCGATGTCAACCCCGACTGCGCTCCCACGGGCGCCACCGCCTTCGCCAGCCCGAAGTCCAGGAGCTTTACCCCCGACTTGGTCAGCATCACGTTGCCCGGCTTCAGATCTCTGTGCACGATCCCTTGCCGGTGAGCCTTGTCCAGGGCGCCGGCGATCTCGACGCCGTACCGCAGGGTCTGCTCCAGAGGCAGCGGGCCCTTCACCAGGCGGTCGGACAGCGTCTCGCCTTCGAGGTACTCCATGACCAGGTACTCGGTCTCGCCTTCCCGGCCCACGTCGTAGAGGGCGCAGATGTGGGGGTGCGAGAGTTGCGAGATCGCCTTCGCTTCCCGCTCGAATCGCTGACGCATCTCCTCCGACGAGGACAGGTGCGCCGGAAGCACCTTCACGGCCACATCCCGATCCAGGCGCGTGTCCCGGGCCCGGTACACTTCCCCCATACCGCCCGCGCCGATCGCGGAGACGATCTCGTAGGGGCCGAGACGAGAGCCGGCTTTCAGAGGCACGTTGGCCGGAATTATAGGCCGCTGATTGCCCTGCCTGCGCTCCGGCCGGGGGCGCCCCGGTTACCTACATCGCGAGGGGGCTGAAGATGGGAAGGCGATCGGCTCTTTGCTCGAGTTTGCTCCTGCTCTCGCCTTGGACATCTCCGCCTCGTAGGCAGCGCGCTTGGCCATCGCATCATCGAGGTCGCGCCCGCTGACGATGTTGTACCGGTCGAAGATCGCCCGCGTCCTGTGGCCTGAGATCTCCATCGCGACGCGCTCGGGGACGCCCGCCCGGACCATGCTGCGGATGGCCGTGCGCCGCAGGTCGTGGAAGGCGAAAGCCACCTCCGCATTCCGCAGTGCTCTCCCCCAGCTCGTCGAGAAGTTGCCGACGTGACGGCCAAGGCCGTTGTGGAAGATCAGGGGCGAGTCGAGCCGGCGCGCGGCAAGCCGCCGCTCGAGAACCGCAACCAACTCCGGACTCTGGCCGCAGCGAATGACGCGGCC
>JGI12635J15846_10006516_pt1 | contig 10001 bp, 14 predicted proteins | sample BlaSpr_A8_OM2_M2_FD_15846 | JGI IMG/M metagenome (IMG submission 15846)
AAATTGAATACGAATCTGCTCCTCCCAAAGACTCGCATCAAAAGTTCAGTCAGTCCAATGCTTTAGATTATCCGGACATGACGAATTGCGGAACCGCTGCTATCGATTATTTCTATCCAAGAGTGGCAACCGGAAGGAATCTCTTCTCTCGGCGCCTAGCCGATACACTACGTGCAACATTATCTCTTGCCGCCGCCGACTTCTTGCACGGGCAGAAGACCCGAGGTCTTGGGCATACTTCGACCATTCAGAACAATTCGCGCCACCATCAGCAATTGCGAGCTGATTCGCAGGTTCTCGCGGGTTGCCGCCGCCAGGTTCGCATCGAACCGCACTCGCTGACCTTCCATAACAAAATTCAGTGCACCGCCCGCTTCGAGAAATCCTTCCGACTCGCCCACGGCAAGCACATGGGCCCCTAGCAACGGCTTCAGGATCTGGTCCAATCGTCCCTTTTGCGAAGCACCGATGAAAACCATCTGGCAATCCCGCAAATCTTCGCCGGCCTTCTTAAGGCGAATCTGCACCTTTCGCCCGTGTATGGTCTTGCCCGCAATCGCATCGCCCAGACTAAATCCGACGAAATAATGACCTACGATACCGATTACAAATGGTGCGTTAGGGCTTGCGAACACGTTTTCTGGCCATTCCACAAACTTCGCGATATTCGCCAAGTATCTTGCCTTGACTTGATCCTCGGAGCTTGGTCCTGTCTGCGTCTGCGCGAGCAAGCCAACAGGACTCTCAAAAAAGATAATTGCGAAGGAAAATAGGAACGTTACAATGTCACGCGCGCGTCGCATCTGAAGCCAGACCACAGCATGTGTGCTCATATTTGAAGTTTCTGTAAGAAATGCGGCTCGGTAAACGAACTCTGAGCCAGTACTTACTTAGGCAAATTCGTTGCCATCGCGGCAGACTTGATAGCGCCTTGGGCCATTGCCATCAGACACTTACAGTAAATAAATAAGGAGGCAATCTGACAAAGTCTTGCGGCCTGTTCCAAACTGGCCCAAAACACCAAATTGAACCATCGCCACGTCTGACCAACACTGACACCCCGGCGAGCGGCGCACGATGATTTTCTGCCTTTTGAAAACTTCCCCCAGTGAAGCTGCAGCACCCGGAATCGGTTCGAGTCCCCATAAGATACGAACTCGCGCAAATTTATCGGATTGTTATTGATGTTTTCGGGGCGTACGATGCCTTCGAACGTCGCCCCCACCATGCTCTGAACAGGAGGCCAACATGTTAAAGTCTTTGTTAATTTTTTTGACGTTAGGGTCGGCGCTCTCCGGATCAGTGCAGGAAGGTCAGGCGCCCTCTAAAGGTGCAACCGCCGCCTCTGGTACGATTCCCGCTGAGGCGGTGCGTCAGGTGAATCCAGTTAAGGCGACTCCAGAGTCAATCGCTCAGGGCAAGAAGTGGTATGGATACGACTGCGCCATGTGCCATGGCAAGCAGGGCGATGGCAAGGGTGACGTGGTGGCTACCATGAAGCTGAAGATGAGCGATTTGACGACCGGCGAAACGCTGAAGAATAAGACTGATGGAGAGCTCTTCTACATCATCAAGTACGGCAGGGGGGAGATGCCGCCTGAAGGGGAGCGTCTGAAGGCGGCTGAATTGTGGAACCTGGTTAATTACATTCGTTCCATCGCGCAGAAGAAAGCGCCAGCGGAGGAGAAAGCGCCGAACTAAACGCCGTACCGATCACCTGGCTGGCGACAATGCTGTGTCGGGACCGAGAATCAAACCGACAACCGACGAGTACCACTCGCCGTGGTTGTTCAGATACGGGCCGCGCATCCACACTAGCGCAGTACGCCGATCATTCCATTGGGGAATGATCGGGCGCAGGTTATCATAGGTAGAATGGCGGGTGATGGGCAGCCACGTCCATTTGCCATATGCGTTGCGGGTTCCACGAAATAGCTCGTAATGCCGCTTCTGATCTGCACGACTGATGAGCGGTGCACCCGTCAGCGGGTCGGCGTCGGTAGAGATATACACGAGATTGGGATTGTGCGGATCGAGTGCTCCGAGTCCTGAATAGTCATCTTCACCTGAGTACAGCCTGGTTCCTGCGTGGGCAATCTCCTCGCTGTTCCACGCAACGCCATCCCAACGCGCATAGTGATAGCGCAGGTCCATGCCGCCCTTACCGCGCGGCAGTCCTCGGCCGTCTATTTGACAGGAAAACAAAACATAAGGGCGATCGTCTTTGTCCAGCTTGAGATCAACCATCCACGCGACATTGTCAGGATTTCCCTGAAACACTTTGGTGAGGTCCCATGTCGCGATGGTGGAGTCGGTGGAGGTACTGAGCGGGCCGAGCGGGCTGCCATCTGAGAGATAGATCGTGTTGTTACGCAAATACCCGTGATAGAGGCTGTTGTCAAAATTGCGCGGATGATCTTCAGTCGCCACGAAATGTACGGTACCTTTACCGTCGTACGCGTACTTGAGATAAGGACTGTAGCCACCCCTTCCGTGCAGGAAGCGCCCGCCGTACGTCCAGGTCTGTCCATCATCATCCGAGAACATGTAGTTGGGATCGTGATGGAAACCGCGAAAGAAGTTGTAGATGCGGCCGTCGGGCATTCTGAAGGGATTTGAATATGTGTCGTTGTCGCCTGCGTAAGCGACGTTCCTGCCGGGTGTCTCGAGGATGGAGGTCGGTCCCCACGCCAGCGGATTGTGTGGCTCAGAAATTCGGACATATACCCTTCGCTCGACGGCATGCTTGCTATAAATGGCCAGGTAGCGCCCGTCCGGTCGGACCAAGAATGCTGGAGAGTCGTGGTCGTCCTGCTGGAAGTGCGGATGCAACACCACCGTGTCCACTTTGCCCGTTTGGATGTCATACACGGCGACTTCGACGTTGCCAGAGTTTGGATGGCTGGCGCTCGTAGCCTCGGTGCCCACAGCGCGCACCGATCCGACAATCAGCAGGCCATTGTCTACGATCACGCGCGGATCCATGAACCACGACCACGCACCATTATCGTTCAATCGTATCAGGCTGCCGGCAGTGTAATTAACTGCATACGAGTCGTCGGCTGGGGCGGTGCTGCCGCCACCGATTGCGGCCACAAGGCAGGCCGTGCCAACGAGCAGTAGACAGAGAATTAGCGCGTTCCGGTTATTTCTAGGCGGTCGTGAGGCAAGCATGGGATCCTCGCTAGTGCCGGAGCATGCTCTCACAATTCGGCTGGCGCGAATGCGACTTTTTCGACCAACACGACCGTCTCATGGCGATCCGCGAATTCCAAGCCCAAACAGGCGGCGTAACTCTCAACGTCTCCCGGGCGTAGTAACATCAGGGGTTCAATCTTGGGGTCCATAATGCCGGTTAATGGCTTTGCGCTTCGCGCTGAAAAGCTCTCGCGAGAGTATCAGATGGGCTCCGAGCGTATCTGCGCGCTCAATGAGGTTACGCTCGAGATCGGCGCCGGGGAATTCGTGGCCTTACTGGGAAGCTCGGGCTCGGGGAAGTCGACACTTCTGAACCTGATGGCGGGCCTGGATCGCCCTACATCCGGAGCCATCTTTGCGCAAGGCCGGAATCTGTCGGAGTTGAGCCCGCTAGAGCTGGCGCGATATCGCGGTCGAACCGTGGGGATGGTTTTTCAATCGTTCAACCTGCTGCCCCGTATGACCCTCGAAGAAAATATTGAGTTGCCTCTGCGGTTAGCAGAGGTCGAACCGGGAGATCGCGCGCAGAGAGTTCGTGAGGCTCTCAAGCGCGTGCGTTTAGAAAAACGGCTGCGCCATCGCCCCAGCGAGCTTTCCGGCGGCGAGCAGCAACGTGCGGCGCTGGCGCGAGCGCTAGTAAACCGGCCTGCGATTCTGCTGGCGGACGAGCCGACGGGTAACCTCGACAGCACAACGGGCGAATCCATCCTGTTGCTATTGCGCGAGATTCAGCAATCCCTCGGTATGACCATAGTCATGGTCACGCACGAGCGCCCGCTAGCGGAGCGGTTCGCCAGCCGCATTGTCTCCATTGCGGACGGTAAATTGATCAGTGACGGGGCGAAATAGTGAAACCCCGCGACCTCAGCGAACTTGCTTTGCGGAACCTGCGCGAATCTCTTCTGCGGAACTCATTGACCACACTTGGTGTCGCCGTTGGAGTGGCATCACTGGTTGCGATGCTTTCTCTTGGCGTTGGCCTGCAGGAGCTTGCTTCGAAGCGCCTCTCCAATTCGGGCCTGTTCGATACTGTGCTCGTTAGCTCACGATCGAACTTGAGAGGGTTGGGCAGGAACGGGGCGGCGAATTCTCCGCCACCGCAGGGAGCGCGGGTTCTGGACGAAGATGCCCGCAAAGAAATGGAAGGATTGCCAAACGTCGTTGAGGTCTATCCGCAGATTCGCTTTCTCACCGAAATGCGTTATGCAGGCACTCCTTATTCCACCATCGTAGCGGGCATTCCGGTCTCGGCACGCGGGAATGGAGCATTTGAAGGGATACAAGGGACCTTTTTTCGCGGCTCGAGGGCCGACGAGGCCATTTTGCAGATGGAATTGGCGAAGGAAATGTCTGCGCAGCCCGCTACTCTAGTGAGCAAGGAGTTGGCGATCCGCTACATGGAGCGCGAGCCGCTCGCACCATCTGCAACGAGTGATCCCGCACGCGCGAAAAGCGATAGCCGCGCAGAGGAAGGTTTTTCGATCGTTCCGCGAGAAAAGAAATTACGCATTGTCGGCATCGTCGAAACCGAACCTGCAGCGGGATTTGGCGGGTTCGGAAGCGGCCGCTTGCTGATTCCCCTTGAAGTTGCCGCCGGGTTACGCGCAGCCCAGGTAAACGATTTACGCGAAGCGTTGCGCGCCACAAACGCCAAGCCAACCTACGCGAGCTTGACCGTGCGAGCGAAGAACCCTTCGCAGGTGGAAGCCATCGAAACCGCGGTGAAGAAAATGGGTTTTGTGGCCTTTTCATTGCTCGACGCTTCGCGCAATTTGCGATTATTTTTCACCATTTTCGATTTACTGCTGGGGATTTTTGGCAGCCTGGCCCTGTCAGTTGCCACGCTTGGGATCATAAACACTTTGGTAATGGCCATTCTCGAGCGAAGGCGAGAAATCGGAATCCTGAAGGCGTTGGGAGCGGCCGACCGCGACGTGAGGCAATTGTTTTTCGTGGAAGCGGGCGTTATGGGTTTACTCGGGGGAGTACTCGGAGTGGTTTTCGGGTGGTTCATTGGAAGAGGCGTTACGTGGGGCACCAATCTCTATTTGAAGCGCCAAAATTTGCCGGTGGCACACGTTTTTTCGGTCCCCTGGTGGCTGGTACTGGGTGCCGTGGCCTTTGCGGTAATCGTGAGTTTGGGTGCTGGTCTTTACCCGGCAACGCGAGCGGCGCGGTTGAATCCCGTCGAGGCGCTGCGGTATGAATAGAGTTGTGCTGGCCTCGCTTGCGGCATTGTTTACTGCTTCGATTGCTTTCGCGGACCGAATGCCTGCCACCGGCCGCTCCGATTGCCTTTCTGTGCCAAGCAAAATCCTGGGACATCCTGTCGCTTATTGCGTCCTTTTGCCACCCAGCTACGACGCGGATAAAACGCGCCGTTATCCAGTGCTTTACCTTCTACACGGCCTCGGAGACAACGAGCAAGTCCTCATCCATTCCGGTGGTTTTAATCTCATCCAAGATCTGTGGGACCGCCATCAACTGGGGGAATTCTTGGTTGTGTCTCCGGCCGGGGCTGGGAGCTTTTACATTAACTCGCATGATGGCCATTCTCGCTACGAGGATTTTTTCATTCAGGACTTTTTGACGCTTATCCAGCAGCGCTATCGCACCCTACCCGGACGCGCATCGCGCGGCATAGCGGGAATTTCCATGGGTGGCTATGGCGCGCTGCATCTCGCGTTTCGTCATGCGCGTATTTTCGGATCGGTAGGAGCGCATAGTGCAGCTCTGATCGAGAAACTTCCGGTAATGAACTCGACCGATTCTCGCCAACTCACCAGAAGACAATTTCTCGGTAACGTTTTTGGTGCGCCGGTCGATCCCATCTTCTGGAAACAAAACGACCCGATCGCGATTGCTCGTTCTGCGAATCTGGCTGGACTGCAAATTTATTTTGACTGCGGGTCGGACGATGATTACGGTTTTGACGCGGGCGCCCAAGCTTTGGATAAAGTGCTCACATCGCGCCACATTCCTCACGAGTTCCACCTTTATCCTGGCGGCCATAGCTGGATCTATTTTGCCGAACATCTGCCCGCGTTGCTGCAGTTTCATTCCTCGGTCTTCACATCGGCATCGGCGCACGGCCGGGCCGCCCCTTGAGGCACGACGTGACGTTTCCTCGGAAACCGGTTAGTCGCTTATTTTCTCTGCCGGTGCTTTGGTAAGACTCACTGGGCGTGTCGCGGTTCGACTTAAAACATATCCGCCATAGGGGTTGCCGCAGAATCATTATCGGTAAGCGGTAACAATCCCCAAGCATCTTCAATGGTTCGCAGCAGCGAATAATGATCGTAGCGAGTATTTGAGTCGGGTGTTCTCACGGCTGGCTTTATGAAAATTGTGAGGACATGGTTGTCCTCGGGCGGCTCGAGGTCGGAAGCACCCTCATCGAATGTGATTACGATCAAGCAAGTTTGCGGACCGCTGCAAGACGGGGAGCTCTGAATTCGTGGCACTTCAACGCTCAACCAATTATCGCCGGTCTTCACCTGGCTGTCGACGATGGAACACGGGTCATGCATGTCATTGCACATGTTCGGAGTAATCCAAACATAGTTGGGAAGGGCTGCGAGGTCGGCCGCGATATCGGTATACGGAACGATGTTGTTGCAGCGTGCAGGATTGTTGAGGATATTCTCGTAATGGATGAAAGGGTTGTGCTTCTCCATATACGCCGGCGCAGTGCCAAATAAAGGGTAATTATTCCCGACAAAACATGCTGACGGCATATCCTCCATGTACCCCTTCCACGTTCTCGCGCTGTCCTCGATGCGGTCAACGATGCTCAGGGCTGGAGTGGTGCAGCCGCCCGCGGTAATCGAGCAATTTGTGGTGAAAAACGTATCGCCGCCGGTGGGGGTCATGTAATTGGGCAAGCTTGGATGGGTAATTCCAAAATAATTTGCCGCGACAGGATGGTCCGCAGTTAACCCGTTCAAATAGGGGGCGTCGGGGTTACCGGCAATTTGGCCAATGCTGTGATTCTCCATCATGATCACAATGATGTGGTCGAAATTGGGTACTGCGGGCAGGTCTTGCGCAGGTGCGGGCAAACTAAAGCCGGCAACGGGCAGCGCAACCGCTGCCAGCAGCAACGCTGTCATTCTTGAGCGGCTTACCAATCGGCCTCCTACGCAAGGTTTCGTTTTTGGGGAGAGACGAGCGCTACGCTATCCGCCGGTGATTCGACTGTCAAGCCAAAAGCAACAGCACTTCCTTGTACGCGATCCATTCGCAATGCAGCGGTAAGGCAGGCCTGCAGGCCTCCGCCGGCTTGACATTTTGTGCACCAAAGTGCAGCATATAAGTATCCGTAGGTTTTATTATCGTTTAATAAACTCAGGTCGCAGTGAATCCGAGCGACGTTGCCGAAATGAACCTGTCTGATTTGGTCCTGACGCTGCATTGTCCTGCGTGTGGCTGCTCGGAGGTCCGCCGCTCGCACCGGAAAAACCTGCTCGAATACTTGATTTCGATTGTTTTTTTTCTGCGCACCTTTCGCTGTGAAAAATGCCTTCATCGTTTTTACGATCACGTTTTTCGCCGACGAGCCGCCTCGGCCGAAGGCTTTATCGAATCCACAACGGCGCTCGAGGGCGTTCCGGTCGTCGTGTACGGATGCACGCAGACCGGACAAATCTTTCATGAAGACACCGATCTCCGGGTGGCAGGTGCTGCCGGGACCATGCTCAACCTGACGGTGCCGGTCGAGCCCGGCCAAGAGCTCATCCTAATGTATCCCGACTCGCAACAAGAGCAGAGGTGCTGCGTCACTTCCGTGGGCCCCACGCGCGCCGGAACCTTCCTTGCATACGTTACATTTGGCGGCCCTGCGGAGACGTTCTGGCGAATGGACCGCCCCGTATCGTGGCCGGAAGCGTCATCATCTTGAATTTAATCCGATTTGGCGCAATCCGATTCCGTTGCCCGGACCTGGCGCGTACGTGGAGTTTTCAGCTTTGGTAATTTTGCAGGCCGTGGGCCATGCAAATTTGCAGTGCATATTCCTTCATATCTTAGCTCCCTGCGCTCGCTCGCGCAACGCAACATCAGTCCACCGCGACTCATGTCTCCGCGGCCCACAAAGTCAGAGGGAAACACAAGGCGCTCCCCAAAGATCCCGACCAGGGGTTCAATGTATTTAGGCGTGGCGATACTACCAAGAAGGACGACGTCGCAAGCCTTTCCGGCGCGTTCCAATAACATTCGCGCAGCGCATTCGAGTGGCGCGCGATATCCCGCGTCGCCGGCCTCTACGGGAACTTCGGCGATTTCGCGCAATTCAGCGAGGGTAACAATGGTCTCGGGGGGCACCAGGCCGCGTCCGGCCGTAATGATCAGGGTACCCGACACTCCCCGCGGGGGTTGCTCGAATGCTTGGGCGTACGCCAGCTTACCCCGGAAATACAGTCCGCTAATAAAGCTAAATATTTCGCCCAGCGGCAGCCCCTCGGATCGCAAGCGCTTTGCGCGATCGAATCCAGCCTTTTCGCTCAAGATCATTCTGGCGCGGACGCCGCCCGCATTTGCAGGTGAAAGCAGAAAAACGCGACATGGACTAGGATGCGCGCCGTGAGTATGCTCCTCAATTCCGGTAATCAATGTTAAAGAAATCCTGTTCTCCATTGTCTATCAGACTAAGACCACAGCGTGCGGCACATCAAAGCAGCCCAAGCGCCGACCGATCTTCACGCTCAACTCGTTTCATCGTACAATCACGCGGAGCTTTTTCCGGGCACCACTTCAAAACTTTTGTCCCGTGGCGGAACCGGCCGCCTGTGAAGTGATCAAATTGTACCTCGGCAACCAGTTGGCCATCGAGTGGCTGCCATTCTAAAGAATGTTTTGTGCTCCACCGACTTGGGCCCCCAGGAGCTTTGCCTGTAAACCCAGGGGGCTTGATCATCTTCTCGAGTCGTTTGGTCAAAGCGGCGCGGTTTTCCGCAAGAATCGAAGACGTAAATCCCACGTGATCGAGCAGACCTTCAGCATTGTAAAGGCCGAGCAGCAGGGAACCGACAAGCGGCTTCTTTTCCAGATAGCGAAAGCCTCCGACCACACAATCGGCTGTGCGCTGCTTTTTTATTTTCTGCATGCCGGTGCGCTCACCTGTCTGGTAAGCCAGATCCGAGCGCTTGGCCATGATTCCGTCGAGCCCACGCCCATATGAAACCACTTGCGGGCTACGGAAACATCCGGCGTCACCGGGGAAAGGCGGATGAGATCGTCTGCTTCTAAATATTTTTCCGAAAAGGCTTGGAGCGCACGACGCCGCTGTTTCAGCGGCAGCTTGACCAGCGTCTTACCTTTATCGTCCACCAACAAATCAAACACGATAAAGACGCACGGTGTGGCTTGGCTTAATTTGACAATGCGGCTGGCTGCCGGATGAATGCGCATGAGCAAATCATCAAACGACAATTTTCCGTCAATGGGAATAACAATTTCTCCGTCAAGCACGAATTTCCTGGGTGCGAGTGCCTGTAACGCGGTGACAAGCTCGGGGAAATAACGCGTCAAAGGTTTCCCTGACTTTGATTGAAGATCTATGTGATCACCATCACGGAAGGCCAGACACCGAAAGCCGTCCCACTTGGGCTCGTATTGCCACTCAGGCCCGTTAGGCAAGTCCGACGCGGGCAGCGCCTCCATCGGTGCGTAACGTAGAGTCACGGGTAAGGTCATACGGAGTTACCTGGCGAATTCGCCGAAACGTGTTGCGGCGGTCAGTTGGAAACTGATTTGAAGTCGCAGGTCATACAAACGGGTCCAATCGACCGCGGCCTCGTTCGGCG
>JGI12635J15846_10006521_pt1 | contig 9995 bp, 10 predicted proteins | sample BlaSpr_A8_OM2_M2_FD_15846 | JGI IMG/M metagenome (IMG submission 15846)
TCGCCGCTGCGCGAACCGCATTTTCGCGGTAGGCGGACCATCCTCGCACCCGAGCGGACGAATCGATCGGAATCCGCGGTCATTTTGCACGCAGAAAAATCGGTGCCCTCGATGAGATAATGACTGTTCACTACAACTCACTCCAAGGAGTTCATCATGCGTAGCTCACGCACCGGTTGGCTGATNTCGGCGCTGTTCGCCTTTTCGGCGGTTGCACAAGCCGCTCAGTTCACCCTCACCAGTCCCTCTGTCAAGGCGGGTGCCCGGGTGCCCGACGAGAGCGTCTTTAACGGCTTCGGCTGCAACGGCGGCAACGTCGCGCCGGAATTGCAGTGGAAGAATGCGCCGAAGGGAACGCGGAGCTTCGCGGTCACGGTTTACGATCCTGATGCGCCTACCGGCAGCGGGTGGTGGCACTGGTTGGTGGTGAATATTCCCGCTGACAAGACCGGCCTGCCGCGCAGCTTCGGCAACATCAAGCCCGGAGAGCAAGTGAGTGAAGCGCTGCAGACCCGCACCGATTTCGGGGCCCCAGGCTGGGGAGGCCCTTGCCCGCCCACAGGCGACAAGCCACACCGCTACATATTCACCGTGTTCGCTTTGAAGGTTCCGAAGCTCGACGTCATGGCGGATTCCCCGGGCGCGCTGGTCGGCTACATGATCAACGCCAACAAGCTCGGCAAGGCCAGCTTCACGGCCACGTATGGGCGATGATCGGACTGTCGGCATCCCCGCGGCAAGACGCCTTGCGCTCAGAGGGCAACACTAACCGGCGCGTGCATGGGGACGCAGCGGGATTCGTTCTCTGCCTCGTGTGTTGGCTGCCTTCCTAAAAGGACGGGGAGAGCAAGCGGGAATTATCCGGGCGCCCGGATCAGTCGGGCGCAAGAAACCCGCGAGGCGTGCACGTCCACTAGCCAAGAACAAGTGGAGCCTGGTCCGTCCCTGAGCTAGAGTTCTAACCCGTACAAACTCCTTCGCCTCAGCGCGGGTGGGTGCTCGGGGAATCGATCATAATCACAGCTGCCCCGCTAATATCAACAACCACGGATTCTGCCTAAGAGAGGCCGCTGTCCTGCATGAATCTCTGACAACCTCCAGGCATGCATTGTGTCGGGCAAACAATCGAACGCCGCCGGGCTGTTCGTGGCCGCGGACCACCTTGCCCAATCTCGAAACGGCAGGTCTTGGCACGAGCCAATGGCGGCGCAAGGTCGTACGTCGCGGGAATGCGTAGGTAGTACTTACAAATCTCTGTAAAAGTGGCTGCGCAAATGGGTGAAATCACATGTGATGAACAATTCCTTCGGGGCATAGCTCGGTCCGGGTGGGGTGAGCCGTTGGCACAAGCCTTGCGGGAGTTCGTGATGGGTGACCGCTTTCCAAATCGTCGGGCAGGGCCGATGGCTCCGAATCCCTACTGATACGGCAAGCACCAGCCCGGAGCCGGTCCGCAGTGGACTCGCCATTGGCTCCTTGCTTCCGGCGTTTATCCAGGAGAAGATATGAAGATGCTCGTTTTATTGCTGATCGCCATTGGCGGTCTTTTATCCGCCTGCGTTGCTTACGAGGTTCCGAACAGAGATCGGGGCGCATATGATCGAGAACATGACGGTGCGGCGAATCGCATGGATCGCGATCGCGACCGTGAGGGTGAGGGCGATGCCGTTCCCAATCGCGAGGACAGGCGCGAGTACGACCGTCGCCGCGATTAACGATTTGCCTTTGGCACGCATGCACCCTTCACCGCGAGATATCCGCAGCTCATGTCAATGACAACGTGACCTCGTCCTTGGCATTCGCGTGGGGTTTGTAATCCGCCGAGGTGCGGCTAGGCCAGCAGGGGCTTGTCGGGACTTTCGAAAATGCGGAGCGGAAATTGTCGCCAAAGCTTGCGATGGCCGATCTGCTCACAGCCAGAAGGCGGTTTCGGTCCTGACGACGGTCCAATCGGAGAAGCCTAGGAAGAAGATTGGTAGTACGCGATGTTGGCTCCAATGGTCTGATATTGAAAGATCGCTTGGAGGACGGCGCTGACGGGAACTTCTCGATCCTTGTTGCCCCAAGGATTGTTCATCCAGCACGTCGGTGTACCGGTATCAATGCCGGTGATCACCACAGCATGTACCCCGGATGTCATGGGAGCCCATCCGGAGCCATACGGGAAGCCGGCGCAATTGTGCGTGAGGATCAATGGGCCGTTGTCGGTTAGAAAACTCGCGATTGCATCAGCGTTCGTATCGATGCTGCCTGAGGAGAATCCGCACCGGGCGAGCCGTCTCGTAAAATCATCCCAATTGGACGCCGGATTGCTGGATGATGAGCTGTCCGGATCGAACCCGTTATTGAACTTCTCGATGACGGGCGAGTGTCCTTCTCGTTCAGCGGCGATCATCGCCATACACGCCACCCAGCATATAGGGTTCGCTTTCTGTACAACTAATGGAACGTCATACCACACCGAGGCCATAGCACAATCTCCTCCCAATGAAACCACGAAGTTCCCAACCAGGGTCCCCTTTGCCGTGAAGTATATTCGATTCCTTTCGATACCATCAATCGCCCATCGCTGATCGGTCGCTTAGCACTGGAGACCGCGAGTGGGCGTCCCTTCCGCCGTTGTACCCAACGGTGGGCCTTGATAGCGGCATTGAAATTTCGGTCTTCAACGGCACGCCGTCCCACATACCAAAAGTCCCCTTGTTTCTTAGCAACGCCTGCCGCGGCGGCTACTTCGCTCAAGCGGACCTCGCGGCGTAATAACTCCGCACCAGCGAGGCTCCCATTTAGAAAACCGTCCCGGCTAGCGGCGCCACCTTTGCCAGGGTCGGTTGATTTCACGGGCGAAACTCGCGCCTCGCCGCTGAGGTTTAACACCACTATCGGGCAATGCAACAGACACTTACGCGCGGTATAAGCAGCGTCGATTTTTCTCATCAAAACATGTGATTAGCGTTTTAGCTCTCATGGCCCCAAGGTAGTAGCAGGGCGCTTCACCAACATTACGCGTCCGATGTTTTAAGGGAGTAGGACATGAAAGTTATTGCTGATTGGTTCAGACGTCGAGCTGAAAGCGAAGAGCGTCGCGAACAGGAACGCGAGGAAGCTTATCTCGCCGAGTCATTAGACCTCTGCGACCTGGAATATCGCATGCGGCAACTCGACTTGAGAAAGCGCGTTAGCGCGCCTTGGATTGGCGCAAAAGGGTCTTGACCTGACGACTCGACCTATTGATCAAAGGAAATACCCATGAGACCGACACTTTCTTTTGGACCCTTGACACGCGATTTTCCGGCACCGCGTTCCCGCGCGGACCTGGCTCGTGAGGAACAGGCCTTTTACGAAGACCACGCCAACAGCGAACCATGGAAAACCGCGCTCAAGCGGTTAGCGGCCATCCCCGTGGCGTTCGCCGTATTCGTGGCGTTCGTAGGACTGTCCCACGCGCTCCGATAGAGAGCGAGCATTCCGCGGTTGAGGTGCCGCCGCTGAGCGGATACGTGCTGCTAAGACGATCGGGCCGCTCGGTACGCCGCCAGTCGTTGCTTGAGCCTGTCTTGGTTCAACACTTCCCGATTGACCACGTTGACCGGTAGTTCACCGCGCGCAACGGCAACTACCGAACGAAACGCACCTTCCGCAATCAACCGAAAACACTCATCGGTCCAACAGAGCGAATGCGGTGTGGTGATTACGTTATCGAGTTTGAGTATCGGGTTGTCATCCGGCGTCGGTTCCTGCTCGAATACATCGAGCGCCGCGCCGGCAATGCGCTTCTCGATTAGCGCCGCATACAAGGCCGCTTCGTCGACAATCGGGCCCCGTGCCGTATTGATCAGATACGCCGATCCTTTCATCAGGCCGAGCGCTCTGGCGTCGATCAAATGGCGCGTTTGCTCGCTCAGCGGACAGTTGATGGCAACGAAATCCGCTGTGCGCAGCACGCTGTCGAAGTCAGTGAGTCTCACGTTCAAGGAGCGCGCCTGGTCTTCGCTCGCTAGCGGGTCGTAGGCGATATGCACCATCTCGAGCGGCGCAACCATGCGAAACATTTCCCGGCCTATGTTCCCCATGCCGATCGAACCCAGCACCTTCCCGGTGAGTCCTTCGCCCATATGCGAAGTCGTTTCCTTCCACCGTCCCGTGCGAGTCAGGCGGTCTTTGGTGAAGAGCTTATGCGAAAGGGCCAGAATCAAAGTGAGAATGCTGGTGGCTACCGGACGGCGCACGCCATCCGGCGTGATGGTGAGTAACACGCCATTGGCGGTGCATGCAGGCACATCGACGCTGTCATATCCGACGCCATGGCGCGCTATGATGGCGACGCGGCCGCCCGCAAGCGTATCCGCGGTTACGCGCGCCCCGAGAACGCATAAACCGTCGTACCCAGCGCCATGGGCAGCAGTCAATTCTTTACCGAGCTCGGGGAGAAACTCCCACTTGAGGTTCGGCTCCGCGTCGAAAATCTTCAATGCTGCTGGGTCGAATACCGGCTGCCCATCCGCACGCAGAGCGTCGCGGGTAATGCCAACCTTGAATGTACCTTTACTCACTGGCCTCCTCCTTTCGCCTTCCTCGCTTGCTTGTCCTTCTTCCTTGACCCGGCGGCCGTCTGGCCGGCGGCCGTCTGGCCGGCGACGCTCCGGGTGAATGCTTCGGCATTTCTTCTCAAATCCGCAATACCCTCGCGCAAGGCATTCTGCATGATATAGATATCCAGGCTGTAGGCGAGGATCTTGAAGCCCTTCGCGATGTAGTCCCTGCTCCAATTGCTGTCCGTCGGCATGAAGCCGCCGACCTTGTTGTATTTACGGCACGCCGCGATGATCCTGTCGACGCCGGCGAGGTATTTCGGATTGTCGAACTGCGCCGGGATGCCCATGAAATTGGTGAGATCGAAGTGCCCCAGCCAGAGCACGTCCACGCCTGGTACGGAGGCGATGGCTTCGACGTTCCTCAGACCCTTGGCCGTCTCGATCTGGCAGATGACGAGGGTGCGCGAATTCGCCATTGCTATCTTGTCCGTGACCGCGCCACCCATGTAGTCGTCATGGGCGACGCCGAACGCGGCGCCTCTTTGGCCAAGCGGCGGGTAGCGCGTCGAAGAGACGATAAATTCAGCCTGCTCTTTGGTGTCGACCATCGGAACCATGACGCCCATCGCTCCCGCGTCCAGCGTGCGAGAAATGAAATGGTATTGCGTCGTGGGAACACGGACCAGCGGCGTCAGACCGATGCCGCGGCACAACGCGAACTGGGTTTTCATGGTTCCCATCTCGGCTCCGCTGTGCTCCATGTCGAAAAGAATGAAATCGGCGCCGGCCGCCTTGACAATTTGCGGGAATCCCGGCGTAAAGAATTCGAAGGCGAGCGTGCCGAAAGCATAACCACCCTGGCTCAACTGCCGCTTGATGGGGTTGTCGCGCATTGCAGGTCTCCTCACATTGGTAGTCGTTATCGGACGAGGGCGGAAACGAGAGTCTTTCGATTGAGAGTGTCGCCAGCCGCAAGTCGTTCGCGCGTAAGTTTAGCAAAGGGAACGCTCGTTTCACATCGGCAAGCGCGCTTGACAACGTAGAGCAAGCCACTAGACTAGCTTCGGGCGGCTACGCGGCGGTCCCAGGTATGTGTGGGCCGTCGGCATATCTTTCATGAGCGTACAGCAGGCCCGTACAGCAGGCCCGTTCACGGCTGCCATCACGAGTAATGCGTCGCCTAAGGGCGGCATAATAATGGCGCAGAAGAAACTAACCAGGAGGAGAACATGGAGCACTGTCGTCAGCAGCATATTGGTTGGAGACTTTCTCTGAGTCGTTGCGCTGCGCTATTGTTCATCGCGCTGGCGCTAGGCGTGAGTAGCGTGGCGGCGGCCCAGGGCGCCGATCAGCGAGCCGTCGACGCGGCGAAGAAGTATTCGGGCAAGACCATCACTATCGTTTGGGAAGCCGGGCTTCAGTCTCTCGACCCGCTTAACTTTTCCGGGCCCATGTGGGAGAAGCTGACCGGCATCAAGGTGAAAGTGATCGAAGTGCCCACCGAAGAAATGTTCACAAAGATCATGCAGGAGTATCGCGCGGGTACCGGTGCCTACGATGCGCTTAACGTGATTCCTGCGTGGATGCCGGATCTGGTGTTGGCCGGGGCATTGGAGCAGCTGGATCCCTTCGTCGACAAGTTCGGATATCGCGCCGAGTTGAGGGATATCGCCCCCACTTTCCGTGACAACCAAATGATGGTGAACGGCAAGATCTACGGATTCCCGGATGACGGCGACGTCTTCATCATGTACTACCGCAAGGACCTCTTCCAGGACGCAAAAAATCAGTCCGAATTCAAGGACAAATTCAAATATGACCTGGCGCCGCCAAAAACGTGGAAGCAGTTTTCCGAGATCGGCCAGTTCTTCACCGACAAGTACAAGAAGGACGGCGTTTACGGCGCGGCGTTCTTTCGCCAGCCTCCCTATGCGCAGTTCATGTTCCAGGAACGCTTTCGCAATGAAGGCGGCAAGTTCTTTGATGGCGGTACCATGAAGGCCACCGTCAACAGCGACATCGGCGTGCGCGTATTTACGGAGATGCGCAATGAAAATAAATTCATGCCGCCGGGCGTCGAAACTTTCGGCTTCGTGGAAAACCTCGCGACCTTCCTCGATGGCAAAAGTGCCATGACGATTTCGTGGCCGCCTTACGGCCGCTGGGCCGCGGGCTACGGCACGGACGAAAAGGCGCTGCAGTGGGTGCCCAAATCGAAAATCGCCGGCAAGGTCGGCTACGCGTTGCCGCCCGGAGGCCACCCGGAACTGGCGGCGGGATTCGCGCTTTCGGTTGCTTCCACCAGCAAGAACAAGGAGGCCGCCTACCTGTTCATCCAGTGGCTCAACAGCAAAGAGATCAGCACCCAGCGCGTGCAATTGCCCTATACACTGCGCGACCCTTTTCGCGTAAACCATTACACCGACCCCACTTATCTTTCCCGCTGGCCGGATGCGAAGGACTACCTGGCCGCGTTGAAGGCCGCGTCTGAAACCGGCCTGCTCGACCTGTCCGTGCTGCAGACCGACAAGTATGAAGAGGCGCTGCGCAAGGGCATCAGCCGCCTGTGGGCCGGCGAGGATCCAAAGGTGATTCTGGACGACGTCGCCAAGCAGTGGGACGACACCACCAAGAGTGTCGGCATCGACAAGCAGAAGGCCGCTTACAACGCGTGGGCGGCCAAGTCCGGAGCCTACCCCAAATAACCATTTTCGCGAGCCGCTCGTGAGAGGCGGATAAGCGCCGTCTCGCGAGCGTGCCCGCGCGCCCTTGCGCGGTGTACCCGAGACCGAGTTTTTCCCAGAAGGCAGCGCATGAACGCGGCGAGTTATTCCAAGGCGGCCGGGCCTGGCGAGGGCTTTGTTGAGCGTCACTTCAAAGCCTTTACCTTAGGGCCGGCGATTTTCGTACTGCTGCTGATCGGCCTCTTTCCGCTTGTCTACTCGTTGTTGGTGAGTTTTCAGAACATCACCATGAGCGAGCAAAACACTTCTTTCTCAGGCTTCATTCACTACGCCAGACTGTTCCAAGACACTCGGCTTTGGCAGGCCGTGCTGCATACCGCGATCTTCACTCTGATTGCGCTGCCTATAGAACTCGTGCTCGGGCTGATGATGGCGCAATTATTTCTGGACAGGATGCCCGGCCGGCAGATCTTCGTCGCGCTCCTGGTGCTGCCTACCGTCGTATCGCCCATCGTCGCCGGCGCCACATGGAGTCTCATGTTCGACAATCGCTTCGGACCGATCAACCAGATCGTCGGCTGGTTTGCCGGTCAGCCGATGCCCCTGTTGTGGACGATCAAGCCGACACTGGTTTATCCAGCCATCCTGGTCTGCGAAGTATGGCAGTGGACGCCGTTCATGTTCTTGATCCTGCTGGCCGCGCTTTCCAATGTCGACCAGTCGCAACTCGAGGCCGCAGAGATCGACGGCGCAGGCTTCTGGCGCACTTTTTTCAAGGTCGTGCTGCCGGCCATTTGGCCGGTGATGGCGGTCGCAATATTCATTCGCGCGCTGGATTTGGCACGCCTCTTCGATATTATCTGGGCCTTGACTCGCGGCGGCCCCGGCACCATGACCGAGACCATTTCGATTTATTCCTACACTATCGGATTTCAACAATTCGAGACCAGCTACACGGCCGCGGTGGCGTTCCTGGTGATCGTGCTGTTGTCGGTCATCGTGACGATAGCGCTGAAACGGGTGGGGATTACGCGATGAGTGCTGTGCGCAGCTATCGCTCGCTGGCGCTGCGCTACATTGCTGCGACGGCACTGACCATTTTGTTCCTGTTCCCGATTTACTGGCTGTTCATGATCTCGTTCAAAACGCCGGACGAGATATACAGCGTTCCACCAACCTGGGTCCCGGCAAATTTTCAATTTAAAAACTACGCCGTGCTGTTCCAGGATGGCGACGTGACAGCGGTATGGAACAGCTTCGTCGTCGCCGGCACCAGCACCGTTGTCGCCATGTTTCTCGGTACGCTGTGCGCCTACAGTCTCGCCCGTTCAAGAAGCGGCGGTGCGGCGCTTGCCAACTGGATCATATCGCAGCGCATGATCCCGCCAATCGCCGTGGTATTTCCGATTTTTCTGCTCTACGTGTGGCTCGGCTGGGTCGATACGTATGGTGGCGTGATCCTGCTATATACGGCGTTCAATCTGCCTTATGTCATCTGGATGATGCGCGGCTACATCATGGACATTCCCATCGAGTTGGAAGAGAGCGCTCTGGTCGATGGCTGTACGCAATGGCAGGTGCTGCGGCGAGTCGCTTTCCCGATGGCGCGAACTGGACTCTTCGCGACCGCCATTTTCACCTTTGTCTTCGCCTGGAATGACTTCATATTCGCCCTCGTGTTGACGCGCACTGAAGTGACTACCTATACGGTGCAGGTCACTCACTATTTCGGCGGCCAGTCCAACTTCTGGGCGAAGATTTCCGCGATGTCGGTGCTCGGGACGCTGCCCGTCTTTATCGTCGTGGCTGCGATGCAGCGCTATCTCGTGCGCGGCATTTCTCTCGGCGCCGTAAAAGGATAGTCGCCCAGCCATGGCACATCTAAAAATAACCGGTCTGCATAAGTTTTACGGCAGTGTCCATGCGGTCCGCGGGATCGACTTGGAGATTCCGGAAGGGGAGTTCACCGTTCTCGTGGGTCCAAGCGGCTGCGGCAAAAGCACCCTGCTGCGGGCCATCGCCGGCCTCGAGGAAGTGGATCGGGGCACCATTGAAATCGCCGGCCGAGTCGTCAATGACATGCGCCCGCGCGAGCGCAACATCGCCATGGTGTTCCAGAACTATTCCCTTTATCCCTATCTGAGCGTATTCGAGAATATCGCCTTCGGCCTGCGGGCGCGCAAAGCCCCGCAAAGCGAAATCGAAGCAAGGGTGAAACGTGCCGCCGATATGCTCGGTATAGCCAATCTGCTCGGCCGCAAACCGCGCGAGCTTTCCGGTGGGCAGCGGCAACGGGTTGCCATCGGGCGCGCCATCGTGAGGAACGCCAGACTGTTCCTGTTCGACGAACCTCTTTCCAACCTGGACGCGCAGCTGCGCGACGAGATGCGCAGCGAGATCAAACGGCTGCACCAGGAGATCGCGACGACCATGATCTACGTCACCCATGACCAGATCGAGGCCATGACTCTCGCTGACCGGATTGTTCTGCTGAAGGAGGGACAAATCGAGCAGGTTGGAACGCCGCTTGATCTGTTCGAGCGCCCGGCCACTCGCTACGTGGCTGGGTTCCTCGGTTCGCCGGCGATGAACTTTATCGATGTTGGGCTTGCTGCCAAAGACGCAGGCGTGGTCGTGCGCTTGACGGATGGCACGGAGCTGCAACTGCCGGCAGCGCGTCGCTCTCTGCTCGGACGCGCTGCCGAGCGCCTGATCACGCTGGGCATCCGGCCGGAGCACATTAGCCGCGCGCACGACGGCGCGTTACGCGAAGGCG
>JGI12635J15846_10006528_pt1 | contig 9991 bp, 5 predicted proteins | sample BlaSpr_A8_OM2_M2_FD_15846 | JGI IMG/M metagenome (IMG submission 15846)
GCTGCCGGAGTGGGTCAACACGGGGTTTCGAGAGTATCAGAAGCGACTGCGCGCGCCGCTGGCGCTCGAGCTCGAGGAAGTTCCGGTCGCCACCCGCCGCGCCGGCGAGAATCCCGAGCGCGCCGTCGCGCGCGAAGGCGAGCGCATGCTGGCGGCCGTGTCGTCCAAGGATTATGTCGTCGCGCTGGATGTTCAAGGCACTTCCATGAGCACCGAGAAGCTCAGCGCGTGGCTCGCCGAACGTCTGCGTGACGGCAAGCCGCTGGTGCTTCTGATCGGCGGACCCGACGGCCTTGCGCCGGAATGTCTGAAGCGCGCCGACCGTAGCTGGTCCTTGTCGCCGCTCACCTTGCCGCATGCCCTGGTGAGGGTCGTCGTCGCCGAGCAGATCTATCGCGCGATGAGTCTATTGGGCGGCCACCCTTATCACCGCGCATAACGCCGTCGCGTGCGCGCCGCCTGCCCAAGGTATTCTTGGGGGATGAGCGCGAATTTCGTGTACCTCGCCTCCGGGTCACCCCGGCGGCGTCAGCTGCTTCAGCAAATAGGAGTGCCTTTTCAGGTACTTAGCGTCACGGTGGACGAGTCGATCGCAGATGGGGAAGAGCCGCTCGCCTATGTGTCCAGACTGGCCGCCGCGAAGGCCGATGCGGGCCTCGCACGGAGCGCAGCGGCCGGGGCTCCGCAGCGGCCGGTGCTCGCGGCGGACACTGCCGTGGTGATCGGCCGCGAGATCCTGGGAAAGCCCATGGGGCGCGACGATGCGGTGCGTATGTTGCGGCTGTTGTCGGGCCGGACCCACGAGGTGTTGACCTCGATCGCGCTCGCCGCCGACGGCGGTACCTCTTCGTGCGTGAGCCGGAGCGAGGTTACCTTTCGCGACATCACCTGCGCGGAGGCGAGCGAATACTGGGACAGCGGTGAACCCGCCGACAAGGCGGGCGGGTACGCGATTCAGGGCCTCGGGGCCGTCTTCGTTGCGCAATTGCACGGCAGCTTCTCGGGCGTGATGGGGCTGCCGCTGTTCGAGACGGCCGGACTCCTGGACGCGGCCGGTGTGCAGCGATGGACGCCGGTGAGCGGTGCCCGGTGAGCGGTGCTCGATGAGCGGTGCTCAGTGAGCACCGAGATCCTGATCAACGCCAGTACGCACGAGGCACGTGCGGCGGTGGTCGAGAACGGCGTGCTGCAGGAGGTGTATCTCGAGCGCTCGAGCCGCCGCGGCCTCATCAGCAACATATACAAGGGCCGGGTGTCGCGCGTGCTGCCGGGCATGCAGGCGGCCTTCATCGAAATCGGCATGGAACGCACCGCTTTCCTGCATGCCTCCGATATCTTCGATCCGCGGCACGCGGGCACCGGTATCGAGGCGCCCCGCACCGAGAACATCCGTGCCTTGGTGGCCGAAGGCAACGAGATCCTGGTGCAGGTCGTCAAGGATCCGCTGGGTACCAAAGGGGCGCGCCTCACGACTTACATCACGCTGCCATCGAGGTTTCTCGTTTACATGCCGCAAGGGCGCGGCGTCGGCGTGTCGGCTCGTATCGAGCAGGAGGGCGAGCGCGAGCGGCTGCGGACCGCGGTTCTGGCCGGCGTGGAAATGGACGAGAACGCGGGATACATCGTGCGCACCGCCGCCGAAGATGCGCCTGCGGAGGCCTTGAGGGCCGACATGGTGTATCTGCGCAAGCTCTGGGAGTTCGTCCGCCAGAAGGGGCTGCGCACCGGCGCGGGCAATCTCGTGCACGCCGATCTGCCGCTGCATCTGCGGGTACTGCGCGACATGCTACGGCACGACGTGGACCGGGTGCTCATCGATCAGCCAGGCGCGCATCGCGAGATGCAGGAATTCGCCGGCTCCTTCGTTCCGGAGATGCTCGAGCGAATCGAGCTTTATGCGGATAAGCGGCCGATTTTCGAGCTTCATCACGTCGAGGAAGAGATTCAGAAGGCACTCGATCGCAAGGTTCCGCTGAAGTCCGGCGGCCACTTGATCATCGACCAGACCGAGTCCATGACCACGATCGACGTCAATACGGGCGCGTTCGTCGGCCACCGTAATCTGGAGGAGACGATTTTCCGCACCAATTTGGAGGCGGCGGTGACCATCGCGCGCCAGCTGCGGCTTCGCAACCTGGGCGGCATCATCATCATCGATTTCATCGACATGGAGCAGCCCGAGCACCGCCGCCAAACGCTCCAAGCGCTGGAAAAGGCGCTCAGCGACGATCACGTCAAGACCAATATCTCGTCCGTGTCCCCCCTTGGGTTGGTCGAAATGACGCGAAAAAGAACCCGCGAGAGTCTGGAACATCTGCTGTGCCAACCTTGTCCGACTTGCGAGGGGCGGGGGTTCGTGAAGACGGCCGAGACCGTCTGCTACGAGGTATTTCGTGAGATCGTCCGCCAAGCCCGCCAATTCGAATGTCGCCAGCTGATGGTCCTCGCGCATCAGGACGTGATCGAGCGGCTGCTCGATGAGGAATCCTCCGCGCTCGGCGAACTGGAACTGGTCACCGGCGTGCCCATCCGACTGCAATCCGAGGCTTTGTACGGCGTCGATCAGTATGACGTCGTGTTGATGTAGCAATGAACCCGCGCAAGATCGGCAAGGTGCTGCTGTTCACGGCAGCAGGGCTCGCGATACTCATCGGATCACTGCTCCTGGGGGTGAAGCTCGCGCTCGATCGCGCTCCCCGCTATCAGGCACAGATCAAGCAATGGGTGTACCGTCAAACCGGGTATCACATTGCGTTCGCGGCCGTAGCGCCGGCGTTCCGATGGTACGGCCCTGAGTTGTACCTGAGTCGGCTGGAGCTTCGCTCGCGCGACGATCTGCGCGTGCTCGCCCGCGCCGCCGGCGGCCGGGTGGGCGTCGATGTCTGGCAGCTGCTGCAAAACGGGAAGCTGTTCGCATTGCGGGTCGAGCTCGATTCCCCGGACATCGTCATTGATCGTCTGGGTCCGTCCCAGTTCGCGCTGGCTTCCGAGATCGTGCTCGGCGGCGAGCATTCCCCGGCATCGGCGCTGGCGCTCGACGACTTGCCGGCCGGAGCGCTGGTCATACGGCAGGGCTCGATCAGTCTGAGGCATTGGAATGCGGAGCTGCCGCAGCTCGAGCTGCGTGCGGTGGATCTGGATCTCGCCCGTGTTCACAACCTTTTCGAGGCCCGACTATCGGCGCGTCTCCCGGAGGTTCTCGGTGGCCACCTGAGTTTCACCGGGACCCTGAAAGGCTCCGGCCGTTTGGACGCTCTGCAGTGGAGTGCTGCGGCGAACGCCGACGGCATGTCGTTTCCCGGCTGGCGCCGCCTGCTGCCGCAATACTTGGAGCGGCTCGATGCCGGAACGGGCGCGTTCCAGACGGAGGCACACGGCCGCGGCGCGATGCTCGACCGCATGGATCTCGATTTCGGTGCGCAAGGCGTGGTGACCAAGCTCGCGGACGGCGCGAATACCCGGATGGATGAAGTCAGCGCCGCGTTATCGCTCACTCATACGGGCGATCGTTGGACGCTGCTCGGCCGACGGATGCGCGCCCAGCGCGACGGCCGCAGCGATCCGAACTCGGAATTCGACGTGAGCTGGTGGGAGAACGAGTCCGGTATGCTGGAGCTCAAGGCGAAGGCAAACTATCTGCGCGCCGAGGCACTCCTGCCGCTGGTCGGGCTGATGCCGCAGAAAGTGGTTCGCGACCGGCTGCGCGAGCTCGCGCCTACCGGCGAATGGATGGACATGCGCCTCGCGCTCCAGCGGCAGTCGATCGGCGATCCGTGGCGATTCGATGCGCGCGCCAAATTCCGCGGAGTCGGTTTCGCGCCGCTCAGGGCTACTCCGGGCCTTCGCGGCCTGTCGGGCGTGCTCGCCGGCAACGAATTGGCGGGCCACGTGATCCTCGACACCGAGAACGGCGTGTTCAACTGGCCCAATCAGTTTCCGCAACCGATCGACATTCCACTGCTCAAGACTTCGGTGTATTGGAGGCGCACCCCGAAGGAGTTACTCGTCGCGACCTCGGATCTCGAGCTGCACACGCGCGATGCGACGGTGCGCGGCAAGCTCGCCTGGCATCAACCGGGCGACGGCAGCTCGCCGGTTCTGACGATGGCGAGCAGCGTCGACGACGGTAATGCGGGCGACGCGCATCTATACTTTCCCCACGAGCTGATGTCGCCGGACGCCTTGCAATGGCTCAACCGCGCATTCGTCGCAGGGCACGTCTCGCACGCCGATGCGATTTTCAATGGGCCGGTGCGGCGATTTCCATTCCGAGAAGGCGGCGGATTATTTCTGATCCGCGTTCGCCTCGATCATATGATTTTGGATTATCGCGAGGGCTGGCCGAGGATCGAGAACCTCGCCGCGCAGGCGGAGTTTCGCGACCAAGGCCTGGATGTGAAAGTCCTGAGCGCGGACGTCGCGGCGCTCAAGGTGGATGCGGGACAGGCGCGCTTTGCAGATTTCAAGAACGGCGAGCTCGAGGTCCATGCGGCGGCACACGGCGACGCCTCCGCGGCGATTCATTATCTGGCCGCCACGCCGCTCGATGACATGGCGGAGCATGCGTTCTCGAGCATCGAGGCCCGAGGGCCGCTGAAAGCCGGCATCGAACTGTTCTTTCCCTTCCTCAAGTTCGATCAGCGGCGAGTGCTGGTCCACGTCGATCTGGACGGTGCGTCCCTGAATCGGGTGGGCTCGACGGTGGCCGCGACGGACCTGACCGGCGGCGCAGACCTCGACGGCGCTCAGGTGGTGCACGCGGATATTCGCGGCCGGGCGCTCGGTGGTGCGATGCAGATAACGGCGCGAGCTCCCCGCAACCGGGAGGCGACTCGAACCCACTTGGATTTTCGCGGCAGCGTGACCGGCGAGGCGTTGCGCGCGGCGTTGTCGCTGCCCGCGAGCATCGCCATCGGCGGACAGACGGACTATCGTGCGGTGCTGCGGATGGCACCCGAGCCGGCGCGCGACCGGACCTTGAACATCAGCTCGAGTCTCGTGGGGCTCGAGTTCAAACTACCCGCCCCCTTGGCGAAGCCGGCCGGAGCGGCCATGCCGACCACCGTCCTGGCGCAGTGGCCCGCGAGCGGCGGCCAGGAGGTTCGCGTGACCCTGGGGTCGGTGCTCCGCGGTGCCGCCATGCTCGATTCGGATCCGAACGGTCAGAAACTCCGGCATGCGGCCGTCACTTTCGGCGAGGGCGAGCCGGTGTTCAGCGACGCTCAGGTGGTCAATGTGGGCGGCAACATCGGAGAGCTGGACCTTGCCGGGTGGCTCACGCTCCTGGGCAGCCCTACCGCCGGCGCGGGGGCCGGGAAGGGCCCGAAGCCATTGGCGGCCTATTTGCGCGCTGCGAAATTCGGGGTCGGCCGGATCGACTACCTGGGGCTGTCGTTCAGCGACGTCTCGGTCGCGATCTCGGAGGCCAACGGCGCCTGGCGCATACAGACCGACGGTCCGAACGTCGTAGGCTCCATCTCGGTGCCGGGGGCGCAGAACCCGGCTGCACCGTGGGACCTGCAGTTCGAGCGCCTGAAGTTCACCGAGGCTCCCGACGAGCCTTCGGGCGACGCTCAATTGGGCGCCGCTCACTCGGGCAACGGCGATCGGGGCGCCTCTCCGGATCAGAAAACCGATCCGCGCGGCATACCTGCCATGGAGTTCCATGCGGCGGAGCTCACCTGGGATGACCGACAATTCGGAGACGTTCGGGCGACTCTCAAGAAGCTGGACGATGGCGTCGGCCTGACGCAATTGACGGCGACCAGCGCGACCTGGAGCGCCAATGCCACGGGCGAGTGGCGGGGCGCGGACGGCGGCACGAGCCACCTTCAAGGCACGATCACCAGTACCGATGTCGGCACCACGCTGAAGGAGCTGGGATTCGCCGCGGTCCTCGAGGCCAAGAGCGGGCACGTGGATTTCGACATGCAGTGGCCTGGGGGGCCGACCGGCGATGTACTGGCGGCGGCGAAGGGTCACGTGCAGGTGGCGCTCGACAAGGGCCAGATCGTCGGGTTGAAACCGGGCGCCGGGCGGGTTCTGGGACTGGCCAGCCTGGCCGAGTTGCCGCGCCGGCTGGCCTTGGACTTCAGCGATCTCACCGACAAGGGTTTCGCTTTCGACACCGCACGCGGCGATTTCGATTTTCACGACGGCAGCGCCCATACGGATAACGTGCTGGTCAAGGGGCCGGCGGCAGAAATCGGATTGATCGGCCGCATCGGCTTGAAAAACCACGATTACGACCAAACTGCGGTAGTGACGGGCAACGTGAGCAGCACTCTGCCCCTGGCGGCCTTCGCGGCGGGACCGGTGGTCGGGGGAGCCGTGCTGCTGTTCACGCAAGTGTTCAAACAACCGCTGAAGGGTCTGGTGCGGGGGTATTATCGAATTACCGGCAGTTGGGACAACCCGACGGTCGAGCGGATCAAGAGCGCGGAGGCCCCCACGGCAGCCGCGGAGACGTCCAAGGAGGCGGCCAAGGGCGCGCCCCAGGGCACCCAAGGAGACGCAGTAGCCAAATGAGTACGGTAGCCGCCATTCAAATGACGTCGGGCCACGTGGTCGAGGATAACCTCGCCGCCGCGGGCAAGCTTCTGCGCGAAGCAAAGGACCGCGGCGCCGAGATCGCATGCTTGCCCGAGAACTTCTCCTTCATCGGGCTGCGCGATGCCGACAAGCTTCAGGTCGCAGAGGCCGACGGCGACGGGCCGGTGCAGAGGTTTCTGAGCGCGACGGCGCGCTCGCTCAAGCTCTGGATCCTCGGCGGCAGTACGGTGATCAAGGGCCGTGACGCCAGCCACGTGACGAATACCTCGCTCCTGATCGACGCCGACGGCAAGCGGGTGGCCCGCTACGACAAGATCCACTTGTTCGATGTCTCGATTCCGGGGCGCAACGAGCAGTATCTGGAATCGAGGCATGTGATGCCGGGCGAAGCGGTCGTGCTGGCGGATACGCCGGCGGGGCGGCTCGGAATGTCCGTGTGCTACGACATGCGCTTTCCGGAGCTCTACCGCGAATTGGTGGCGCGGGGCGCCGAATGGCTGGCGACGCCGGCGGCGTTCACCGTGCCGACGGGCCGCGCGCACTGGGAAACGCTCCTGCGCGCACGTGCGATCGAGAATCTGTGCTACGTGGTGGCGCCGGCGCAAAGCGGCACGCATACCAGCGGGCGCGAAACTTATGGCGATACGTTGATCGTCGATTACTGGGGCCAGGTGCTTACGCGCCTGACCAAGGGTGAGGGCGTGATTACAGCGGAATTCGATCTTGCGAAGCAGGCGGAAACGCGCGCGCGGTTCCCGGCGCTGGAGAACCGGAGGCTCGGCCTGCGCGCCGACGAGGCGGTGCCGGCATGAGCGCGGCTCCGATGTTCGACGTGGCCGAGAAGATGATCCTCGCCCCCTCCGGGCTCGACGAGAACCGGCTGTCGTCCGTGCTCGGGACGGTGATGAGCCGCGGCGTCGATTACGCCGATCTCTACTTTCAGCTCTCCCGGGAAGAGTCCTGGTCGCTCGAGGACGGCATCGTCAAGGAAGGATCGCACAGCATCGAGCAGGGCGTGGGCGTGCGCGCCATCAGCGGCGAGAAGACGGGCTTCGCCTATACCGACGAGGTGATGTTGCCCGCGCTGGTCGAGGCCTCGGACGCTGCGCGCGCCATCGCGAGAAGCGGTGGGGCGAACGCCGTTCGCGCCTGGCAGCGGCCCCTCACGCATCGGCTGTATCTGCCGATCGATCCTCTCGAGGCCGTGCGCGACGAGGACAAAGTGGAGTGGCTGATGCGCATCGACCGCGAGACGCGGCGCATCGATCCGCGGGTCAAACAGGTGATGGCCTCGCTGGCCGCCGTCCATGAAGTGATCCTGATCGCCTCCAGCGACGGGACGCTGACGGCCGACGTGCGTCCGCTGGTGCGCGTCAACGTGTCCGTCATCGTCGAGCAAAACGGCCGCCGTGAACAGGGCTACAGCGGCGGCGGCGGGCGCTTCGGGCTGGACGAGCTGTTGCGCGACGATGTGCCGCTCGGGCACGGCCGCGAGGCTGTGCGCCAGGCTCTGGTCAATCTCGAGGCGGTGGCGGCGCCGGCCGGCGCCATGCCGGTGGTGCTGGGTTCCGGCTGGCCTGGGATCCTGCTGCACGAGGCCATCGGCCACGGGCTCGAAGGCGATTTCAACCGCAAAGGCACGTCGGCATTCAGCAACCGCATCGGTCAAAAGGTCGCGGCGGACGAGATCACGGTCGTGGACGATGGCACGCTCGATCGCAGGCGCGGCTCGTTGAACGTCGACGACGAGGGTACGCCCACGCAATGCACCGTGCTCATCGAGAACGGCGTGCTCAAGGGCTATCTCCAGGACAAGCTCAACGCGCGATTGATGGGCATGCCGGCCACCGGAAACGGCCGGCGCGAGTCGTTCGCGCACATGACGCTGCCGCGCATGACCAATACCTACATGCGCGCGGGCTCGCGTCCGCCCGAGGAGATCATCGCATCGGTCAAGAAGGGTCTGTACGCGGTGAACTTCGGCGGCGGCCAGGTCGATATCACCTCGGGCAAATTCGTGTTCTCGGCGAGCGAGGCCTACCTGATCGAGAACGGCAAGATCGGCGCGCCGGTGAAAGGCGCGACTCTGATCGGCAACGGCCCCGACGTGCTCACCCGGGTGAGCATGGTGGGCAACGACATGCGGCTCGACGGCGGTGTGGGTACCTGTGGGAAGGAGGGCCAATCGGTGCCGGTCGGCGTGGGACAGCCGACGCTTCGCATCGACGCGTTGACCGTGGGCGGGACGGGTTAGCTGCTGATTTTGCGGCGGCCCCGCGCTGCGGTATCGTCTCCGTTCCCTCACTCCGGAGACATCGCATGAGTTTTTGGCGAATCGCGGCTGCCGTCGGAATAGCCACCGCGTTGGCGTCCGGCTCGCCGGCGGAGCCCGACCCCGCGACCCAGCTGGGTCTTTCCCCGGACGTGGCGGCGGCGATGGCCGGAATCAGCCCCGATCGGATTCGCGCGCACGTTCAATTCCTCGCGGACGATCTGCTGGAAGGGCGCGGGACCGGCACGCGCGGCGGCGATATCGCCGCACACTACATCGCCACCCAATTCGCGCTCTACGGCCTGAAGCCCGCCGGCGATGACGGCGGGTATCTGCAGCGAGTCGATTTCACCGGCATACAGACCCTCGATGGAACGACGGCGTCTCTGGTTCCCGCGCATGGCGCAGCCGCGGATCTGACGCGTGGCACGGACTACGTGGTCAGCAACCAGACGCAAACGGACGCCATCGACATCGACGCACCCATCGTGTTCGCGGGCTACGGCATCGACGCGCCCGAATATCATTGGGACGATTTCAAGGGCGTGGACGTGAAGGGCAAGGTGATCCTGGTCATCGTGAACGAGCCGCCGTCGAAGGACCCGAAGTTCTTTGCCGCGGAGACCATGACCTATTACGGCCGCTGGACCTACAAGTACGAGGAGGCTGCCCGCCAAGGCGCGATCGGCGCACTCATCATTCATCGCACCGACCTCGCGAGCTACGGCTGGAGCGTGGTGCAGAGCTCCTGGAGCAACGAGCATGTGCAGCTCGCCAACGACAAGGATCCGAAGCTCGAGGCCGCCGCCTGGATTCAATGGGAGGTGGCGCGACGGCTGTTTGCCGACTCGGGACTGAAGCTGGACGATATGGTCGCGCTCGCCGGCACGCGCAAGTTCAAGGCGCGGGAACTGCCGGTGCGGTTCAAGGCTCATATCGAAAGCCATGTGCGCAAATTCGTCTCCTACAATGTGGTCGCCATGCTCCCGGGCAGCGATGCCGGTCCGCCGACTCAAGCGGTGATGTACACCGCGCATTACGATCATCTGGGCATCGATCCGAAGCTTCCCGGCGACAAGATCTATAACGGCTTCGTCGATAATGGGACGGGCTGCGGCATGTTGTTGGAACTCGCGCGCGCCTTTTCCCGGTCCGCGGCGCGGCCGC
>JGI12635J15846_10006530_pt1 | contig 9990 bp, 5 predicted proteins | sample BlaSpr_A8_OM2_M2_FD_15846 | JGI IMG/M metagenome (IMG submission 15846)
TTTCCGCATCGGCGAAGTCGCCGGCTTGTGCCGTCTTCCGGCTTACGTTCTACGGTTTTGGGAGACTGAATTTCCGCAACTTAAACCCATAAAGAGCAGCACTGGCCAGCGCATGTACCGCAAGCGCGACGTGGAGTCTGTTGTACGAATCAAGAAGTTGCTCTATGAGGATGGATTCACGATCGCTGGCGCGCGGGTCCAGTTGCGCGAAGAGATCAAATCCGATCGGAGCCAATCGGCCCTTCCGTTCCCGATGAGCCCAACTGTAAGCGTGGCGCACTTACGGCACGAGCTGCAGCAGATCCTGCATATTCTTTCCGCGCGCCACTAACATTGTGCGGGGACGGGCTCCGCCCGGTCCATGTGGGGCGGGCCCGGCTTCCACACCAATCAAACACTCTCTAAGCAGATCGCCTTAAGCAGATCGTCTTAGGCGGATCGTCGCTCGGAGTCGGCCTCAACCAATGGCGCCTCGACCAGGTGTTCGCTGACAAACCAAACCTGCAGCTCACCGGTGCGAAGTACGTCGCTCACAACCATGTCGTTTGTACCGGCATCGCCTAATTTGTTGGCGCGTTCGGCGAGTTCGCGACAGTGGCTGAGAATGACCTGATGCGCATCGAGCAGGCGCGAGAGTTGCACAGGAACCTCTTCGCGGCCCTTCGGTGGGCGAGGAATACGGGTCAACTCGGCAACGTCCGCCGCCATCGCAATGCTGATTCCGCCGAGTAGCTGAATCCGCTCCGCAATTGTGTCGACAAGCTCGTTCTGCTCTTCATAATGCTTGTCGAAAAGAAGATGGAGCTGGTAAAAAGTTGCGCCCGACACCTGCCAATGGGATTTCTTGTAGAGATCCCGAAGAGTGATCGTGTCGGCTAACAGCTGATTAAGTTGTTCAGTCATTTCCAGCCGGACCGCCTCTTCCAGTTGCAGCGGCATGGTGTTTGTGACCGTGCCAAATGCCTGGAGTTCGCGTGCCTTCTGGGAAAAGTGGGGTTGCGCTGAAGCTCGATGTGAGTTGCTGGCGACGGGTTTTTTAGCCATGAGTTTTCCTCCACTACAAAATTAAACTTAGAAATTTTAGGGCAAGCAAGCAAAGAAAAATTGCCAAAACGGAGGCCAATCTCCGGTCCTGTTTGCCAATGCAACACATTGGATGCCACCGGCTGCCAATCGGTTCTATGACCACGCCGGGCAGTCCTGGTAAAGAAAGTTGCTCCAAACCCGGCAGAAATGCAAGGGCGCGGATAAAAAACATTGGGTTAAGCGGTCAGGTGCTCGCCCCAGCCTTCGAATCCGTTGCAGTGTCGCCGGCGACACGCCAGTCTCCATATCGGCTAAAAAAGGCGGTGAGCGTTACTCCGAAGAAGCCGACTAGCGTGACTAGAAGCGTCGCCCGCTTACTGGGAAGCGGATAAAGACCCTGGAGATGATGCAAACTCGCCAGCAAGGGCGAGGCAAGCCAGCGAATTGAGCAGCCAGAACGCCAAGGGGTCGGGCAGAGGCAACAGTCCAACCACGTATGGACCGAGCAAACGGTAACAAAACGGAGCAATGGCATCCTCGGCCAAGTGCGGCGACGCTATTGCCATCAAGCGATAGGAATGCAGATCCCAGTCCGCAAAAAGAGGAGACGCAAAATCAATCCGCCCCTTCGACAGGATGATTAAAGCGCAAGCGCTTACCAGAAGGGCGCAGGTCTTAAAGGTGCGCATAGCACAAATTAGGATACTCGCGGGCAGTATTTTGGAGGCAGGAGCGGGGGTGCGGTTTGTTGCAGGGAACGCCGCTGTCAGGCAGAACGCTGTCGCGGGGTGACCGCTCTAGGAGGATCAACACGGCAGCGACGAAGGCGACGGCTATGCCCGCCGCTTTCACGTATTGAATGGCAGCGGCAGTATGGGTGTGCATCGAGTTCTTTCGGGGTGCGCTTGGCAAAGAGCGCATTCTGGTGGCAGGGTGGTTTTCCTCGGTATCGTGCTGAGCCCCATCCAAAACCTGGTTTCAGCCTCGAGCGTAGTGGTCTAAGTTGCTTGCTTTGCCCGCAGTTGGTAGTGGTGCAGTTAAACTGGACCACTACCCCGCAGTTTCAAAAATTGACAACTTGAAGCCTCTGCGTCAGAGTCTTGAGAGTGACCACCGAGCACAATCCTCCTCCCGTGAACTCCTTGGTCCGTAAGGTCATGCCCGAACTGGATGTGCTGCGAGGGGTTGCTATCCTTGCCGTCGTTCTTTACCACAACTTTTCTCTCTACGCTTACGAAGGGAAGCTGCATTTCTCAAGACCGGCAGAAGTTTTTGTTGGTTGGACCGCTTCGGGCTGGCTGGGAGTGAATCTTTTCTTTGTCTTGTCGGGGTTCCTAATAACAGGCATTTTGATCGAGTCGAAAAAAGACCCGACCTACTACCGACGCTTTTACTTGCGTCGGGCGTTGCGCATTCTCCCGATTTACTATTCGTTGCTGGTTATACTGCTGGCTTTCGGTTGGAGCACGAAGCCGTATTTTGCGTTGAATCTCATTTTCTTATCAAATGTCACAGCCTTGCTTGGAGTTAAGCAAACCTGTGGCTGGCTATGGTCGTTGGCCGTCGAAGAACACTACTATTCTGTTTGGCCCACGATTGCCCGGCGCCTCAGTCAGCGCCGGCTGGCCCAGTGCGCCCTAACGATTTGCATTGTCGTTCCTCTGCTCCGGGGCGGCTGGTTTGCTCTCGGCCACAACGGGTTGGGCCTCAGATCGTGGACCTGGTTTGTGGCAGACAACCTTGCCGCAGGAAGTCTGCTGGCGATTGTTGTACGCTCACTTACCCGCAAGCAAATTCTGCACTTATGTCTCGGACTGTTGATTACGGGCTTGGGGCTAGCCGGATGGGCTGGCGGTTCTCTAGGGTTGCTGCGCCACGACCCGATCCACAGCTATGTCGAAGTTATTCTTCAACTTACCTTTGCAGGCATTTTCTTTGGCGGCCTTCTTTTACTTTTTCTGCTGTTGGGAACCAGTTCCTGGAGTTGGCTGACGCGTTGGCCGTTTCTGAGCTTTCTGGGCTACATCAGCTACGGGCTTTACCTGTTCCATCCGTTTGTCTTCTCATCCTATGACGTTTTTGCGAGAAAATTCTTCCCGGGTCTGCAACCCCGGGATTACCGGTTCGACCTTGTGGTGTTGAGATTTGTAGTGGCCGGAGGTGTCTCGGCGGGTCTTACTTATCTGTCTAGGAGATACTTTGAGGAAAGGTTTCTGCGCATGAAGAAGCCGCTGGAAGCCAAGTACTTCAGCCCTGCTCGTATGGCCCAACCTATCGGTTCTTAACTTCCGTGGACGGATTGCCCACGCCACGTCTGCCCCGGACTACTGCCAAGTTGTTGGGGTGCTGGAGACAGCCGTAATCCTAATCAATCCGAGGCATATTCAGCAGCTATTTTAACCGCCTTGGCAAAACGAGAAATTTTCGCGGACAACAATGCATGGCGCCGTAGCCACGCTACTGTTGTAAGNAAGGCGATTTCACTCATCACATTGAAGGTTAGTTCAAAGTGCCAGATGGGTATGTCTGCAAGTCCATATAATCAGGGATTTATTTTATTGGTCGGGACGGCGAGATTTGAACTCGCGACCCCTTGCACCCCAAGCAAGTGCGCTACCAGGCTGCGCTACGTCCCGACGGAATTCGCTGTCGAGAATGACAGCGAAGAGGTTGACCTTTTCAATGACCCTTGAATTCTACACCAGTCCATGCCACCGGGGAGAGTGCAGTTCAAACGGGTCCTGAGCGGCGTTCGTCGAAATTTAGCACTGCTCCGGTTGTCAAGAATGCGCGTTTTCGCGTACTCTGCCGCGCATGGGAAATCAATTTTTGCTACGCGTGTTGAATATTTGTATTTTGCTGTTTTGTTCCTCATCATTGCCTTGTTTCTCGCAAACAGCGGCGCATTCCTTATCGCATTCCTTGGCTAGCAGCTTCTCGCTCGAACAGGTTCTAAGTTCGCCGTTTCCAACAAATCTGGTGCGCGCAGAAAATGCCGGGCGGATAGCATGGATATTTTCCACCAAGGGCGAGCGCAACGTATGGGTAGCGGACGCTCCTAATTTCGAAGCTCGGCAGGTCACGCACTACGCTGGCGATGACGGCATGCCCATTGCCGCGCTGAAACTAACGCCCGACGGACGGACAGTTGTTTATGCGCGCGGCAGCGAGGCCAACGGCGCCGGAGAAATTGCCGATCCCACCAGCAATGTCGAAAAACGGTTGCAGCAAGTCTGGGCCGCGGACGTGGACAAAGGGGAGCCGCGTTTGCTCGGCGAGATGGGATGCGACGAGGAGGGATGCGAAGACATTCAGATATCTCCAAATGGAGAGTTTGCGGTGTGGTCAGCGAAGAAACAAATCTGGATCTCGCCAATCTCGGGCAAGGAAAAATCTAAGGCGCTAACTTTTATCCGCGGCAAGAGCGCGCAGGCGAAGTGGTCCCCGGACGGAAAGCGAATTGCATTCGTCAGCGACCGCGGAGATCACAGCTTTATTGTTATTTACGAATTCGGACGCAACACGTTGCGCTATGTGTCGCCCAGCGCCGATCGCGACCTGTATCCGCGCTGGTCTCCTGACGGCCGTCAACTCGCATTTGTCCGCCTCGTTGGCAAAGAGATGAAGCAGCCAGTGATCCCGCAACTGTCGCAGCCCTGGGCGATCTGGGTTTACGACGTTGCGAGTGATGCGGCGAAAGAAGTCTGGAAGAGCGGCGTCGCGCTGGATGATTCGCTGCCCGAACTGACCGAAGACGCTTCGTTTTATTTCGCAGCAAATAATCGCATCGTGTTTTCCTCGGAAAAGGACGGATGGAATCATCTCTATTCGGTCTCCACTACCGGCGGCGAAGCCGCACTCCTGACTCCGGGAAAGTTTGAGACCGAGGATGTTGCGCTGAGTTCGGACAAGAAATCGGTCATCTATTCCTCCAACCAGGCTGATGCGGATCCTCTGGATGTCGACCGCCGCCACCTGTGGCGCGTCGCCGTAGCTAGTGGCAAACCGGAGGCTCTCACCCACGGCGAAACCATGGAATGGACTCCGCTCGAAGTCGCCGGAAAAATAGTGTGCCTCGGATCGACGGCCGTTACCCCGGCGATGCCCTATGTCGTCACCTCGCAGGGAGGGCGCGAGATGATCGCGAAGAACGCCCTTCCGGCGGACTTCCCCGCCGCGCAATTAGTTACGCCGAAGCAGGTAATCTTCAACGCTGCGGATGGATGGGAGATTCACGGCCAATTGTTCGAGCCCAAGTCAACTGGGGATGCCCAGAATGGTCGTCGCCCCGCCCTGAACTTCATCCACGGCGGCTCCATGCGCCAGATGATGCTCGGCTTCCACTACATGGACTACTACCACAACGCCTATGCGATGAATCAATACCTGGCCAGCCGCGGATATGTAGTTTTATCGGTCAATTACCGGACGGGAATCATGTACGGGCGCCACTTTCGCCAGCCCAAGGATGGCGGGCCGCGCGGCGGCGCTGAATACAGGGATATCGTGGCGGCGGGCAAGTATCTGCAAACTTTGCCCAACGTGGATGCCAAGCGAATCGGCCTCTGGGGCGGATCGTACGGCGGCTACCTCACCGCGATGGGACTGGCGCATGATTCAGATTTGTTTGCCGCCGGAGTCGATTTGCACGGAGTGCATGACTGGTCGGTGTTTAAAGAAGACATTCCAGCGGACGCGCCCGATCACGACGATGCCGTCAAGCTCGCGTTTCAGTCTTCACCAAATTCGGCGATTGCCACGTGGAAATCCCCCGTGCTGCTCATTCAAGGGGATGACGATCGCAACGTCGACTTCTCGCAGACGGTCGATTTGCTGCAACGCTTGCGCATCCAAAAAGTGCATGTCGAGGAACTCATCTTCCCCGACGAAATTCATGGGTTCCTCATGTGGAAGAGCTGGATTCGGGCGTATGGAGCGACGGAGGATTTTTTTGCCAGAGAGCTGAAGTAGGCGTCGTTACGCCGCATTCGAGCCAGAAAAAAGAGGAGCACCGAAGGTTCCGGTGCTCCTTTTTGATTTCACAGCGATTCAGTTCGTGACAAGCGTTACGGCGCCATAGCCTTCTGATTGTTAACCACGTCGAAGGCATCTTTAGCCAGCTCCTGGACTGCGGAATTGGCATACCAGACCGTTCCGCCAGCATTCGACATACTGGAAGATGTGCTCAGCATCTGCGCCACGGTCAGTTGTGTCGCACCGCCGAATGCATTGCTCGAGCTGCCCACCGTGCCAGTACAGGTTCCCGTTCCCGTAGCCGAGTCTTTCACCACGCAAACGTGGGTGAGATCGACCGAGTAACCACCAATCGGCGCCGGAGCGCTGATGGTGTTTCCCCCGAGAGCCGGGTCGCTGAAATACACATTCAACGCCGTCGCTAACGCCTGCATCTTCAGTTCGGCGAGAACCGATGAAGTGCTGGCGCTAAAGACTGCCGTCACATAACTCTGTACTTGTGAGCAGGACGCGGTTGCCGGCAGATCCCGGAACGGTGCGTCGTTCAGGAGCCAGGTTCCAACATTGCAAACCCCTCCCGTTGAAGCACTGTGCAGGATAAGCCCACGACCTTGGAACAGAGCCCAGAAACCGGCAGACTTTGCTCCGCTCTTAATCGATGTGCAAAGTGTGATGGTTTCAGAAGTGGTCAGAGCTGTCGGTAACAGAGACGACGAGTTGGGTTCATCAACGCATCCAGACGCCGGGAAAGTTAGTGCCGGGTTTTCGAGGAACGTCGCCGTCGCCCAGGGTTTCGCCATGGTGGCGGCGAGCGAGCCAAGAGTTACCGGCGGTTGATTGTTGAATGATTCAGTCAACGTCACCGTCTTATTAACAAAGTTAGTCGGTCCGGTGAAGGTGAAGCCGGCGGAACTCATCGCCGAACCGTCGGCGGTGAAGTAAGCATTCTTATCCCAGTTAGCGGTTGCGGTGTCCGTCCCGCTCGCCGGGTTGGGGAATGCCGGGTAGGTGCAGACGTAAGCAACCGGCGCGCTCTGGCCGGGTGCGAGGGTCAAGCTGGAACTGCCGGTGAATGTGCATTGGCCGATGCCCGTGACCGTGTCGCCAAGAACGACAGGAATACTCTCCCAGTCGTTGGGGTTGGTGACGGTAGCGACTCCGGATAACTGCCATCCACTATCCACAAAGCCAGTTTCCCAGATAACGACGTGGGCAACCGGGCCTGGGTTGTTGATCAGAGTTTTGTTCACACCTTTTTGGATCGTCCAGATAAATGTTCGTGTGAACTGTGGCGTCGCAGATACAGTCAGTGTGAGATCGGCTCCTCCGCAGACCTGGACCGAGCGGCCAGCACTCTGTCCTGTTTCGACGATCACCGCGGTGTTGTTGTAGGTGTTGCAGGTTCCGGCAGGCGCCGCCACCGTGTGTGAGTACTGGAAGCTGGCGCTGGCCGGTGCTGCCGGCGGATTAGTGGCGGTCGCCGTGCCTAGTGTGGTGGTGTTGCCGTTGAACGTGTCGTGCACGGTGATGGTCTGGTTGACTAGCGTTGATGGAGCTCCGAAAGCATAGGTGGCGGTCCCATTAGCAGAACCGTCCGGAGTTCCCATCGCACTGGCGCTCCATGTGGCAGAGGCGGTGTTGGTTCCGCTCGAGGCGCTGGGAGCGGAAGTGTAGGCGCAAACATAATTGAGAGCGACAGTTTGGCCGGCCGGCACTGTTCCGCTGAAATTATCAACCGTACAATTGCCGCCATTGTCGATCAGATCCGAAACGCCAACGCCGGTGAAATCCTGCGAGGCATTGGGATTGGTCACGCTGATAATGCCTGCAACCTGCCAGTTGCTATCTTCAACGCCGGTTTGAGTTACTCCAACCGTGTAATTGAAAGTAGCGCTGGTTCCAGCCGTCGTATCAACTGTGGTCTTGTCCACATTCTTGGTGATGGACCAGTCGTACTTGCGGCTGAAGGTTGCGCTTGCAGTCTTAGCCACGGTGAGGTCTTGCGCCTGATGTTTGTTCGCGATTACGACGTTGCCACCGCATGACGGCAGTGTGATCGTCGTCTGCGGAGTGCTGTTCGTAGGATCATAAGTCCAGCCCGTCGCCGAATCTTCAGTGACGTAGTAGGAGCCAGCCGCCAGATCAGGCACGACCACTGTTTTGGAGGTTCCGTCGGTGGGCCAGTTAAAGGTGATACTGGCGGTGGTGACATCGTTCGTCGCGGTGGCCGATGTTTTAACGTGGAAGTTAAACGTCTGAGAGCCGCTGGCGGGCGCAAAATCCACATTCTTTTGAATGGTGAGAGTGACGCGCGCATCGGTCACGATTTTTACATCTGCGGAATAAGTCCGCTGCAGTCCCGTAGTCGTGAAATCGGAACCGGTGAGGGTCGCGGTATCGGCGAGGTCTCCCGAAGTAAGGACGCCTTGGCCGCCCGTAAAGTAGATCGACTTGTTAAATGTGACGGAGCCGCTGGCGCTCTGGGAGTTTGAGGTCCAGGAGACGGGGCCAGTGGTTTGAGTTCCGGCAACGTAGCCGTTGTCGAAAGCTCCAATCGCCGGAGAAAACGAATCGGTCGAGAAGGCGAGCAGCGCGCCGGTGAGGGTCTCGGTGTCATTGATGATGGAAGTGACATCGTAGACTTGACCGCCATTATCGGAAACGCCGGTGCTGGCATCAGCCGTTCCTGGGAACGTATCTCCTACGACAGGATCGGTGAAGGTGGCGTTCGCAACATCATTGAACTGAGTTGGCCCAATCGGACTGGTTAACGATGACGGGGACAAAGGAACGTTAACGCCCTGCGTATTCGGCGCAAGATTGGTCAGCGAGCCCGTCTGGACGCCGATTTGGTTTGTCTGGTTCGAACCAGAATAGATGTTGTCAGTCACGCTGACGTTGAGCGGCCGGTGGGTATTGTTGCTCACCGATACATTGCTGCTCACCGAGATATTGAATGGATCTGCCGCCAGGTACTGCCAGCTGACCGTCACCTGGATCGGACTCGGCTGCTGGTTGACACTGCAGACGTTCGGAAACATGACCTGGCTGGGAGCGGTTTTAGTAACGGCCCAGTCGTGATCGGTATTCTGAACCGCGCTCATGGTTTTTGAAACGGAAAAGCCCGCGCTGGATCCCAACATGATGGGAACGTCGGAGTTGTGTCCCTGATAGTTATCGTTCTGGTAGCTCTTGTCGAAGAAATACGAATGCAGCGAGGCTCCAGGATTCAGGTGGGAGCCGATCGCGAGACGCTGATACCAGTCGTATACGCACTGGGTACTGGCGTTCTGCACGATGGTGAGGTTGCGAAAGATTGTCCGTTGGTCGCCGCCTTGACCTTGAGTGACGGAAGGGCCGATCGTTTGTACGCCCGCCGAAGGCACGGTGCAACTGGCATCCGAAAGAGACGCATTCAGCGTGGGCGCGGAAATGATGTCGTAACCAGCATTACCGGAGTTGGTTAGATAGCCCGCCGCGATGGTGACGCTGTAGGTCTCCGGATTCGCGGCTTTCTTTCCTGCCGTAGCGGTCAGGCGGTAGGGAACAAGATCAAGTTCATTCCAGCCCTTCCCTAGCTCGCCTCCGGTATAGGGAGCGTCCGGGCAAATGTACTGCCCGGCGTAGGGAGGATTTGGGTTGGGAAGAGTAATGCTGCCATCATTGCGGCAGCCTTGAAAACTAAAACTAACAAAGGTCGAATCCTGCGCTAGCGAGACGCCAGCCAGCCCCATCATAAGAGCAATCAGGAACAAAAACTTCGCAGCCATGCTTCGGCTCATGGTGAATCTCCTTATTCAAATTGTTAGAAAATCAAATTGGGGAGGACTTGGTGTTCAAGTAAGTGCAGACAAAGTAATCCCTTGGTCGACGGAAACTGCAAAAAAATCTTGGGGAAAAAGACGAATCCCGTGGGGAGGCTCCGTGTTTATATCACCCGATAAGTGCCGGGTCAAACAAAAGCGGCAAAACTTTTTTGCGGCTGCAACA
>JGI12635J15846_10006531_pt1 | contig 9990 bp, 5 predicted proteins | sample BlaSpr_A8_OM2_M2_FD_15846 | JGI IMG/M metagenome (IMG submission 15846)
GTTGGTAACATCCGCGTCGATCAGGCCTGGGGTCTGTTCCAGTTCTCGGCGGCGGCGCATGAAGTCAACGGATCTTACAACGTCCTGGCCCCCACCACTGCGTTTCCGACTAACATCTCGGAAATCAGCGGACACCCCGGGACCAAGTGGGGCGGTTCGGTGATGGCTGCCTTGAACATCAAGAACATCCCCACCGGTGAGGGCGACGACATCAAGATGGACGCGTCCTTCGCAAGGGGTGACACGAAGAACGTGATCTCCACCAGCGCAACTTCGCCGAGCTTCGCGATGTTCGGCGGCAGCAGCGTCGGCATCCCCGGCGTCTACCAGACCGTTGGTTTTGGTGCGACCACCGACGCGGTCTATCTTCCGGTCTTGTTTGGCGGCACTGGCGACCTCAAGCTCACGGATTCTTGGGGTGTCCGTGGTGCGTTCAACCACAACTGGGATCCCTACTGGTCGTCGAGCCTGTTCGGCAGCTGGTCCTCTGTTCGCTATAGAGGCAGCGTCGGAGACCTCGCCACTGCAAAAGGTCAATATTGCTTCACCTACGCAAGAATCGCGCTTGGTCAGGGCCTGACTTACACCTGCAACCCGGACTACGACGTCTCGCAGCTCGGCGTGGTCACCCGCTGGACTCCCGTCAAGAACCTGACGTTCTCGGCCGAAGTCATGTGGTTCCACCTCGACCAGAAATTCTCTGGTTTCGCTACTCTCACCCCGACTCCTCCGAAGCCAATTGCGCTTTACGAGTTCAAGAACCAGGACACCGTCTCCCTCAACCTTCGCGTTCAGCGTAACTTCTGATGATCGTTACCCTCCAGCGGCGATAAATGTCTGAAGGTAAACCCCTGGCTGGAGTCTGATTCAACCGAGTTGAATCAGACTCCAGCGTTATCTTTTGATCGAGCATGATCTCCGGGCAAACGCTTCGCGTTTGTCCCGAGGGAAAACCGGTTTCCACTTTTCCGGATCATGCTCTGGAAACAGCCGGGGACTTTTTAGTGAAACCTGCAAACCCCTGCGTAATGCAATTCAATATCGGCGCCGATTTGCGACACAAAGACTTATTTACTCACATATCTTAGTCATGTATTATACGCCTTAGGTAGCCGGCAAATTGTTTGACGGCCTCTTAGTCTCAAGGAGACGCATACCTACTTTATGTTAGACCTCCGAAACCTCCGGCAATGCCCTGCCGGAGGTTTTTAATTTTGACGGCCTGGTTTTAGGTGGCATTGCCCGATGAATTGCTGGAGCTGTCGTTTGACGACGAACTGTCGCTCTTCCTGGGCGATGGCAGCGGCTGGCCGCGAGCCTGACCTTGTTCGGCCTTTGGGATCGCTTGCGCTCACGGTTTGCGGCGGACCCTAACAGGTCGCCATCACGGCGCGATCTGACGATCTGCATCGCGCCATCACCGACATTGTCGAGAACGCCATCAGGTTCGGCGCGCATCGCCGATGCGGCCGATCTGCCTGCCATAGGTACCGACATCGGACAGCACCTCCTGCTCGGCGTCGAGGGCGCTCGATTGGCCAAGATTGATACTGATCACGCCCAATTGGCTTCCAATCGGACTGAAGAATGCGGTCCATGGATTGATCGACTGAACGACGTCTGCGGAAAGCGGCATTTAAACGTCGCCATATTCAATTCCAGCAGCTCACTCCGCAGAGCGTAAAATTAAGGCTTCTTTCAGGTTTGATTAAGGCCCTGTTAATCACAGAAAATTGTTGTCTTCCCAACAGGTTAGGAACTCACTGAGTGTGGCCGATGAGTGACAGCTTTTTAGACAAAAGCTGTCTAAGTGCGCGCCATGGATGGAGCCGAAACGCGGCGCCTCTCAAAAATGATCTTGGAGAATAAAACTAATGAAGAAGTTTCTACTCGGTACTGTGGCCTTCGTCGCTCTCGGCGCGACCGTGCCAGCACTCGCAGCCGATCTGGCGGCTCGCCCCGCCTACACCAAGGCTCCGGCCTATATGGCGCCGATCTACAACTGGACCGGCTTCTACATCGGCGGCCATGTCGGCGGCGCTTTCAGCGGCAACAACGGTTTCGGTGGCACCACCAACAACGGCAATGACGGCCGCTTCCTTGGCGGTCTGCAAGTCGGCGCTGACTACCAGTTCGCCCCGAACTGGGTCCTGGGTATCGAAGGTCAGTACAGCTGGCTCGGCAACAATAACAATGGCGTTGCCTTTGCCGGCACCGGTTACGTCTACACCAACAACCAGCGTGGCCTCGGCTCGGTGACCGGCCGCGTCGGCTACACCTGGGGTCCGGCTCTGCTGTACGTCAAGGGCGGCTATGCCTACTCCGACTACAGCGAGTCCTTGACGCTCAACGGCGCGCCCCAAGTGTTCGCGCTCAACAGCAGCCATCACGATGGCTACACCGTCGGTGCCGGTCTGGAATACATGTTCGCCCAGAACTGGTCGGCCAAGGTCGAGTATCAGTATTACGACTTCGGCAAGACCAACTTTGTGACGCCGGCCGTCCTCACGGCTTTCGGCAGCACCCGCAACGACGAGCATACTGTGAAGGCCGGCCTGAACTATCGCTTCAACTGGGGTGGCCCGGTCGTCGCGAAGTACTGATCCGCCTCAATCAAAACTCGGAAAAGGCCGGCTTTACGCCGGCCTTTTTGTTTTCACAGCGCAAAAATCGCGGAAATCGTTCAAATTTTCCCGATTTTGTTAACCGGGTAACGCGATACTGCCGCCCAACGATTCATCCTGACGGATTTAGCGGGCGGGGACAGCATGGCGGGGCGATTTACGATCGGTAAACTTGGTTCGCCCTTAAGGTTTTTGCGCCCGCAGTGGGGCGTCAGGGGCAGCCTGTTTGCCGCCTTCGCCGTGATCGCAGGCATGGCCATCGTCATCAGCGCCGGCGCCGGCATGGTGCTGGGACATCTCGGTGGGTCGATCCTCGATCTGAGCGGACGGGACATTCCCCGTCTCGCGGCCAGCCTGCAGCTTTCCGCCCAGAGCGCAAGCCTGGCCAGTCAGGGGCCGACGCTGCTGGCCTCGCGCAGCGAGGAGTCGCTGAACGAACGCGCCAAGAAAATGAAGGAAACCCAGGCGGTCACGCTCGAGAAGCTCGGCGAGATCATCGAACTCGGCGCCGACCAGGCGGTCGTCGCCGCGCTCAGCGAAACCGTGAACAACATCGACGAAACCATCAAAAGCCTGGTCGCGGCGGCTCGCGAAAGGTTGGAGGCCGCGGCCCAGCATGAGAAGCAATATGGCGCGCTGCGCAACGCGCAGGCGAGCTTCGTTGCCGACGCCAGCCCTGCGATGATGGACGCCCAAACCCAGATCAATGCCATCCTCGGCTCAGCCAATCTTTCCCAGGACGACGCGGCACAGGCCGCGCGGACGGTCGACCAGCTCGGCAATGTCATCGCCAGCGGCAATCTGATGGCAGCCGAGATGATCGCCGCGCTCTCGGCTGGCAGCAGCGACACGCTCGATACAATCGAGAAGGAATTCAAGGCCACGCAAGCGCACGTCAAATCGAACCTCGATTTGCTGCCTAAAAACTCCGGAACAACGGCGCTCCGAGACGCCGCGCTGAGACTGCTGGCGCTGGGCGAGGGCAAGACCGGTGTCTTTAAACTTCGACAGAAGGAACTGGACGCCAACGATTACGGCCAGATCATTCTCGACGAAACCCGCAAGCTCAATGTCGGCCTCGGCATCAGCGTCCAGCAACTCGTGAATGGCGTACAGAGCGAGACCGACGCCTCGACCTGGCAGGCGCGCAAGGAGATTTCGCTGGCGACCACGGTGATGCTTGCGCTTGGCGGCCTCACCCTGATCGGATCCGTGCTGTTCGTCTGGCTCTATGTCGGCGGCAGCATCCTGCGCCGGCTCGGCAGTCTGCAACGCTCGATGCAGCTTCTGTCCAGTGGCGATCTCGAGTCGGAAATCTATCGCTCGAGCCAGCGCGACGAGATCGCGGCGATGGCGAATTCGCTGCAGGTTTTCCGCGAGAGCATGATCGAGGCCCGCGCGCTGAGCGCCGATCAGGACAAGGACCGCATTGCCAAGGCCGAACGCGCCTCCCGCATGGAGGCCCGCATTGTCGAATTCGAAGCTACCGTCCGCGCCGCGCTGGACAGCCTGCAGAAATCGGCCAATTCCATGCAGAGCACGGCGCAAAGCATGTCGGCGACCGCCGATCAATCCAGTGCGCTGGTGAGCGCCGTGGCGTCCGCCGCCGAGGAAACCTCTGCCAACGTCCAGACGGTGTCCTCGGGCACCGAGGAACTGTCGTCATCGATTTCCGAAATCGGCCGCCAGGTGATTACTTCGTCGCAAATTGCCCGCAAGGCCGTCGATGAGGCCGGCCAGACCGACGCCACCATGCAGGGACTTGCCGAAAACGCCAGCCGCATCAGCGTCGTGGTCGACCTGATTCAGGTGATTGCGTCGCAGACCAACCTGCTTGCGCTCAACGCCACCATTGAAGCCGCGCGTGCCGGCGAAGCCGGCAGGGGCTTTGCGGTGGTCGCCTCCGAGGTGAAGAGCCTCGCCAACCAGACCGCGAAGGCCACCGAAGAAATTCGCGCGCAAATCGCCAGCATGCAGCAGGTGACGACATCGGCGGTCGGCGCTATCCGAAACATCGGCCACACCATCGGCGAGATCAACGACGTGACCACCGCGATTGCGGCGGCGGTCGAAGAGCAGGGCGCGGCGACACGCGAGATCGCCCGCAACATTCAGCACGCCGCCGGCGGCACCAGCGAGGTTTCCAGCAACATTGTCGGCGTCCGCACCGCCTCTGCCGAAGCCGGGTCGGCCGCCAGCGAGGTGCTGAGCGCGTCCGGCGCGCTGCGCCGCGAAGCCGACGTCCTGCGTTCGGAAATCGACGCCTTCCTCAGCAATATCCGGGTAGCCTAAACCTCGTCATTCCGGGGCTATGCGAAGCATAGAACCCGGAATCTCGAGATTCCGGGTCTGGTGCTAACCGCACCATCCCGGAATGACGACCCAAATCAACCAGCCCTGTGTTTTGCCCAAAGCCGCATCTGTATTTTCGGCTGGCGCCATGCTGATTGTGCGGCTAAGCCCATACCAACAATTTGCGACACGAAACGATGCATTCAAAAACAGACACGATTCAGTCCTCGGTCGAGGCGCTGCGGTACCCTTGGGAAAATCATCCCGGCCCCGACCAGGTCGTCGAGGTGATGCCTGGCGTATTGTGGGTCCGGCTCAAGCTGCCGTTCCGCCTCAACCATGTGAACATCTATCTGCTCGCCGACGGCGACGGCTGGGCGATGGTGGATTCCGGATTCGGCAACGAGGAGTCGATCGCGGCCTGGACCGCGCTGTTCGAGGGCCCGCTGGCTCACGTCAAGATCACACGGTTGATCGTGACCCATTCGCATCCCGATCACGTCGGTCTGGCCGGATGGGTCGTCGAGCGCTTCAACTGTCCGCTCCAGATGTCGCAGGTCGAGTATCTGCAGTCGGTCTATCACCAGAACCGCGGCACCGAAGAGCGCAGAAACGCGCAGCGCCTGTTCTTCCGGCGTCACGGCATGGACGAAAACCTGACCGACAAATTGCTCGGCCGTGGCCAGGATTATTTGAAGCGGGTTTCGATCCTGCCGCCGTCCTATCGCCGCATCTCGCATGGCGACGAAATTTCCATCGGCACGCGGCGCTTCAAGGTCATTACCGGCGGCGGCCATGCGCTCGACCAGGTGATGCTGTATTGCGCCGCTGACAAACTGTTCCTGGCGGCCGATCAGGTGCTGAGCAAGATTTCGCCCAACGTCAGCGTATGGGCGGTCGAGCCCGATCAGAACTCGCTCGGCGAATACCTGGCCTCACTGGCGAGCCTGACCACCACGCTGCCCTATGACGTCATCGTGCTGCCCGGCCACGGCGTGCCGTTTTACGGATTGAAGACGCGCATCAAGCAATTGGCCGACCATCATGAGGATCGATGCAGACTGATCGCCGAGGCGTGCCGGGAAACCTCGAAAACATCCAAGGAACTGGTCCCCGTGGTGTTCCACAAGCACGTGCTCGACGTGCACCAGATGGGCTTCGCCGCCGGCGAGCTGATCGCCCATGTCAATTATATGCTGGTCGAAGGGCGTCTGACCGCCGAGGAAGCCGACGGCGTACTCCGCTTCACGACAACCTGACTATCAAGCAACCCGGCCCCCCGCTCATGGGGCTTGCGGAGACCCGATTCCGGCTCGACATCAATCCTTGAAACGCTCTAAAAAGGCTAAAGGCTTAAGCCGCTCCGATCTCAGGTTCTGTTCCAGGTTTTGCGATGGATTACAGCAAGTTCTTCAGTGCCGCCCTCAGCCGCCTGCATGACGAGCGGCGCTACCGGGTTTTCGCCGATCTCGAGCGGATCGCGGGCCGGTTCCCCCACGCGGTGTGGCATTCCCCGAAGGGGCCACGCAATGTCGTGATCTGGTGCTCCAACGACTATCTCGGAATGGGGCAGCATCCCAAAGTGATCGGCGCCATGGTCGAGACCGCGACCCGGGTCGGNACCGGCGCCGGCGGCACCCGCAACATCGCGGGCACCCATCACCCCCTCGTGCAGCTCGAGCAGGAACTGGCCGATCTGCATGGCAAGGAAGCGGCGCTGTTGTTCACCTCGGGCTACGTCTCGAACCAGACCGGCATTGCGACCATCGGCAAGCTCATTCCGAATTGCCTGATCCTGTCGGATGCGCTCAATCACAATTCGATGATCGAGGGCATCCGCCAGTCCGGCTGCGAGCGCCAGGTGTTTCGCCACAGCGACATGGCGCATCTCGAGGAACTGCTGCGCGCCGCAGGGCCCGACCGCCCAAAACTGATCGCCTGCGAGAGCCTGTATTCGATGGACGGCGATATCGCGCCGCTGGCGAAGATCTGCGATCTCGCCGAGCGCCATGGCGCGATGACCTATGTCGACGAGGTTCACGCCGTCGGCATGTACGGTCCGCGCGGCGGCGGCATCGCCGAGCGCGACGGTGTCATGCACCGCATCGATATTCTGGAAGGCACGCTGGCCAAGGCGTTCGGTTGCCTCGGCGGATATATCGCCGGAAGCTCTGACATTATCGATGCCGTCCGTTCCTACGCGCCCGGCTTTATCTTCACGACCTCGCTGCCGCCCGCGATCTGTTCTGCCGCGACCGCCGCGATCCGCCACCTCAAGACCTCGACCTGGGAGCGCGAGCGCCACCAGGATCGCGCCGCCCGCGTCAAGGCGATCCTGACTGCCGCAGGGCTGCCGGTGATGTCGAGCGACACCCATATCGTGCCGCTGTTCGTCGGCGATCCCGAACACTGCAAGCGGGCCTGCGACATCCTGCTGGAAGAGCACAATATCTACATCCAGCCGATCAACTATCCGACCGTCGCCAAGGGCACCGAACGGCTGCGGATCACGCCTTCGCCCTACCACGATGACGGGTTGATCGATCAGCTTGCCGAAGCCCTGTTGCAGGTCTGGGAGCGGCTCGGTCTGCCGCTTCAGAAGAAATCCCTGGCGGCCGAATAGCGCTACCCCCGCCTCCGCGGCGAAATCCCGGATCGGGATCGGTGACATAGCGATGCTTTGCCGGTCTAATCCGGCTATACTCCCTCGATGCGACGGCTGTCGTTTGCGCTAGCGCGGGTCAAAGCGCGCGCCGAAATCGTTAAGGGAGATAAGCAGCGATGCTGCACGACTGGGGCGTGATCGCAGCCGCATTCGGCTACATCGGGTTCCTGTTTCTGGTTGCGAGCCATGGCGACCGCCTCTCGCCGACGCAGCGCGGCCGCGCCAGCGCGCTGATATATCCGCTGTCGCTGGCGATCTATTGCACATCCTGGACGTTCTTCGGCTCGGTCGGATTCGCCACCCGCACCAGCGTTGATTTTCTCGCGATCTATATCGGTCCGATCCTGATGATCGCGCTGTGCACGCCGCTGCTGCGCCGGGTGATCCAGCTGGCGAAATCGCAGAACATCACCTCGATCGCCGATTTCATCGCCGCGCGCTACGGCAAAAGCCAGGCGGTCGCCGCGTCAGTCGCGCTGATCGCGATCATCGGATCGGTTCCCTATATCGCGCTGCAGCTCAAGGCGGTGGCGTCATCGCTTGAAACGATCCTCAGCGAGGACCAGGCCTTCTCCTCTATTCCGATCATCGGCGATATCGCATTGATCGTCACGCTGGCGATGGCGGTGTTCGCGGTGCTGTTCGGGACCCGCCAGACCGACGCGACGGAACATCAGCATGGCCTGATGCTGGCGGTCGCCACCGAATCCATCGTCAAACTGGTGGCCTTTATCGCAGCCGGCGCCTTCGTCACGTTCTGGATGTTCACACCCGTTGAGCTGATCGAGCGTGCGATGAAGACTCCGGAAGCGGTGCGCGCCATCAACTACACGCCCTCGATCGGTAATTTTCTCACCATGGTGCTGTTGTCGTTTTGCGCGATCATGCTGCTGCCGCGCCAGTTTCACGTCAGCGTGGTCGAGAATTCCAGCGATGCCGAGGTGGGCCGGGCGCGCTGGCTGTTTCCGCTCTATCTGGTCGCCATCAACCTGTTCGTGATTCCGATCGCGCTCGCCGGTTTGGTGACCTTCCCGTTCGGCGCGGTTGACAGCGACATGTATGTGCTGGCGTTGCCGATCGAGGGAAATGCCACCTTGCTCAGCGTCGGCGTCTTTGTCGGAGGCCTGTCGGCGGCAACCGCCATGGTGATCGTGGAATGCGTCGCGCTCTCAATCATGGTCTCGAACGATATCATCGTGCCGCTGGTGCTGCAGCGAGGTGTGGAATCGCGCGCGGGCCAGAAGGATTTTGGCGACTTCCTGCTCAGGGTTCGCCGCTTTGCGATTTTCGCCATTATGGTGATGGCCTATTTTTACTATCGCGCGCTGGGCAACACCCAGCTGGCGGCGATCGGCCTGTTGTCTTTCGCGGCAATCGCGCAGCTTGCGCCGGCGTTTTTCGGCGGCCTGTTCTGGCGGCGCGCGACCGCTCGAGGCGCCATGGGGGGCATGCTGGTCGGTATTGCCGTATGGAGCTATACGCTGTTTCTTCCGAGCTTCCTGGACGGCAACACCGCCGGCCTCATGCTGCTGCAGGACGGCCCGTTCGGCATCGCGGCGTTGCGTCCGCAAGCCTTGTTCGGCGCCGATTTGCCGCCGCTTCTGCACGGCGTTCTCTGGTCACTCTCGCTCAACCTGCTGACCTACGTCGTGCTGTCGCTCGCGCGCCAGCCGTCTTCGATCGAACGGTTGCAAGCCGACCTGTTTGTGCCCCACGCGCTGGCGCCGATCGCGCCGACATTCCGGCGCTGGCGTACCACGGTGACGGTGCAGGACATTCAGAGCACGGTGGCGCAGTATCTGGGCCCCGATCGGGCCCGTCATTCGTTCGAAGCCTTCGCAGCCACCCACCACGCCCGTCTCGAACCGGCAGCGCCGGCTGACTTTGAGTTGCTGCAGCACGCGGAGCATCTGATCGCTTCCTCGATCGGGGCGGCGTCCTCGCGTCTGGTGATGTCGCTATTGCTGCGCAAGCGTACCGTTTCAGCCAAGGCCGCGCTGAAGCTGCTCGACGACTCCCACGCCGCGCTTCATTTCAATCGTGAGATATTGCAGACCGCGCTGAACCATGTGCGGCAGGGTATCGCCGTCTTCGACGCGGAGTTGCAGCTGATCTGTTCAAATCGGCAGTTCGGCGAAATTCTCGGTCTGCCGCCACACCTGGTCCAACTCGGGATTCCGCTCAGGGAAATCGTTGAATTCATGGGGGCAATGAACCCCCCGGGCTTCGGCGACAGCGACTCTCTGATGGACATGCGCCTGGCCGCCTATACCACCGAGGGCGAGCCGTATCTGGAACGTCTCCCGGATCGTCACATGGTGATCGAGGTGCGCACCAACCGGATGCCCGGCGGCGGACTGGTCATCACCTTTTCCGACGTCACGCCCTCCTTCGAGGCTGCCGAAGCGC
>JGI12635J15846_10006533_pt1 | contig 9988 bp, 7 predicted proteins | sample BlaSpr_A8_OM2_M2_FD_15846 | JGI IMG/M metagenome (IMG submission 15846)
CGAGATCGTCACCGAGTCGATACAGCGCATCGCCGCCGACCAGACCGCCGAGGTCTCGGTCTCGGTGCTGCCGCTGCCGACCGACGAGCTCAAGGGTCGCATCATCGGCAAGGAGGGGCGCAACATCCGCGCCCTGCAGCAGGCGACCGGGATCGACCTCATCGTCGACGACACCCCGGAAGCTGTAATCATCAGCGGCTTCGACCCGGTCCGCCGCGAGGTGGCGCGGGTCGCGCTGAACAAGCTCATCGTCGACGGCCGGATCCACCCGGCCCGCATCGAAGAGATCGTCGCGAAATCCCGAGTCGAGGTCCTGCAGAGGGTCAAAGAAGAGGGGGAGGCGGCGGTCCTGGAGGTCGGCCTGCAGGGACTTCATCCCGAGGTCGTCCGCCATCTCGGCATCCTCCGGTTTCGCACCAGCTACGGGCAGCAGGTGCTGAACCACTCGAAAGAGGTCGCTTATCTCGCCGCCATGATGGCGTCCGAGATCGGCGCCGACGTTCGCATCGCCAAGCTGTCGGGTCTCTTGCACGATATCGGCAAAGCCATCGACCACGAGGTCGAGGGATCGCACGCCGTAATCGGAGCGGACCTGCTACAGCGACATGGGGTTCCAAAAGAGGTTGTGCACGCCGTGCGTGCGCATCACTACGACGAGGAACCGCACAGCATCGAGGCGCTCTTGTTGATCGCCGCCGACGCGATCTCAGCTGCCCGCCCGGGGGCGCGCAGGGAGTCGCTGGAGGCATACGTCAAGCGGCTCGAGAAGCTGGAGGAGATCGCAAACTCCTTCCAGGGAGTGCAGCAGTCCTACGCCATCCAGGCGGGACGCGAGGTCCGGATCCTGGTCAAGCCCGAGCAGATCGACGACACGGCTGCTCAGCTCATGGCGAGGGACATCGCCAAGCGCATCGAAAGCGAGCTCAGCTTCCCCGGCCAGATCCGCGTCACCGTGGTGCGCGAGACCCGGGCCGTGGAGTACGCGAAATAGTCAATGAGGGGAGCCTAGCCCGGGCTCCCCTTTTTCTTTTCCAGCTAGCCTTGAGCCATCGTGGCTGACGAGTTTCGAATCCTGTTCGTCGCCGATGTGGTGGGTCATCCAGGCCGCGACGCGGTCAAAGCCATCCTGACGGGCCTGAAGAAGGAGGTCGAAGCCGACCTGACCATCGTCAACGGCGAGAATGCCGCGGGGGGCTTCGGGCTGACTGCGAAGATCGCGGCTGAGCTGAAGGCGGCGGGCGCCGACGTGATCACGACCGGGAACCACGTCTTCGCCCAGAAGGAGTTCGTGCCCGAGCTCCCCAAGCTCGAGCGAGTGCTTCGACCGGCGAACTATCCTCCGGCTGCGCCGGGACAGGGCTGGTGTGTGGTCGAGGCAGCGGGGAGGCAGGTGCTGGTGATGAACCTGATGGGCCGGATCTTCACGGCGGACAACCTGGACGACCCCTTCCGCGCCGCCGACGCCATCCTTACCGCTCACCCAGGGATCGGGATCGTCTTCTGCGACATGCACGCCGAGGCCACGTCGGAGAAAACGGCCATGGGTTGGCATCTCGACGGCCGGGCGAGCGCCGTGGTCGGCACGCACACCCATATCCCGACCGCTGACCACCGGGTGCTCCCGGGTGGGACGGCCTACGTCACAGACGTCGGCATGGTCGGGCCCAGGGACGGCTGTATCGGGATGGACAAAGACGTCGTCCTCCAGCGCTTCTACACGGGCGTTCCCAACCGGTTCGTGGTGGCCTCAGGACCCGTGACATTCAATTCCGTACTGGTTACCATTAACAGTTCCACCGGACGAGCCACATCGATCCACCGAGTCGATCGCGAACATGTTTGAAGGGGTTCCAGCAACAATGACCGCCGAGCGCGCTCCAGTAGAGGTGNTGAANGTTTCGGCTACCTCNAAGCCTGTTGCCGTNGCCGGCGCGATCGCGGGCGTGATCCGCAGCAAGGGNCGGGTCGAGGTGCAGGCGATCGGNGCCGGCGCCATCAACCAGGCGGTCAAGGCCATCGCGATCTCGCGTGGCTANGTNGCNCCNGGNGGCCTGGACCTGGTCTGCATCCCCGCCTTCATCGACATCTCCATCGACGGCGAGGAACGCACCGGAATCCGACTGCTCGTGGAGAGCCGGTAACGGGGACGCGGGACCAAGCGCGCTCGTTCAACATCTGGACCATCGGCTGCCAGATGAACCTGGCCGACTCGGAGGACCTGGCGCGGCGGCTGCTCGCCGCCGGCTACGTGGAGGACTCGCTCGAGCGCGCCGACATTGCGATCCTGAACACCTGCGTCGTGCGCCAGGCCTCAGAGGATCGCGTCTACTCGAAGCTCCATGAGCTCAAGGAGTGGAAGACCTCTGAGCGGACGATCGCCGTCACCGGATGCATCGTGGGTAAGGAAGGCGAGGTGCTGCGAGGGAAATTCCCACAGCTCGACGCGGTCGTTCCGATCGGCGACTACGAGGAGTTCCTGGCGAGCCTGGAGGCTCGATACGACTACTCACGGGGAGAGGCGCTTCCCCAGGCCGGTCGAACTGGAATCAGCCACTACGTGCGCGTCATCGAGGGGTGCGACCACAACTGCACGTTCTGCATCGTGCCCAAGGTCCGCGGCCGCGAACGCCATGTGCCGATGGACAGGGTGGTCGCTGAATGCCGCCAGGCCGTAGCTGACGGGGCCCGGGAGGTCGTGCTGCTGGGCCAGAACGTGGACGACTACACGGACCCGACGGGGCTGGGAGGCCTCGCCAATCTTGTCCGCGAGGTCGAGCAGATTCCGGGCCTCAAGCGCCTTCGCTTCATGACGTCGCACCCACAGGACCTGGAGACTGAGCTGCTCGAGGTCATGGCCTCCAGCGAAGTGATCTGCCGCGAGCTGCAGCTGCCTGTGCAATCAGGCGACGACACGATCCTCAAGCGGATGGCGCGGGGCTACCAGATGCGGCACTACCGGGCGATCGTGGAACGAGCGCGCAACCTCATGCCCGACCTCGGCCTCGTGACCGACGTCATCGTCGGGTTCCCCGGAGAGTCCGAGACCGCGTTCTTGAACACGCGGGCTCTGCTCGAAGAGATGGAGTTCGACGTGGTGCACCTTGCGATGTACTCACCGCGGCATGGCACATACGCGGCGAGCCGGATGGAGGACGACGTCCCGCACGACGAGAAGCTGCGACGACTCAACGACCTCCTCGCTCTACAGCGGGGAATCGCAGGGCGTAAGACAGCGCGCTGGATCGGTCGTGACGTCGAGGTGTTGATCGAAGGCAGGGACGAGCTCAACCGGCCGTATGGAAGGATCAGGCAAGGCAAACGAGCGATCGTGCTGAAAGGCGGCGACATCGCCCCGGGTCAGCTCTTGAACGTGCGCGTCCTGCAGGCCACCGCCGGTCAGCTCCTGGGAATGCTCAACCCGACGAAATCAGAGCCTGCGGCGTGATTTCGCGGGGACCCCTAAGGGCAGCGTGACCGAGACTCCTCTCACCCCGGTGATGCGCCAGTACCGGGAGGCGAAGGAGCAGCACCCCGACGGAATCCTGATGTTCCGATTGGGCGACTTCTACGAGATCTTCTTCGAGGACGCCGAGATCGCGGCCCCGGTCATGGGCGTGACGCTGACCTCGAGACCCCTCGGAAAGACCGGCCGCGCGCCGATGTGCGGTGTGCCGCATCACGCCTGGCAATCGTACGTGGGCAAGCTCCTTCGGGCCGGCCACAAGGTCGTCATCTGCGACCAGGTGGAGCCTGCCGGCAAGCACAAGGTCGTGCGCCGGGACGTGACCCGCGTCCTGACGCCGGGGACGGTGGTCGAGGACGCGTACCTCGACCCATCGCGCGCCAACTACCTGGTGGCGGCGTGGACCCACGGCGCCGACGCCGGGCTCGCCGCCTGCGAGGTCTCCACCGGGGAGCTGCTGCTGTGCCAGCTGCCGCGCGATCGCCTGACCGCCGAGCTCCAACGCCTGGCGCCCGCAGAGCTGCTCACGCCGCCGGCGATCGAGGAGTATCGCTTCGATCCAATCCGTGGACAGCAGCGTCTACGCGACCTGCTGGGGATCGCCTTCCCGGCCTCGGTCGGGGCGGCCGATGCTCCGCTTGCGGTCGGGGCCGCCGGTGTCGTGCTCGACTACCTCAAGCAGAACCAGGCCCGCATCACGCCGGGTTCGTTCAGCGTTCGCACCTACTCACCCGAGTCGACGATGTCGCTGGATGCGGCGACTGTGCGCAACCTCGAGCTGCCTGCCCTGACCGAGCTGGTCGATCGAACGCGAACGCCCATCGGTGCCCGACGCCTGCGCGCATGGCTCGGGGCGCCGATGCGGGACGCGGAGTCGATCGAGCTTCGCCTCGAGGCGGTGGCCGAGCTCGCCTCGTCCGCCGACCTACGCGAGACCCTGGCGGCGGCCTTGAAGCCGGTGGGCGATCTCGAGCGCCTCACCTCCCGCGCGGCCGGCGGCCATGCCAATGCCAGGGAGCTCGTCGCGCTTCGGCGGGCGCTGGAAGCAATCCCGTCCTTGCAGACAGCGGTGGCCGCATGCAAGGCCCTGGTCAGCCGGGAGCTCGCCGGACAGATCAGCGATGCGCCGGAGCTGGCGGCGACCCTCTCGCGTGCCCTGGTCGAGGATCCGCCCCCGGTCGCCCGTGAAGGGGGCGCGATCAGGACAGGGTTCGATGCAGAGCTCGATGGTATTGCTGAAGCCTCACGGACTGCTCGCGAGTGGATTGGCGGCCTCGAATCTTCTGAGCGGCGCCGCACGGGGATCCGGTCGCTGAAGGTTGGCTTCAACAAGGTCTTCGGTTACTACATCGAGGTCAGCAACGCGAATGCGGTCGCTGTACCGGACGATTACGTTCGCAAGCAGACGCTGACAGGCGCGGAACGCTACCTCACTCCAGAGCTGAAAGAAAAAGAAGCGATCGTGCTGACCGCCCAGGAGCGCATCGCTGAGCGAGAGCTCGAGATCTTGCGCGACCTTGGCGCGGCGGTTGCCGAGTCCGCGGCGATCCTTCGATCGAGCGCGCAGGCGATCGGGATGATCGACGCGGTGCTCAGCCTGGCGGTGACCGCGGCCGACCATGGGTGGCGCCGGCCAGAGGTCAACGCGGGTCTAAAGCTCAGCATCAAGGGCGGACGCCACCCCCTGGTGGAGCGCGGGCTGCCTGCGGGAGTTTTCGTCCCCAACGACCTTGAGCTCGATCCCGATGCAGACCAGATCGTGATCCTGACGGGTCCCAACATGGCGGGCAAGTCGACATACCTGCGGCAGGCCGCGGTCATCGTGCTCCTCGCCCAATGCGGAAGCTTTGTCCCGGCTGACAGCGCGGTGGTGGGACTGGCCGACCGCATTTACACCCGGGTCGGCGCGCACGACGACATCACGGCGGGCATGTCGACGTTCATGGTCGAGATGACCGAAACGGCGAACATCCTCAACCACGCGTCGCGTTCTTCGCTCGTCATCCTCGACGAGGTGGGGAGGGGGACGTCGACCTACGACGGAGTGTCGATCGCCCAGGCGGTCGTCGAATACCTCCACGACTCGCCGAAGCTGGGCTGCCGCACCCTGTTTGCCACGCACTATCACGAGCTCACCGCACTTGCCGAGAGGCTGCCCCGCGTGACCAACCAGCGCGTCGAGGTGCTCGAGGATGGCGAGACAGTGCGCTTCCTGCACCGGGTGGTCCCGGGTGGCGCGGACAGGTCTTATGGAATCCATGTGGCGGCCCTGGCGGGCTTGCCGTCCGGCGTCATCGCGCGCGCGCGACAGGTGCTGGGGGAGCTGGAGCGCCAGCGCCCGCTCGAACCACCCGAGCTGCAGCTGGGCCTGCCCATCGAGCTTGCTCCCGACCCCCTGCGCAAGGAGCTGGAGGATATCGAGCCCGACTCGCTCAGTCCGCTGGAGGCGCTGCAGAAGCTGTACGAGCTGCGTTCGAGATTGTCGCCTTGAGCGAATCGATTCGCCTGCTCGCCCCGGAGGTCGCAGACGCGATCGCCGCGGGCGAGGTCATCGAGCGGCCCGCGTCGGTCGTCAAGGAGCTGGTGGAGAACGCCCTCGACTCGGACGCGCGGCGTATCAACATCGACGTACGGGGCGCGGGGAGGACGTCGATCCGCGTCAGCGACGACGGTGCGGGCATCCCGGCCGGCGAGCTCGCGATTGCCTTCGTCCGCCACGCCACCAGCAAGGTGGCGAGGCTCTCGGACCTCAACGCGATTGTCAGCTTCGGCTTTCGCGGCGAAGCGCTGGCGAGCATCGCGGCGGTGTCTGATGTCGAGTGTTCGAGCGGCGGGGCAACGATCCGGATCCGTGCCGGCGAACCGGTCGAGCAGGGGTCGGGTCCGCTGCTCCCTGGGGTGACCCTCGAGGTGCGGGACCTGTTCGCCAACGTGCCGGCGCGCTTGAAGTTCTTGAAGAGCGATGCCACGGAGGTCGCCGCGATCAAGGACGTGGTCGGGGCACTCGCGCTGCTCCATCCTCACGTTCGATTTCACCTCACGATCGACGCCCGGGTGGCCGTCAGCACGACCGGAGACGGCGACCGGCGCCGCGCCATGGCGGCGATCTTCGGCGCACCCGTGGCGGCCGAGGTGCTCGAGATGGTCGGCATGCCGCTGGCTTCCGGCATGGTCAGCCAGCCCCGCCTGAGCCGCGGCAGCCGCGACGGGATCGTGCTCGCCGTCAACGGCCGGCCGATCAGCTCCCGGGCCTTGGTCTACGCGCTCGAGGAGTGCTACCAGGGCCGGTTGGAGAGAGGCCGCCACCCGGTCGCGGTCATCGACATAGGAATCGACCCCGAGCTCGTCGACGTCAACGTGCACCCGGCGAAAAAGGAAGTTCGATTCAGGGACGAGGGCACTGTCTTCGCTGCCCTGCAGCGGGCTGTGCGAGCGGCGCTCGACGGCAGCGAGCCTTTCCGCTACCGGCCGGTCGAGTCCATGGCGCCGATGACTGAGAGCCGGGTCACGCCTCAGCTCACCATTCACGAAGCGGCGATTGCACTCGCGACAGCCGAACCTGCGGTTGTCCGGGACGCGGAGACCGCAGTGCTGCGTCCGATCGGGCAGGCCGGCCCCGGATACCTGGTTGCTGAGGGCCCCCACGGCCTGGTGCTTGTCGACCAGCACGCCGCTCATGAGCGTGTGCTCTACAACCGGCTGCTCGAGCGGCTCCGCTCGGGACGCGGAATGAGCCAGCCCCTCCTCATCCCGCAGGCGGTGGACGTCGAGCCCGCGTTGATGGCGGCCGCCGCGGACCATCGGGCGGATCTCGCCAACCTCGGCCTGGAATTCGAAGAGTTCGGTCCGCGAAGCCTGCGCATCACCGCTGTGCCGGTTGAAATGCCCGCCGGACGTGCGACTGCAGCGGTGCAGGAGACGCTGGCGGCGCTTGCCGAGAGCCGCGGTGACGGAGCGCTGGAGAAGGCGGCCGCCGCCCTCGCCTGCCATTCCGCTGTGCGGTTCGGCGACGTCCTGGACGTCGCCGAGCAGCGTCGCCTGCTCTCCGACCTCGAGTCGACGGAGGAGTCGGTCACCTGCCCGCACGGGCGCCCGACCCGGCTGCTCGTCGAGTGGCAGGAGCTGACGCGCCACTTCCGCCGAAACTACTGAGCACTTTGCGGGTTCCGGTCATCGTCGGCCCGACAGGCATCGGCAAATCCCAGCTGGCATTTCGACTCGCGCTCGCGCTGGACGGAGAGATCGTGGTCGCGGATTCGAAGCAGGTGTACAGAAGGCTGGACATCGCAACCAACAAACCAAGCCCGGAGCAAAGAGAGCAGGTTCGGTATCACTTGGTCGACTTCATAGATCCTGCTGACGGCTTCAACGCCGCGCAGTACGTGCAGGGTGCTCGAGCGGCGATCGCGGACATCGCCTCGCGCGGAAGGACCCCGATCGTCGAGGGCGGCACGATGCTGTACGTGGATGCGCTGTGCGACGGCTTCAGCCTCACAGGCGTTCCACCGAACCCCGCGCTTCGAGTGGAGCTCGAGAGCCTGGATGTCATCGCATTGAGCCAGAGGCTCCTGTCCCTGGACCCCGATCCAGGAGTCGAGCTGCAGAACCCGGTCCGCATGATTCGCGCCATCGAAATTCTGCAGATTGCGGGCCCGCCCCTGCGCCGCCTGCGCACGCGCACGCCGCCGCCGTGGGAAGCGCTGCGCATCGGCCTGACGGCGCCGCTCGAGGTGATCGACCGGCGGCTCGAGGAGCGCAGCCGGCAGCAGGTCGCACGCGGACTCGTGTCCGAGACGCGATCGGCGCTCGAGGCAGGCGTTCCCGCGACCGCCCCCGTGCTGACCGGAATCGGATACGCCGATACCCTGGTGCACATCAACGGCGAGCTCACGCTCGAGGAGCTGCCGCTCGCCATGGCCCGCTCCAACCGCCGCTATGCACGGAGGCAGCTGCGATGGTGGCGGCGCGATCAGCGCGTGAGGTGGTTTGAGATCGAGCCCGATCCGCTGCCCGCTATCCTCAACTACGTGAGGGATGCCGCGTGAGCAAGACAGTGCACCCAGGCGCGATTCGCCTGAACAAGATTCCGCCATATCTGTTCGCTGAGATCGATCGCAGGGTCCAGGAGAAGAAGAAGGCCGGAGTCGACGTGATCTCGCTCGGGATCGGCGATCCGGATCTGCCGACGCCGCCGCGCATCGTGCACGTCCTGCAGGAGGCCGCCGCGGACCCGGCCAACCATCGCTACGCGTCGTACTTCGGCCTGGCCGAGCTGCGCGAGGCGATCGCGGGTTGGTACGGCCATCGCTCGGGCGTGACGCTCGACCCGTCGACGGAGATTCTGCCCACGCTCGGTTCCAAAGATGGAATCGCGCACGTGCCGCTCGCGCTGGTCGACCCTGGCGATGTCGTGCTGGCGCCCGACCCGGGCTACACCGTGTACGTGACCGGCGCACTGATGGCCGGCGCCGAGCCGTACATCATGCCGCTGACTGCCCCGAATCAATGGCTCCCCGACCTGGACGCCATTCCGGAGGACGTCGCGCAGCGGGCGCGGTTGATGTGGCTGAACTATCCGAACAACCCGACCGCTGCGGTCGCAGATCGCGACTTTCTAGAGCGGGCGGTCGCGTTCTGCCGGCGCAACGACATCATCCTGTGCCACGACGCGCCGTACTCCGAGATCGCCTTCGCCGGCTACCGGCCGCTCACGCTGTTCGAGATCCCGGGGGCGAAGGAGATCGGCCTGGAGTTTCACTCGCTTTCCAAAACCTTCAACATGACCGGCTGGCGAATCGGGTGGGTATGCGGCCGGGCGGACCTCGTGGGGCTGATCGGCCAGCTCAAGACCAACATCGACTCAGGAATATTCCAGGCGGTCCAGTGGGCCGCGATCGAGGCGCTGAATGGGGGAGACCAGGACACTCGCGCCGCGTGCGACGTGTACGCCAGGCGCCACCGGCTGGTCGCCGACACCCTCAACGACCTGGGCTGGAGGATCAAGCCTCCACGCGCGACCTTCTATGTGTGGGCGCCGGTTCCGAAAGGGTATGACTCGATTGGTTTTGCGAGCTACGTGCTGGACGAGGTCGGGGTCAACATCACGCCGGGCGTTGGTTTCGGCGCGCACGGCGAGGGCTACTTCAGGCTATCCGTGACAGCGCCGGACGCCCGTTTAGAAGAGGCGATGGCGCGAATGAGGACGCTCAAGCTCTGAAATCCCCACGATATCCGAGGCTTCGCCGCGATTTCGTGGGGGCCCCTTTCAAATGATCACGACCAGGACGCCCCGCGAGCGGGCTTATCTCATCGGCGTTCTGCTTCCGGGTTCGACCGACGAGTTGGTGCACGAGCAGATGGTCGAGCTGGCGGACCTCGCGCGCACCGCGGGCGCCGAGGTCGTCGGTTCGGACGTGCAGAGGCGCGGACAGGTCGACGCCAGGCATTTCATCGGCATGGGCAAGGTCGAGGAGCTGCGCGCGATGAAGCTCGAAGGCGGGTACGACGTGATCATGTGCAACGAGG
>JGI12635J15846_10006534_pt1 | contig 9987 bp, 9 predicted proteins | sample BlaSpr_A8_OM2_M2_FD_15846 | JGI IMG/M metagenome (IMG submission 15846)
CGCATCGTTCCCATCCGGTGTTTTTTCTCCGCCCGCGACTACCACGACCCCCACCAGCGTGCAGATGATTCCGGCGATTCTTACCAGGCTCAACCGGTCACCGGTCATCCAGGACAACACCAGCGTCAGCGCGGGATAGCTGGCCGAGAGCGGAGCCACCACCGCCATTTTTCCAATCTCAAATGCGCGATAGAGCGCCAGGCAACACATCGCATTGATGCATCCAGCCAAGAAACCCCAAGCCCAAGGTGGCCATCCGGAACCATCCGCGAGATGTCCCCAGCCGCCAAGAGTCGGAAGAAGAAAGCAGAGCAGCAGAAAACCCGTCAGTTGCATGTACAACATGGAACGAAGAGCGCCAATGCGATGCGTGGCGAAACGCGCGATGAAATCCGCGCCGCCCCAGGTCAGCGCCGTCAGCAAGCCCAGCAGAATTCCCATGATGAGTTAGGCGGACTTGCCTTTCTTCACTTCGAGGCCGAGCACGGCCATGACTTTCTGGAGATCTTTCCAGACTTCACTTTTCGCGGGCGGATTGCGAAGCAAATAGGCAGGGTGGTACGTCGCAAGCAATTTTCTTCCGCGAAATTCCAGCCACTCTCCGCGAAACTGAGAAATTCCACGATTGGTTTGCAATAGTGTTTTTGCTGCGACGGCGCCCAGGCAGACAATCACTTTGGGAGCGATGGCGTCGATCTGCCGCCAAAGAAATGGCGAGCAGGTGCTTACTTCATCCTCTTCCGGCTGGCGATTCTCCGGAGGGCGGCACTTCACCACGTTGCAGATGTAAACTTCCTTGCGCTGCAGCCCCATCGCTTCGATCATCTGCGTGAGCAGTTTCCCCGCGCGCCCGACGAACGGCAATCCCTGGGCGTCTTCATCAGCGCCCGGGCCTTCGCCCACAAAAACAAGCTCGGCCTTGGGATTTCCGTCGCCGAACACAATTTTGTGCCGGGTGGTGTGAAGCTTGCAGCGGGTGCATTCGCCAAGATCTTCGCGAATCTGGAGCAGCGTGTCGTCCGCAATCTTCTCCACGGATTCGAAAAGAGAAGGTCCCGCTACGACCGGCAAAGGAGCGATCTTTGGACTCACGGGCATAGCTACCGGCGCAGTCTTCTGCAATGCGGGTTTTCCTGCGGGCTTCGGCAAGGTCTCTTCCTTTTGAAGATCTAGAATTGAGAAATGGGTGGCCGCAGGCGGTTCCAACCGGCGCTCGCTATCCGGCGAATCACTGTCCCCGCGGTCCCGATAGAACAACCGGATTCCGAGGTCTTCGTAGAAACCCAGCCTGCCGGACAATTTTTTCTGAAGAGATTCGGAAATGCGCTCGGCCATGGCGGGATCAAACGCCGGAGCGCTTCGCTGCAGTGGTTCCGTGCAGAACGCTTCGCAAACGGACGACTTCGTCCAAAATTCTCTGCGCCACTTCGCTCTTGCTCATTTTGGGAAGCGCAAGGTCGCGTCCATCGCGGGAAAAAAGCGTCACAATATTCGTATCGTGATCGAACCCCGCGCCTTCCGCGGTAACGTCGTTGGCCACGATCAGATCGGCGTTCTTCGCGGAAAGCTTCTTCCGCGCGTTCTCCGCAACATGCTCCGTCTCCGCCGCAAAGCCCACCACGATTTTCTGGCCCTTGTTTCTCGCCACCTCCGCCAGAATGTCCGAGGTTGGCTCGAGAGAGATCGTTAGCGCCGCATCGCTCTTCTTGATCTTTTCCGCGTGCTGTTCCACCGGGCGGTAATCCGCCACCGCGGCGGCAAGAATGGCGATGGACGCGCTGGCAATCCGATCAACGACGGCGTGGTGCATATCTCTTGCCGTGCGCACGTCAATGCGCTCCACGCCGGCGGGCAATTCTAAATTCACCGGCCCACTGACAAGAAGGACCTTCGCGCCGCGCCGCGCCGCTGCTTCCGCGACGGCATAACCCATCTTCCCAGACGAGCGGTTGGTGATGTACCGAACGGGATCGAGGTCTTCGCAAGTCGGGCCCGCCGTTATCAGCACCGTCTCTCCGTCCAAATCACGCTGCGCTTTCAGGGCTTCGCGAACCGCGAGAACGATATCTTCCTGCCCGGCCAGCCGTCCCGCTCCGGTCATGCCGCACGCGAGGTAGCCCTCAGCGGGGTCGACGATATTTACGCCGCGCGCGCGCAGTATCTCGACATTTTCCTTCGTGGCCGCGTGGTCCCACATGTTCACGTTCATTGCCGGCGCAACCACCACCGGCGCCGTTGATGCCAGGTACAAGGTCGTCAGAAAGTCGTCCGCAATTCCGCGCGCAAATTTTGCAATGATGTCCGCCGTGGCGGGCGCGACCAGGAGCAGATCCGTACGTTGTGCCACCGCGATGTGTTCGATGGCGCTTTCGAGGTTTGCTTCACCGCCGGAAGAATCGCCGAAGAGGTCGGTGACGACCCTCTGCCCGCTCAGCGCCGCGAACGTCAGCGGCGTGACGAACTCCCGCGCCCCGCGGGTCATCACCACCTGCACGCTGAACCCCTCCTGCTGCAAACGGCGCACGAGTTCCGCGGCTTTGTAAGCCGCCACTCCGCCGGTCACACCAAGCGTGATTCGCATCGCTGCTTTTCGCGGCCCGTTACTTCCGCCGCTTATTTCCTTCCTTATCCACGTCGATCGACGCTGGCTCGGTGAAATCGTACTCGAGCAGGCTGTTCTCCAGCTCTTCGCACGCGATCCGCGTGGCCTTCAGTGTTCTAGGATTTTCGATCAGCGGCGGCGCACCCGCCATAATCTGCCGCGCGCGCCTCGCCGCCAGCACCACATACGCAAACTGGCTCTCCGGAGCTTTCGTCTGCATAGTCATTTCAGTCATTTCCTCCCAAACGATGCCAGAAGTTGTTCCACTCTCGCCCTCCGTCGCGCGTTCGTGCAGCGCAGGGCGGTTACAATCGCCTGCGCTTCACGTCCCGCGCTTTCCACATTCTCATTCACCACGCAAAAATCGTAATACTTGCCGAAAGCCGCAATCTCGTCCCGCGCTTTTGCCAGCCGCCGCGCGATCTCTTCGCCCGAATCCTGGGCCCGGTCGCGCAGCCTGCGCTCCAGTTCCTCGCGCGATGGCGGCAGGATGAAAATCGCCATCGACTCCGGCAACTTTTCTTTCACCTGAGCCGCGCCTTGAACATCGATCTCCAGCACCAGATCGAGTCCCTTCTTCCGCGATTCTTCCAGCCACTTCCTCGGCGTGCCGTATGAATGTTTTCCAAAAACTCGGGCGTACTCCAGAAATTCGCCGCGCGCGACCATGGCGTCGAACTCCGCTTGCGTTACAAAATCATAGCACTTCCCGCTGGCCTCGGTCGCCCGGCGCGACCGTGTAGTACATGAGATCGAAGGCATCGTGCCGGGCAGATCCAGGATTCGCTGCACCAATGTCGATTTTCCCGATCCCGACGGTCCCGATACGATCAACACCAGCGGCGCAAGCTCTGTCCCCGTGCTCATTCGATGTTCTGCACCTGCTCCCGCAGTTTTTCGATCTCCGCCTTGATCTCCAGCGCCAGACCCGTGATTGCCAACGCCTCGCTTTCCACGCCGGGCGTTTTGGATAACATCGTGTTGGCCTCACGATGCATCTCCTGCAGAAGAAAATCCAGTTTCTTCCCTAGCTCCCCGGCTCCGTCCAGCAGCTTGGTGAACTGCTGCAGGTGACTCCTCAGGCGGTCCAATTCTTCACTGATGTCGCTGCGTTCCGCAAGCAGCGCCGCCTCCTGCGCGAGCCGCGCCGGATCGATCCCCGTCCCGCCCAGCAATTCCTTCAACTTGCCATCGAGACGACGTGAGAACGCCGGCCGCAGCGTCGCGCTGAGCCCGCGCACTTGCTCCACATGGCCGCCGACTCGCGCCAGGCGATCGCGCAACTCCTCGACCAGATGACGTCCTTCCGCCCGCCGCATATCATCCAGCTTTGCCAGTGCATCACGCAAGCCGCTGTCCAGCACTTGTCCAAGCCGCTCTTGTTCTTCCTCGGTCTCCGGCGCGACGGTGTTGACGCCGGTAATCACTCCCGGCAATCTCAAGAGCGCGACCACGTCCATATCCGTTGCCGCCCGCGTTTCCTGCCGCAATGCTTCGGCGGCTTTCAGATACGACTGCACCAACTCTTTATTTACCTGTACCGGTGCCGCTTTCCCCGGTTCCACCGCCACGGTCACTTCCACATGCCCGCGGTGAATCCGTTCGCGCACGATCTGCCGCAACCGCATATCGTACGGATCAAATCCCTCGGGCATGCGCAGCTTGAGGTCCAGGAACCGGTGGTTGACGCTTTTCACGCTGACGCGCACCGCCCAACCATCCTGCTCGGCGCGCGCCTGCGCGTAGCCAGTCATGGAGAAACATTCGACTTTCTTCGTTTGTAGTGTAGTGGTTTGGCTCATAAGGAATCAGATGCGTCATTCAGCTTCGACGATGCGGCCTGCGCCGGCGCCAGCATGTCGTCGTCTGTAAACTGCAGATCGTGAAGCCGGGCATACGTTCCGCCACGGGCTATCAATTCCGTGTGCGTCCCGCATTCCCGGATTTGTCCGTCTTCCAGAACGAGAATTTTGTCCGCGCGGCGAATCGTGGCGAGGCGATGCGCGATGACGAAAGTGGTTCGCCCGACCATCAGGTTAGCGAGCGCCTTCTGCACGAACATCTCGGATTCCGCATCCAGCTCCGAGGTAGCCTCGTCCAAGATTAGGATGGGCGAATCTTTCAAGATGGCGCGCGCGATGGCGATGCGCTGTCTCTGCCCTCCGCTCAAGCGCGTTCCCCGCTCGCCGATCAGAGCGTCGTATCCTTGAGGAAGCTCCATGATGAAGTCGTGCGCCAGCGCGGCTTGTGCCGCAGCAATGACTTTTTCGCGGGGAATTTTCGTCAGGCCGTAGCAAATGTTGTTCCACACGGTGTCGTGAAACAGGATATTCTCCTGCGTGACCATGGCGATCTGCTCGCGCAGCGATTTGATGGTCACTTCGCGGATGTCCCGATCATCGACTCGGACGGCGCCGGAGGTGGGCTCGTAAAATCGCGGCAGGAGATTTACCAGCGTGGTTTTTCCCGCCCCGCTTGACCCCACGAGAGCAATCACTTCTCCGCGGCGCGCGCGGAAATATATCTGATCGAGCACCTGGGTCGAATCGGCTTCATAAGCAAAGCCCACGTTTTCAAAAACGATTTCGTTCGAAAACGGCGCCAGCGGCTTCGCGCCCGGCTGCTCGCTCTGCTCTTCTTGCCGGTCGAGGTAGCCAAATACCTGCGTGCTCGCACCCTGCGCGAGTTGAAATTGCTGGTACACCTGGCCGATGCGCTTGAGGGGCATGTAAGCGTTGAACATGGCGAAAAGAAACGCTATAAAAATTCCCGGCGTCATCAGACCGTGCTTGATCTGGTCGCGGGCAAACAAAATGAGCAGCGGAATGACCAAGGCGCCCAGCAAATCCATCATCGGCCCGGTTGCCGCCGCCGCTCGAACCCAGCGCATATTTTCACGCAGCAGCCGTTGCCCCGTATATTTGAACTTGGCGATCTCGAAATCCTCCATTCCGAAGGCCTTCACGACGCGGTTCCCGCTGACGGTCTCCTGCAAGATTTGGCTGAGGTCGCCAAGCCTGTTCTGACTGTTTTCCGAAGAACGGCGAATCTTCTTTCCCAGCTTTGCCACCGGCACAACGACTAGCGGCACCAGGATGGCCGTTCCCAGCGCCATCTTCCAGTTGAGCACGACGACAACCGCCAGAAATACAATCAGCGTGAAGCCTTTTTGGAACAGGTCGGCTAGGTACTCCGAGAGCGCGATGCGCGTCCGCTCCACGTCGTTGATGGTGGTGGAGAGCAAGCGCCCCGTCGGATTGCTTTGAAAAAAGCCAATCGGCTGGCGAATGATCTTGGCGTACACCTGGTTGCGCAGGCGGGTGACCGCGGATTGCCCAACGTACTGAATCTGCGTCACGCCGAGATACTCCGCGATCCCTTTCGCGACATAAAGAAAAACCACCGTTAGCGCGAACATAGTCCACACGTGGTGGATACTGGGTGGAAAAAACCGGTTGAGATAGATCGTATGGCCGTTCGGAAAAGTCACCAGCGGCAGAGTCGAACCAACAACGGACGGGTTAAGGACGTAGTCAAACCCCGGCCGGAGCATCAGCGCGACGATACCGTCCGCCAGAGCCGTGAATGCAACCAACACCACACCCACCGCCAGCCGAAACGAGTACGGCCGAACGTAACTCAGCAATCGCTTCCACTGTGGTGACAACAACGAGGCCACGCTTCAGGCTCCCTGACTTGTCCTCTTGGTACGCTATTCGCCGCGTCGCGGCGTGTCAAGTTTCCGCGGCCCGGCCAAACGCGGGCTGGCGCGGCGCACCCGGTTCGTCTACTTCTCGATATCGCGGTGAACGACTTTGGTGGAAAATCCGCGCTTNGCGAGCGACTTCTTCACCGATTCCGCGAGCATGACGGAGCGGTGCTTCCCGCCCGTGCAGCCGAACGCAATGGTCAGATAACTTTTTCCCTCTCGGATGTAATGGGGGATCAAATAGGTGAGCAAGCCTTCGATACGCCGGAGGAATTCCCCGGTCTGGGGAAACGAACGGATGTACCGCCGCACTTTCGGATCTTTGCCGGTGTAAGCCCGTAATCGCGGCACGAAATGCGGGTTGGGCAGAAAACGCACGTCGAGAACCAGGTCCGCATCCGAGGGCACGCCATAGCGGTACCCAAAACTCACGACCGAAACCAGCATTGGCCGTTTGTCCGGATTCTTGAACCGCTCGGTGACGAAATGGCGCAATTCATGCACGTTGAATTGCGTGGTTTCAATGACTACATCCGCGAGCTTGCGGATCGGCTCCATCAGCGCGCGTTCGTGCGACAAACTCTCGCGCACGGAAAAATTCTTTCCCAGGGGATGCGGGCGGCGAGTCTCGCTATACCGCCGCAAGAGGGCATCCTCATTCGCCTCGATAAAAACAAGAGTGATGGGATGATCCTTTTTCAAATGTTTCAGCAGCGACGGCAATTTTTCCAGTTGCGTGCCTTCGCGGGCGTCTACCAACAGCGCCGCGCGCGTAAAGTCTCCTTCACCCGCGGCGTGCAGTTCCGCAAAGATGGGGATGAGCTCCACGGGAAGATTGTCCACGCAGTAGAAGCCCATGTCTTCGAAGGCGTGCATGACGGTGCTTTTCCCGGAACCGGAGAGTCCGGTGAGGATGACGAGTTGCCGGGAGTCGTGTCGCGTCTGCGGCTTCACGGGTGCTGCCGCTCAGCTCTTTTCCCGGCGTTGGTGCGTGCTGGGAATTCGCATGTCTTCGCGATACTTTGCGACGGTACGCCGGGTGACGTGAATGCCCGCGTCATCGAGCTTCTTGGCAATCTGTTCGTCGGTCAGCGGCTTGGTGGAATCTTCCTCTTCAATCATTTTCTTGACGACGCGCTTGAGCGTCAGCAGCGACATCCCGCCGCCCTCCGGCCCGTTCACGGACTCGCTGAAAAACGAGCGCAGCTCCAGCACGCCCTGTGACGTGTGCGCGTACTTGCTGGCCACCGCGCGGCTCACCGTCGAAGGGTGCACGCCAACCTCTTCCGCCACTTCCTTGATCATCATGGGCTTCAGCGCATCCTGGCCATGATCGAGGAATTCGCCCTGGCGAGCAATGATCGATTGGCAGACGCGCAGGATGGTGTGCTTGCGCTGTTCGATGTTCTTCATCAACTGGACGGCAGCCGTAAAGCGTTCCTTCACGTAGTTGCGCACGTCGCGGTCCGCGGCATCTTTGACCAGCAGACGCCGGTACGTGGGGCTCAGCCGCAATTGCGGCATATCATCTTCATTCAGGAACGCCTGCCACTGGTCATCTACTTTGCGGAAGTAGACGTCGGGCTCGACGAGGCGCGGCTCCGTCTTGTTGTAGCGCAGCCCGGGTCGGGGATCGAGCTTCTTGATCACTTCCAGGGCGTGCTTAACGACCTCGAGGGGCCGGTTGAGAGCGCGGGCTACTTCCTTAAGCTGATTGGATTGGACTTGCTTGAGGTGTTCGGAAACGATCTGCTGGGCCAGCGTGTTCTGAGGATCGAAAGCTTTCAACTGCCGGAGGAGGCATTCGCGCAAATCACGCGCGCCCACTCCGATCGGGTCGAAGTCCTGTACCACCGCCAGGGCGTCATCCAGGTCATCCTGCAAATATTTTCCGCTCTGCGTCAGCTCCTCGGTGGAGGCCGTCAGATAGCCGTTCTCGTCCAGATTGCCGATGATGCTTTCGGCGATCTCTTTCACCGCGTCCGAGCAGATCGTCACGCTCAATTGCCACTGGAGATGGTCGGTCAACCCGCTCGGCGAAGAGAGAAACTTTTCAAACGAGGGCCGCTCGGAAACTTCGCGCTCCTGCGATTGCCCGCCGTCGCCGCCGGTATCCAGGTATTGGTTAAAGAAGCTTCCGACGTCAAATTCGTCAAAAGGATTGGCTTCGGGTTTCTCCGGAACTTTTTCGGTTTCCGCTTTCAGGAAGGTCTCGTCGCTGTAGTTGTCCGTTTGGGTGGGTTCTTCGTTCTGCTCTTCGAGCACCGGATTGGCGATCATCTCCTGGTTAATCATTTCGCGGAGCTCGAGGCGGTTCAGCGCCAGAACACTCACCATCTGCACAAGGCCGGGCGTCAGAATCTGCTTCTGCGATACTCGGAGGTTGAGTTTGAGTCCCTGCCAGGCCATGGATGGTCCCGTATTTCCTTTTCTAACCCTAGTTCAAACGGAAATGATCGCCTAGATAAACGCGCCGGACTTCCGGGTCGTTGCTTAGTTCGTCCGGGCGGCCCTTACGGAATATCTTCCCACTTTTCAGGATGTACGCGCGATCCGTCACGCTGAGAGTTTCCCGGACGTTATGATCCGTGATGAGCACGCCAATTCCCGACTCAGCAAGATCCCGGATGGTTTCCTGCAGATCCTTGACTGTTATAGGGTCGATCCCCGAAAAAGGTTCGTCGAGAAGAATAAAAGAAGGTTGCAAAGTGAGAGATCGCGCGATCTCCAACCGGCGGCGCTCTCCACCGGAGAGCGTGTAAGCTTTGCTCGTTCGAACAGTTTCCAGCCCCATTTGCATCAGGAGCTCCTCCAGACGATCGCGCTGCTGTTCCGGGGTCAGCGGAAGCGTTTCCAGCACCGCGAGAAGGTTCTCTTCGCTGGTCAATTGGCGAAAAACCGAGGGTTCCTGGGGAAGGTAGCTGATTCCGCTGCGGGCCCGGAGGTACATCGGGAGGTCCGTGATTTCTTCGTCGTTCAGAAGGACGCGGCCCGAGTCGGGCCGGGCGAGACCTACCAGGATATAGAAGGTCGTCGTCTTACCTGCGCCGTTTGGGCCAAGCAGCCCGACGACTTCACCCTGTCCGATCTCCAGTTCAACGTCGTCAACGACCTTGCGACCACGGTACGACTTGCTTAAATCGACGGCCTGGAGCTTCAGCATACCTCTTCACGGAGGCCGCGGAGCTGTTGGGCTATTTCTCGACTCGGTGCCTCGTCAACGTCCGCGAACCAGTTTCTGAGTCGACGATGATCGTATCATCCGCTAAAAAGAAGGTCAATTGACGTCCCGTCGTGGTTCCTTCCAGGGCGTCAAAAATCGTGGGATTTCCTCCGCTCATCACGAATTTTCCTTCCGCTGCGCTGTACTCGCCGCGGTCGGCCGTGGCTTTCCTCGTCCCTTGTTCCACGATCACCCCGCCCGTGCCAACCGCCCGGCTGATCTGCTGCGCTCCGGCCGCTGGATTTTGCGGAGCGGCACTAATCGCCGCATTCGAATTAGGTTTCTCGGCTTTTGTAAAATATAGATCCACCGTCGCGGCGCGCATCTTTTGCTCCGCCGATTGCGCGACCACATTTTTTTCCAGGTGCGCGCGGTTCTCTGCATCATGGTACGTCAGCGTCCCCGCCGTAACGTGCCATAACCTCGGCTTCTTCGGCCCCGCTTGAACTGCCA
>JGI12635J15846_10006536_pt1 | contig 9985 bp, 6 predicted proteins | sample BlaSpr_A8_OM2_M2_FD_15846 | JGI IMG/M metagenome (IMG submission 15846)
AATTGCTTCGGGCCCGAGCAGCTGCTTCGCGATGGCCAGGCCGACCTTCCGGTAGGACCATTTGCTCAGCTCGGGCGCATACAGCGAGGGCCGAAATAACTGCGGAGTGACGCCGTCATTGCCTCCTTCTCTCGCCGAGATATCGAAATGCCTGCCTTCTTTCCGCCCTACATCGCGCTCCATCAGCGACATGATGGTGCGACGGCACCATGCGATGTCGGACTGACTGATTTGTGGCGTATCCACAACCAGAAAGCCGTCTCGCTTGAATTGGATTATTTGATCGAGGCTCAGCGGCCTGGCTTCGTCAACTTCAGACGTGTCATGAATGAGGGCGTCACGCATTGCATATCCCGGGCACCGCAGCCGCAAAACAACCAAATCTTGCGCGCACCAAATGTGCGCATCATGAAGCTAAGTTATCATGCGCAGCGGAAAAGTTGCTTCGCGCAGTGCGGCAGGGCTACCTGGCGATGCGGGTGGCCCACATCACATTGCAATAAATCAAGGTGTTACACCAACAACTTAATTGGAATCTCCGCATGTCCAATCCGACGAAAATACTGCTGCAGACGACGATTCCGACCGTGGAGGACGACTGGTCGATTGCGCGCTTCAGTCGACTTCGAGCATGTCTGGCGGGACTAAGAGACCTCGCTGGAGCGCCACTATTCGAAGTGACTGCCCGTGACCGGAGTCGCGTCGACGCTCCTGACCCCATCCTCTCCAATCTGGACAAACTTGCTGTCGACTCACTGTGGTTGTTCGCAGTCGACACCGGAGATGGGTTGACGAAGGAGGATTGCCAGGGCATCTCACGGTTCAGAAAGCGCGGCGGCAGCATCTTGGCCGCGCGCGACCATATGGATCTCGGCTGCTCGCTGTGCTCGTTGGGCGGTATCGGCGAAGCGCATCACTTCCACAGCAAGAACGTCGACCCTGATGTCGATCGGCGGATTATCGACGACCCCTACACGACCAGCATCCTCTGGCCCAACTTCCACTCCGGCGCAAATGGTGACTTTCAGGAGATTGCCGCCGTCGAGCCGTTGCATCCCGTGTTGACCGATCCGAACTCTTCGGGCGGCCGCATCCGGTTTCTTCCGGCGCACCCGCACGAGGGGGATGTAAATGCACCGCCGGGCGATCCCTCGGCGAGAGTGATCGCCACCGGCAGGAGCCGGGTTACGGGGCGCGTCTTCAATATTGCCGTGGCTTTCGAGTCATCGGACGAGGGAGGCCGCGGCATTGCCCAATCGACCTTCCATCATTTCGCCGACTACAACTGGGACCTATCGGCCGGCAAACCGAGCTTCGTCACCGAGCCGCCGGGAGACGCCTTGGCCCATTCTCCTGAGGCTCGGCGCTCGATCAGGCAGTACGCCGCCCATGCCGCCCTCTGGCTCGCCGCCCGTCCGATCAGCTTCGATGCTCGGAGCCTTTGAGCGCGCGCTCATCCGCACCTGCAGGTAGTTACGCTTCCATGCCCGGAGCATCACTGAAGCGCCCCAGATGAAAGTCGGCATCGCCCAGGCTCATGTCTATCATCGTCAGGCGTTTGAAGTAGTGGCTGACACTGAGATCATCGACCATCCCCATGGCGCCGTGCAGCTGCACGGCCTGCTGACCCACAAAGCGCGCAGCCTGCCCGATGTATGACTTGGCGCCGGATATCGCACGGCGACGCTTGGCCACATCGTCCACGTCGACGTGTACGGCGGCAATGATGGCCATCGAGCGGGTCTGCTCCGCCGCGATGACCATCTCCGCCATGCGGTGTTGCAGCGCTTGAAAGGCTCCGATCGCCACGCCGAATTGCTTGCGGGTCTTCAAGTAATTCAGCGTTGCCTGGTTGAGCGCCGTCACGATGCCCAAGGCTTCGGCACATAGCGCGGCAATCGCGGTATCCACCGCCCGCTCGATGATACCGAGGGCGCGGCCCGGCATGCCGATCACGGCCTCCGGATGGAGCGCCACCTGCGCCAGCTCCAGATCGGCCGCCCTGCCCCCGGACTGGGTAGGGTATGGAAACGTAGTAACGCCCGGAGCGTCGTGCGGAACCAGAAAGAGGGAAACTCCTTGCACATCGGTCACCTGACCGGCGCTACGCGCCGATACCAGGAAGTAATCCGCCGACGGAGCATCGAGCACCACCGCCTTGCGGCCCGACAGAGTCCATCCGCCGTCCGCCTCGACAGCGGTACATGCCACATGCGCGAGGTCATAGCGCCCCGCGGCCTCGTAGGCCGCAAGGGCCATCTGCAACTTGCCTGCGCCGATCCGCGGCAATATCGATTGCTTGACGGGCTCGGAAGCCGCATCGCGAATCAGTCCGCCGCACAGCACGACGGTGCTCAAGTACGGCTCCAGCAGGAGTCCCTGCCCAACCTGCTCCATCACTGCCATGATGTCGACGCCGCTGCCGCCGAGCCCGCCATATTCTTCCGGGAAGGGCAGCGCCAGCAAGCCGAGTTCGGCGTACCGCTCCCAGGCCTCGGCGGAAAAGCCCAACGGCGAGCGCGCAAGCGCGCGACGGCGCTCGAAATCGTAGTCGCGGGACACAAAGCGCTGCAAGGTGTCCTGCAGCGCCAATTGCTCCTCGGAATAACGGAAATCCACGGCAACCCTCCGTCAAAGACCCAGGATCAGCTTTGCAATGATGTTCTTTTGGACTTCCGTCGAACCGGCATAGATCGTGGTCTTACGCTGGTTGAAATACTGACCGGAAAGCGGCGGCGCATACTCGGGATAGTGCTCCGCGAGCGGCGGCGGCGCGGACCAATCCAGATCCAGCGCTTCCCGGATATAAGGCAGCGCGTCGTGTCCCAAGGCATGCATCTGAAGCTCGGCCAGCTGCTGAATGATCTCCGAGCCCTTGATCTTCAATATCGAGGCTTCAGGACCCGGCGCACGCGAGCCGCCCGCCTCGGCCGAGAGCACTCGCAGGTTGGTGATCTCGAGCGCCATCAGCTCGAGCTCCACCTCGGCGACGCGTTCGCGAAAGCGCGAGTCCTCGATGAGCGGCCGGCCGTTCATCATCTGCGCGCCGGCGATTTTTTTCAGGCGTTTCAAGCTCCGTTTGCAGTTGCCGATCCCGGCATTGTTGGTGCGCTCGTGACCCAGCAGAAACTTGGCATAGGTCCAGCCCTTGTTTTCTTCGCCGACCAGATTCTCCACCGGCACCTTCACGTTGTCGAAGAAGATGTCGTTGATCTCGTGCTCACCTTCCACCGTGATGATCGGCCGCACGCTGACGCCCGGCGCCTTCATGTCGATCAGTAGAAAGGAGATGCCCTGCTGCGGGCGGGCTTCGCTGCTGGTGCGCACCAGGCAAAAGATCCAATCGGCGTGCTGGCCCAGTGTGTTCCAGGTTTTTTGACCGTTCACGAGGTAATGATCTGCCCGGCGCACGGCGCTGGTCCGGAGCGACGCGAGATCCGAGCCGGAGCCCGGCTCGGAATACCCCTGACACCACCAGTCTTCGCCGGAAATGATTCGTGGCAAAAAATGGCTCTGCTGCGCGCCGTTCCCGAATGCCATCAACACCGGAGCCACCATTCGCAACGAGAAGGGAAGCTGCGGCGGCGCGCCCGCCGCCGCGGCCTCCTCCTCGAATATATGCTGTTGAACGACGCTCCATCCGGCGCCGCCGAAACGCTTCGGCCACATTCCCGCGCCCCACCCCCGGGCGTGGAGAATTTTCTGCCAGCGCACCAGATCATCCTTGCGCAGCCGCCGGCCCAGATTCACCTTGTCGCGAATCTCCGCGGGAAGCTCGGCCGCCAAAAAAGCCCGCACGTCCGCGCGAAAGGACTCTTCTTCCGGGGTGTAGTTCAGGTCCATGGGTTTTCCGTCTTTACTCGATCATCACGACGACTTTGCCGCGCACGTCGCGCGTACCCAACCGGCCGATCGCTTCGCCGGCTCGTTGCAGCGGAAAGCGTTCGGTGACCGCGGGTTTGATGCGGCCTTCCCGATAAAGCGTCATCAGCGCCGATACATTCTCGGCATGCCGCTCGGGAAGGCGATTGGTGAATTCGCCCCAGTAGACGCCAATGATCTGGCAGCTCTTGAGCAAGGCCAAATTGAGCGGCAGCTTCGGAATACCGGCCGTGAACCCAACCACGAGATGCCGCCCCTGCCAGCCGATGGCGCGCAGCGCAGCTTCCGTATAATCGCCGCCCACCGCATCGTAAATCACCTGCGCGCCCTGCGCCCCGCACGCGGCCTTGAACCGATCGGTCAGCACGCGCGCCGCACCCTTGTCGAGCGGGCCCAGCGGATACTGCACACTCTCGTCGGCGCCACGATCGCGCGCCAAGGCCAGCTTCTCGGCACTCGATGCCGCTGCCACCACGCGCGCACCCAGGGCTTTGGCCAGTTCCACCGCCGCGAGTCCAACTCCGCCTCCGGCGCCGAGCACGAGAAGGGTCTCTCCCGCGCGAAGCTGGGCGCGATCCTGCAACGCATGTTGCGAGGTGCCGTAGGTGAGGAGCAGAGCGGCGGCCTCGTCAAAGGGCATGCTATCGGGAATCTTCCAGCAGTTTGCCGCGGCTCCCACGACCTGTTGCGCCATGCCGCCCCGGACGGGGCTCATCAACACTCGATCGCCCGGCCGAACTTTGCCGACGCCCGCGCCAATCTCCTCGACCACCCCGGCGACTTCACCGCCGGGTATGAAGGGCCGCGGCGGTTTTTGCTGATAGAGATCTTGGATTATGAGCAAATCGGGAAAATTGACGCCGCAGGCGCGCACGGTGATTCGCACCTCGCCCGCGCCGACAGCGGGTTCCGGCACGTCCTCGAGCATGAGGGTTTCGGGCCCGCCTGCCCGATGGCTGAGCAGAGCTTTCATGGCCGCGCACTTCGTTCGGCCGCCTCGGCGCTCTCGCGATCTTGAAGCTCGCGCCACTGAATCTTGCCGCTGCCGGATTTGGGCAGCTCATCGACGAAGGCGATGATCCGCGGCACCTTGTACGCCGCCATGATCCCGCGGCACCAATCGATGAGGGTTTGCTCGTCGACGCGTCCGCGCCATTCGGTCCGAGGGACCACGAGGGCCTTGACCGTCTCGCCGCGGTGCGCGTCGCTCGTGCCGATGACGCAGGCCTCGAGGACGGCGGGATGCCCATACATCAGCGATTCGACCTCGCTCGGCCACACCTTGAATCCGGAGGCATTGATCATTCGTTTGAGCCGGTCGACCATGAAGAAATAGCCGTCCTCGTCCACTCTGCCGAGATCGCCGGTGCGCAGAAATCGCTTGCCGTCGATCTCGAGAAAGGCCTGCGCGCTTGCCTCGGATTTGTTCCAGTAGCCCAAGAACACCTGCGGGCCGTGGGTGACGATCTCACCGACCTCGCCGGGGGGAAGCTCCGTCAACGTGAGCGGATCGATCACGCGCGAGTCCACACCGTAGATCGGAATACCCAGACATTGTCGCTTCGCGCGAGCGAGAGGATTGAGATGCGTAGCCGCCATGGTCTCGGTGAGCCCGTAGCCCTCGTAGTAGGTAATGCCCCTGGCCTCGAGCCGCTGCGCGACGCTCGCCGGCATGGCAGCGCCTCCTCCGCTCAGCTTTCGGATCGAGGATAGGTCGTATCGCTCGATATTCGGATTCATGAAGAAATCCTGAATCATGGTCGGAACGGCGGTCCAGCTGGCGACCCGATAGCGCTGCACGCACTCGGCCGCGACGACCCGGTCCCAGCGCGGCAACAGGACCACGGTGTTGCCGTTGTAGATCGGGCCGTTCATGCCCCCTTGCATGCCGGTCACATGAAAAAAGGGCGCCACGGCCAGCAGTGTCATTTCCGGCTGTACCGCGAACCAGTGCATGTTGGCGACGAGCGTATGCATGGTGCTGCGGTGGGTGTGCATGCAGCCCTTCGGCTCGCCCGTGGTGCCGGAGGTGTACGGCATGACGGCGAGATCGTCGGGTCCGGTCGTCACGGGTCCCGGAGATAACCCGCTCCTCAGGGCGTCGCGCCAGAGCGTCACGCCCGGCCGCCGGAGCTCCGCCCGTGGCGCGGAAATGAACTCGGGCACGGGAAGCTCGGTAGGACTTTTCAAATAGTCCGAATAGGCAGCGACGATCACATGCTCGAGATCGGCGCCGCCGATCAAGGGCTCGATGCGTGGAAACAACTCCTGAGACACGATCACGGTGGTGGCTCCCGCGTCCTTCGCACACCGCAGGAACTCTTGCGTGAGGTTCATCGGATTGAGCGGCACCACCACCGCATCGGCGCGCAGAATCCCATAGTAGGCGATCACGAATTGCGGGCTGTTCTGCATGAACAGGAGCACGCGGTCGCCCTTTCGGACTCCGCACCGTTGCTGCAGATAACCCGCTATGCGTTGTGCTTCCGCGAAAACCTCGGCGAAGGTGATCGATGTATCGTAAAACACGAGGCTGGGTTTGTTCGGATGGCGCCGCGCCGATACCTCGAGGTTGTAAAACACATTGGTGGCCGGCAAGTCCAGGTGATGCATCGCGTGATCCGGCCAGAACTTGAAATGTTGATCCGACATGGAGCGCCTTTGAATCCGCAACCTCGACTTCCCACCCTCGACTCCAGGCCACCTGATGCCGCGACACCGCTCGTCGACTCTAGACCCAGCTTGCTCATCACGCCTCAGAACTTGGTCCGCAAGGTGATGCCGAAGGTTCGCGGATCACCGAGGAAGGCGTCGATCTGATCGTACTGGAACGGCGCATCGAAGGCGACCTGGTAGAAGAGCTTGTCGGCCAGGTTATTTCCCCAGATTTCGACGGTCCATTTGCCATCGGGAGACCCCAAGCCGAGCCGGGCATTCAGCAATCCGTAGGCGCCTTGGAGCTTTCGCGGATCGAGATCGGAGCCGGTGTTGTACGAGGAGCTGTATTTTTCATTCACGTTCGCATGAAATTGCAACGACCCGGAGAGGGGCACCGTGTAAGTAGCCGACGCCGTGCCGGACCAGAGCGGCGCAAACGACAGCCGGTTGTTCAGGCGGTCGAGCGTGGTGGCCTGGTTGGGTGCGAACAGCGGCAAGGATTCGCCGAACTCGGTGATGTTGGTAAAGGCATAGACCACGCCGCTCGAGAGGCTCAAACCCGACAGTGGAGTCGCCCAATCCGTATTAATCTCGGCGCCCTTGGATTCGACCCGGCGCACCGTGCTCACGACGAATTGCAGGCCGGTATAAGTATTCAGCTGAAAATTCGTGTATTGCTGATCGAACACCGCGGCATTCAGGCGCACGGTTCGATCCGCCAATTCGCTCTTCAGTCCGAGCTCATACGACTCCACCGATTCGCGCGGGAATTCGGTATCGAAGTTCGGTGTGACACCCGTCAGCCCGGCCGTGACGCGCGCCAGGTTGAATCCGCCCGCCTTGTATCCGTTTGCCCAGGACAGATAGCCCATGATCTCGTCAGTGAAATGATAGGCGAGCTTGACCGTGCCCTCCACATTGCCCTCGCTCAAGGACTGGGCGGTCGACTTGCCGGCAAAGAACGGATTGAAAGGGGTTGCGCAACCCAAAGCGATCAGAAATTGATTTTCGGGACTCGCGAGATTCCCGACGACTGCCGGATTCGCAAGCAATTGACCGCACGCCGAGCCGCCGTCCGGACTCACGTAATTCGAATCCGCCGTCTTCTTCGTGGACGTGAATCGCACGCCGGCGGTCAGATCCAATTGTTGCGTGATGTTGTAGGTCTCGTTGGTGAAGAAGGCATAGCTTTTGGAGTTCTCACGGTACCAATCGGCCTCGCCGGATACGCCTGGAACGAATAGGCTGCCGGGCGGCTTGCCGGTGAGCATGGTGCTCAGCAGGAAATTGGGCGGTCCGACCGAGGCCGAGGACACACCGCTCAGATACAGATCGAAATCATTACCGGCGAAAATAGCCGTATTCGACACCAGCAGCTCGTCCGAGAAAAAGCCGCCCACCAACCAATCGAGCGGGCCATCCTTGCCGGCCAAGCGCAGCTCCTGGCTGACCTGCTTGAAGTCGACCAGATTGCCCTCGTTGGCGGGCTCTTGAACGATATCGACGGAGGTGTAATCGACATCATTGCCGGCGATGAGGGTGTTGTCGCGCCACGCGGAAATCGAGGTGAGCTTTCCAAACCCCAGATCCCAATCGAGCTGACCGGAAATTCCCATGTCCCGGATGCGCTGCGTGATCGGCTGGTTGGCCCAGGCGTTCCGGTCCGAGAGCGCCAGCGGCGGGCTTGCGATACCGGTCGCGCCGGTCGTACCGCCGAGTGCCGGAACCGATGCCAGCGCGTTGATGATGCCGTAGAAAGGCCCATCGGCCGTCTGAATGGCGCCGCAACACGACTCGTTGCGCTTCGAATAGTCCCCGATCACCAAGAAGCTGACCTGCTCGTTGGGCGTGAGCAGATACTGACCGCGCATGGTGTAGACGTTGCGGTTATCGGTGTTGTTCTCGGTATTCGGACCGGGTCCGGTATCGACATTGAGAAAACCATCCCGCCGCTGGTACCCCGCATAGAATCGACCCGCGGAGATGGCGCTCAAGGGTCCCGTGACCGAGGCGGAGACCTCCCGGTCGTTATAGTTGCCGCCGGTGACCTCGGCGGTCACGCCAAAGGTATTCGAGGGTCGCTTGGTCACGACATTGATGACGCCGGCATCGTTGTTCTTGCCGAACAGTTCGCCTTGCGGCCCCTCGAGGACCTCGATTCGCTCGATCTCGCCCAGGTCGCCAAAACCCACCCCGTTGCGGGCCCGATACACCCCGTCGATGATCACTCCAACGGAGGATTCCAAGCCCGGATTGTCGCCCACCGTGCCGATACCGCGAATGCGTGCGGTGGTCACGTTCTCCGAGGTGGTGGAGGTCACGGTCACCCCGGGGGTCAAAACCTGCAAGTTCTTGATGTCTTTGACGCCGGCATCCTGTAGCTGCTGCCCGGAGAGCGCCATGACCGAGACCGGTACATCCTGGATGTTCTCCTGGCGTTTCTGCGCGGTGACGATGATCTCGGTCAAGGTAGGTTGGGTCGGGGTGTCGGCTGCCCGGACATTTCCCACCAATGTGCCTGAAATCGCTAGCAATCCGGCGATGCGGCACCGGTAGGCGGCGGTTCGGTTTGACTGACTCTGCGCTGCGACCTTTATCGTGAAAGTCATCTTGATTCTTCCTCCAGCGAGTTCATGCGCGGTTCCCCACGGCGACCCCCTGGCTGGCCGTTGCGGCTCCGCTTGCCCATGCACCCGGACCCCGCTCCTCGAGGGAGGGTGCATCTTCCCCAGCAAACGCCAGGTCGGAGCTTACGGAAAACGGCCAATCGCGCGGCACCGCAGGCGCCAACGTGTTGACCCTGGACGCCAAAAAGGCCGGGCGTCGTGCCGGCGCAACGGGCGCCATGCGCCCGCGGGTGTACGAAAAGGCGATCGACGTCCCCGCGCTTTGGAGCTAAGCTCAAGCCTGACCTTGAGGCTGGAAAGGGAGGTCGGGGAACAATGCGGACACATACCGCAGTGGGCCGGAATTCGATCCTGGGGAGTTACGTAAAGGCCGTCGGCCGGGCACTGGACGCCGCGGGCTGTGATGGTGCGGCGCTTCTCGCGGAGGCTGGATTCGATCCAAAGGACTTGGATGGCCCGGATACCCGCTGTCCCTTGGTCAATACCGGGCATCTATGGCGAATCGCCGTGGCCGCCACCGGGGATCCCGCATTCGGCATCAAAGTCGCCAATCACTACAAGCACACCACCTTTCACGCCCTGGGCTACGGCACCAGTGCCAGCTCGACCCTGAAGGAGGCCTTTGAGCGCGTGCAGCGATATTGTCACGTGGTCAGCGATGCGGTGGATTATCAGTTCTTCCGACGGGGATCTGAGTATCACTTCATCATCGAGCCCGCCCTCGAGATTTCCGTCGAAGCGATCGACGCCTTGGTAAGCACCTACCTTCGCATGTGCCGCTCCATGATCGGGGGCCACTATTCGCCGCTGTCGATAGA
>JGI12635J15846_10006539_pt1 | contig 9982 bp, 17 predicted proteins | sample BlaSpr_A8_OM2_M2_FD_15846 | JGI IMG/M metagenome (IMG submission 15846)
CGCCAGCGCATTAGCGCCCATCAGCGACGAATTTTCGCCGTGGGGCGGCCGGTGACCCCGCATTACGGCGCTCACGGTCGTTTCGGATCCGAAATGTATCGGGGCGATTAGACGTCTCTTTTCTAGACAAATGAGACGGATCAGTTCCTGGTGCGGGTCGGTGCCGTGGCCACGATCGACTGGTTGAAAGCAGCAGCAGCCGTGACGAAGTCGCCGCCGAACCGATCTCGTTGACGGTCACCGGGGAACTCTTCCCCAATGAGCCGGGCTGGCTGGCGGCTTCCAAAACGAACGTTTTGTGGGCGCTCTCCGCGAAACCACGCGCGTGGGCCCGAATGTCTGGAGGTAACGAGTCGTGACCAAGGATTCGCCCTCATCGTCAACTCGTCGCGGGTTTGGTCAGGAACACCAGGCGGAACTTGCCGATCTGGATCTCGTCGCCGCTCTGCAGCACCGCCAGGTCCACCGGTTGCCGGTTGACATAGGTGCCGTTAAGGCTGCCGACATCCAGGACCCGGAATTGGCCTTTTTCTCGCCCGAACTCGGCGTGCCGGCGGCTGACGGTGATGTCGTCAAGGAGGATGTCGCTGTCGGGATGGCGGCCTGCGGATGTGACGGGCTGATCGAGCAGGAATCGGGATCCCACGCTGGGGCCGCGTGTGACCATGAGCAGCGCTAAGCCGCTCGGCAACACTTCGACGGCCTTCACCGCGGCCTCCGCGTCGGTGGAGGCCGAAGTGTCAAGCTCACCTAGAAAGTCGTCGGGGAAACGCGCGGTGGTTTCCCCGACGACTTCCTCAGACGGCCTGTCGTTGTCCCCACGGCTCACTTGCTATTCCTTGTCGCCCGTTCTCGCGGTGTCTCGGTTACGAGAATTCCCCCAATGACATGTTAGAAACCAGACGACGACGTCTTTGTAACCGTCCGCCGGGCGACCGGTGTGAACGATGTCCCGAGACAGGTGTGAACGATCTCCTGAACTCAGACACCGGCAGCTCTGGGTGGAGAGCTAAGGGGACTCGAACCCGTTAGCCCACTCCGACCGTTAACCGAAGGGTTACCGGCTCGGGTCCGGGTCGATTTCCATGGCGCTGTTAGCTTTTAGAACGCCGGACACTCTGACTAAGAGTCAGCGGTTCGCCCTGGGCCCGACTTAGCCTGGGTAAATGGTTTCATCGTGGATCAGCCCCAAGGCATGCAAGGGCATCAGTAGCGGCATAGCTGGACGCGGGCTGTTTCTACCGAGGGAATCGGTGCGGGTGAGATCGTCGCTGTCAAGGGCGGCCACATCGTGACCACGAAGCAACTCCGTGACCTACCTGAGCCGCTCCCTAACTCGGAGATTCAGATCGCCGACGGGCTTCACTTGGTTGCGTTGTCGCCGGAGGAGTACGAGCCGGTGATGCTGTTTATTAACCACTCCTGCGACCCCAACATCGGTTTCGCCGGCAATACCGTGCTGGTCGCCATGCGTGATGTGAGCGCCGGTGAGGAGCTCACCACCGACTATGCGCTGTTCGACGACTACGACGGAGACATGGCTTGCCACTGCACTACGGCTCAGTGCCGGCGCGTGATTAGCGGCCGTGATTGGCGGCGAAGCGAGCTGCAGCGCAGGTACCACGGATATTTTTCGTGGTATCTGCAAGAAAAAATCGCCGCAACGTATGGCGAAGCCAACCCGATAAACGGCCGCCATCAGGCCCGACTGACGATGGTTTGAGGGACAGGTCAACGGGCCTCACAAACGGTTCAGTTGGTGGCCTCAGCCTGGCCGTGCGGCTGTTATGACGGCTTGAACTCCATCAGTCACGCCACCTCCCGACCAGAACGTTACTGCTCCAATGCAGCAACGGTGACCAGCCGCTATCCCAATGAGCAGCCACCAACTCCCACACCCACTAACCATTGTCCGCGCTGACACGGAGATAGCGGCCATCACACTGGACATCTACACCGACGAGGGCCCAACCACGGGCAATGTCATCCCAGCCACGACTTCCATCCACAAGGATCAGCGGCGCTACATCGTGAACGACGCCGGGCGTCTTACTCCTGCCAAAAACTGCCGCCACCTCGCCGAATTCGCACGTGACCTTCCCGTCGTAATGCAGTTCGATGCTCATTGGCGAGGTCACGCTCTCCGCTTCACGCACTCACTTGACGACGTTGTACACCGTCGCCTCGGACAACGCCACGCTTTCGCGACGAGTGACCGAGCTCGTCGGCCGGGAGGAGCCAGGCTGCCCCGATAACGAAGGTTTTCGGGACAGCTCTCTCTGCCGGTCATGACCTGCTGCTTTGCTCTCCCGAAAACCAGTCTCGATTCGGCGGGCAGGAGGGGTAGAAACGTCCGTATGGAGGAGCTGCTGGGATACGCGCGGGTGTCGACGACCGATCAGAGTCCTGACAGTCAATCCGACGCTCTGGCCGTAGCGGGTTGCTCACGGGTGTGGACCGATGTGGCTTCGGGTGTGCATGCTCATCGCCCGGCCCTGGATGAGCTTGTGGCGGCGGCCGGTGCAGGAGACACGGTGGTGGTGTGTCGGCTGGACCGGTTGGGACGCTCGCTGCCGGACCTGCTAAACCTCATCGAAGACCTCACTATCCGCAACATCGGGTTGCGATCGTTGGCCGAACAGATCGACACCACTAGCGCCACAGGACGTTTGGTGCTCCACGTTTTCGGCGCGCTGGCCGAGTTCGAACGTGCGTTGATGCACGAACGCACCATGGCTGGCCTGACTGCTGCCCGGTCACGCGGCAGGGTGGGCGGCCGGCCTCGCGCATTGACCACCGACCAACTCGCCCACGCTCAGGCGTTGGCGGCCGGCGGTACACCCGTGCGCGAGATCGCCGAGCTTCTCGGGGCAGGACGATCCACCGTGTACAGAGCTTTGTCCGCGGCAACGACATGACCGACCGATGTGGGAGGCTTTCAGCGCACTGGGGCCCGGACCTACGTCAGAAGTGCTGAGGTGTAGGCCGGTGCAGTGAAATCACCGGGCTCACTGTTGAGCACAGCCTGGATTCCGCACGGACTTTGCAGGTCAAGGAACACCCAGCGTCTTATTCGTTTGCGTGCACAACGCCGGCCGCTCCCAAATGGCCGCCGCGCTACTGACCCACCTTGCCGGCGATCGCATCAAAGTCCGCTCCGCCGGAACCGAACCCGCCGACCAGATCAGCCCCGCCGCCCTCACAGCGATGGGTGAAATCGGCATCGACATCACCGCCGCAGCCCCTAAAATCCTTACCCCTGACGCGGTGCAGTCCAGCGACATCGTGATCACCATGGGCTGCGGCGACACCTGCCCCTACTTCCCCGGAGTCGCCTACCGCGACTGGAAACTCGACGACCCAGCAGGCCAACCACTTGAGGTCGTGCGCTGCATCCGCGACGACATCGCCGAACGAGTCCGGGCGCTCATCGCCGAACTACTCTCCACCACCACTGCTTAATTCCAGTCCCTGTCTCATTTGTAGACATTCGGGAGTGATCATTTCCTGTCTCACCTCGACCCCAAGCCCACCTCGTGCTAGATGAACGCCGCCGCCCGTTGTTCAGCCCATTTCTTGCTCGCAGCACGATCGGCCGCGCCAGGCCTGCACGCCCTCACGCAATGCGACCGCGGCGATCACCAGGGCGGCGATCGGGTCGGCCCAGCACCAGCCGAACAGACTGTTGAGTACCAGACCCGCCAGCAGCACCGCTGACAAATAGGTGCACAACAACGTCTGCTTGGAATCGGCGACCGCCGACAACGACCCCATCTCGCGGCCGGCGCGGCGCTGCGCCCATGACAACACCGGCATTACCACCAAGCTGACCGCGGCCAGCGCGATCCCTACTGTCGAAGACCGGGCCTCACCGAAACCGAACAACGCCCGCCCTGCATCGACGGTGACGTAGGTGGCCAACGCGAAGAACGAGTAGGCAATGACCCGCAGGGCGGTCTTCTCCCGCGCTTCGGGATCGCGGCCGGCGAATTGCCAAGCTACCGCGGCCGCCGAGGACACCTCGATCACCGAGTCCAGACCGAACCCGATCAACGCCGACGACGACACCCGAGAGCCCTCCGTCAACGCGACCACGGCCTCGATCACGTTGTAGGTGATCGTGGCCGCCACAAACCAGCGGATCCGCCGCGACAACACCTGTCGGCGCGCCGCCGACCCCAGCAATCGCGAGCCGGGCATCCCCAGTTCCGAAGCCATCAACAGCACTCCCCATCCCCGGATGGGCAACACGCTGGATCGACTGCCAACACCAACCCGACCAGATCATCAAGTGCATGACCGATCCGGGGATCAGCAAGCTCATACCGCGCACGCCGGCCTTCCNGGGCTGCTACCACCAAGCCGCAACCGCGAAGGCAGGCAAGATGATTCGACACGATCTGCCGCGACACCCCAATCTCGTCGGCCAGATCCGACGGATACCGCGGCCCCTGACGCAGGCACAACAGAATCAGCGATCGGGTCGAATCCGACAACGCATAACCGAACCGCGCCAACGCATCGCGCGGCACCAACGTCTCCACCCAAAAATAGTACAGCAGGATCTGTATAATCAAAGGCGGTCCATAATCAACTCGGGGGCCGCCATCGGTGACGATTGCTGGGGTCACACCACTTGACGAGTGCACGCTTCCGCTAGCCCTCACCTGACGAAGGCACCTCGAAGTACGTCTCGTTTCTAGAGAAACGAGACACCCGACGCGGGGCCACTCCCCCGACTCATAGCCGCAGGTCGCGCTGTCTCGTTTCTTGTCTCGCAGGGCGTGTCTCAGATCCTCGCTGTCGGCAGGGAGTGAGACGGTATGCGTGTGACGGCGATACTCGGTTACGCACGGGTCAGCACCACCGGCCAAGACCTCGATGCGCAGCTCGCCGCGCTCGGTGATGCAGGTGTCGAGACGGGTCGGGTGTTCGCCGACAAACTCTCGGGATCGGCAAAGACGGCCCGCCCGGGCCTAGCAGCGATGCTCGACTACGCCCGCGCCGGCGACACCGTCGTCGTCACCGCCATCGACCGCCTCGGCCGCTCCGTTGCTGAAGTCACCCGCACCATCGCCGACCTCGGAGAACGGCGAATCACGTTGCGCGCCATATGAGAAGGCATCGATACCGCCACGCCAGCCGGGACAGACCTTGCCGCTGCGGTTGGAGAGGTCATCACCGCCGCTAACGCATTTTCGGTAGGACCTAATTTTCGCCGAGGCCTCGACGCAATGGTGGTTGCGCTGGAAAAGGCGGTACCCCAGCTGGCGCAGCAGACCCAAGCCGAGGATTCATCCATCGACGAAATCGTTTCCGAGCTCGAAAGGTCTTTTCTGGTCTCACTCGTCGTCACCTTGACGTCGCATTACGTGATCATGCAAAAAGTCGGCGACTGGGGACAGCAACACCGCCGCTACCTGGAGCATCACCGCCCGGACGACTACGGCCACTACTTTGAGGTGACCACATTTCGGTTCGTCGACGAGCCCGGTGCTGGCCGTGTCCACATGCAGCACCTCATTTCTGCCGTTGATTCTGGCGCACACATCTTCGCAGCCGGTGCAACCGACCGGTTCCAAACGGATCACTATCCCGAGATCCGGTCAGTTACGTATGCCCAATGGTTCGCCTACATCCACGCCATATGGGAGGAGCAGTTCCGTGGCCGCATTGCCGCCTTCTTCAACCTGGGCAAACGGGATAACGAACAGCTCGAGAGAAATGACGTCAGGAATGATTTCTTCGGCGACATCCGTTGGATCCGAAACGACTTCGTTCACCACAACGGGATTGCCGGCGAGTGCGCGCGGACCAAAGTCCTCAACTGGAGATTCTCCAAGGGCGAGCCGATCGAAATCACCGTCGAGCAGATGTTGTCATTGATCGAGCTGTTCCCGCGCGAACAACTTCTTCAATGCCCCCAGCGTCAGCCACGGGCTGCGCGAAAGAACCTCCCCGGTAGCGGGGACGCCGCGCTGATCGACGGGTTCTTCAAATACATCACCGACAACAACCTCGATAGGGCCACCGTCATCGACGAGATGCTGTCGGGTTGGCTCGACGTCGCGACTGCGAGCGAATAGGGAAACCGGTCAACCCGACGGGGTGCAACAGGGGGCACGGCCGTGGGGAGTTCCACTCTTGGCTGTTCTGGTCGGTAGGCCGGGGCGGCTACCGCCTGGTATCCGAAAAGAATCGTTTACAAGCTCTTTTGAACAGAGCCACGGCTTTCCGCAGACCCCCTAGGATTCCTCCATGCCGCTAGCTACCGGTCAGACTTTCGCCGGGTACACGATCATTCGGCTGCTGGGGTCTGGGGGGATGGGCGAGGTGTACCTCGCACAGCATCCGAGGCTTCCGCGCCGCGACGCATTGAAGCTGCTTCCCCAGGATTGGTCAGCCGACGCCGATTACCGGGCCCGCTTCGACCGGGAAGCCGATCTCGCTTCGACACTCTGGCATCCGCACATTGTCGGTGTGCACGACCGTGGGGAGGAGGACGGCCAACTTTGGATCTCAATGGACTTCGTGGATGGGCTCGATGCGGCACGGCTGCTGGCTGATCGATATCCGGCTGGAATGCCGGTCGAGGAAGTCGCCCGCATCGTCACCGCCGTCGCCAGCGCGCTGGACTACGCCCACAAACAAGGCCTTCTCCACCGTGACGTCAAACCGGCCAACATCATGATGACCCACCTCGATGACGACGGAGAGCAACGAATTCTCCTGACCGACTTCGGGATAGCCCGGAACGTCAACGACATCAGCGGGCTGACGAAGACGAACATGACGGTGGGCACGGTGGCCTACTGCGCACCCGAACAGTTACTAGGCGAGGACATCGATGGCCGCGCAGACCAGTATGCATTAGCTGCTACCGCTTACCATCTGCTCACCGGATCGCAGCTGTTCCAAAATTCAAACCCTGCGGTCGTCATCAGCCGCCACCTCAATGTGTCTCCACCAGCTTTAGCGGACCTCCGACCGGCGCTTGCCAAATTCGACCCGGTGCTCGCCGTCGGTCTCGCCAAGCGTCCGGAAGACCGGTTCGATCGTTGCTCCGACTTCGCACGCGCCCTGGCTAATGAGCTGCGCGCAAGCCGGGCGGTGTCCCCAAGTGCAGCGACTCAGGCGGCACCGCGACCACGCGAGTCCGCCTTCACATCCGCACCGAGCCCATCTGCCAAATCAGCGACCGGATCTCGGCGTACCTAGGTAGTCGTGGGCGGCGTCGCCACGACCATTGTCTTGATCGGCGCTGTCGCCTTGGCATGGCGGCCCTGGGACATCCAACAATCCAACTCAGCCGGGATGTCATCCACCACGCCCTTGACGTCCACGAACGCCCCTACGCCGTTTCAGCCAACCACCTCTCCGACACCACTGCCGGTCGTTCCTCCACCACCAACTGCCACGACACCGCCCACCATCCAACTCACCACCACGCCAACCACCACGTCCGCATTGGCGAGCGCTCCGACTATCGGCAACCCCTGCACTGATTGGTCAAAAATCGCACGCGACCCCAACACTGGACTGACGATCATCTGCGATGGCGGTACTGGTGCTGGCACTCGGCCCCACTGGACCACCAATGACTTAAGTAATGCGATCGGGGTCCAAACTATCGGCACCTCATGTGCAGGATTCCAGCCCTACGCAATGGCGATATCGCCTGATGATTACCTGGTCGCTTGCTTTCCAGCCGACGCCGGCATTGGTCAGCTTGCCGGGCCAGGATCGACCTGGAAGATCTACCATCCATGACCCTCGAACGTCGTTGCGGAAGCTTTAGCAGCTGGGCGTGCCATCAAGACTGGATGGACCACGGATACTTGTGTCTCATCTCGCTGACGTAGTCCAGCCCGGCGTACACCTTGCAATCTTTGAGGCTGTCGTAGAGACCCAAGGCCGTGTAGTGCCCGGCCGGGTCGATCTTCTCGGCCATCCATCTGCGGTCGCCCAACCGGTGGGCCTGGTAGGTAGCTCCCGACACCGCGCATCGCCACTGTCCAGGCTCGTTGTGGGACCAATGCATGATCTGCACGTAGGCCATTTTCCTCGCTTTCCGGGCCTGTTGTGCCGGAATGGCGCACGCTTCTGGATGCTTGTGAGCCGATCGCGACCCACCCGCTTTTCCGACCGCGGGGCCGAGAATGACGTGGCCGAAGCCAAGGCCGCAATCGAGCGGTTAGCGGCCGCGCCAGCCGATGAGGGTCTCGTGATGCGCGACATCTGGCTGCTGCGACTCCGTGCTCTTCTGGCGCAGGCGCACGGTGACGAAGCCCGCTATCGCGAATACCGGGATCGCTACCGCGACATGGCGAGAACGCTTGAGTTCGAGGGCCATATCGCGTGGGCCGAGGCGATGCCATGACGGCGATCGGTCGGGAGGCATGTCCACCTTGTCTCAAAACAGACGACATTTATGACTCGCGGAAGTTCGTCTCAAATACACGTCTATCGGGTGACCGGGTCTGATCCGCTGATGTACGAGGTGGGACTGCGCTGCGTGTGAAATCCTGTGAGCGTGTCCGCGGCAGCCGCCCCCTCGGGGGTGGTGACGTTTTTGTTCACCGACGTTGAGGGGTCGACCCGTCGGTGGGAGGCGGACGCGGATTTGATGCGGAAGGCCCTCGCCGCACATGACGAGGTGTTGCGCTCGGCGATCGAGGGGCACGGGGGCTGGTTGTTCAAGCACGCGCTCTGGTCGCCCTGCGTATCGTCAAAGCAACCCATCCACGGTCCCAACCAATTACCGAAGGGGATCGCCGTGAAACAGCCCGAACTGACGCAACTCATCGGTCTGCAGGACGGCGACGGCGACCGAGTGTTCATCTCACGCCTAGACCGGCCCGACGGCTCCCGCGGCTACCTGCTCGCCATTAGGTCGGGAGAAGTGCACGGCGGTGTGTCTCTCACCGCCGGCGATCTGGACCGGCTGAGCACTGTCATCCGGCACGAAGTGGGCCAGGGGGATGATGATCTAATGGCCGAATTCAGGTTCTTCGCCCGGGCGATCTGGCTCCTGATCTTTTGCGCACTGATGTCGCTCCTCTTATTTGCAGTCACCGGGCCATTGTTTGCATATCCCTGGTCGAACTGAGATAGGGGACGATCCGCAACTTCCACAATGCGGGCGACACCACGACGCTCCGCGTCCCGCTGGCCAGCCTCGCCGCTCTTTTCGGCCAGGCTCGAACGCTACGAACCGGCGGCCACTATCGCTGGGTTCGCGCTCAGTCCCCTCGCCGTAACGGGGGTCCCCGAAATCACCACCGCGATCACCCACCTCCGCGATGTCCTCGGCGAGGCGACCTACGAATCGCTCGCCCTCAAGGGCGAGACGATGACCACCGCCGCGATGGTGACCTACGCCTACGACCAAATCGACCAGGCCCGAGCAGAACTGAACGCCGTCTCGAAATAGACCACATACGAGACGTCCCAGACCGACACCCACGGCACGGGATCTGCCAGGTTGTTGCGTCTCAAAAATTCGTCTCAGAAGAAGCCGTCGCAATATTGCGACACAGCGCTCATGCGACATACGTTTCGGAATGTGTGCACTGAAGCGAACTTTGGAGCCCGCATCCGATACTCCGACAACGTGTCCGGTCCGCTTCCCACTTCAACCGTCGTGTTGCCCAACTGCGTGGCGCTACTGGCCGACCCGCGTCGAAGGCCCTCCCGATCATCGACCCCTGACCAAACCGAGCCGATTCATCTGGTGAATCAATGCCGACGTATGTGGATAATAGTGTGCCACATCGAAGGTTGCGCGAGTGCACAGTACCGATTCGCACAAGTTATCGGCAAGCAGCCTAAAGCTGAAATGCGTTGCAAAACCAAACAATAACGAATATAGCGAGTTTATTGGTAACCTTGCATATGCCTCAGTCCTTGCGGCCCGCGTCGACCAGGCGGAGAACCGCCGAGCCCTCCTCATCGGAGGCCTCTAGATCCACCTCCACGTCGA